>Ga0163155_10000230_pt1 | contig 67055 bp, 62 predicted proteins | sample OliLakLV19SP4G1_FD_148611 | JGI IMG/M metagenome (GOLD analysis project Ga0163155, IMG submission 148611) | Freshwater microbial mat bacterial communities from Lake Vanda, McMurdo Dry Valleys, Antarctica - Oligotrophic Lake LV.19.SP4.G1 | ecosystem: Environmental > Aquatic > Freshwater > Lake >... | reverse complement strand
GCTGTGATCCATAAAAAATCCAGACACTAAAAATCCAGATAAAAATGAATTAAGGCTCTTCGCTAAGCTTTCTTTGCTGACGATAGCCCCACCAAAAAGTAATGAAAAAGCCAATCCTTACAAGAGGGCGAAAATAGCAACGCAAAAATTGTTGATACGGTCGGTAGGGAAGCGGTTGATCATTTTTAATTTAACTATTTTCTATGCCGGGCTAGCGCGGCTGCCTGCCCAATCCAATTATCCCGCCCAATGCGAGCGGGAAAAAATTTGATAGATGACGTCACGTGGTCAATTATTTGAGGCGTAAACTCACTGATTTGTCGAAAGGTATAAATACCCAGGCCATTGAGCTTTTTTTCAATGACGGGGCCTATTCCAGAAATATGTTTTAAATCATCTTTGTGCTTTTCTGCTATCTCCGCTCCTGCCAATTGCTGCCCGGCAATAAAATCTGAAAAAACCGGTTCCTTTCGTACTGACTTTGCTGTTCTTGCCACTTCCAATTGGCTGGCCAATTTTTCATTTCCTTCTTTTGTTTCGGCCAATTGATTTTCTAACTGCTTCATTTGAAACGCGATTCGACCCAATTCCACATCGGCCAATTGTACTTTTGGCCGAAGAGCCTGAAGTTCTTCTCCCGAGCGCAGTGCTTCCCTTTTTTCAAGTTCAACTTCTGATTTCAGTTTTTCCTTTTCTGCCTCCAACGTTTGAAAATCTGCTTTGAAAGTCTGCTGTGACCGCGCCAATTTTAATTCCATCCGTTCTGCTTGCCCTTCGCTCTCTTGTATACGCTTTAATAATTCAGCTCGCTCCATTCGGCCAGCATTAATGTTCGCAGATTTTTCATCGATTGAAGTTTGTCTTAAATACCAGGCAATTCCAAAACCAATTAACACAGTCACTAACAGCATAACGAGTACTTCAACAATGCCCATGGTGGTTTCATGTGGGCTGAAGTGAGCCGGGTCGATGAGAAGGCCTTTTACCCCGAACAAATACCATTGAGACGAAATAATGCACCAAACAAAAAAGACGGCAATTAGAATATAGCTTATTCTCATACAAATAGATTTGAAGACATGAAACTACCAAAAATTCGGCCAATAGCTTAATTTACGATAAGTAATGTAGCTTTACACCGAGAAAAAGTGAACTAAATATGGGCCAAGTAGAACAATTCAATACCTATCGCAGCCAAATGAATGAACGCATTGCGGCAGCGGATAACTTAATTATAAAACGCATTTTTAATTTAGATACCAATGCCTATCAAGCGGGCGCACTGGATGTAAAAGCGAAAGAATTGATTGGCCTAACCTGCTCATTGGTTTTGCGCTGCGATGATTGCGTAAAGTATCATTTGGGGAAATGCAAGGAGGTGGGATTTTCTACGGAAGAAGTGCATGAAGCCATGGGCGTAGCTACGCTTGTGGGCGGAACGATTGTAGTGCCACATTTGCGCAGGGCATTCGAGTATTGGGACGAACTGAATAAAAATTAGATGTTCAAAAGAGATTTAGATGCCGAACGGCAGTGGGCTGCCTTGTTAGCAGAAATAGAAAAGCAGATCGATAAAAAACCAAAAGATCTCAACGAGGTTTTATTTCTGATAGGCGTGCAGGAGTTGGGGCAAGGCGCAAAGCGTTTCGAAAAGGAAGAGAAGCAAGACTTGATGCATATTGCTATTTGCAAAGTGCTTAGCTTGGCTGGCTACTACGAATTGGAAGGTTTGGACAAAGATGGCTGGCCTCATTGGAAACTAATTAACAAACTTCCTCACTTCGATATTCTTGAGCAAGAAAAACTTCTCAAGATGCATGTGATCGAATATTTTGAGAAGGAATATGGGTGGCGGTTAGAAGTTAAGTCGGAACAAAGCGACAACTAAAATTTCGTTTAGACTTTCTCCATCGTTAATGCGAGCCTTTAAAAATTACTTCTCGCAAAAAGTCCCTTTGGTAATGTACAGTTGCTTTCTATCTACGTCCAAAAGACCTTCGCGCAGGGCAGGGTCGTTCTCGATCACTTCGGCTTGTATTTCTCCTTTCATCACTAGGATACCGCCTTCATGGTCGCCAAAAATGCCTTCGGCAATCACGTTGCCAGTCTTTTTGATTTCTTTTAGATAGTTATCATGTTTGCCAAATAGCTCGGGCGCATCTTGCACGTTAAATTTTGCGATGTTGGGAATGTACCGAACAAAAGAATACTTGGTTGTTTGAGTAGGTTCTTTCAATGCACAAATGGAGCCATATCGTGGAGTATACAAAAGGATTTCCGCGCTCCACTGATCAGCTTGCATGGCGGGATCGTTTTGTATCCATTCGCTAACTCGCTCTTTTGAGTTGGTATCAAAAATAAAAATTCCACCACCGCCCTCAAACCGCCCGGCAGCCAATAGCTTTCCTTCCTTGGCCATCTTTTTGGTATAGGCAATGTGGCCCTCCATCAATTTATCGATCTGCTCTTTGGGTAGCTCCTGTTGATCGGTACGTTTATTTAATAAAATAAAAACAGATGACTTACTCTGGGCACAAAGCTGCGGAGTGACGCTAACTACCAGCAGGACAAGCAACACGTTTTTCATTGTATAAAACTACTTTTGTTTTCCTATAATTAAAACACCGGTTAAGATTAAAACCGTGCCTGCAATTTGCCAAACAGTTACCCCCTCACCCAGAAAAGTATTTGCAAGTAGGATGGTTGAAACAGGTCCCACACTACCAACAATCGCGGTATTGCCCGATCCAATTTTGTTGATGGAGGCGGTCACTAAGTACGAAGGCAGCACGGTTGAAAAAACGGCCATTAAAAAACTGTACACATAAACAAGCGGGGGCAAATTCCACAACGACACGTTACCAAAAACCGCAAAGTGAAGAAACACACCTATTGAAGCAAAACTCATTGCATAGCTATTGAATTTACTTGCGCCAACTTTGGGAATCAATCGGCCGCTGCCAACAATATAGGCTGCATAGGTAAAGGCACAAACGAAAATGAAAAACGAGCCGAGGAGGAAGTTTTCGTTTCGTGCAGATTGAATATTTATTTCGCCAAAAAAAGCGATTACCAAACCAATATAAGTGATGATGACGGCCAGCCATTGCAGCGGCTTAATCTTGATTTTAAAAAACACAGCCGACATCAACAACACCAGCGTGGGGTAAACAAACAGAATGAGCCGCTCGATGCCCGCAGAAACATATTGCAGTCCCATAAAATCCAACAAACTGCTGATGTAATAGCCCAAACAGCCGATCAGGGCGATGTACGCCCATTGTTTGAAGGTGAACTTTATATTTTCTGTTTTGCTGGAGGAAACAAAGGCGGCACTCAAAAAGAACGGAATAGAAAAAATCATTCTCCACGCAAGTAGCGTGAGTGCATCAATGTTCGTATCGCGATAGGCAAGTTTTACAAAAATAGCCTTTGTAGAAAAGAGGACTGCGCCAAGGAGGGCGAGCAGAATGCCAGAAACAAATTTTTGCCGAACGGCTGCTTTCACGATTTACTCAGCCGTGCAATCAGCGCATGGCGCTCATATTCCACCATTACCTTAAAAGCATCATGTTTTTTTTCGCGGTAAGCCGTTTGGATTTGTTGCTGAAAGAGATCAAGGTTCTTGGATGGTTTGCTATCGGGCATGGCTTTTGGTTGATTGATATTTGCTTACTTGTTTATAACGGCCTCGCTTAGCTTTTGAATCGTTATCGTTCATTGAGTCAAATTTATTTAGCCTCGCCATAAATACTTGCCGTTCATATTCTACCAGCAATTCGTAGGCTTGATAGTTTTTCTGTTCGTAGGCCATTTGCATTTGTTGCCGAAACAAATCGAGGTGCTTGGATAGTTTGCTATCGGGCATTGATGCTAGTTGTTTGATGTATGCATCACTGTTTTGAAGTGCATGGTTTAGTTTAACATTGGTAGTCTTGTTCATAGGGCTTCAACAATTTTAATTTCTTCTTCCGTTAAATCATAGAGTTGGTAAACCATATGGTTGATTTTTTTATCCGTGTGGGCAATTTGGTTTTCAATCTGCTCGATCACACCCGGTACTTTCGCTTCGGCTTTTTGTTTGTACAGTTCTAGGATTTGATCGACTAATTTAACGATCTGTTTTTCGATTTCTTTGGCTTGCTGAATTGGAATTAGCTCAAGGTATTGTCTAATGAATCTTAAGTAGCCTCCCCTTATTTCAGAACTTATTTTCTGGTAGTAGAACTGGACAAGGTCTGAATTCAAAATACCGATTAAAAATTTATCATCAAGAGGAATAATGTACGCGGTATTCACAGTAAAATACTTTTGATCATCATAAGTCGCTTGCATTCTGAGTGCAATATCAGGGAGGATTATCTTTGGCTTTTCAAACTCATTGTAATAATCACACGCCCTAAGTTCCCACCAATAGTCCCCTTGATCAAACCGTTTCTTTCCTTTTACCTGAAACTGTTCTAGGTGATTTGTTATTGCCGGATACTTTTCTTTCAACCAATTGAACGGGCTTTTTGGTTTGTTTCCTTTTTCATTTGTAAAGCCCTTCGGGAACAAGATCAAATAGCTTTTGCTATTTGGAGACTGATATCGCTTAACATCTCTACCTGCCAAAAACGGTTTAATTACCTCGGCACTTTTCTTATCTTCTTTAATCAATCTCTTTCTTGTCTCTTCATCAATTACAAAGGCTTCGTTTAGTCCGGTTAAAACTCCTCTGTAAACTTTACCTTTTACATATTCACTTAAAGGTATGCCTTTGCTTTGAAGTTTCTTTAAAAGAAGATGCTCCGTTTCACCGGCTAAATTCCAACCGCCATCGTCCAACAAACTTTTGCTCAGCTTTTGAGTATGCTGCGAAACATAGTCTTGTAGTGAATTTCCAAACTTCAACGTCTTCACATTAACCACATCAATTGACGAGCTAGCTTTTTTCGATTTGCTTGAAATAAAAATACACGGATAGGTAGTTGCACTTTCAAACACAGGCAAGTCGCCAAAGTCTATTATTTCTTTAATGTCTTGCTCCTTTAGCCATTTGCGAAGTGGCTCACCATAGTTGGCGCGCATCCATTTGTTGGCTACAACAATGCCGAACAACCCACCTTCGCGCAAAAGCGCCATACCCTTCTCGAAGAAATAACTGTACAAATCGGCTGTGCCGTGGTATACTTTGTATCGCAATTGAAAATAGGCTTTGAAATCACCCAGCATTTCCTGTCGTACGTAGGGAGGATTTCCGATTACACAATCGAAACCACCAAAATCCCCGTAGTATTCCATTGGTTCTTTAACAGTTTTTTCAAACGCCTCTATTGCTTCCGTTAATTCCATATTGGCTTCACCCGCTTTCTCTAGCGCATGTTTCAATTTGGTTTTAGGATCGGGTGTAGACTTTGGCTTTATTTTAATATTGAAAACTTCTGGAAAGGCTCGTTGCCAGTTAAATGGTTTGATTTTCTTCTCTCCGCCAAAATCGATTTGTCCATCATAGAAATCTAAATCAATCAGCGTGTTTCCACTTTTAATGTTACTATCAAGAGTAGGTAAAACCCTTTCATTAAAAAGTTTCATTTGGTTGGCAATGCTGGCTTCTGTTTCGCCCTCCATGCACTTGAGCAACAAACTGAGCTTGGTTACTTCTACCGCATTGAAGTCGAGATCAACTCCATAAATGTTATTCAGCAATATTTCCTTCTTCTTGGCGGTAGTCAGGTTTCCTTCGGGGGTCAGGTCCTCACCCCTCAACCCTCTCCCACGGAGAGGGGAAATTGCTTTCAATGGTTTGCCTTTTTCAGAATAATAATCTTTGTGATAATCCAACAAGTATTGGTAGGCGCCAATTAAAAAACTTCCGCTGCCACAAGCCGGGTCAACAATTTTCAGTTTGCTGATCTCTTCTGGCGTTTTTCCTTCCACCAATTTGCCAACGGTATTTTTTACAATGTACTCGACAATGTATTGAGGCGTGTAGTACACTCCACCAGCTTTCCGCACTTCGGGCTTTTCTTCAATACGGGCCTGGTGGGCAGGCGTCAGCCGGATGACCTTACCAAGAAATTGTTCGTAGGCACTGCCCAGAATTTCAACGGAGAGTACCGAGAACTCGTAGGGACTTAATGGGTAATACAGCTCATTGATAATGTTTTTGATAACCTTGTTATCAATTTTCAACGATTTGCAAATCTTATCTTTCTTAAAATCGAAAAGCCCGGAGTTGTATTTTTGATCAGCGTCTTCAAAAATTTTGAAAAGATTGGTGTAATAGTCGCCCTTTAATGCACTTTGCAAATTCCCATAGGGTTCAATAAATCGAGCCTCTGCAATTCGTAAGAAGATGAGCCGATCGATAGTTTGTTGTACCGCAAAATTAATTTCGTCTTCATCCAGTTGCTTGTTGTTTAAGCTGATGCTGGTAGCCAAATAGGTTCTCCACGTATCAAGCGAAACCAAAAATTCTTTATCTACGGTGGCAGTTCCGCGCTTGCCGGCACTGCTTTCAATGAACTTGTCAAAGCTTCCTTTTAGCACGCGCTCTTTGCTGAACGTATCCCACAGAAAATCAAATTCTTTTAGATACTCTTTAAAGGTGAGGTATTTTATACGGGCAACCGAAGCCTTATCCGTTGCGTTTGGTTTTTTGGTGCAGTCGTAAATGGCAAACTCTTCAAAGTCGGTTACAATGCTAACTGCGAGCTTGGCGTTCCATCCATACCTACGTAACTGATAGGCAGGAAGAATATCATCTTTAATAACGACACTGGGCTTCTTGGCTTCCACAAAAAAAAGCCGCTTGCTGCCCGACAACCGGAATGAATAATCGGGGGCTTTGGTTGCCTTTCCAATTTTTACTTTGTCTTCATGGATGACTTCGCGATAGCTTTCGGCATAGCCTTGTTCATTGTCGGTATCCCAACCCAATGCTTTGAAGAATGGATCAATGAAATCTCTTCGCGTGAGGGTTTCGTTGTACGCTGCTTTTTTATAGGAGTCAATCTGTTCACCAAACCGTTCAACCAGTTCGGCTATTTTTTTGAAGGCAGATTCTTTCGTGACCATGATAGCGGAGTGAATCCAAATATAGTGATTACCACCAAGATCCTACGCGAAGTTCTTTCACAGGTATACGACAATTTCCGGAGGCGCTGCAAAGTTCAAAAGTCTACTGAAAGGAAAACTGAGACCAAATTCTGTATCGTTCCCTCTGGGAGATGATACTTAACCGATGGCTTCAGGCTTCTAGTTGGCAGAGTCCAAATTAGGTAGATAAGAAAGCCTGCAGCCTGATTAAATTAACTCATCAACATCTCAATGTCTTCGCGCGAAAGCGCTTTTACAACATTCTCTTCGTTCTGAATGAGATTTTCTGAAAGCTTCAGCTTGTGCTTTTGAAGCGTAAGAATTTTTTCTTCTACCGTGTTGCGCGTGATGAATTTGTAGGTAAATACTTTTTTCTTTTGCCCAATGCGGTGGGCACGATCTGCGGCTTGTGCTTCTACGGCAGGGTTCCACCAAGGATCAAGGATGAAAACGTAATCCGCTTCTGTTAAATTTAAACCAAGCCCACCCGCTTTGATGGAAATCAAAAATACTTTTAAGTCCGGGGTTTTGTTGAATTTTTCAACTTGTTCTTTACGGTCGGTGCTAGAGCCGTCCAAATATGCGAATGGGATTTTTCTGTCCTTCAGCATCTCCTTCACTATTTCCAAATGTTTTACAAATTGACTGAACACCAACAGCTTGTGGCCTTCCAGCAGGGCGTTTTCAATCATGTGCGAAACATCTTCCAACTTGCCTGAAGTGCCAGTGTAGTGAGAATCAATCATTTTAGGATGATTGGAAATTTGGCGCAGCTTGGTGAGGCCCTCTAAAATTTGCATGCGCGAGCTGCCTATTCCTTCTTTATCGATCAGCTCAAGAATTTTATGACGATAAAAAGATTTAACCTCTTCGTATTTTTGCTCTTGCTCCGCACTCATGTTAGTGTAGTAAATGTTCTCCACCTTTTCGGGCAGATCAGTAGCTACCTGTGATTTTAACCTGCGAAGCATAAACGGACGTATGATTCCATTCAACTTTTTTGTTTTGGCTTCGTCTGCTTTCTTCTCGATGGGTTGTTGATATTCTTTCTTGAAAAAAGTCTGCCCCCCCAACAAGCCAGGATTAATGAACGTCATCTGCGACCACAGGTCGAGCGTAGTGTTTTCAAGCGGTGTGCCCGTCAACGTTAATTTGTAACGTGACTTCAATTGCATAACAGCCTTCGCAATATTGGCTGTTGGATTTTTGATCACTTGCGATTCATCCAAAATGATGTAGTTGAAATAAAATTTGTCAAGCACATCTACATCCAAGCGTGTAATGCCATAGGAGGTAAGCACTAAATCGTATTTGCTAAAACGCCCCACATCTTTGTTTCGCTGTGTGCCCGTATAGGTCAAAATCTTTAAATCAGGGGCAAACTTGGCAGCCTCCATTTCCCAATTGTATATTAGTGAAGTAGGCATTACCAGTAATGAAGTGCCGGCTTTTCCTTTTTCTTTTTCAGATTGTAAAAGCGCGAGGGTTTGAACCGTTTTTCCCAAACCCATATCATCTGCCAAGCATCCGCCCAGATGAAATTCATTTAGAAAACGCAACCAATTGTATCCGGCCTTTTGATAGGGGCGAAGTGTGCCAGTAAAGCCAACGGGCAAGGGATAGTCTCTAATGCCGGTGAACGATTGAAGGTTGCGGAGACGATCACTGATATGAACTTTCGCCAAGTGTCCTTCTTCCAATTCTGTCACTAAGTTGATGTGGTGTTTTTTCAGCACCGGCTTTTCATGATCGCCATGCGTTTCGCTTAGCGCGAAAAGGTCACCGTATTTGATTAGCCAAGCTTCAGGTATGATGGCAATTTCCCCATTGGGCAATTTGAATTCTACCTTCTTTTTTAAGATCAGTTTGCGCAGTTCTTTAAATGAAATTTCGTATTCGCCAAACTTGATCTTCGCATGTATATCAAACCAATCGATGCTCTCTCTTACTTCTAGTTCAATGACTGCCTTTCCGACAAAGTATTTTTTATCTCTGTTTTCTGGCTGGCTCACTTCAAAACCCAGATTGAGCAAGTTGGTGCGGTTTTCATTTAACCAGGAGAACGCTTGTGACTTCTCGACAGCAGTTCGAAATCCCCGCAAGGGCAGACCCAATTTGATTAGGGTTTGGGCAGATTTTTTTTCTGAATCAGTATTGCGCTTGATCCGATGGAAGACGTAATCGTTTTCTTTTTTCTCCACGGTTACGCTTACAGGGCCAAAGGCATCACCCCGAAACTTATATTTTCCATAGCGGAAGGAAAGATCGAAAACTATTTTCCCTGCTTCATCATCGTGCGATTCCTCATTTTCTGATGTTTCGAAAAGGGTAGGTACGTTTTTTTGGTTGGCCGGAGGTAATTCAGATATCGTCAGCAGTGCATGGGGCTCATATTCGTGTTTGGCGATTTCAAATCCGGACGCTTCGATTTCATCAAACGAAGCAATCAGAGGTGCAACGAAACGATTGTAATATGTCTCCTCCAGATTTTTTGGTATGACAACATATTTTTTATTGAGGAATGGCTGCAGTTTTTTTCCATCCACATATTTCTCGAAGCCATAAAGCTTGCCATTAAAGACCATCCAAGCGGGTTGCCTGCAAGTGAGATAGGCGGCTGGGTTGGGTATTTCTACTTTCTTTCCATCGTGAGAGATGGTGGGATAGTAGTTCGTATTTTCCTCGGTGCGCTGGAAGTGAAACTGAATGGTAGCGCGCTTTTCTAACACCTCCAGTTTTCGCCATGTCGGTTCGCCATCGTTACCCATTTCAAATAACAGCTTGCCTTTCATTTTTTCCAACACGGCAGCCCTTCGTTTTTCCATGTAGGCCTCAATCTGTTCCTGCAAAAGCTCGTCTCCTTTTTCTTTGTGAAAGACCTTGCCAAAGAATTCATCGGGCTTCATTATTTTTTTTGAGAAATGTTTTAGCACAGCATCTTGGTTCATGCTGTCCATCATCTCGATCAGTTCAAAATCGCGGGTGTCTAAGCCTTTGGAAAACTCACGCGCATTTTTGCCGGAGATATTTTGGTGCTGGTAGGTGAGCTTTCCCTTTTCGTCCAAATGCACTATAAACGACTCAAAGATAAAGCCCAAATACTCGTGCTGATAAAGCGAGTAAATGATTTGGAAAGGTTGAGCAGCAGATACTTTCATTTAAAAATCACCTTCCTTTTATTTGACTTAACCCACAGAAAGATGTCCAAAAACCCTTTTTCGCAGTCTTTCAAAATATGGTGATTTGCAAAGTAGCATTTTTGCCGCAATTATTTATTGGCATTTTGACCTAATACGTACATATTCATTACATGTTACAATTCCTTGGTTGAAAAGGATTTCGCGGCCAACGAGGAGGGGTAGAAAGAAATAAGGAGCGTGATGGCCACAATTAGGGCGGAGGTAGTCACAAAGTCGAGCGGCTTAAGTTTCACGGGATAATCAGAGACCAACGCATTTTCGATCCCCATGCCGACAAGCCCAAAATGATCTTGAAGCCAGCAGATAGCTCCTCCCAGCACGAGTCCAAAGCCCGCACCGAGAAAGGCGATCAACGCTCCTTCGCTTATGAAAATTCTTTTGATAAACGTTGGGCTGGCACCCACTGCAGAAAGAATAGCGATATCCTTTTTCTTATCGATCACCAACATCATCAGTGAGAAAAAGATATTGATAGATGCGACTAAAGTTAAAATGGCAAGTGAAATAAACACAAAAAGTTTTTCCATTTTTAATAATTTATATAAGTCTTTGTGCTGCTCTTCATTGGTTAGAACTGTAAAGTCTTTTCCCACTATTTCCTTTATCTTCGCTTGCACAGATTTTACGTTCGACCCCGGAATTGTCTTTACTTCCAAACTAGTTCTTTTGTTTCCGTAATCAAGTAATTCCTTGGCAAAGGCCAAGGGAAGGAAAACATAGTTCTCATCGTAATTTTTTTCAATCGAAAACACGGCTCCGGGCTCAATATCTTTTCGAGAATAAATTTTGGAAATGTCAATGGTTGAAGCCTTTGCGTTTTTAATGTAAAAAACCTGTAGGGGGTAAATGTTGTTTTCGATGGCAATAGAAAGGGCGTATTGCACCCCCCGGCCGATAATGGCATAATTGATTCCGCTTTCTACCAAGCGGGGTTTACCATCCACGATGTGGCCGTCTAATCTGTGTTGATCCAAAAAATTGTCACTCACGCCTTTGATCGTCACTACCATATCCGCATCGCGGTAGCGCATGTAGGCATAGTCTTCAATTACCTCGGTGACAATCTCTACACCACCAATTGATTTAATTTTTTGTGAAAATACGGAGTCAACCACAAAAGATTTTCCTTTTACGGCCTCTATCTTAATTTCAGGGTCGAACGAATTGTTGAGCGAACGCAGTAAGTCTTCGAGCCCATTAAAAACGGACAACACAATGATGAGGGCGGCAGTAGAAAAGGCCACACCTACCATGGAGAGAACTGAAATAATATTGATGAAATTCTTTTTTCGCTTCGAGAGGAAGTATCGTTTGGCAATGAAAAAAGGCAGGTTCATTAAATTGAAAGTTCAGAATTCAAAGTTCAAGCTCGAAGCCAGGGACTTTGAAAACGGTTAGCTATTTTTCTTCTTTTGGTATGTTGAGGTTTTTGATGATGTCTTCTATTCGTTGAGCATCTTCTTGTATTTCATCAATGAAAAAATTCAGGTGTGGAACAATTCGCGCTTGGTTACGGATTTTGTTTCCCAAAGCTTTTCTGATCTCACTTTTTTTGAGGTTGATCTTTGCCAGCACTGCGTTTTTGTCCTTTACTAAAGTCATGCTCAAATAGACCGTGGCCACGCTCAAATCGGGGCTCATCTTTACGGCAGCCAAGGTGATAAAGGCATTATCTAGAACATTGGTTTTTTCCTTCTGGAAAATGTCGCTGAGTTCTTTTAAAATCAGCTTGCTATACTTTTGTTGTCTTACCGTGCCACTCATTGGGCAAAGATAGTTGAAAAGTACAACTGCTGGGTACTTCACAAATCGTACTTTATCCTAACTTTGAACTTTCAGACTATTTACAGTGCTCCGTTTTTTCCGACTTAACGATCCGTACCGCCTGTTAGGCCTCTTATTGATTTTGATTGCCATCAGTCTCCCGTTGCTTTTTCCGGCAGCACAATGGACGATTCAAGAGCTTAAAAGTATAGTTCTTGGGGAAGCTTTGAATGACGGCAAATCAATGTACATCCAATTAATTGATGATACTGCTCCACTGGCCGCGTGGTTTGCAAAGTGGACATATTTTGCTTTCGGTAGATCGATCACAGCGAGGCACGTTATTGCACTACTCGTCATTTTTTTTCAGGCTTCGTATTTTGCTATTCTCTTAATTACTAACAAAGCCTACAATGAGAACACGTATTTACCGGCATTGATTTTTGGGATATTGGCTTTTTTTTCGTTTGACCTCTTATCCCTCTCTCCGGAATTACTCGCAGCAACAGTTCTTTTATTTGCGCTCAACAATTTGTTTAAAGAGATTGAGTTTAAGATACAGCGTGACGAGATTATATTGAATTTAGGTGTCTACCTTGGAGTTGCCTCTTTGTTGGTGTTTAGCTATTCCGTCTTTCTGTTAGGTGCGTTATTGCTGATTATCCTTTTCACCCGGATAACCTTCCGAAAAACCCTTCTTCTCATTTTTGGGTTTCTTTTACCACACGCGGTGCTTTTTACCTTTTTCTTTTTCTGGAACAATCACGGAAATTTGATTGACTATTTCTACTATCCCAATTTTAGCTGGGCAACGGTGCGGTTGGTGAGCATAAACTCCCTCTTTATTTTGGCGATCATACCCGTTGTGTATTTAGTATTTTCATTAGTCATGCTCAACCGAGAGCGGCATTTCACAAAATACCAATCTCAACTGCTGCAGGTCATGTTCATTTGGTTACTCATTACTTTAATTCAGCTCTTATTTTCCAGAGAGCTTACTCCCCACAGTTTTTATCCGTTTATTCCCCCCTTGGCTTATTTTATCAGTCATTATTTATTGCTGATCCGCAGGAAGCGAATAGCCGAGACAGTACTCTGGATTTTTATGGTAGGCATATTAACCATGAACTGGGTGGCCGGGACGGGAAGGATAAAGTCAGTTAACTATAGCTCTCTTATGCTTCCGAAAACGGAACATCCAACGCATGTGAAGAATCAGCGCATTTTGGTTTTGGAAGATGGGCTTTCCTTTTACAAGCAGAATAAGATGGCGGGGTATTTTTTGAGCTGGCCTTTATCGAAAGAGATTTTTGGTCATCCGGAGTATTTTGAAAATGTGATCCTAGTAGGTGATTCTTTTCAAAAAGACCCGCCCCAGACAATTGTTGACAAGAATGATTTAATGAAACCGTTCTTTGAACGCATACCCCACCTGAAAAAACAGTATCGGAGAGAAGGGGATTACTACTTTCGGATCAACAACTGATTTTGTCTACGCGGTTGGTATGACGTCCGCCTTCAAAAGAGGAATGCAAAAACGTGTAGAGAATTTTTTCGGCTAATTCAATACCGATATGCTTGGCAGGAATGCATAACACATTTGCGTTGTTGTGGGTGCGTGCCAGTTCAGCCAATGCTTCTGTCCAACAAATGGCTGCCCGAATTCCTTGGTGCTTATTGGCTGTCATTGCCACACCATTGGCACTTCCACAGATCAAAAGCCCTAATTCAAATTCTTTTTTTTCAACAGCCGTTGCCACGGGATGGGCAAAGTCGGGGTAGTCAGCAGAGTCGCTACTGTAAGTTCCAAAGTCCTTGATTGAATAGCCTTTTTTCTCGAGGCAACGCTTCAAGTGTTCTTTGTATTCAAAACCTGCATGATCTGCACCTACAGCAATTTTTTCCATTATGATTGTTGTTGATCGGCACGCAACTCTGCGGCCTCGGCTTTTAATTTATTCTTTACCACTCTGCTCGAAATAAAAATGCTGATTTCAAACAACATATATAAAGGTAACGAGATTACCGTTAAGCTAAATGGATCTCCGGAGGGAGTAATTACCGCCCCCAAAATCAAAATTACCACAACGGAGTGCTTCCGGTATTTGCGCATCAACTCGGGAGTAACAATTCCGATCTTAGAAAGGAAATAGATAACCATAGGAAACTGGAATAGAAGGCCGCATCCTAAAATCAAACTCGCGAGCGTAGATACGTACGAGGTAATATCAAACTCATTCACGATCATATCGCTGATGGAATAGGTAGACAAAAACCAGATCGTAACAGGGGACAAAATATAGTATCCAAAAAAAATACCCAACAAAAATAAGAACGAGATAGCAGCCACAGCCCCTTTAGAAAATTTTCTTTCTTTACTTTGAAGACCTGGTTTGACAAAGCTCCACAGCTCCCATATCACGTAGGGGAACGATACAATTAACCCAATCACAAAGGCAGCAGTGAGAGACATCATAAACTGGCCTGTCATAAGGCGGCTTTGCACTTTGAACGGCAGCTCGGTGACACACAGGCTTGCTTCAAAGCCAGTCAATTTGCCCAGCTCACACATGTAATGGAAGGTTGGGAAACTTATTTTGGCAGGGGCAAATACGATATTTTCAAAAATTTCTTTGATGTAGGCAAAAGATACAATCATCATAAAGATGATCGCACCAACCGCTCGCACCACATGCCAACGCAATTCCTCAAGGTGATCGAGGAAGGCCATTTCTTTTTCTTCAGCCATAATTCAAAAAATTCCCCACAGATTCAACCAAATTCAATTGCAATCTGCGGGAAACAATAAGGTCCTGCAAATAATCAACTAAGCAAAGGAAACTTCTTCATGAATGTATTCACCTTGCGCTTAACTGACTTTAAGTGCTTTTGGTCTTCCGGTTTTTTCAGGGCCTCGTCAATCAATTCAACCACTTTTACTACATCTTTCTCTTTCATGCCGCGGGTGGTTACAGCCGGTGTGCCAATGCGCATACCTGATGTTACCATGGGCGATTGTGTATCAAACGGCACCATGTTTTTGTTGATGGTGATGTCGGCTTGAATCAACGACTCTTCTGCAATTTTTCCTGTCAGGCCTGCCTGACCGGTAGGCAGGTTTTTCGAACGAAGGTCAATCAACATTAAGTGATTGTCGGTGCCGCCAGAAATGATTTTGTACCCCTTCTCTACAAAGGCATTAGCCATTGCTTTTGCATTCTTGGCTACTTGAACGATATATTCCAAGTACTCGTCTGTTAAGGCTTCGCCAAACGCTATGGCCTTTGCAGCGATCACATGTTCCAATGGACCACCCTGCGTCCCGGGAAATACTCCTGAATCCAACACAGAACCCAATTTTCTTAATTCACCTTTGGGTGTTTTAAATCCAAATGGATTTTCAATGTTTTTACCAACCATGATCAACCCACCGCGTGGCCCACGTAGCGTTTTGTGCGTGGTGGTAGTTACGATGTGGCAATATTCCATCGGATCATTCAGTAGTCCACGGGCAATCAACCCTGACGGGTGAGAGATGTCCGCTAATAACACCGCACCTACCGAATCAGCCGCTTCGCGCAATTTCTTATAATCCCAATCGCGGCTGTAAGCCGATGCACCACAAATGACCATTTTAGGTTTTTCACGCTGCGCGATTTCTATCACTTTATCAAAATCGATCAAGCCTGTTTCTTGCTCCACTCCGTAAAAAGACGGTTGGTACAATTTGCCCGAAAAATTGACGGGAGAGCCGTGGGTCAAATGGCCACCGTGTGAAAGATCAAAGCCTAAAATTTTATCGCCCGGCTTTAAGCAGGCCAACATTACGGCTGCATTGGCTTGTGCGCCTGAGTGCGGTTGCACATTTGCCCACTCCGCACCAAACAATTCTTTTACGCGATCAATAGCCAACTGTTCTACTTCATCCACTACTTCGCAGCCGCCATAATATCGTTTGCCGGGAAGGCCTTCGGCATATTTGTTGGTAAGCACGGAGCCTTGCGCCTTCATTACCTGAGGAGATGTAAAATTTTCGGAGGCAATTAGCTCAATGCCATGTTCTTGGCGTTGTTTTTCTTTTTCAATGAGGTCGAAGATGATTTTATCGCGCTTCATGCAGGGGGATTATAGAGTTGATTATTTGCAGCGTCAAAAATAAGAATAGCCGAGGCATTTGCCTAATTGAAAAGTGCCGGAATTAACCGAATTTGAAATCAATCAGATACTAACTTCCGCTGCTTCCTCCGCCAACAAAACTTCCTCCCCCGCGCGAAAAACGGCTACTCTTCCGACACCTCTCCATCCAAAGAAGAAACGATCAGCACGGCAATCTGGTTGGAAGTAGAATCTTCAAAAATCTTCAGTTGACTTTCGAGATGTTCAATCGTTTCATGTTTTAGGACTTTGGCTTCGTCATGAATTCGTTGACCTAATAGTTTGGGTATAGCTTTTTGGCCAGCAGTGATATTGAAAACAACAGAAAGTGGGCAGGGCAAAATAGACAAAGCGCAGGTGATGGATGACAATCTGCTGAGTTGATTTATCGACACTAGTTTAAAGGTTGTGAGTTCCTTTTCTTGATTGCACAATTACCAACTATTTTTTCTGGGAATCAACTACCAGCCTCCACTGCTTCCTCCACCACCAAAACTTCCTCCCCCGCCAGAGAAACTACTTCGTCCCCCCGAAGACCTGCCGCCACCGGAGCTGCTGTTACTGACACCACCACCATTCGCGGACTGCCACTCCATTAAATTAACTCCGCTTTTTTTCACCCAGAGCCTCAGTAGTGGATACAAAACGAGGTAACCAAAAAAAATCCACGATCCAAAGATCATTCCCATGAATGCCGCGTAGAAAGGAATCATAAAGAAATACATTACCCAAGTCATTCCGCCTTTTGAGAATAGGCCGATACCTGAGAAAATCCCCAAAAAAATAAATAGCCCAGAACCTAGCGCAATTTGCCCACCCACGCTCATCTCATCCAGGCTATTGCTGTCTCCAGCATCCTCGCCAGAATATTCTCCACCAATTGCCTTGATAATAGAACTGGTCGCGGCCAGTAGCCCGGCATCATAATCTCCTCTGCGGAATTCTGGAGCCATTTCATTTCGGATGATTCGACTAGACAGGGCGTCCGTTAAAACTCCTTCTAGCCCTGCGCCAACTTCAATGCGCATTTTTTGATCATCAATTGCAACGACCACAAGCACACCGTTGTCTTTTTTCTCGGTGCCCAACTTCCATTTTTCAGCTACCTTGATGGAATAATCCTCAATCGTTTCGCCATCCAACGATTGAACAATCAAAATTGCAATCTGATTGCTTGTGGAATCTTCGTAGAATTTTAAATCCTTCTCAAGCTGATCAGCCGTTTTTTGTTTTAAAGCATGTGCTTGGTCATGGATGCGTTGACCCCACAGTTCGGGGATCGGCTTTTGGGCAGCTGCAGAGATGGACACCAAAAGAAAAAAGAATAGCGCCCTATTAAGCGCAAACCGACTTAAACTAGCGGCACAAAATTTATAGCTGGGAGTCTGTTTTGTCAATTGCATTTTTGCTGAACAATCTTTACCAAGAATCACTCGAACCCCCTCCGCCAAAGCTGCCACCACCACCGGAAGAACCCCATGAACCCGAGCTGCCGCCAAAGCCGCGACCAGCACCGCCCAACAGCGCACCTGCTGCCCAGTATCCTCCCATGCCACCGCCACCGCCTTTTCTCCTCGACATAAAAACGATTATAATGATTATCAAAATTAGAGTTGTCCAAGGCGAGCGTGTTTTACCACCCCGCTTGCGATTGGGGGGGCTGTCATTTTTGTAGGTTCCTTTTATCGCCTGAATGATAGCAATTGTCCCGGCCGCAACACCGGCATCATAGTTCCCAGTTCGAAAATTGGGAGCCACTTCATTCCGGTTGATGCGACTCGACAACGCATCGGTCAGCACCCCTTCCAATCCTTGACCCACTTCAATCCTCATTTTGCGATCTTGTGTCGACACGATAAAAATTACACCGTTGTCATTTTTTTTATCCCCCGCCTTCCACGCTTCCGCCACCCTTATACCAAAGCCATCCATGTCTTCGCCTTCCAAAGACGGAATAATCAAAATGGCAATTTGGTTGGTGGTAGAATCCCTTTCTGCTTGTAAAATTTGCTCAAGTTGAGCAATGGTGGAGGCGGACAACACATTGGCTTCGTCATGCACCCATCTGCCACCGTGCGCTGGCACTGCACGCTGTGCAAGCATGGGCAGACTTAAGATCGAAAGAATAAAAAACAATATCGAGATGCGCATAAGTAAATGGGATTGAAAAGATCGACTCATTGAAAACTGAATATTTACTCCATTCTCAAATCATCGCGCAGTTCATTCACATCGTCAACAGTTTTCAAAAACCCTTTTTCCAAAAGTATTTCCCCGCTGCGCAGAATGGCGGCTTCAATGCCATCGCCCACTTTGCCCATGCGAATGTTTTCTGTGATACCGCGAACCATTTTATCCCACTCTTTTTGTTCCACTACTTTGCTGATGCCACGATCTGCCATTATGATCACCTCGCGTTCAAAAAAAGAAACAAAAATCATAATGCCAGTGCGATGGCGGGTAGCAAATACTTCTTCTTCCAGAAATGCATTTTCAGCACGCTTGCGGGTGGCTTGGTCTAAATGCGATTGGTTCATCAGTAGCCGCTTGAGCGGATCAATATAGTTAGCTGCTAACGCGCCAATCAAACCCATTAAAGTCGCCAATAAAAATATCAATAATGGATCATAGATTGCCAACGAAGGAATATAACGGTCAAAAACGATGATGCATAGAAACGACAACGTGGCCAACGCCAAAAAGCCACGATAGGTAGCGATGGGATATTGGCCGCTCTTCTCTACAAACACAGGCACGATCTCGCCCGAAATTTTATCTTCGGCCGTACGCACAGCAGCCTTGATGCGCTCAAGGTCTTTTTGAGTAAATCTACTTTCGATGGACATAATTAAACAATTAAGGAGTCAAAGTTAGTGAAATAGTTTGTGTCCACCTGTGTGTAATAAGGGCAACGGGAGTCATACAGAAAACCCATTCGACTGACCGGGAAATTTCAGTAGGGCTTTGCGCATAGTTATAGAGCAAGCGGATGGATTGTTGAACGATCATTTAATAGGTACCCCATACTCTTCGGAAAATAATCGTAGGCTAATTGAAAATTTGTTTCGGCAGCCTATATAAAAACAGATAAACGACTTTGATAAATCAACTTGAGGATATGTGCTCACCTTGAATTTTAGTGCTTAAATTATTTCAACTTTACCGCCACCCACATATAGGTGGGGGACATGCCAGGATTATACTGATTGAAATTACCTTGGTTAAACGTGCGGCCTGCTTGGTTTGGGTTTGGCGGAGGAGATCCTCCTTTAACAGGTTCTGGTCTTCCTGTTTCGAAAGCTACGCCCAACACAGGGACTTTTGATTTATCAATCTTAAATGCCTTGTAAGGAATTTTTGCTTCGTACACATAGGTACCATCTTCATTCGCCACAATAAGTACTTCGATTCCATTCATCAAACCCAGTCGACTCGAAACTATATTCTCCTTTGCAAGCCCAATTAACTCCAATACCTCTACCTCATCCAATAAAAGCCGTTTCGCAATTGCTCGGCCAGCGGCATCTTGCGGCAATGGTTCAAAATCTTTTTTAAGTTGCTTTGCATCTTTACCTACCGGATATCTCAGGCCAAATTTTCCCTTCTTTTTCCCTTCCAAATTGAGTTTAAGTGTCAATCCAAACAGGGCGATTTTTTCTTGTGTTAAATCATCGGAAATTTTAACCCTGAAGTAAAGATTGGAATCGTCATTGCCTACGTTGTATAAAAATTTTCCATCCTGATCTAATAGCCAGTCGGTTTTCCATTCACTAGGGTCGCCATCAACCACGATGGGAACGGTTGGCCGATAGCTTTCGCGCGCGTCTTTTTGTGCAAAAGCAGCTAGTGAATAAAACGCAAAAAGTAAAAGGGTGAAAAGATTTTGCATGGCGACAATTTTTGGTGCAAGTTATGATTTGTTCGCTCACTTTTAAATGCTCAAAATGTTTTTTCAATGATACCTTCTTGAAAAAAAACTGGTTTAGAATAAAAGCCTTGTCGATTTTAATTACCTTCACTCCACTAAAAAGTAACCCTGTGACAAACCACCTTGTTTTTATCTTTAGCCTTTTGTTGCTGGCCTGTAGCCCAAAACCAGAAAGCCTTAGAGAACTAAACCCGCCAGCAGAGGGGTTTGACATGGTAAATTCAGAGCCTGCGGCAATCCAGTTGGCCGACAGCATCATGGCCGCCATTGGTGGCCGTGAAAATTGGGATAAAACCCGATACATTTCGTGGAACTTTTTCGGACGCAGAGATTTGGTGTGGGACAAACAGCAGGGGCGGGTACGGATTGAATCGCCTAGCGACAGTTCCATTTATTTGGTAAACATCAATACAGGAGCGGGGCGTGTGAAATTTCACGGTGTAGAGTTGACCGAACCCGATACATTGAAGAAGATGTTGGAACGCGCAAAGGGGATTTGGATCAATGACTCGTACTGGCTGACGATGCCATTTAAACTGAAAGATTCGGGCGTTACGCTAAAATACATGGGTCAAGATACGTTGAAGAGCAGTCGGTATAACATTTTGCAAATGACCTTCGCCAATGTCGGGTTTACGCCTGAAAACAAATACAAGTTGTATGTCGGGATTCAAGATAAAATGGTCAAGTATTGGGCGTACTTTAATGAAGCAAAAAAGGATACTGCAAACTTCATTCGTCCGTGGGATAACTATCAAAAGTATGGTAATGTGCTGCTTTCTGCGGACCGCTCTGACAATGGTGGACCCAAGAACGTGAAGGTTGAAACCCAAATGGATGACAAAATATTCACAGAGTTTTAGCGTCAATTGAACATTGCTAATGCTTCAGTCCTGTTGTCAACTAAGGGCATCTCTAAAAACTCCGCCTAACCTTCTTTTTTGGAGAAGGGAAAGGGTTGAGGTGGAGAAAACAAAGGTTTTTAGAGATGCCCTAAGTAAAATACAAAAATAAAAAAACGACCAGCTATGCTCCTCAACCTCGAAAGCATTCCACACTTTTACAAAAACTACGTTAAGCAAATCGAAGAAACTGATTTGATACAGGCTCTTCGGATATCCGGTCACAGAATGCTGGAGGCAGTTCATTCCATTCCCGAATCAAAAATGGACTTTAGATATGCCGATGATAAATGGAGTGTGCGTGAATTACTTTGTCACATGATTGATACCGAGCGAATTTTTGCCTACCGTGCTCTGCGCTTTTCGCGAAACGATAAAACACCATTGAGTGGTTTTGAAGAGAATGACTATGCGCCACAAGCCAATGCCCAAGGGCGAAGCCTGAAAAAAATGGCAGATGACATGGCACATCTGCGTACTTCAACAATCGACCTATTTGAAACCATGACACCGGATATGTTGGCTCGAAAAGGTACTGCCAATAAAAATGAAATGTCTGTAGTAGGATTGGGCTTTGTGATTGCCGGGCATGAAACCCACCACCGGCAAATTTTAGTAGAGCGGTATTTGTCTGATAAAAAGTAATGGTGGGAAGATACCTTTTGATTGGCCTCACCGCATGGATAGTTGGGTGTTCGCCAAAGACAAGCATTGTAAAAAGCCTTCGCGAAACCGAATTAAGATTCAAAGACCACACCGGCTTCGCATTGTATGATCCCACTTCTCAGAAAAATTTAATTGAGTTTAATTCAAGCAACTATTTCACCCCAGCTTCCAACACCAAGATAGTTACTTTTTATACTTCCCTTCAACTGTTGGGCGACTCCATTGCTTCGCTAAAGTACATTCAGCAAAATGATTCGCTTATTTTCTGGGGAATGGGCGACCCATCGTTTTTGTACGATCAGGTTTTTCAAAGCGGAAAGACCTTGGATTTTCTCAAAGCCAGAAAGGAAAAGCTTTTTATTTCTGCCGCCAATTTTAAAGCACTGCCACTGGGTGATGGCTGGGCGTGGGATGATTATTCCTACAGCTATTCACCGGAACGATCGCCTTTTCCACTGTACGGGAATTTAATAACAGTCAAAAAAGATTCTCTTCAAAGTTTACAAACAACACCAATCTATTTTTCTAATTTCATTACCCACTCAAGCGAAGTTCGCAAAGAGGAGGAAATAGTTAGAGAGTTTAACTCAAATCAACTTATCCACCATCCCGGTAAAAAGCAAAATAATGAATGGTACATTCCCTATCACTATTCTTCCGAATTGGTTGCGACACTATTGAGCGACACATTAAAAAAGAACGTAACAGTAATTGATCGCCCGGTTCCTCTAAATGCAAAATTGATCAGAAGTACCCCATTGGATAGCCTTCTAAAAACCATGATGGTAGACAGCGACAATTTTATTGCTGAACAATTATTGTTGCAGTGCGCGGCTGTAGTGAGCGATACATTAAAAACCGAGATTGCTATTCGCTACGCAACTAAAAATTTGCTCAATGACCTACCCGATAAAGTGCAATGGGTAGATGGCTCGGGGCTGTCACGCTTTAATTTATTTACCCCGCGTTCCATTGTGAAGTTGTGGGATAAAATTTATTCTACCGTACCTCGTGAGCGACTTTTCAAATTGTTGGCAGTGGGCGGGAAAAGTGGCACCATCAAAAACTGGTACAAAGCAGAACCTCCTTATATTTACGCCAAGACAGGAACACTTAGCAACAACCACTGCTTGAGTGGGTTCTTGATTACCAAAAGTGGAAAGACGTTAATCTTTTGTTGGATGAATAATCATTACATAACTTCTACCAATGAGGTACGAAAGGCTATGGAAAAAGTATTGCAACAAGTGCACGATCGGTATTGATATTTTTTATTTTAGATAAGCCGATAAATTCCTCTTATAAAATTCTGGCAATGGCCTGCCCGATCGATAAATCTTCATCAACTTGTGGTGCTTCTTCATGGTGTAAGGATTTAGCAGAAGAAACTGCACAGGTAAGGAAGCCACGGAGGCGAGAACTCCCGCAGCGCCAAAAAACATTATGCCTAAGCCAGCATAATTACTTGGGTTATAAGAGCCGGCAGGGGTATTTATATTTTGTTCGAACACTAAGCCACCGATCAGAAATAACGAAGCTGAAACGCCCCCGACAATAGCGGTGGTTTTCAAACCTTTTTTGATGCTATTCCTTTTTGTGATAAATAAGGTAGCTATAGCCCGCGTTGTGTCATCATAGACTGTAAGCAAGATTCGATCATTTTTTGTGAGCTGAGTCTGAGGCTGATCTAAATCTGACTGGGCAAAAGCAATAGTGTAGGTTAGCACAAAGCAAACACAAACTGTAAAAAGAATTTTTCGCTTCATAATTTTAACTTAAAATCGTAAGCGAAGCCCTAGCATGAGTTGAGTGAGTATTTCCGTATATGCTGAACCAGAATCGCTTTGAATATAAGGTCCTATGGCTTTAATGTCGACAGCCAAACTGCGGGTTTTTTTATTAATGATTATTGGAAACAAATAGCCTGCATTAAAAACTGCAGCCCAATAAGAGTGACGTTCGGGGGCATTTGATTCTGGGGTTTGTTTTCGGAATTGGCGGGCAATGCCGGGCCCAAAGTAAAAACCTTTTAATGGGGTGAACACATTTCGAAAATGAATGTTGGTAGTCAGGTCAATGGTATGGGTTCGAAAAAGCTCATCCGGATTGGAAAGCCTCGAGTTAAAAAAAGTGTAGGACATTGAAAGAGACCATCGCTGGTCAAGTTCAACGCCAGCGCCCACACCAAATGAAGGCCCGATAAAAACCATCTCTGCATCACCGGTAAGCCTGATGGCCGATTCCAGAAACCATTTGGGTTTTGGCTGGGCAACTATTTTTATTGTCGCTAAATTGAAAAGTAAAAAAAAGATGAAGAACTTCATTTTATTTTAAACGTAGGGCATTATGAAGGCACAACCTGAAAAGTAAAAGTACCTTTTTGTTCGTAATAAATGTTAAGAGGCGTGTGGGTGTTTCGTAAAGATCATAGCCATAATTATGGAGCCTGATAACCTGATCCTCATTCTGAGGATTAAATTGCACGTAGTTATGGGTTGTTGATGGGGGCAAACAATCGTAGCAAACCTCGGCTCTGCCGTTGGGATTTGTGGCATTCAGGTTCTTAATCGCTTTTTGGAAGTTTTCAACGGTAAAGGGATTTTTGCCGCCTTCGGCTTTTTCTTTCTTTGCCAGCTCAAATTGTTGGCAGGATATCAACAACATTAAAACTAAGGCGAAAAACAAACTGGGCTTTAAATGACTTGAATTTCATTTCATAGTTTGTATGTTTATGAAATATAAAGGGCGAGATATTGTTTCAAAGACAGTTGTTCTATGCCAACACAATTTGAACTCTACCGACAGTTGTTGCCTCAGTGGCTTATTGATTGCGAAAAGCGGGAAAACATTAATCTTTGGTATGATGAGTAATAACTTTGTTTCTTCGTCTACTGAATTGCGAAGGGAGATGGAGAAAATTCTAAAAATGGTGTATGAGAAATATTGATGCTTCTAATTCTGGCTTCATGCTTCACGCTGCAAGCTGCAAGCCGGGTTCAACAATTGAACAACCTCTAGGTTTCATTTCTATGACTAGGTCATTTTTGCTTAAAATTAGTCGAGTGATTGGCGTGGGTTCAAGATTTTCAAAAACCGCAATTTCATCGGCAAAAACTTCAAAATTCTATATTCTAAATTCTGTATTCTTATTTGTAGCTCTTTTACCAGCAACCTCCACCCCCGCCCAAACTCGCGATAGCCTCGACATTAAAATCGGGCAAATGATTTTGATGGGCATTCCGTATGCAAAAGTAGATACGTTGATTTTGGAGGAGGTAAGGAAAGGCAACGTTGGCTCAATCATTTTGTTCGAAAAGAATATTCCTAAGAAGCCCAGTGTTTTTGCGGACTTAAAGAAAATTATTTGGGCATACCAAGAAGCTGCGCCAACTCCCATTTTTGTTTCCATTGATCAGGAAGGCGGAAAAGTAAATCGCTTGAAAGAAAAGTATGGGTTTACCAGATCCATCACAGCGGAAGCTACCGGCAAATCAAAAACTTTAGACTCCGCTCGTTTTTACGGGGAAGCTACTGCGGCAACCTTAGCGGGATTGGGAATTAATGTAAATTTTGCGCCCTGTGTGGACGTGGCGGTAGAGCCGACAAATCCGGTTATCGTAATGAAGGGCAGATCCTATTCGGCCAACGAAGATACGGTGGCGATGATGGCTGCGGAGTTTATCAAACAACACCGCAAATATGGTGTCGTGACTGTACTCAAGCATTTTCCCGGTCATGGAAGCTCAACCACCGATTCTCATTTTGGTGTTGCCGATGTAACGAAGACATGGACACCGCGTGAATTGAAACCGTATCAAGTGCTGTTAGATTCTGGATATGTGGATGCCGTAATGAGCTGTCACATTGTAAACAAAGAATTAGATAAATCAGGAAGACCAGGAACGCTATCAGTTGATATGTTAGATGGAATGCTTAGAAAAAAAATGGGGTATGCAGGTGTTGTCTTTTCCGATGATATGCAGATGGAAGCGATCACCAAACAATATGGATTGGACGAATCGATAAAGTTAGCCATTTTAGCAGGTGTTGATATTTTGTGTTTTGCCAACAACGTGCCGGGTAGTAAACGAGTGAGCCCGCAAAGAATCTTCGCCATCATTCGGAATGCGGTTACAAACGGAGAGATTTCCGCCAACCGAATAAATGAATCGTATCAGCGAATAAAAGAGTTGAAGAAAAAAATAAATTTATCAGCGGCCGCTGATCACGAAAAGCAATTTGAGAAACTTCGATTGCATCAACGGCTAACCGAACTGCAATTAAAAGCTGCGAAGGAAGAAATAAAATTAATTCAGTTAAATAGCAAGACGAAAAAGAGAAGATCAAAAAGCAACTAATATCATTCTATGGAAACCAATGAAATTGTAAAACTCAAAAAGAGAAACAGATTTTTGGTAGTGACTGCGCTTTCAATGACCGTTGCTTGGTTGCTGTTTTTTGTTTACGCATTTGTGCAAAGCGGAATGGCAAAAGAGAAGGGGAAACTAGTGGTGTCGACATTAATTCAGTTGGAAGAATGCCAAAAGCGAGCAAACTTCAATGAACAGCGGGCGATGGCAGCTGAACATAAAGCGATAATGCAAATGGAAAACGCAGAAAGGGCGATGGCCGAAGCTTGAGGAGTCAGAAAAAATCAAAATAACTGTGGAAGGAAAACCTAAAGCAAGAACAAACAGAATCATCATGGTCGCTTTGGTTCTGATTTCGATCGGTTTCTTTTTCTATGGATTGATCAAAAATATTCAGGCCCAACAAGAAAGACAAATCGCAATTGAATCTACAAAAAGACAGTTGGCTTGTGAAAAGCATTTTATAGAATTATCTCAACAGCTTCAAGGCAAGGAACAGCAATTGCAACTGGCACTTGTTGAAACACTAGTCGCTAAAGATCATGCCACACGGTAGGCTGCTAAAGCCGAAAAGTCTCGTGCTAAAATTTCGAAGTGAAACCTGTTTATAACATCATTTCACCCACGAGCGAAGAAATCCCAATTCTCATTAGCGTTCCTCATTGTGGCACAGCATTTCCGTCAGAACTGAAAGATCAATACAAACCCAAACTTGCTAACCTGGTAGACGACACGGATTTTTTTGTTGATCGTCTTTATGATTTTGCTCCTGCGATGGGCGTTACAATGATTACTGCTAATTACAGTCGTTGGGTAGTTGACCTAAATCGCGATCCTCAAAGCAAGCCGCTGTATACCGATGGAAGAGTGATCACGGCTCTTTGCACCACCACCACTTTTTTGGGAGAGCCTATTTACAAAGACGAACGAAAAGAAGTTGACGCGCAAGAAGTGCAAAGACGGGTGAAAGAATATTACGAACCTTATCACAATGCGATTGGAGAGCAACTATACCGCTTAAAGAAAAAATTTGGCAAGGTGCTTTTGTGGGATTGCCATTCCATTCGTCAATTTGTTCCAGCTATCATCAAAGAAAAATTTCCCGACTTGATTTTAGGAAATGCCGATGGGGCTTCGGCTTCTGACGAGATGATTTCAACAGCTTGGAATTCTCTCAACAACTCTGACTATTCGTTCAGCCATAACTATCCATTCAAAGGTGGCTACATCACGCGGCACTATGGCAGGCCGAATGAAAACGTTCATGCACTGCAGTTGGAAATGAGTAAAGTCAACTACATGGATGACACGGAACAAAACTATCATCCCGCCCGGGCGGAAAAAATGCGATTGCTTTTGGCGAATACATTTGCGAAATTGACACAGCTTTTGAATTCCTAAACCTGTCTATATGAAGAAGTTATTTTACGCTGCCATAGTGGTGTTGTTTATTGTTTTTGGAGCTTCGGCTTATCGACAAAATGAAAAGGCGCAATTCTATCGTGAAGAAAAAAATAAAATGCACCAAGAATTAGTAAAGTTGAGGAGCGAAGCTCAATCGGCTAGATTGGAAGTAGCCAAACTCAAACAAGTAATTGATTTTGAGAAAAAAAACTCACAAGCAATGCTCGACAAGGCAATGAAGAAAAAATAAGATGCATTTTTATTGCTTCAATTCCCTTCTTCTAGTTGAAGGCTGGGTTACACCCGCCTATGTGGGTGTTGATCACCACGGAATCATTCAGTATTTGAGTTCTCAGCCACCTACTCAACCCATTTCGGTAGAAGCAGTCCAAGGTTTTGCATTGCCGGGGTTTCAAAATGCTCACTCCCATGCTTTTCAATATGCCATGGCCGGTTTGGCCGAGAATCATGCTACCGGAATAGAAGACGATTTTTGGACATGGCGAGAGGAGATGTACAAGTGCGCATTGTCCGTTGACCCCGATCAGGCCGAAGCGATTGCTGCGATGTTGTATGCGGAAATGCTACGGCATGGCTATACGCACGTAGCCGAGTTTCATTATCTACATCACGATAAGGATGGAAGATCTTATGCAAACCTAGCCGAGATGGGCGAGCGGATGGTAAGCGCTGCCAAAACTGCCGGAATAAAAATCACGCTCATTCCCGTCTTTTATCAAAAGGGAAATTTTGGACAAGACCCGCAGCCCAGACAACGAAGATTTATTTCAAGTTCCGTTGATGATTATTTTAAGTTGCTGGAGGCATCGCGTCAAGCAATAAGAAATTATGAAAATGCTTCTTTGGGTTTCAGTGTTCACTCGTTGCGCGCGGTTGACCTTGCTGACATAGTCAAAACATTTGCGCAAGGCCCGAAAGAATTACCTTTTCATTTGCATGTGGCTGAACAAAAAAAGGAAGTGCTGGATTGCCTGGCTTTTTGCAACAAAAGGCCAATGCAGTGGCTGTTGGATAATTTAGAAGTGAACGAACGCTTTCATTTGGTACACGCTACTCATTTGGATGATGATGAGTTGACGCGCTTAACGAAATCAAAGGGCAACGTTGTGTTTTGTCCTTCCACCGAGGGAAATTTGGGAGATGGCATCTTCCGTATGACAGAATATTTGAAGTTGGGCGGGCATTGGTGCATTGGCACGGATAGTCACATTGGGTTGAATCCATTTGAAGAGTTTCGAATGATCGACTATCGACAACGATTGGTGACAAACAAGCGCAATACGTTTGCAGGAGATGCGGGGCAACTTATGCTGAATGAATCAGCAATTCAGGGAAGATTGGCAATGGGCAGAAAAATTAAAAATCATTTTGAAGTGGGTCAGCCATTGGATGCTTTGGTGATAAGTGCAACTTCCCATTTGTTGGCCGATACCTCGGAAAAAAACCGAACGGCTACTATTGTCTATTCATCCGATTCCAGCCGAAATATGGGGACAATTGTAAACGGGAAATGGGTAGTGAAAAACCAACATCATAAAGATGGGCACGCCATTAAACTAACCTTTGCTAGGGCGATGAAGGAATTGAAAAATCGTTGATCAGTTCTTTCTATATTTGTGTATGGAAACGCGGGCAGAAGTTTTAAGAAGAATCAATTGGGATTATACATATACAGTTGAAGAAATTGATTCTATTTTGAAAGGCAATGACTATCGGTTAAAAAAACCCTTTTACATCAAGTTGTTAAAGTCCTTCAGGTGGTATATCCTACAAAACGTTCTTTCAACCGATGAGATAAAGGAAATGCTTACTCCAGACGTAATCAATAATCTCCACATTAATTCATTGAAAGAAAAATACCACTATGTCCGGCAAGTATTATACGGATAGGATGTATCCTCTGCAAGACGCAGTTTTGAAGGAAATTGAAGATTCTAAGACTTTTTTATACCTAACAGGCGGTACTGCCGTCAGCAGAGTTTTTTTAAATCATCGCTATTCTGATGACCTTGATTTATTTGCCAATCGCCACACAGATTTTGAAAAGGAAATAGATCGAGTAACTCAACACCTAGCAAAAAATTTCAAGATTGAACTTCAAGTAAAAGATGTGGCGTATGGTCGTGCGGTTATTCAAGAAGGCGATTTGCTTCTAAAGATTGATTATGTGAATGATGTTGGTTTTCACTCAGGAGAAGTTATTAGCACTGATCTTTTTTTCCGCACCGACAATTGGCGAAATATCTTGTCCAATAAGATTACTGCATTATCCAGAGAAGAAGGCAAAGATGCCGCTGATGTTATTTACACCTGCCTTCGGTATCCTTTCAATTGGCAGGACATAATCAATGATGCCAAAAATAAGGACTCTTGGATCGATGAGGTCAATGCCTCCAGACTATTGCATGACTTTAGAATGGACAAAATAGAGAAAGTCAATTGGATTGAAGTACCTGATTTCAATAAAATAGAGGAACTATTAAAGACCATCGCCAAAGACATTTTATTGGGAGGCGATAACTCCCTCGCCCAAGTTCAGTAGCTGCAAAATAATCAATTGCTTTTCCGCTCATCCCTTTATCAGTTCGCTTTCATAAATTCGACAGGTTTTATTCAAAAATTTTTGCTATTTAGAAATTGAAATTTAATCCTTATGAAGAGACTACTTTCATGTTCCATCAGTTTGGTGTTGATTGCCTTGTCAGTTAACGCGCAAAAAGCAAAATCAAAACCAGAGGCAACCGCTTCATCGGCTGTAAAGGCTGATTCATACAAAGGCATAAAATGGAGAAATATCGGACCCTTTCGGGGAGGCCGCGCCAATACCATTGCGGGCGATCCACTGAACCCAAGTGTATATTATGTAGGATACACCGGTGGCGGAGTAGGCAAAACCGATGATGGCGGCACTACTTGGAAAAACATTTCTGATGGATTTTTTAAAGTAGGATCGATTGGAGACATCGGCATTTGTGAAACTGATCCGAATGTAATTTATGTAGGAACAGGCGAACATGCAGTGCGTGGCGTAATGACATCGTATGGCGATGGTGTTTATAAATCGACTGACGGTGGCAAGACTTGGAAAAACGTAGGACTTGAAAAAACGCGCCATATATCAGACGTGATCGTTCACCCCGCTAATCCCGATGTGGTGTATGTGGCCGCACAAGGAACGGTACATGGTTCCAATGCTGACAGAGGAATTTTTAAATCAATAGATGGCGGAGCGACTTGGAAGAAAACACTTTTTGTAGATGAAAATACCGGAGCATCTTCCCTTAGTATGGACATGACCAATCCACGCATTCTCTATGCAGCCACTTGGCAGCACAGACGTTATCCTTGGAAAGTAGAGAGTGGCGGTGCGGGTTGTTCGCTGTGGAAATCTACTGATGCAGGAGAAACCTGGAGCAAGATTAATGAGGGATTGCCAAAAGAAATTGGCAAAATGGGTATCAGCGTTTCGCGCGCCAACCCAAACAGAGTATTTGCAATTGTGGAAGCAGAAAAATCAAAGGCTGGATTGTATCGCTCTGATGATGGCGGTAAAAAATGGAATCTCCAGTCTACTGATCAAACCATCACTTCGCGCTCTTGGTATTACATGGAAGTGTTTGCTGATCCGCAGAATGCCGATGTGGTATATGTGTTGAATGCGCCCATGATGCGCTCCATTGATGGAGGTAAAACTTTTTCAAATATACGAGTAGGCCATGGCGACACGCATGACTTATGGATCAACCCGAAGAACAATCAAAACTTTGCATTGGCAGATGATGGCGGAGGTGAGATTAGCTACAACACAGGCCGCACGTTTTCTCCGCTCAACAATCAAGCAACATCGCAATTCTACCGCGTCATTGCCGACAATCGTTTTCCGTATTGGGTATATGGTGGGCAACAAGACAATACTTCTGTGGCTACACCAAGTAGAAATGGAAGTTTTGGAATTACCGATAAGGATTGGATCAACGGCCCCGGTTGCGAAAGCGCATGGGTTGCGTTCAACGACCCCAACAACCCAGAATTAATTTATGGAGGCTGCTACCAAGGGCAGATTGACGTATTGGATACGCGCACTAGCGAGACAAAAGATTTGCAGGAGTATCCGTCTACTAATCTAGGTTTCGCGCCAAAGAAAATGAAGTATCGTTTTAATTGGAATGCACCTCTCATCAATTCACCGCATGATGCCAAAGTAATGTACCACGCGGCCAACGTGCTTTTCAAAACTACCAATGGCGGATTAAGTTGGGACGTAATCAGCCCAGACTTGACACGCAACGATACAACCAAACAGGATGTTAGCGGAGGCCCCATTACCAATGAAGGTGCAGGAGGTGAAAATTACAACACGATTTACTATGTGATTGAGTCTCCACACGAGGTAGGAGTCATTTATACCGGCAGCGATTGCGGATTAGTTCATCTTACAAAAGATGGCGGAAAAAATTGGAGCAACGTTACGCCTGCTGGTTTGCCTGAAGGCATGATCCATTCCATAGAAGTTTCTCCGCACGAAAAAGGCACCGTTTATATTTCTGCTTCGCGCTACAAGTTCAATGATTACAGCAACATGACTTACAAATCTACCGACTACGGAAAATCGTGGACAAAAATTGGAACTGGTGTAGAGGCCGATGATTTTATCAAAGTTATTCGCGAAGATAAAAAAGTGAAAGACCTGCTTTACGCTGGCGCGGAACGAGGATTTTATATATCCTACAACGGGGGTACATCCTTCAACAAGTTTCAACTAAACCTTCCTGTAGTTCCAGTCACAGATTTGATTATTCGCGACAATGATTTGGTTGCGGCCACCGCAGGTCGGTCATTTTGGATATTCGATGACTTAGGTGCGTTGCAGCAATCAAAAGGAAATATAGATGCAGCATTAAAGATATTTACTCCGAAGCCAACCTATAGATTGTCTTCAGTTACCATCCCAGAATATTTTGGAGACATTCCCGGCCTAGGTCGCAATCCCGCAAACGGAGTTTTGTTGGATTACTTTTTAAAAGAAAAAGCCGACACAGTAAAAGTGACACTTGAAATTTTAGACATGAGCGGAAAGGTGATTCGCACGTATACCAATAAGAAAGACGAAAGTTTCAAACCCTATCCGGGCGGGCCGCCTGCAAAACAAGTCATGCCTGCGGAAGCCGGAGTAAACCGCTTTGCTTGGGATTTCCGAACCGAGGCATTGAGTGGAGTACAAGGCGTGTTTGTGTATGGCGACTATCAAGGCCACCGCGTAGCCCCTGGAAAATACCAAGCACGCATCACACACAAAGGTCAGTCTTCTGAGACGGAACTGGAAGTAATATCAGACCCAAAAGTTAGCGCCACGTCTGCCGAGTGGGCTGCTCAACAAGAATTCTTAAAACAAACAGGTGAGCAGTTTGAAGAAGTACATAAGTCGGTAAACAAGATGCGGCAAGTGAAAAAGCAAATTGAAACCTACAACGAATCGCTCAAAGATAATGCGGACGCGAAGGAAATTTTGAATTCCGGAAAGGAGTTGATCAAAAAACTGGAAAAGTGGGAAGGCAATTTGATTGAGCCCCGCAGCAAAAATTTTCAAGATGTGATCAACTTCCCCAATAAACTCAACTCAGAGTATTTGCAACTGCGCGGAGTGGCGGATCAACATGACCCGCGGCTAACGAAAGGTGTTCAAGATCGGGCGCGCGATGTGCAGGCAGATTGGAGTAAATACAAGCAACAAATGCAAATTATTATTAACTCTGATATTAGTCAGTACAACAAGCTATTTAGAGACAAGAATATGCCTGCGCTGATTACGGAAACAAAAGAAAATGTAATTAATAATTAATGAAGTAAAAATTGATTTTAAACCCATGAGACAAATTCTCCTTGCTGGCATTATTCTGTTTTCGGTTGTCTCGTTTGGGCAAAAGAAAAACACCACTACTACTTCGGCCTCTTTATCATTTGACCAATCGCTGTACGCAGGCATGCGTTGGCGCGAGGTAGGCCCTTATCGCGGAGGTCGATCAGGCACGGTAACCGGGGTGGCGGGCAATCCAAATCTATATTATTTTGGTTCAGTTGGTGGAGGCGTGTGGCGGACAAAGGATGCGGGACAGAGTTGGGATAATATTACCGACAGTTATTTTGGAGGAACAATTGGCGCAGTGGCAGTAGCGGATAGTGACCCGAACGTAATTTACGTAGGCGAAGGCGAACAAACTCTTCGCAATAATGTCTCTAGCGGTTGGGGTGTTTGGAAATCTACCGATGCGGGAGCGACTTGGAAGCACATTGGATTGAATGACTCACACCATATTTCGCGCATTAGAATTCACCCAAAAAATCCTGAACTGGTTTATGTGGCCGCCATGGGCAACTTATGGAAGCCAAATGAGATGCGCGGAGTCTATCGAAGCGCGGATGGTGGTAGTACTTGGAAAAAAGTGTTGTATATAAACGAGACAGCAATGGCTGGGGACTTAGTGATGGACCCCAACAACCCACGCATTTTATATGCGGCTACGTGGAACATGAAGCGCAACGGTTATCGTATGGATAGCGGTGGCCCTGATTCAAAACTTTGGAAAAGCGCGGACGGGGGCGATACATGGGAAAATCTTTCTGACAAATCCGGTATGCCTAAGGGGATCAATGGAATTATTGGGGTGACAGTTTCACCTGTCAATTCCAATCGGGTGTGGGCGATCATTGAAAATACTGAAGCCCCCGGTGTGTACCGTTCAGACGATGCAGGAAAAACATGGGCGCGCATTAATCAAGACCGTGCATTGCTACAGCGCGCGTGGTATTACTGTCGCATTTATGCTGATACCCAAAATGAAGACAAGGTGTGGGTGATGAATGTGAGCTACGGGGTTTCAAAAGATGGAGGAAAAACTTTTGAATTGAAAAATGCACCTCATGGCGATCACCATGATTTATGGATCGACCCAAACAATAATCAACGAATGGCTATAGCCGATGACGGAGGCGCGCAAATTTCAAATGATGCTGGAGAAAATTGGACTTCGTACCACAATCAGCCTACGGCTCAGTTTTATCGCGTTACTACGGATGATTCTTTTCCCTACAATATTTTGGGTGCCCAGCAAGATAACACGAGTGTTCGTATTCCTCACCGTACGGCCGGCTCGTCTATTGGTCAAAATGATTGGGCAGCATTGTCCATTGGAGAGAGTGCCCATCTTGCCCCTGACCCAACTAATCCAAAGATCATTTACGGAAGTGATTACAAGGGCTACATGAGTTTACAGAATTTAGATAATGGCCAAGAGCGAAGTACTAGCGTGTGGCCTGACTTGCCAGCGGGGTCTGGAGTAGAAGTGATGAAGTATCGTTTTAATTGGAATTATCCACTGGTATTTAGTAAGCACGATCCAAAAAAATTATTTGCCGGATCCAATCATTTACATTCCACCATCAACGGTGGTCAGAGTTGGGAGGAAATTAGTCCGGACTTGACCAGGGGCGAACCGGAAACAATTAAATCATCGGGTGGGCCTATTACGCAAGACAATACAGGGGCAGAGTATTATGCCAATGTTTTTGTCATCAGTGAATCGCCCTACACGAGAGATGAGATATGGACGGGATCGGATGATGGACTAATTCATGTTACAGCGGATGCTGGAAAAAACTGGAAGAATGTAACGCCACCTCAATCGCCAAAGTATAATATGTGGAATAGTATCGATGTGAATCCATTTGTAAAAGGAGGAGCTTATGCGGTGGCCACTTCATACAAATTTGGAGACTACACACCCTACATCTACAAAACAACTGACTTTGGAAAAACATGGTCAACGATTACCGCGGGTATTCCAAAAGAAGAATTTGTTCGCGTAGTTAGAGCAGACCCAAAGCGCCAAGGCTTGTTGTATGCAGGAACAGAAAAAGGAATTTGGATTTCGTTTGATGACGGGGCGAGCTGGAATAAGTTTCAATTAAATTTGCCACCGGTTCCCATCGCTGACTTAGCCGTAAAAAATGATAACCTCATTGCAGCCACGCACGGAAGAAGCTTTTGGATGATAGATGATCTTACTCCTCTTCATCAGCTATCAAAAGAAATGGCTAGCAAAGAAACGATTCTGTATAAGCCAATGCCAACATATCGCATGCCCAGTCAAGGCGGCTATCGCGAACCAAAGAAAGGCGATGGAGAAAATCACCCCGGTGGAGTAATGGTTCACTATTTTATGAAAACCTTGGATGAAAAATCAGAAGTGAAGTTGGAGTTTCTAGAGGCCAATGGTAGCATCATCAAAACATTCAGTACTAAATCAAAAGAGAAGTCTGAGCTAATTACCATCAAAGTTGGTGGAAACCGTTTTGTATGGGACATGCGTCATCCCGGCTATAAAACATTCCCGGGTATGGTTTTTTACGGATCGCCCAACAGTGGTCCCAAAGCAGTGCCGGGCAAATATAAAGTGCGGCTAACGGCAAATGGACAAACGCAAGAACAAGAATTTGAGATTTTGAAAGACCCCAGAATCAGTACCACTCAGCAAGAATTTCAAGGACAATTGGATTTCCTTGTTAAAGTCCGCGATAAAGTGAGCGAAGCCAACCAAGGCGTGATTGACATTCGAAAAATAAAAGATGATTTGGGCTCATTGAAAAATAAACTAGTAAGCGAAATACAATTCAAAGAGCTTTTAGACGCTGTCAAGAAATTTGAAGATGAACTCACCCAACATGAAAACAATATTCATCAAACAAAAAACCGAAGTGTGCAAGATCCATTGAACTTCGGTATCAAGATGAATAATCGTTTAGCTCACCTGATGGTCGAGCAAGCAGCTGGGGATTTTCCGCCCACCAAACAAGGAGAGGCCGTTAGGCAACAGCTTACGCAAATGGTAGATGAAGAATTGGTAAAACTTCAGCGCACCATTCAGCAAAATACCGAACGGATAAATTCCATGGCCAAAGAAAAAGGGATTGAAGTGATCACGATCAAGAAAAACCCTATTCTAAACTAATCTTGTCTAGTCTGACGAAACGCAATTAGATAGGAATGCGCTAGAGGAAATATTTCTCAGCGCTCCTTAGCGTCTTTGCGCCTTTGCGGTAAGGCTCAAAAATATTGCCCAATATGACTGGTGGCCAGCCAGAAATAAATGAAAAACCCATTTAGGCAAAGCGAAGAGATAAAGTTGAGCCACATGGTATAGCTGAAGTTCGCTTGCCTTTCATCCCTCCAAACTTTGTAAAACCAAAACATAAAGAATAAAACCACCGGAGCGAGAGCTAAAAGAAAATTATAGCCCAACTCGATCGTATAAAACGTATTGAAGTACAACACAAAGCCAATCGCGACAAACGCAAAAATGATTTGTACAAAAATAAATGTACCACGGATCCCCAACATCATGCTCATGGTTTTGTCTCCGTGCTTGGCATCTTCTTCGTGCTGGTAGACCTGCGTCATCGGGTAATTGCCCCACAGCATTACGCTTGTGAGTAAACCAGGAATTAAGACTTTGCTCTGCATCAAATTATCAATCCCAAACCCGTTGATACCCACATAGCACATTAAGAAAGTAAACAAGCCTTGAAATAATCCAATCACCAACCATCCGCCAATGGCATATTTTTTTAGTCTGATGGCTGGATGGCTGTATGCTTTTGAAATCAACCCATAAATCAATAACATGACAGCGAACAGCAAGCTGATTTTTATAAAGGCTAACACAATGGCAATCAAATCAAAAAGCAAAGACGTATAATATAGTCCCTTGTTTACAGGTGGTGGATTTTTTAATCCGCCAATGCTTTTTTCGTCTTTGTCAAAATAACTATTGTAAGCGTTGCTGGCGGGGTATAACAAAAGATGAATAATGACAAAAGACCAGAGCAATCGGCTTTCGCCAAAGTTGGGAGAGATCGCCAACGCAAACAAATAAACGGGCATCAAAAAAAATGAAAATGGGATGCGTAAGTGCAAGAGAATAGAGCGAAGATAATTCATCTGTAAAGAATTGTGGCTTGAAGATAACTATTTCGATACGGTATGCGATAGATTTTTCGTGGTTTTCAATTGCCGGTAGGGATTTACATTTTTAACAAAACCTTTTACACTTTTCGCAGGTTACTCAATTTGCTAAATCATTATTCCCTAATTTTTGTTATAATGCATATTTTGAACAATGAGCTACATCACCTCCATCGGCACGGCCAACCCAGAAAATAAAATTGCCCAGCAAACCATTGCCGATTTTATGACCAAGGCAATGGGACTCAACGCTGATGACGAGCGAAAACTCCGAGCCCTACATCGGATGAGCGGCATCGAAACAAGGCATTCCGTTTTAGCAGACTATAGTCGTACACAACAGTTTGAGTTTTATCCCAATAATGGGGAGGCCTTCCCAACCACCAAGCAGCGGCTGGCGCTATTTCAAAAGCATGCTGTTCATTTAAGCGTTTCGGCTGCTGAAAAATGCCTTTCTTCAATTATTGCTCTCAAGCGATCTGAAATCACACACTTGGTAGTAGTCAGTTGTACCGGTATGTATGCACCTGGTTTGGATATCGATCTTGTAAAGGCGTTAGGTCTTAAGTCAACCATTGAAAGGACTTGTATCAACTTCATGGGCTGCTATGCTGCATTCAATGCTTTGAAATTAGCAAATTCATTTTGCCATCAAGATGCTGGAGCAAAAGTATTGGTTGTGTGCACAGAGCTCTGCAGCATCCATTTTCAACGAGAGAATACAGGGGATAATTTGTTGGCCAATTCATTATTTGCTGATGGCTCCGCAGCGTTATTGGTAGAAGGCAATCCCCGCAAAGGGATAAACTTAAAACCGATTAGTTTCTTTTGTGAAATTGCCACTCAAGGCGAACACGACATGGCTTGGACAGTTGGAGATTGTGGATTCGAAATGCGGTTGTCCTCTTACGTGCCAGATGTTATTAAAAGTGGCATCAAAAAATTAACGTCTTCTTTATTGGAGAAAATAGCTAAACGGGTTTCAGATATTTCTTTTTTCGCCATTCACCCAGGAGGAAAAAAAATATTAGAGGCCATTGAATCAGAATTAGATTTGACCAAAGCACAAAACAAGTTCGCTTACGAAGTCCTGAAAAATTATGGCAACATGTCATCGCCCACTGTTTTGTTTGTGTTAAATGAAATTGCAAAGACCCTGCAAGAAGCCGATGATGGCAAAAAAATATTAAGCTTTGCCTTTGGCCCCGGACTTACCCTGGAAAGTATGGTCCTTGAAATTCAACTTCACTAATGGGAAGCGTTTCTTTTAACACGCGTTCAACCAGTATCGAAATCATGGACAACTTGGACTGCCAAGGCGAAGTGGTGGATCAAACACTGCGCGAATTGGATTTTATCAATCAATGGCTGGGTGGAAATATCGTTACCCTTAACGCATTACAGTCGCTGTGGAAAAATTTAGATAAGGAAAAAACTATTTCCGTTGCAGATTTAGGTTGCGGTAGTGGTGAAATGCTTCGGTTGATTACAAAGCTGGCAGCAAAAGAAAATAGAAAAGTTTCCCTTACGGGGATCGATGCCAATCCGAACATTACCCGATACGCAGAAGTAAACACCCCTTCTCCTTTGGACAAGGGGGTGGGGGTTGAGGTCAAATTTGAAACAGCCGATATTTTTTCAGACAACTTCAAACAAGAAAAATTTGATATCATACTCTGCACACTGTTTCTTCATCATTTTTCAGAAGAAGAATTGGAAGCTGTTTTCCGGTCGCTCAATAATCAGGCACAAGTAGGAATTATCGTGAATGATATTCATCGGCATCCGCTGGCCTTCTACTCCATCAAATGGCTTACGCAACTTTTTTCTAAATCGGCCATGGTCAAGTTCGATGCGCCACTTTCTGTGCTACGGGCTTTTACTAAAAAAGAACTTCAGCGGATTTTGGCGAAAGCGGGAATTGAGAATTATCAACTTAAATGGAAGTGGGCATTTAGGTGGCAGTTGATTATCAGTTCACTTCCTCTCTCTTCTACGAAGTAGAGGAGGTTGGCCGAACGACATTAGGTCGGGCCAGTCTGCCGCGTAGGCAGAGGTGAGTCAAGTGAATCAAGGTATCTATTTATTCTTGGCACAATTTTTACTTATTTTTGTGGACTTGATGCTTAAATAAACTCTTATGAAAAACACAATTGCCTTTTTAACAGTTGCCTTATTTGCCTCCTCTTGTGCTAATAGCCCCTTCGGGAAAAAAGTAAGCGAACCGTTCTCTGGTTCTGCCTACGAATCTAACAACCGCTTTTTTCGCGCTACAGGCAAGGGCGAAAGTTCTTCTGATAACATTGCACGGGGCAAAGCTGACATTGAAGCCAAAACCTATTTGGCTGGACAAGTAAATACCACCATGAAACAAGTGGCCGACAACTACCAAGGGCAAACCGAAAACGAGCGCGGTGCCGATGTGGCCGAAAAATTTCAGAGTCTCGCTCGCGAAGTGATGAATACTGATTTGGCCGATATTCGCAAAGTGGGCGAAAATAAATACTACAACGAAAAAGAAAAGCGATATACTGTTTTCATTGCCTACGAGATCAAGAAGAACGCTATGTTCCGCTTTATGAAAAAACAAGCGCGTGTAAACCAAAAGATTGACGATCGCCAAATGGCCATCATCGATAAAATATTAGACGAGCAGATTAAACAATCCGAAGAGGACAATTAATTTGAAAATTTGAAAATGAGCTAATTTGAAAATGAAATGAGTCTAATTTTCAAATTTTCAAATTGAACCATTTTCAAATTAGTTAGTGGCATTCGCCATCTTCTCGGCCGTCTCGGCAATTTTCAACTGATTGATAAACTCATCCACCTCGCCATCCATCACGGCTGGCAAATTATGTTGCGTGTAGCCGATGCGGTGATCAGTCACGCGGCTCTGCGGATAATTATACGTCCTAATTTTTTCTGAGCGATCGCCACTGCGTACTTGACTTTTACGCGAAGCGGTAATGCCCGCATTTTTCTTTTCTACTTCTCGCTCATATAATTTTGCACGCAGCATCACCATGGCACGTGCCCTATTTCCAAGTTGCGAGCGCTCTACCTGGCAGGTGATCACAATGCCGCTGGGCTTGTGCGTCATTTGCACTTTTGTTTCTACTTTGTTTACGTTCTGTCCACCCGCGCCACCCGATCGTGACGTGATCACTTCAATATCTGCGGGGTTTATTTCCACATCCACATCCTCCGCTTCCGGCAAAACTACGACCGATGCCGCTGAAGTATGCACCCGTCCTTGGGTCTCTGTATCAGGCACACGTTGCACACGATGTACGCCCGATTCATATTTAAAAATTCCAAACGCACCATCGCCTTCCACACTGCTGATCACCTCTTTGTAGCCACCCGCAGTTCCCTCCGTCACATCCAACACCGCCAACTTTAGGCCGATTCGATCGCAGAACCGCTGATACATTCTCCAAAGGTCTCCGGCAAAAATCGCGGCCTCGTCCCCACCGGTGCCAGCGCGAATTTCCAAAATGCAATTTTTATAATCATTTGGGTCTTTCGGCATAAGCATCTCTTTGATTTCTGCCTCAAGCGCATCGCGCTTCGGTTCCAGTTCTTCCAGTTCCTGTTTCGCCAACTCACGCATTTCAGGGTCTTTTTCTTTTTGCAAAAGCTCTTTCGCGTGCTGCATTCCCCCCAACGATTTTTGGTAGGCGTCAAACTTCGTTACCACTTTTTCCAAGTCGCGATATTCTTTGCTCAACAGCCCAAACTTTTTTTGGTCACTTAGCGTATCGGGTTGTACCAGCAACAAGCCCACCTCCTCAAATCGGTTCTTAATATCAATCAATTTTTCAATCATATCCGTAAAACAAGAGCGTAAAGGTAAACAAAAACAAAATGTATTGGGCGGCCTTGCCAAGCGAAACGTCTGCCGAGCCGGACAGGCAGGCGAGGCAATCAGGCTGTCTGCAGTCGCCACCCCAACACTTCCCCGTTCGGGCTCCAACAAAGCCTCCATCCTTGGCCGATGTTCTCCCTTAGTTTATCTTACAGAAAAAAAGATCAGCCATTTCAAGGCTTGCGTTGTCATCGACCTTTACGGCTTAGGGTTCAGCGACACATTGATTTTTTATTCTGGCAAGGGCTATCTACTTTTGACTAAATGCAAAAGAGACTTTTTCTTTTACTTTTTTTATTCGCGAGCCTCAATTGCGTTGCCACACACCTGCGGGGTGGGCAAATTACTTTTAAGAGAATTAGCTTATTGACGTACCAAGTCAACCTTAGGGTTTATACAGATACCAGAAGCCCAGTAAGATTTTCTGATGGGCTCTTAAAATTTGGAGATGGAGAAACAATTAGAACTCCACCTATGAATGCAATCCAAAGTTATGACCGTAATGTGGGAATTGTAGACTTTTCAGTAATACACACTTATCCAAAGGCCGATAATTATTTAATATCCTATGCCGAGCGTAATCTCATTCCCGGAATACTGAATCTAACTAATTCCGTAAATACTCGATTTCACATGGAGTCATTATTGGTTATTAATCCGCAAATTAGTTATCAGCCAATTCAATTTAGTGTAGATCTTATCCTTCAATCAAAGGCTAAAATAAATTATTCTTTCTCCACAGCTCCCACCGATACCGTAAGTGCTATTTATTCATTTGAACTCATAACCCCACCACAAACAACTGGCTACGTTGCTCCCGAATCATTAAAAATAAATCAACGTACAGGCCTGTTAACATGGGGAACTAATTTTAAAGGTTCTTTTTTTCTTGGCGAGTATTTTTTTGCGGTAAAGGTTCACCACTTTGATAAATCGGGTAAATTCTATTTAGGTTTTGTGGTCAGAACATTTACAATAACTAATAGTGACAGTGCCTCAATACTTTCCATTTCAAATCCAATTTCCAATGTTGATGGAAAAATAGTGGTACTGCCCGGAGCAAAACGAGCTATTAAATTAATTTTAAGTAATGGCAGCGTGACCGATTCACTACGGTGGGTGTCTTTCATTGATCCCACAATTAGCACCAATATAATATTTACCCAGTATGACTCGGCTACCGCAGGTAAAAAAACTAGAGTTGGATTGCTGTCTATTTCGCCTTCTGCAAAAATGGAAAGGAACTTCCCTTATACAATTATCCTCCGAGGAATAAACTTTGTATCTAGAAACTCCGAAGGCTTAATTGCGCAAGATGTCTCTTATTCAATCTTTACAAAAAATGTTGACTTCCCAGAAATTCCTGAAGTCCCTCAAATTCCTCAAATAGTTACTTCAGTTGCTTCTGAGCCAAATGATCTAGCCATTTTCCCTAATCCGTTTAGTAATAAACTTTTCTTAAATGGAATTGGCCAAGGCAGTACCCTTGAAATTTTAAGTGTCTTTGGCAAAACCGTTCTTTCGATTTCTATAAGTGCTGATGGCAGTGTAGACACATCCTTTCTTGCAACAGGAGTTTACATTGCCATTGTTAGAAATGGCTCACAGGTTTCTAAACTCAAATTGATTAAGGAATAGCTTAGCACGGTTTAATCAATTGCCGCAACACTATCTTCTATTCATTTCGAAATTTAAAATTGTCTTTTACCTTCGCCCATGAAACACATACTTTTTATTTCCCTTTTGATATTTATTTCTTGCGATGGTAAACTAAGCGAGGAGCAGAAAAGAAAAATTCGCGAAGAGCGGGAAGAAAGCAAAATCAAAAAAATATCCGAGGCCGATATCACCGAGGCCGCTTTTGCTTATGGGCGTTCCATTACCGCCATTATTGAAAAGCGAGATGTGGCATTGGCCAATAAAGCATTGATTGATTCACTGGAGCAAGCCTACCAAATACAAATTATTTCTATGAAAACCGATGATGCCACTTTGCGCGAGGTGGAAAAAAAAATAATTGAAGCCTACACTTCCGGTGCTGACCCAGCCTCGATGGGCGACAATGTTCAGAAAATGGGCAAAGATTCCATTCTTTATACGAAGCCATTGGTGCAAACCATGCCCGATGGGTCAGTTCAGTTTACAAAAGCACTCGGCCTACGAATAGCAAAAAGGCAAATCATCCGCACCATCAAGTAAATGGATCATTGGCAAATTTGGATAGACACAGGTGGCACTTTTACTGACTGCATTGCCACCGATCCTAAAGGAAATTTCAAACGCCTAAAAGTTTTAAGCTCAGGCGTTCTTCGTGGAAGGATCGTTAGGCAACTAAGTCCGAATTCTTTTCAGGTAGAAATGAACTGGCCCGTAGTCCAAGATATTTTCGCGGGGTTTGATTTGTATTTCTTAGAAGCAAACGTTAAAGTTAAAATCAAATCAGTCGACTTAGCAAAAAGCATTATCTACATAGATAAACCCATTGCAAAAAAAATTAATCACTTAACCATCGAAGTCTCAACGGGCGAGGAAGTTCCGGTATTTGCTACCCGGTTTTTAACTTCAACCTCACTTCAGCAGCCGTTTCCAAAAATAGAAATGAAGTTGGGTTCTACGCGTGGAACCAATGCACTGTTAGAGCGAAAGGGAGCGAAAACAGTTTTTATCACTACCAAAGGATTTAAAGACTTGCTGGCAATTGGCACACAACAGCGGCCTGACCTTTTTGCGCTAAAGATTGAAAAAGAAAAGCCACTATACACCACCGCAATCGAAGCAAACGAGCGAATCAATAGTGATGGTGAAATTCTGATCAAATTAACTCAGTCAGAAATTGATCTCGTCATTAAAAAGTTAAAAAAAGAAAAAGCAGATTCTGTCGCCATCGCATTCATTAACAGTTATAAAAACCCATTACATGAAATTCAGCTAGAGCAAGCTCTATTGATAGCTGGGTTTAAATTTATTTCCATTTCCCACCGGCTATCAAATCAAATTAAAATTTTACCGCGTGCAGAAACTACCGTTGTCAATGCCTACCTCGCGCCTATCATTCAAGTGTATCTTGGTAACATCCAAAAAGGACTTATCAATACCGACTTAAAAGTGATGACCAGCGCAGGGAGTTTGTGTGGTGTTCAAGATTTCTTTCCAAAAGATAGTTTGCTCAGTGGCCCCGCTGGCGGTGTGGTAGGCGCAGCTACTTCTGCCAAAAAATCACGCATTGATCGATTGATCACATTTGATATGGGTGGCACCAGCACAGATGTGTCGCTCTATCATCAACGATACGATTATCGTTTTGAATCGAAAGTAGGTGCAACAAAAATTCTATCGCCTTCTTTGGCCATTGAAACGATTGCTGCTGGTGGCGGCTCTATTTGTGATTTTGATGGTAGCAAACTAATTATTGGGCCGCACAGTGCAGGCGCTTCGCCCGGACCCGCTTGCTATGGCGCGGGAGGCCCATTAACTATTACAGACGTAAACCTTTTGTTGGGCAGGGTGTCGCCCGTTTTTTTCGCGCTACCAATCCATCTTTCGCAAGCGGAAGCAGTATTGGAAACATTGATATCCAAAATTAGAAATTCGTCTGGCAAGCATGTTTCTAAGATCGCTTTATTAGAATCCTTTATACAAATTGCAAATGAGAAAATGGCCGAGGCAATTAGGCGGGTTTCTGTTCAGCAAGGGAATAATCCTGCCGACTATTCTCTTTTAAGCTTTGGTGGAGCGGGCGGACAGCATGCCTGTGCCTTGGCAGAAATGCTGAACATGAGACAAATTGTTATTCCGTATGATGCGGGGTTGCTGAGTGCCTATGGAATCGGGCATGCTAGGATCGAGCGCTTTGAAGAGGAATTGATTTTGAAGTCCCTAGCACAAATCCAGAATTCAATTCCCAACCTAATTGACAAAATGTATTTGACCGGCTGTAAAAAGCTATTGCAAGAGAGCCAAAATCCCGATATGATCGAGCTGGATAAAAAACTTATTTTTCTGCGATTAAAAGGTCAAGAGAACACGATCGAAGTAGAATTTCAAAACCCATCTCTAATTCGATCACTGTTTAAAAAGAAATATGAAGCGATCTATGGTCATTGGATTGCTGATCGAGACATCGAAGTGGAGTCAATCAAAATTCTAATTTCGGTTCGTGCCAAGATTACTAGTAGAAAATTAAAGAAAGAAAATAGCTACTTACCTATTTCAAATAAGAAAATTACCAGCTGGATAAAAGGTAAACTGCAAAAAATAAAGATTTACGAGTGGGAGCATCTTGGAGCTGGTGCAAACATTACAGGGCCAGCCGTTGTAGCGAGTAAAAATTCTACCACTTTCGTGGATGTCGGTTGGCGCTTTCAATTGGATCAACATTACAATGCCATCGTATCATCAACTAACCAATCAAAGCAAAAGAGAAAATCGTTTAGTGATGAAGCCTCATTAGAATTATATAGTAACCGCTTTACATCGATAGCCCAAGAAATGGGCGACATCCTTGAGCGTACTTCCTTTTCGGTAAACGTAAAAGAACGACTGGATTTTTCGTGTGCAGTGTTAGATGCCCAAGGCTATCTGATTGTAAACGCACCCCACATCCCCGTTCACTTAGGTAGCATGGGCGTCTGCGTAAGAGAGGTAAAGAAAGGGTTGAGTATGAACGAAGGTGATGTAGTTATTACCAACCATCCCGCCTATGGTGGATCTCACCTACCGGATGTTACGTTGATCAAGCCCGTTTTCTATAAAAAAAAATTAGTAGGCTATGTAGCCAATCGCGCGCACCATTCAGAAATTGGCGGAAAGAAGCCAGGTTCCATGTCCGTAGATGCCAGTTATTTGGAGGAAGAAGGTGTGATCATTGCCCCTATGCATTTGGTACAGAAGGGGGTTGCAAAGTGGAATGAGGCCAAACAATTTTTTCTCGCAGCAAAGTATCCTACCAGATCGGTGCAAGAGAACCTAGCAGACTTAAATGGAGCGCTGGCATCTGTGAATCTTGGAGAGCAAAACCTGATTGAATTGTGCAAAAAATATGGAGCTGAGGAAGTGACATTGTACATGAATCACTTAAAAAAATATGCTGCTTCGCTGCTGAAAGAAAAATTAAAGTCTTCCATTCAAAAAATATATCGTGCAGAAGAATTGCTAGACGATGGATCGAAACTTAAAGCCAGTATTAAAATTGAAAACTCAAGATTGATAGTTGATTTCACAGGTTCAGATAGAGTTCATCCATATAATTTAAATGCCACCCGCGCCATTGTGCAAAGTGTGGTTTTATATGTGCTGCGCTTGTGGGTAAACAAACCCATTGCCATGAACGAAGGCCTCATGCAAAATGTAAAACTGATTTTGCCCAAAGGTTTACTAGACCCTTTTGTGGATTTCAAAGATTCAAAAAATGATTTGCTGCCGGCTGTCGTAGGTGGTAATACAGAGGTCAGTCAGCGCTTAACAGATACACTCATCAAAGCGCTAAAACTCATGGCGTGCGGCCAAGGCACCATGAATAATTTTTTATTTGGAAACAATCACTTAGGCTACTACGAAACTATTGGCGGTGGCACAGGTGCAGGCGAAGGCTTCAACGGTGCCGATGCAGTCCATTCTCATATGACCAACACGCGCATCACGGATCCCGAAATTTTTGAACTGCGCTACCCTGTCCAATTGAAGAGATTTGAAATAAGGAAAAACTCTGGCGGCAAGGGAAGGTGGAAAGGCGGTAATGGTATTATTCGTGAAATTCTTTTCAAAGAAAAAATGGATGTTAATATTCTTTCGCAACACCGAAACGAAAAACCGTTTGGTATGAACGGAGGAATGCCGGGAAAAGTGGGCGAACAAATTCATATTACCGAATCAGGTAAATTGACGAAGCTAAAAGGTATGGATAGTCTTTTGGTAAATGCTGGAGACAGGATAATCATCCAAACACCTGGCGGTGGAGGCTGGGGAAAATAAAAAAGCCCCGTGGCTAGCGAGGCTTTTTTGAAGACGTTTGACGCCTACGTTTATTTTTAGTTCTTCTTTACAGGGGGAACCGTTGTGGGTGTTGCAGGTGCTGGTGTTACACCCATCTTCTTCAATACTAAGTTTGAAATATTGTATGTTTCATCGCTGTACAGCAGAATATCTCCACCCCCGGCAACTTGTGGATTGATGATAAAAGTGTATCCGTTTTCTTTGGCGACATCTTCAATATTCTTTCCAACTTTTTTGTAAACGGGCTCCATCAAATCACCTTGCTTCTTCTGCAAAGACGATTGGGCTTCTTGTTGATATTTTTGAAATCCTTCTTGCAACGACTGTAGTTCGCGCTCCTTGTCCGCTTTAATGGCGTCAGGGGTAGTGGCAGGCATCCCTTGAAAGGCTTTATACTTCGCCTCGAAATCTTGCTGCTTTGCTTTCATTTGATTTTGAAGCTGCTCGCCATGTGTTTTTAATTCGCTATCTATTCGTTTGAATTCAGGTAGCTGGCTAAAAATATACTCCCAATCAGCATAGCCGATTTTTTGGGTTTGAGCTTGTGCGGTAAAAATTAATCCGCAGAAAAGGAAAAGGAAAGTCGTTCTCATCATTAAAATTTAGTTACTGGTTTATTTTACTTTATCATTAGGGTCTCCTAGCCCAAGTTCTTCCAAAACAAAATCCGTATAGTCGTGTCGCGGGTCGGTGTAAATCATTACCAATTCAGCCGATTTGTCAAAAACGATTGCCAATCGGTTAGTTTTTGCCACTTTGCCCACGGCATCAAATAATTTGTCCTGCAAAGGTTTAATCAATTCTTGTTTTTTCAAAAAAAATAGCCCACCAAATCCAAAAACTTTTTTTTGATAGTCCTTCAATTCTGTCTCGTTCTTTTTTATTTCAATCAGCCTTTCTTGCTTCATTTCCTCCGTTAGCAATACTTGTTCCGCTTGGTAGGTGCGATAAAGGGCATCTACTTTTGTCTGCATTTCCTCAATTTCCCTCTGCCAAGCAGTCGACAGTTGGTCTATTTCGCCCTGCGCCTTCGAATATTCGGGCATTTTGCTGAGGACAAACCCAGAGTCAAAGTAACCGAACTTCTGTGCTTGGACAAAATTCAGGCCGAAAATGAACAGGCAAAGATTGAATACCAAAAAACGCATTTTTACCGTATTTGTTGGCCGATGGTAAAGTGGAACTGGGAACCACTTACGTCTGCCGCATTCTCGAGCTTATCAAATCCATAGGCCCAGTTCAACCCTATCAGACCAAATGCCGGCATAAAAATCCGGGCACCAAACCCAGCTGATTTATACAAGTTAAACGGATTAAAGTTTTGATAATTGTCCCAGTTATTACCGCCTTCTCCAAATACAAAGGCGTAAACGGTGGCCGCTTGACTGGTTACTACAGGGTATCTTAATTCCATTCCGAATTTATTATAGACCGTACCTCCTTCAATTCCATTCACCGCTTGCGAACCCCGAAGGGCATAAAGAGGCGGAGTGACTTGATTATCTGGGTAGCCACGGAGCCCAATAATATCTTGACCTAGCACAAATGAATTAAAGCCACCTGCTAAGCCTGCGCCACCCACCAAGAATCTTTCGAACGGCCCAGGAGCTACAATATTGTTATATGTACCTATAAAGCCCATGTGAGCTTTTGTTTCCAATACAAGGCTTCGCCCGGTGGGTTTGCTGCTCCCCACAATTTTTACATAGAACCTTGCGTCCAGCATCCACTTGTGAAGTTCAATCCAACGGAAGCGTTGATTTACATCCTTATAATAATCGGCACTTCTAAAAAATGAATATGGCGGGGTCATATCTAGGCTAAGGGAGATCGATGATCCAGCTGTTGGGAACATTGGATTATCTATGCTATTTCGAGCCAATGTAGTGTTGAGTTTAATGCTTTTGGTTGACCCAACGACTGGCAAGGTGCTTGACCCAAAATAATTGCTATAGTTATATTCTAAGAACGACAAGGCGTGCGTCAACGAAAAATAGTTATCAGGCCATTCCAATCTTCTTCCAAATCCAATCGTAATACCACTTTGTCTTAAAGACGCGTTGTCGCTGAAATCAACACTGAACCCGCCCGTATTTCTTACCGGAAGACGTGAAACAGAACTGTTTAAGCTCACTGTTAAAGCATTAGGTCTTCTTCCACCGAGCCAAGGTTCCGTGAATGAAATATTATAACTTTGGAATGATTTCCCATTCGCTTGCACCTGTAGCGAAAGTCTTTGTCCGTCTCCAACCGGAAGCGGCCGCCATTTTTTTAGGTGGGGTACGTTGCGCAATGAAAAATTATTGAAGGTTAGCCCGACAGTGCCCACAAATCCAAAAAATCCACCCCAACCGCCAGACAGTTGAACTTGATCGTTGGATTGCTCCTCTACTTTCCATCCGATGTTAACAGTACCGTTTGCGGGGTTTGGCTTGACATCTTGTTCTATTTTTTGGGGATTGAAGAACCCCATTTGCGACAGTTGTTGTTGAGTTCTGATAATATCTGCCCTTCTAAACTTTTGCCCGGGAATGGTAGTTAGCTCTCTGCGGATCACATGGTCGCTCGTTCTTTCATTACCCGCAATGGTTACTTCATCAATGGTCGCTTGATCTCCCTCAAAAATTCTCATCTCAACATCAATAGAATCTCCCACAACGGCCACCTCTACAGGCGTAACTCTAAAGAACAAGTAACCGTCATCCATATAGAGGCCGCTGATATCAGCACCCTTTGGGTTGAAGGAAGTCTTTCTGTCTATCATCTCTTGGTTGTACACATCACCTTTTTTTATGTCCAATACTTTATTTAGCGTGGCGGCTGTGTAAAGATAGTTTCCGGTCCAAAGAATATTTCTGAAATAATATTTTCTTCCCTCTGAAATTTTAATTCGAACATTTACTTTCGAATCATTGTGGTTAACAATTGTGTCGGATATAATATCTACATCTCGATATCCTTGGGTATTGTAATAGGTCAACAACTTCTTTTTATCTTCTTCGTATTCGGCACGAATGAATTTTGAACCATTAAAAAAATTGAGCTTGACATTTTTATTGATGAATTCTTTAACGGATCGCCAACTGGTTTTTTGAGCGGAGTCTTTGAAAAATGTCTTTACTTTATTGCCATCTATATGAACCAACTCATTAATGAGTGCCCGGTGCAGTGTAAAGCGCGCATGTTCTTTCGTTTTTTTCAATTTCTTTTTCAGCACCGAGGACGAAATTTCATTGTTGCCTTCAACTTCAATTCGATTGATCCTTACTTTCGACTTCATATTAATATTTATCTTCAACCTGACACCACCTCTGTTTAAGGTATCCTTTTCCTGAGAGATCTTTACAGCAGTGTTAAGAAACCCCTTTTTTACAAAGTGCTTTTTTACCGCCATCTCGGCATTGCGAATGGTGGCATCATTTACAATTTTTCCGCGTATCAATGTGAGGTCATCTTTTAAACTACTTTGTTTTCCTTTGCTGACACCCGCAAAATAAAAGTCGGTAAGGCGAGGCCGCTCGGCCAATCTAACAGACAGGTACACATTTTTGCCTTCAATTTTCTCCACGGAGATCGTGGCGTCTCCAATGAGGCCATGTTTCCAGAGTTTTCGTATGGCGCTGCTGATTCCGTCTCCGGGGATTTTAATTTTATCTCCCACCTTTAGCCCGGTGAGGGATACCATTGCGTTTTTATCCAATACATTAAGCCCTGTGACTTCAATACCGGCAATCGTGTATTCAGTTGGGTTTCGATAATTTAGATCACCTTCGCTAGTGGGTTGAACTTCTGTCGTAGTCGTCTCGCGACTTCTTCTAAACTGTGCAGTGGAAGTAAAGGCTACAAGCAGTAAGGCAAGAATCAGTAAAATGCGGTTCATTCAGGTTAAGCAATAGGGGTCAGCACTTTTCCAAATCTTCTCTCTCTCTTTTGATATTCGCAGATAGCCTCATACAGATCTTCTTTTCGAAAATCAGGCCAGAGCTTTTGCGTAACATACAACTCGGTATAGGCGATCTGCCACAACAGGAAATTGCTGATTCTCATCTCTCCGCTGGTTCTAATTAACAGGGATGGGTCCGGTATTTCTTTTGTGTCCAAATAAAACGAAAACAAATCCTCATCCACTAATTTCCACTTTGCTTTCCCTGCTTGCATATCTCTAACTAATTCGTTCACAGCTTTTAAAATTTCCCAACGACCGCTGTAGTTTAAGGCTATTAACAGGGTAAGGCCTGTATTATTTTTTGTGGCTTCTTTGGCGATCTCTAAATTTTCTCTGCAGGCCAATGGCAATTGGCTAATGTCACCGATGGTTCTAATCTTTACTTTATTTTTGTTTAGCGAATCGATTTCTTTTTTTAAAGAACTCACCAATAATTCCATCAATGCATCTACCTCCTCTTTTGGGCGGCTCCAATTTTCGGTGCTGAAAGCATAAAGTGTCAAATACTTGACCCCAATTTCTCCCGCCCCTTCTATTACTTGCCGAACCGCCTCAATGGCGTTTCTGTGGCCAAAAATCCGAGCCGCCCCCTTCCTATTTGCCCATCTGCCGTTTCCGTCCATGATGACGGCCACATGTTCCGGCAGGTTATGTACGTCTATATTTTCCTTAAATGAAGCCACAGGGGTGCAAAAGTAGCCTTTTTTTCAAACATTAAGCCATCCTTTTGCAAGCCAAAGAGGTTAACCAGATGATGTTTACAAACCCCAAAAAGTTTAGCGGTAAGGATTCTTTGCGCAGGGGATATCGTAAAATGTGTAAGTAAGGGTGATCCCACTAAAAAAATAGTTGTCGGTATCGTTGGGATTGCCGTATTGGTAGTTTTTGAAGGACTGAGTTCCGCTAGAGATATTATCCAAATAATCGAAGAACGTCTTCCTGATGCCAATCTCAAAAGAAATATAATACCGGGGATTTAACACATATTTCATCCCTCCCCCAACTGGAATAGCCATTTGGACATTGCTGTAAGGCGCTGTCTTGTTTGGTGCGCCAGCGATTCCAAAAAGAGCCACACCAGAAAACAGATAGGGCGTGAACCTCAATCTTCTTTTATCATCGCGCCAATCCAAGAAATGATATTCGAAAACGCCAGATAATTCCAGAAGAAAAAAATCAAAAGAGGCTGCTCGTTTAGCTGCAAAGAGATCAATAGGTGAATTCTGATCGCTAGCTGCCAATTGCCCCCCGGTAAAGGAAGTCCGGAAGCTGATGACCTTACTTATATTGGAACGGTAAAAAAAAGTGGCGGCAGGTTTTGAAGTCGTCAGGTCGTAGGTTCTCACCAAATCGCCCGTATAATTAAACACCCCAAGACCGCCCCCTATTTCAGTTCGTTGAGAGATTTGTGCTTCTGATAAAAAAAATGAAAACAAGCCTAACAGCAAAATGCCTTTTGCAACAATGGCTTTCATGACTATCTAAACTTCGCCTTATGGAAACTCTTGCCTAGAATATAAGTTAGCCGTATGGACGTAACCATAAAAATATCGTTTTGCTTGCTATTGCCGCGATTGTTGTCCTTAGCCTCTTGACCATAACCAGGTAACACACTATAGGGCTCACTATCACGACCTGTGTATGTTGTTAAAATGGCCGGATTAAGCTCACCTGATCGATAGGACATGGCTTGCGCAAGAGGGCTTTTTAACACGCCCAAGTCAACATAATGTGCACTCACATCATCTAAATAATCGGTGAAGGTGTAACGAAACCCAATATCGGCCCATAGATCAAACACTTCATTTATTTTAAAACGTGCACCAATACCAAATGGTATAGACACTTGAATTAAACTGTAAGGTTTTATACCATTGTTAATGTCAGTTGGCAACAAGGTTGAATTTTGACCTTCAGTGCCGAGGGGTTGCAGAGCAACCCATTGCCCACCCTCTGGAAGCGAATTTCCATTTAAATCTCTCGATGGGGCAATCGCTTGTGGATTGTGATAGAAGGCAGCAATCCCTAGGAATACATAGGGCGTCCAAGGCACTCGGCTAATATAAGAAGCTTGGTTGTCAAAAAGATCAAAATAGGCAACCGCTGACAGCTCGTGAATTTGGTTTCTAAATGAAAGATTTCGTTGGTATCTATAAACCCCATTTGATAAATCGGATTTGTCTGCCGATTCATTGTCCGAACCTTTTAATGTGGCAAACATGTATTGCAACTGAACTGTATATCGCGGGCCAAAGCGGTGGAAAAAAGAAACTCCAATCCCCGGTTTTGTGAACGAAATGTCGGTGCTGAAGCGTGTTGGCAGGGGTGCTAAATCACCGAAATAGTTTACTGCATTTAACGAAAAGCCGACACCCGAGTAAATGTTTTTCCTCCCAAAACCGCTTTTTTTTCCGCGATAACTCGCAATCCGTTTATTATTCTTTTTGATCGATTTCCGATTGAATTGAGCATAAGATTCAACCGAGCATGAAAGCAAGATTGAAACACTAAGAAACAGAAAACATAACTTTCTCATTATGAGCATGGTCAAGCAAGTTACAAATTTATAAAAATTAGCTAATAATCAAGATATAAATTACCAGAGTAATACAGGGGTAACCTTTCAGGGGTTAGTTTCTAATGTCAAGTCCCCAGTTTAGTTTTTGCCGCAACGTGTTGAAATAGTTTTGGCCAGTTATTTGAATCAATTTAACGGCAAACTTCTCTTTTTTGATTTTCATTTTAACAGATTCGTCTACCGTTTCAAACCGCGAGTCTAAAGAAACCAAGTATTTTTTGCTTCTACCTTCAATATGAAAGGATATCTCAGCATTGTCCGCCAACACAATAGGTCGCGTGCCTAGATTATGGGGGCTCACTGCTGTAATGACAAAACTTTCAGACTGGGGATGCAAAAGTGGCCCACCACAACTTAGGGAATAGCCTGTAGAGCCCGTGGGGGTGGAAACGATAATACCATCTGACCAATATGAATTTAGAAGATTGCCGTCAACGTGAACATGAACAGTAATCATGGACGAGGTGTCCTTTTTCATGATTGTAAAATCGTTCAAGGCAAAATTGAGATTTCCAAAAAGCTTGGGAGTGGAGATCAGTTTGATTACCGAACGGTGATCGATCGAAAAGTTTCCTTTTAAAAGTGCATCCAAAGACTGCTCTACATCTTCTCGACTAATGGTGGCTAAGAATCCCAATCTGCCAGTGTTGATTCCTAAAATGGGTGTTTCGGTTTTACCGATGTAAGTAACCGACTCGAGCAGTGTTCCATCCCCACCAAGGGAAAGAAAAAAGTTCAAAGATTTTAGGTTATCTCCCTCTTCAAAGGAAATCAATTGATAATCTTTAATTCGAGAGGACTTGAATTGCTTAAGGAATTTGGCCGACACCCAAATCTCCACTTGATTTTTTTTTAGGTGATCAAGGACTTTTTCAAGAAATCGAGACGATTTGTTGTGAAAATCTCTTCCGTGTATGCCAATGCGAATCATAGGCTTGGGTTAAATGTCCAAATACCGAAGTAACATATCGATCTTCTCTCTCTCGCCACTTTCTGGATTTGTCTGTTGGTAACGTCCAATGATTCGGTAATTGAATCTTTCGAGCGTGGCTACAATTCTCTTAAGATCGATTTGATTTATTTTCAGCGTGAGCTTTATCTTTCCCTTGTCCATGGGGTCCTCCGTCATGGTGCTGCTGATCACTTTTGCATCGTTCTCTTCTACATAGCGGCTGATCTCCGCCAAGGAATAGTCAATAAAATCCATTGACAACACCAGTATTCCTCCGGGCATTTGAACGGAGGCCGTCTGTGCGAAAGAGATCATCATATCCTGCAGTGTTACAACACCGGCATATAGATTGTTTTCATCTAGCACCGCCACAATCTGGAGTTCGTTATTGCCCGCCACCTTAAGGATGTCATAAAAATGTGATTCTAGGGAGACACAACACTCCTTTGCAACCAACTCAAAATCAGACAGGTTTTTTTCAATTTGGTTAGATTCCAGAATAATTTCTTGCGAGATAAAACCTAGTAGAATTCCACCGTCTACCACCGGCAAATGATTGCAACAAAACTCCTCCATCCACACAATTGCTTTATGGGCATCGTCCGTCACTTTGAGTGGCGGTATCAGGTGGTTGATGAGTTCTTCAGCTATCATGAACGAACGATCATTTAATTTTGTCTAACCAGGAAATCCTCTACCATTTGATTGAATTTTTCAGGATGTTCCATCATCGGTGCATGGCAACACTTATCTATAAATTTCAATTCAGAGTTTGCAATCAACCGATTGAACTCGTGGCCTACCACTGGAGGTGTAATCGTGTCGTTTAATCCCCAAACCAATAGTGTGGGCACGTTGATGGAGGGTAATTCCAGAGCCAAATTGTTTCGTTGGGCGGATTTTGCAATGGCAACGATGCGCATACACTTGGGGATGCTTTTGGTCGTTTCAAAAACCTCATCCACCAACTCTTTGGACGCTGCATTTGGATCATAGAAGGTATATGCTACCCGCTCGCGGATGTAGTCATAACTTCCCCTGCGTGGGTAGGACCCTCCCATCGTGTTTTCAAACAGACCAGAACTGCCGGTCAACACAAGCTTGGATACTTTCTCCGGGTTTTTTAATGTATACAAAATGCCCACGTGCCCGCCCAGCGAGTTTCCCATGATCATCATTTTGTCCAATTTTTTCATCGCCACAAAACGCTCGGTAAATTCGCGTAAGCCTTCTAGCCCTGCCTCTTTAATAGGCATTTCGTAAATGGGGAGCATCGGTATTATAACTCTAAAATGTTTGGAGTAATGGTCTACAACGGCCTCCCAATTACTGAGGGCGCCAAAAAGTCCGTGCAAAAGCATCAGTACTTTCCCTTCACCCTCATCCACATACTTAAAACCATTTTCGTCCTTAACCTGCAGAGGCATACCTGAATATTTGATGATAAGTAACTAAAAAAAATCCGAACCTTAGAATTGCTTGAAAATTTCTTTGAAAAAGGGTATGAAATGACTCAAATAGCCCGAAACGTTTATTGCCAATTTGCTTACCCATGGAAATAGAAAAGAGCCGGTTGTCCAGTTTTCGGGCAATGCAATGTGAAGCGAGGTAGCAAGCCACATTACTACACTCAAACAAAAGGCATACTTGAAAAAACCCAGCAGAGCGCCCGCAAGGGAGTCCGCCTTGCCCAAAAAAGTATCATCCAGCGAATTCTTCAATCGCTTGCCCATAAAAATAGTCAGTGGTAAAACCAGCAAGAAAATAACCGCGAAAGAGATATAAGGCAAGAATTTGGTGTCCGCATTGAATTCTCTGTGTAAAACCTCTATGCCCCAGCCCATCAGTTTGAATCCCACAAAAATACCGAGCACCAATGCGAGCAAGAAGAATAACTCCGTTAAAAACCCGCGCTTGTAGCCAATAAAAGCTCCCAGGGCCAAAACAAGGCTCAGCAATAAGTCAATTTTGCTCAAGACGCTAACAGCTTTTTTACAAGGTCTGAAATCACTTTGCCGTCCGCTTTGCCAGCCAATTGTTTGGTGGCCACACCCATTACTTTGCCCATGTCTTGTGGGCCTTTGGCGCCTACTTGCTCGATGATTTTCTTTAGCTCGTTCGAAATTTCCTCTTCAGAAAGTTGTTTGGGCAAGAAGCGGCTAATCACGTCAAACTCCAGCATTTCTTTTTTAAACAAATCATCTCGTCCTTCCTTTTGAAAGATTTCCGCAGACTCTTTCCGTTGTTTGGCGGCTTTCATCAACAGCTTGTTCTCAATGTCGGTTGCGATATCTCCGCTACTTCCTTTTTCAGTTTCAGCCAGCAAGATCATCGACTTGATACTGCGCAATGCCATCAATTCGTCTTTATTTTTGGCAAGCATAGCCGCCTTTATGCCGCTGTCGATTTGGATTTTTAAGCTCATGGTTAGTTGAATTATACCTGCAAAGCTACATCAAGAAATAGCTAAGAAAAAAAGGAAAATCCGATCTTACTTTGCGGATATTGTAACTTTGGATCACAATGACTCGACTTTCTGTAAACATCAATAAAATAGCCACGCTGCGCAACGCCCGGGGTGCCAACAACCCCAATGTAATACTAGTAGCCAAAGATTGCGAACGATTTGGCGCGCAGGGCATTACCGTCCATCCTCGGCCAGACGAAAGGCACATTCGCTTTCGCGATGTGGTGGATTTAAAAGAAGTTGTAACAACTGAATTTAACATTGAGGGCTATCCAGACGAACACTACTTAAAACTAGTCAAAGAAGTACGCCCAGCACAGGCGACATTGGTTCCAGATAAACCTGACGCGCTTACCTCAAATGCTGGCTGGGACACAATCACTCACGAAGATTTTTTAAGAAAGATTGTTTCTGAATTGAAACAATCCGGAGCTCGGGTTTCAATTTTTGTAGACCCCGACCCGCACATGGTAGAGGGTGCCAAAAAAGTTGGAGCCGACCGCATTGAACTTTACACCGAGCCTTATGCGTTTCATTTTTATGAAAATAAAGAAGCCGCCATTGCGCCCTATGTGCAAGCTGCACGCACTGCCATACAACTCGGTTTAGGTATCAATGCCGGCCACGATTTGGATTTGCAAAATCTTAAATTTTTGAAACAGAATATTCCTCACTTGGATGAAGTATCCATTGGGCATGCTCTAATCTGTGACGCGCTCTATTTCGGTTTGGAAAATACCATTCAACTTTATCTGCGGGAATTGGCTTAAGAATGCTGAAACACACTGTTTGAAATTTCAAATTAGCTGTTCTTCGAATCAAAATATCGATCCAAGATTTACAAAAACGCCTCGTAAGCCGCCCTGACCAAATGCATAGTTAATACAAACATTGGCCCGAGAATACTTGTTAAATTTAATTCGAAGCCCGGCTCCACCGCTAGGGGCAATTGTCTTAAATTCATTGGTTGGCCACTCGCTTACCGCCTGCCCATTTGCAAAAACCACCCCCCCCAATAATCCATTTTTGAAATCTTAAACCGATATTTTGATTCTACACACAAAATATTTTTACTTCTGAAGCGTCCTTGAATGTAGCCCCTTCCCATGTTGCTGCCCAGGTCCCAAGCTGTAGCTGGTAAATCTAAATAGGGGCATCCCCAGCATCTGTTTTGACTTACTAGTCAGCCGATGGCCAAATACGGCAAAATATGGTAATGCATTCAATGCGCTAATTATTCGATCCTGCCGGCAATAGGAACCAAACTGGAGACCACTGGCAAAAAATGGGCTTTGAGTAAAGATAAATAGTAACATTTTAGTCTTAGAAGCTGCTGGGCTTCTTGAAGTTTTTTTTAACAACCCCAAAAATTCCTGTGCCAGAAAAGAAGAACGGTGCTATATTGCAGTGTCCAAAGAGCGGCCATGAATATCTATTTAGTCGAAGACGATTCTATTTACGCAGAGTTTATAAAAAAATCGCTTGGCCAAAATCCAACTTATAGCATCACTCATTTTGAATCCGGAGAGGATGCCCAAAAGGGAATTAGAGCCAAGATGCCCGATGCGTTGATTATCGATTACAAGCTGCCGGGCATGAGTGGTATAGACCTTTACGAAACGATCAAAGGCGGGGTAAAAGATAGCCACAAAGTGATCATGCTAAGTGCCTTAGACGATGGCAACATGGTCTTGAGCTTTATCCAAAGAGGCGTACGCGATTATGTAATCAAAGACGAGAATGTCGTTGAATCACTCGTTGCCATCTTAGAAGGCAAAGACGATGACTACCTATTCAACTAGTTTTTTCTTTAATGTAACTGCAAAAGTGGTACCTGCCTCGTTGCTAGTGCAATCAATTTCGCCATCCATTTTTTCTAAGATTGTTTTTACGATCCACAAACCTAACCCCGTTGAGCTTTCTCCACCCGTGGGCCTAGCGGATAGTCGCTGAAGTTTGTGGTATAGTTTGCACTGGTCTTCCGCACTGATGCCCGGCCCTTCATCCCGAACCGAAACAACTACGTTTTGGTCAGTGTCCTCAAGGGAAACAAATATATTTCGATTAGGCTGAGAAAATTTCAACGCATTTGATAAAAGATTTTCAAAAACCCGAGTAAGGTAAAGTTTGTCTGCCACTACAATCGCTTGAACGGGGGCGTGGAAATGAAATGGCACACTCTTTTTTGCACCCAACACCTGATAGTTTTTTACCAACGACCCCAGCAGTGTTGCCAAGTTAAGACGCTCATTGAAAAATTCAATGCCTTTTTCTTCGAGCCTCCGGTTGTCTAGTAGATTACGCACCATGCCCAGCCCATCTGCAACAATCTGGTGTATCTTATCCAAATACTCTCGATGATCGGAATTTAACTTCTCGGAAGATAAGCTCATCAACTGCACCAAAGCAAAAATCCGGTTGAACGGCCCTTTCAAATCGTGGGAGACTACGCCAATCATCTGCTTGTTTTGATTGATAAGCTCTTCCAAGTCCTTTCTTTGAAGCGCCAGTTCTTCAAATTGTTTTTCTATCTCTTTTTCTTGAAGTAAAATTATTCGATTTTTTTGCCGCAAGATCGCGAACGTAACAATTGATACGGTGGCCAATGCCACCAGTCCAACTACCAACAAAATGATTGATCCAATCATTTACTTTTTCTGAAAGGAAATTACCTATTTAACTTCACTGCTTCATTGTACTTAACAGGCACTTTGACGGTAACACCGTGAACGTTTACGCGCAGATATCCGGTCATTTGAATCTGATAGCTTTTGCCACCCAAAAAACCGAAAACCGCGTCCAACAATCCAAATTCTTTTAGGTCAAGTTTTGCTTCGATGGGCACCGTAAAATCAGACTGGCGTGGCACCAGAATGTCCATTACCTGATCTGCCACCGCAGCATTTTTACCATCCACCAAAATGGTGACTTTTATTTCTTTAAGTTTTGTTTGAATTTTGTTTGGATTGAAAAACACAGCCTCTCCACGCAATACAGGCTGGCCGTTGCCAGCGACATCCAACGTCAAATTATTTACCGACTTAAAAACGACTTGCTCCCTAGGTACGCAAGATTGAAAATGGATTAAAAAGAGAAAAGACAAAATTGAGAGGAGATTATTTACTTTCATAGTGCTCAAAGTTAAAGCATGCTGCTAAATTTACACGATGGATGATCAACTAACTTCTCAATTAAATGAGATTGCTGATGGCCTTGCCGGGCATGGGTATGCGGTGATTGATGATTTTTTGAATGACGAAGAAACCACCGCAATCCGCTCATCGGACGGATTTAAAAACGGATTGTTACAATTTAAGAAAGCGGGCATTGGCCGAACGCTTGACAAGCAAATCAATGAAAGCATTCGAGGAGATTATATTCAATGGATTGACCCGCATCAGGCACATCAAGCATTTGACCCGTATTTACAAAAACTACGCTCACTGATCGCCTTTGTTAATCAATCGCTGTACCTCAGCTTGAAAGATTTTGAGATACACCAAACCATTTACCCGATAGGTGCCTTTTACAAACGCCACCTCGATCAATTCAAGAAAAATGACCATCGCAAGCTTTCTATTATATGCTATTTCAACAAAAACTGGAAGGAAAGCGAAGGCGGGCAACTGAGATTATATCTACCCAGCGGCAGCTTAGATGTTTTTCCCCTGGCGGGAAGGATGGTTTGTTTTCGCAGCGATTTGTTGGAACATGAAGTGTTGCCTGCCCTAAGAGAACGGTTGAGTATTACGGGGTGGCTGTTGGATACGGTCAAGATTTAAAAGTGTAATTGACTTGAGGTTTCTACTTTCCTTCATTTATTTTTATTTTCTTTAACGAATAATTTTTACCCTATGAACTACCGCATCGAAAAAGACACAATGGGCGAGGTACAAGTCCCTGCCGACAAATATTGGGGCGCACAGACCGAGCGTTCGCGCAACAATTTTAAAATCGGCCCGGAGGCCAGCATGCCTTTAGAAATCATTTATGCCTTCGGCTACCTGAAAAAGGCTGCAGCACAAGCTAACCACGAGTTGGGCGTACTCGCAGCAGATAAGAAGGATATGATTGCGAAAGTCTGTGATGAAATCATAGCCGGAAAGTTAGACGACCAATTTCCGTTGGTGATTTGGCAAACGGGCTCGGGAACGCAAAGTAACATGAATGCAAACGAGGTGATTGCCTATCGTGCACACGTGTTGAGTGGTGGCAAACTCACAGACGAGAAAAAAGTATTGCACCCCAACGATGACGTAAACAAATCGCAATCGAGCAACGATACCTATCCTACGGCCATGCACATAGCGGCCTATAAGCAAGTGATGGAAATTACCTTGCCGGGATTACAAAAGTTGCGCGATACCCTCCACAAAAAAGCAACGGACTTTAAAGACATCGTAAAAACGGGTCGAACGCATTTTATGGACGCCACTCCACTTACTCTCGGCCAAGAGTTTAGCGGCTACGTGCAGCAAATCGACAATGGTATTCGTGCCGTGAAAAATTCATTAGAGGTGATCAAAGAATTGGCACTGGGCGGCACGGCCGTTGGCACGGGATTGAATACACCCAAAGGCTACGATGTGTTGGTCGCAAAAAAGATTGCCGAACTCACAGGGCTGCCTTTTGTAACAGCACCCAATAAATTTGAAGCTTTGGCTGCGCACGATGCGATGGTTGAATTATCGGGGGCTTTCAAACGGGTAGCGGTTTCCTTAATGAAAATAGCGAATGACATTCGCATGCTCAGCTCTGGCCCACGCAGTGGCATTGGTGAATTAGTAATTCCTGACAATGAACCTGGTTCCTCTATCATGCCAGGCAAAGTAAATCCTACTCAACCTGAAGCGATCACGATGGTTTGCGCGCAAGTGATCGGTAACGATGTGGCTGTTTCTATTGGCGGCTCCATGGGTCATTTTGAATTGAATGTGTTCAAACCCATGATTGCCGCGAATGTTTTGCAAAGTGGGCGATTGATTGGTGATGCCTGTGTTTCCTTCAACGACAAATGTGCCATCGGCATCGAACCGAATCTGCCCATCATCAAGCTGCACATGGAAAACTCGTTGATGCTCGTGACATCACTTAATACGCACATCGGCTACGAGAATGCCGCAAAGATTGCCAAGAAGGCACACAAAGAAAACAAAACCCTACGCGAAGCAGCAGTAGAATTGGGCCTGGTAACTTCAGCACAATTTGATGAGTGGGTGAGGCCGGAGAAGATGGTTTAAATTTGAAGATCGCCTCAAAAGAAATCTAGATATTATGCAAAAGTTGTCTTTTGAAAGGTGGAAGAATACTATGTCGTTTATGATTGATGATGAATTTGATAATTCATTTCTGCTTTCCATCGAGCCTCTCACAAAATTCATTAACTCGAATTGTAAGCGATTTTCAGATTCGAAAGCGCTGACTGATTTCTTGACAACTGATGAAAAGTTTTCTGCTTGCCAAAAATTAAAAGCGTTCGTCTCATTGATTGGGCTTTCTGAAGAAAGACTGAAACGAGTTGTCTCTCTTGTTCGGTATCGTCATTATGCTAGTGATTTTCGAAGTGAATGGGATGTTGCTAAGATTAGCAGGACAATGCAAGAAGACGCAAGTTTTCTGTCTATCCTAATTGAATTTTTCATTAAAGGCAGGGCGTCTAAGATTGGCATAGAAATCCCGCTCTATTATATGAGGAACTTTAAATTGAATGATTCAGAATTTATCAAGGATTTAAAAAATTACAAATATGTTGAGCGCATTTTGAATGACAATGAAATCCAAGGGAAGTATTCAAACGAAGTGGGAGCTCATGTAGAGCAACTTATTCAGCAAAGGTTGGATCAGTATAAATTACACACAAATCCAAACCTTGCTTTTGATGTTCAAAAAGAATTTCCGTTGCTCAATAAAAACGTTGACTTTCTGATTCCAAATGTTGCTGCGCCAATAATACTTATAGAATCCACTTATAATATTACTACCGGCAGTGGCCAATCAAAAAGAGCTGACCAACTGGTAGAGTTTTTCGGTATTTTAATGAAACATAATGCCAATCATAGAAAGAATAAAATATTCATGATCAACTACTGTGATGGATTTGGATGGGTTGGCCGACAAAATGATTTGAGCAGAATTTATGACGCTAGTCATTTTGTATTCAACCAAAGGACGCTACATGTTCTTGACGATGTATTGGATCAACACTATTCAAAAAAGTAGGTAGTTGTTCAGAAATCAATGTGCTTGTAAGCATTTCAGCAATTCGGGATGAAACAAACTCAACGACCGGCACAGCAACAGTATTGCCCAATAAATCAAACCCATCGTGCTCTTTAGTAGGAATTTCATACCATTCTGGAAAGCCGAAAAGCCGAAGCCCCTCTCGAATGGTAAGTCTTCTAAGTCCCTTTCCGTCAGGAACTGCAAGACGTGATACATCGGTGGCTACCAGCGTAGGCGCAACATCATTAGGGTCTAGAACTTTATTGATTTCAAAACTTAATTTCCCCGTTACAATGTTATATCCTTTTGGTTTGGTCTCATCCGCTAGTCTGTAGGTTCTGATCCCAGTTTTAGTTTTTTCTTTAACAAGCTTTTTGGGATGTTCCAATTTAATATATCCCTTTTTTGTCAAATCAGTTAACATTTTTCTTAATTCAACTTTAGAGCCTTCATAAAATGTTTGAATTTGCTCTACCGTCAAGGGCATTCCGTCCATCCAATCAATTCCGATCTCTTTGGCCCACTGCTTTTTTCTTCTTGCTTTAAAAAGTTTGGTGAGAAGTTCACTTTGCTCTTCCGTAACCTCACCTTTCATGCCAATATCCCAACTGTGAATATTGTTATCACCACCTCTTTTGTCTTTTATTGATTTTCCATGCAAATATTGAAGATCAAAATGCGATAGCAATTTATTTATGAATTCAGATTTCATGGGCTTAATCCCTTTCTCTAAAACGCTATTCAACGTTTTGAATTTTACAGTATGGCCGCTCAAATCGATCTTGTGATCTTTTGTGCCCACAATAAAAATTCTTTTTCGCGATTGCGGAAGGCCAAATTCTAAAGAATCAAAAACCATCCAAGAAACTTTGTAACCCAATTCAAATTCTAGCGAGTGCAAAATGGTTGTGAGAGTCTGGCCAATTTTATCATGTGGATTCTGTAAGTCATGTTTTACAAGTCCTTCGACATTTTCCAATATAAAGCCATACGGCTTCTTGTGCCTTAATATTCGTTCAATTTCAAAGAAAAGCGTTCCACGTGTATCTAAAAAACCTTGTCTTTTCCCACTAGCACTAAATGGTTGGCAAGGGAATCCACCCAGGAGAAAATCAAAATCAGGAACAAACTCATTGCGGATGTCAAAAATATCACCAGCAAAAAAATCGTTTTTGAAATTATGCTTTAATGTTTTAACCGCGTGTGTCTTAATCTCAGAAGTCATTACGCATTCTGTTTCATATCCTAAACCTTTAAATACATTTTCAAAGCCAAGCCTAATGCCACCAAGGCCTGCAAATAAGTCGATAAATCGTATCCTAGCTTTTTTCATTTCTTGATTGTTTATATTCTACAGTTGGCTCAGCAGCAACTAAAAGGGAATTTTGGTATTCTTCAAATTCAAGTTTATTACATCGAATAACGGAAAGGCATTGAATAAAAAAAGAGGCACTAAAACTTCCACGACTTATTTTGCTGTCGATGCTGGCTTTTGTTTCTTCAACACCAATTGCTTTTAGCAAAAGAGCCAATTCCGAATTCGAGATACCTCGCTTAATCAGCTCAGATTTCAACAGGCGTTTAGCCTTATCATTCCAGTTTACCATGCTTGGGACAAAAATTCAACTTGCGATTTTAGATATAAATTGTCATATATGCAAAAATTAACCAAGTAATCGATAATTTGTTTTTTGGATTTCGATTTCAAGTCCATTTTAGAGAATTAGCTCGGAGAAGCTCGAAAGTGCTGTGTGTTGGCAAATTATTTGACGACTTTGATTAACCACAAACCCTCACTATTTTTAAAAAATCTAACTCTTACCAATGAAACCAACCATCTTCACCAAGCTCTCATTCATGATGCTTTTGGAATATTTTATCTGGGGGGCATGGTACGTTACCATGGGCACATACATGACTGAATTTTTGCATGCTAGCGGTGTACAGATAGGGGCTGCCTATGGCGCACTTGCCATCGCCACTATGATCTCGCCCTTTTTTGTTGGGCTCGTGGCCGATCGTTTTTTTGCGGCTCAAAAAATTATGGGTGTATTGCATCTACTTGGCGGGGCGCTGCTTTATATGGCCACTCAGATTAGCGACAGCACGACTTTTTATTGGATCATCTTATTCTATTCGCTGCTGTACATGCCCACCATCGCACTTTCAAACAGTATCGCGTTCGGGCAAATGACTGATCCAGGAAAACAATTTCCTTGGATTCGCGTATTCGGCACGCTCGGTTGGATTGTGGCGGGGGTTTGCATTAGCCTCTTTGGATTGGATAAATCGTCCATGACCTTCCAAATGGCAAGCGGTGCTTCCATCTTGTTAGGCCTAACAAGTTTCATCTTGCCGAACACACCTCCTAAGGGGAAAGCTGCTGGCGCTTCGTCTGCTATCGGAACGGAAGCTTTCGTACTCTTCAAGGACAGGCCGTATCTCATCTTTTTCATAGCAGCAATACTCGTATGCATCCCGCTGTCATTTTACTATGGCTTTGCGAATGTCTTCCTCAACGAACTAGGCATGAGCAACGTGGCTTCTAAGATGACCCTCGGTCAGGTATCGGAAGCCGTATTTATTTTGGCAATTCCATTCTTATTTAATCAAATTGGAGTGAAGAAGATGCTTTTGCTGGGAATGACCGCTTGGATTTTGCGATACGTTTTCTTTGCCTATGGAAATATGGAAGCCAATATGTGGATGCTGTACGCAGGCATTATCCTCCACGGTATCTGTTATGATTTCTTTTTTGTAACGGGCTACATGTACACTGAAAAGAAAGCAGGCGAAAAAATTAAGAATGCGGCACAAGGATTATTTACGTTTGCCACCTATGGACTGGGTATGTTCATTGGCACAAGTTTTTCGGGGTTTATTGCCGATAGAAATTTGGAAAACGGGTTGCATCAATGGAAGCAAATTTGGTTTGTGCCTGCGTTGATTGCCGTGGCTGTGTTGATTTATTTCGTTTTGTTCTTTAAAGAAAAGAAAGAGATAAAAACAGCTTAGATGAATTTACCAGTGACGATTTACAAAGGGCGAGAGTTATCGCAATCCGTAAATCGTAATTCGTACGTATAGATTTTATTAGCTCCAACTACTATAAAATATGAACATCGCCATGCTTGGCTCCGGCTTCATAGGCCGGTTTTATGCCGACTCCATTCAGGGCTATCGCAGCAAAGATAAAATCGTGTCCATTTATTCCCGTAAGGAAGAAAGCGCGAAAAAATTTGCGGCTGACTACAAAGTTCCGTTTTCTACGATTGTTTTAGAGGAAGCCATCGCACGCCCGGAAGTAGACGTAGTTTGTATTTCGTTGCCGAATAATTTGCACGAACAAGCCGTGATGCTTTGCTGCAAACACAAAAAGGCCGTGATGACCACCAAGCCATTAGGGAGAAATGCAGCGGAGGCAAAACGCATGTTAGAGGCCGTAGAGAACGCAAAAATTTTTAATGGCTACCTCGAAGATTTAGTCTACACTCCCAAATTTATCAAAGCGCAAGAGAGT
>Ga0163155_10000210_pt1 | contig 69918 bp, 54 predicted proteins | sample OliLakLV19SP4G1_FD_148611 | JGI IMG/M metagenome (GOLD analysis project Ga0163155, IMG submission 148611) | Freshwater microbial mat bacterial communities from Lake Vanda, McMurdo Dry Valleys, Antarctica - Oligotrophic Lake LV.19.SP4.G1 | ecosystem: Environmental > Aquatic > Freshwater > Lake >... | reverse complement strand
ATATATATGAATCACACCAGAAAGTTTTTTATCTATACTCGCAAATCTACCGATACCGAAGATCGGCAGGTTAGAAGCATTTCGGATCAACTGGCCGAACTCAAAGCGTTGGCGTTGAAAGAGCAGGTTGAGATTATTGATGTGTTCGTGGAAAAACAAACCGCCAAAGTTCCGGGTCGGCCAGTCTTTAATGAAATGCTTCTCCGTATCGAAGCAAATGAGGCGAATGGTATCCTCGCGTGGCATCCTGACCGTTTGGCGAGGAATAGTGTGGACGGCGGTAAAATAATATATTTGCTCGATACGGGCGTAATTACCGAGCTTAAGTTTCCAACTTTCTGGTGTGACACGACACCGCAAGGCAAGTTCATGCTTTCAATCGCCTTTTCGCAATCCAAGTATTATGTCGATAACCTCAGCGAGAATATCAAACGTGGAAAGAGAAACAAAGTGAAAGACGGAATATGGCCTCAAATGTCTTCGCTTGGATATGTAAACGAGGGTGGAAAAATTGTCGTTGATGAAAATATCGCACCTTTGATTAAGAAAACATTTGAGGCATATTCGTCTGGGTCTTTCACTTTGCGGGAGCTTCGTGACAAATTTAACGAACTTGGATTGAAACGAAAAAGCGGAAAGGAACTTGCGGTGTCGAATTATCAAAAACTTCTCAAAAATCCTATTTACACTGGCTTAATGCTCTACAATGGTGAGATTTTTGAGGGAAAGCACGAACCGATTATTACAAAGAAACTTTTTGATTCTGTTCAGGAAATGATGATGAAAAAGAGTAAACCGCATAGCAAAGGACTGAAACCATTTTTGTACAGAGGATTTTTCCGTTGCGGAGAGTGCGGTTGCTTCATTACTACCGAAACGCAAAAAGGTCATAACTACCTGCGATGTACTAAACGGAAAAATCCTTGCACACAAAAATATGTTCGTGAGGAAATCATCACTTCTCAAATTCAAAATGAAATCAAAAAAGTTTCTTTGCCAGACGATTGGGCTAAATGGATGATTGAAGAAAACAGAAAGGACCAATCATCCGAAATCCAATCGTCTACTCTTTTTGCAGATTCAACAAAAGCCGACATTTCTCTTTTGGATTCTAAAATTGAGAAGCTGATGAACGCGTATTTAGAGAGCGCACTTTCGTTAGAGGAATATCGCGATGCTAAAAACGCTCTTGTTGCGTCAAAACAGCTTCTCAAAGAGAAATTATCGGCTTTTGAGCAAAAAGCGAATAATCGGTTCGAACTTACCGAAAAGTTTTTGAAATACAATATGGAATTGGCAAACGAGGAAGTAAACGGAGAAAAAATCCGTTTACTTCAAAAAGTCGGTTCGAACTTTAAAATTAAGGATCGAGCCGTTTTTTTTGAGCCACGCGGAGCGTGGAAAAACCTTTTGGATTCAGGATTTTTTGGGGGGAATGCATTAGGGTCGCGCCTTCAGCGCGACCCCGTTTCGGCTTCCAATTCTGATTTTCAATTTTTGCGGAGAGAGAGGGATTCGAACCCTCGAGGGGTTACCCCCTACTCGCGTTCCAGGCGAGCCCATTCGGCCACTCTGGCACCTCTCCATTCAATATTTATTTTCTCTCTTTTAGGTCTTTTGAATAAGTGTGCCACAACACGCCCAGTATTATAACACCTCAACGACGACATCCTAATCCTTCATAAAACTCCCCAAAAAGATTGCATTCACAAGATTCAAGAGCAGGATATCGATCATCAAACCAATCTCCACCACTTTCGATGCATATTTTTTCTGCGCGAATTTTTGGAGGAAGAGAAAAATCACTTATTGTTTGTCCATAGTATGTATCTTCATTCTTTTCAAAATTTTTATTTGTTATTTTGTTTTTTTGCATTGACCACGACGACACAAGCACAAAAAGAAAACCAAAAACTGCCACCATTACAAAAAAAATGAATGCATATTCAATATATTTTTTTATAGATTTTAAATTCGTGTGTAACATAAAATGACAATACTCAAACGTATCTCTATGAAATTTTAGTGCGACATATGCGACAAAACTGAAACTTGTCTATACCGAAAACATGACGTGGCATGATCATTTATCATACCCGTTGCTTGCATATAAGCATAACATATTGTTGGACCAAAAAACTTCAAACCTCGCTTCTTGAGGTCTTTAGCCATTTCTTCTGCAAGTGATGACATGACTGGAAGACTCCTAATGGATTTCACGTCATTTCGTATCGAAACTCCAGACGTGTACGACCAATAATATGAAGAAAAAGTTCCAAATTCTGAAACAATGTCTAAGAAAACCTGAGCGTTTCTGATCGTTGCTTCAATCTTTCCGGGATGACGAATAACCGCGGGATCAAGAGCAATACGATCAACATCAAGCGAGGTCATGCGGGCGATTTTAATAGGATCAAAATGATGAAAATGCTTCCGATAACCTTCTCTTTTTTTTAAAATTGTTTCCCACGAAAGTCCTGCTTGTGCACTTTCTAACACAATAAATTTGAAAAGCTTTTGGTCTTCGAAAACTGGTACACCCCATTCACTGTCATGGTATTCTTTCATGAGCGTATTGCCTTCCGATACCCATTCACAACGCTTCCGAATAGAAACACTACGCATGAGTTTGGCACTAGCTTCTTTTAAATCTTTTTCGATCGGACTCTTTGAGATATTGTTTTCGAAGTCGTATAGCGTCTGGCGTTACTTCAAGATATTCCATATCATTCATCATACCAAGTCCACGTTCAAGTGTAAGTTCGTATGGCGGAACAAGACGTATAGCTTCATCAGTACCAGAAGCACGCATATTTGTAAGCTGTTTTCCCTTTGTGGGATTCACCATCATTTCATCTCCTTTGGAAGAATAGCCTATAATTTGCCCTTCATAGACCTCGACATTTGGCTCTATGAACAAAACTCCGCGCTTTTGAATCCCCCCCAAAGCGAAAGCGAGACATTTCCCTGAAGCCATCGAAATGATTGCCCCGTACTCAGATCGTTCTATTTGTCCAACATGCGGAAGGAATGCGTGAAAAACACTTGTCAAAATTCCCTCTCCTTTTGTGTCAATGGTAAATTCATTTCGATAACCCATGAGTCCACGCGATGGAACATGATAAACCAACTTCAAGCCACTTACTTGAGGAACCATGACTTGCATTATTCCTTTTCGTCGTCCAAGTTTTTCTATGACACTTCCAGAGAACTCGTCGGGTACTAAAATCGTCACCTCTTCAAAAGGCTCAAGCTTAACTCCATCTATTGTCTTTACAATAACTTCCGGCTGAGATACAGCGAGCTCAAAACCTTCTCGTCGCATATGCTCCAAAAGAACAGCAAGATGTAGCTCTCCACGACCATAAATCTTAAAACGTGCTTGATCCTCAAAATCAATTCGAAGACCAACATTTATTTCTAATTCTTTTTCTAGACGCTCACGTATTTGTCGTGACGTTAAAAGTTTTCCCACGCGACCTGCAAATGGCGAGTCATTTACGAACATGGAGAGTGAAATTGTAGGTTCATCAATGGCAATTTCTGGCATAAGTTCACCACCAGCATCCGAAAGGATCGTCTGCCCAATATAAATAGATGGAATACCGGCAATCATCACAATATCACCGGCTATTGCAGTATTAGTTTCAATCTTTCGCAAGCCTTCGAAGGTAAATATTTTTGATATTTTTGCTGTGATCTCTGTACCTGCATGATCACGAATGTAAACAGTTTGCCCATTTTTTAATGAACCTTTATACATGCGCATAATACCGAGTCGTCCAAGGAAATTGTCATATGCGAGATTAAAAACTTGTGCTTGCAGTGAACTCTCCAGATCGATCGAAGTCGAGGAATTTGGAACGTGCTCAAGGATCAGATCCAAGATAGGGTCAAGATTTTTCATATCTGAAATATTCGATCGATCACGTGTCGCTTTTCCATCACGTCCCATCGCATATACTGTTGGGAAATCAAGCTGTTCTTCTGTAGCACCCAGCTCAAAAAATAATTCATAAATCGCTTCTTCTGTAGCATCAATGTCCGCTGCTGGTTTGTCGATTTTATTGAGAATAACCATGGGGCGAAGGCCAAGCTCAAGAGACTTTTTAAGAACAAATTTTGTTTGTGGCATGGGTCCTTCTGCGGCGTCAACAATGAGACAGACGGAATCCACAGAACGAAGAACTCGTTCTACTTCCGAGCCAAAGTCGGCGTGACCTGGTGTATCGAGAATATTAATCTTCGTTCCTTTATAAAGAACACTTGTATTTTTTGCATAAATAGTAATACCACGCTCTTTTTCAAGATCGTTTGAATCCATGGATACCTCTCGGTCTACCATGCCAGTTTGTTTAAGTATTGTGTCAGTCAACGTCGTTTTTCCGTGGTCAACGTGAGCAATAATAGCAATATTTCGAATTTCCATAACTCAAGGAGCTTACACTAGATAGACGAGAAAAGAAAGGGGTATGTATGAAATTATTTTGTCATTTAAAAAAATCTTAGACAAACCTGAGTGAGATGTTTCTAAGCTATTAAGATAATAAAAATATTGACAAATACAGATTGTGTGATAACATAGTATAAATCTTTAAACCAAACTTTCCAATGAAAAAGTACAAAAAACCGCAAAAGACCTCGAATATATTTGCACCATTAGTCACTACGCTTGGTGATCTCCACGGATCTATATTAAAGGAAGTGAAGGCTGCAATCCCACAAGATGCGGAGCTTGAAAATTTCCTGCGGATATATCCTGGGTTTACTCCTCCGATTGAACGACTCCCTAACGGGATAAAAAAAGCACTCATTGTTGCATTCAATCGGAGATATCTATCTCAAAATGCGGTTTTGACCGCTAAGCTTATTGAGAAAGCTCTCCTAAATGAGAAACACTTCCTAGGTGTTACGAGAAATTGTCTGGTTTTTATGACAGACTCACGGTCTATCCAGACCATGAGGGATCTCCTCGAAAAGTGCTTGCGTGAATCAAGCAGCTGTCTTGACGCTGAGGAAGTCGCGGGAATTTTTGAAAATACTATGTATCCAAATTGTGGAACAAGAATAGCCCGTGGAGATAGCCACATAACAATAATCAAATCGGCTCAAGTTTACCTTGCGATCGCTAGATGACAGCTCAAAAAAGCCCCGCATAAAAGTGGGGTCTTTTTTCTCTACTCATTTTCATTTTTTACGTTATTTCCTTCAATCTCTTCGATCTGTTTTTCTACGATTTCGAGATTTACTGACGTTGGTTCATTTTGAAGATTTTTTAAAGTGGAATTATTATTTCCAGCACTATTTTCATCTTTCTGATTATTAAGTAAACTTATAAGCTGATCTTCAGTAACACATGTATTTCCGATACAAAGCTCATCAACTGTTGCTTTTTCAGATTTAAATGATTTTATAAAAATATTTTCAGTGCGTCGTAGATACCTTTGAATAAGATTTCCAAATGTGAATTCATCTTCCGTACGTAAAGCTGTTATACCTTCAATTGAGTCAACATCGCGTTGAAGTTCCTGAATGGCCTTAATAGTTAGCGGTACAAGCTCATTAAAACGAACAGACCAATATGAATCCATGTCGCTCCCCTTTCGCACTGCCCATGGAGCTATAGCATCCACCTCTTGTGCTATGAGACCCGCTGGAACCGTTCCTAGGGCTTGTCGATTTCCTTCTTCAACCCAGTCAAATTCTACAACGCGAAATTCTTCAAGATAATCTGTTGCATCGATGTTGACGTTTTGAATATTTGTTTTGAGGCGAGCGTCAGAAACCGATGTGTCGATAGTTTCATTTCCTATATAAAGAGTTGTTGATGAAATATTATTTGAGCTATCATCAATACGAGCAGACTCTAATTGAGATCCAACATACAACCCGCCTTCAACATAGATTGTATTATCTTCTCCTACACATCCATTTCCTCCTAAGTTCATTGACAAAGAATTATCACAATACGAAAATTGGGATACCGAACCAATACTAAAATTATTATCTGTAATTCTAAATCCGTCCGAGTCTATACGTACAATTGAAGCTGAACCGTTGCTATCGTCTGCTACTAGAGTAATACCATTATCATTTAAAGCCAGAGAGCTTGAGGGCTGAAGAATATTTGTAGGATCTTCATATCTAAGAGTTATTCCGTTTTGATAAAAATTAGGACCTGATTCTGAAACAGTTATAGTAGCAAGTTCATTAGTAGCGGGATCAGTCCAGCCGAGTTGGGCAGCCGGGTTTGAAATTCCAATTGATCCGGTACTTCCAATCAAAAGATAAGCAGCGTCTGATTCCAAGAGAGAATGTTGATATCGCAATGCAAGCCCATCTAAACCAGGAACACCGAATAGTTCATCTTGAAATTGAAATGCTGAAAGACCCCCCGCATCATGATTATAGATATATTGTGCGCTTCCAACCAAATTAAATGCTGAGGTTGTACTATCAAAACTAAAAGCGGTTGAATCTTCAGCGAGATTCCCACTTGAGTCTATAAAAAGGATAGAATTAGCAGATGCGTCAGAGACAAGTGATCCCACATCCATCGTCGCAGGATAGCAGTCAGGATCAGCAGGTCCACAGATAGGATCTATGGTTTCTCCGGGAGAGAAAGGTTGAGCAAGTGCAAGGTTTGGTAAGACAAAAAACGCAACAAGCGAAAGAACGACAAAGAAAGCAAACAGCATATGTGCTCTTGATTTATTTTGCAAGACCAAAGAGATGTTCATGCGATCTATTATATCGTAATTCTGGGGGGGGTAACGAGAAAGTGTGGGGATAAGATTGAGGTATCACAAAAAACCACTTCAGGATGAAGTGGTTTTTTGTGATATTAAATCCACTCATCATCCCCTTTTCCCTTTTTAAAAAAACCATATCGCGCTATACTAAATATATGTTTAAAGCTCATGATCGTATAGCTTGGCTTGCTCCAGAATTTGCTCAACACAAGCGAGGGGCGGATTGGTATTGGATTGTTTCTCTTTTGAGTATCACCATTCTTGTGATTACGCTTCTGTCAGGAAATTTTCTTTTTACGATCATGACACTCATAGCAACGGGACTTTTTTTTGTACTTGCGGAACGAAAACCTAAAATGATTCATATCGATATCAATCCGACAGGAGTATCAATCGAAAATGACATTTATACTTTTGAAAATATTGAGGCGTTCTGGATTGTAGTAATGCCTCACGATCAATACCGCTTGCTCCTCTTGACAAAAAAGGTTATGATGCCCCTGCTTTCAGTCATGATCCCTGAGAATATTGAACCACGAAGCGTTCGAGAAGTCCTCATAGAAAAAGTGACTGAAAGAAAACTTGATGAACCTATCGGCAATCATATTGCAGATATTATCCGATTCTAAGAGAACCCTTTCCGATTTTAAATAGAGATGCTCCCATAGTTTAATGGATAAAACTTCGGCTTGCGGTGCCGGCGCTCCAGGTTCGACTCCTGGTGGGAGCACATTGGAGTATCATAGCCCAAAGAAATATAATTTAAGTAAAAATTACTCCATAGGAAAGTATTTTTTCTTCAGGAATTCCGTGAAGACCCCCGTCTCTTCTTTAGAATATTATTGCAACAACTTCAAAGCTTGTTTGATGCGGTCCTGCGTGTCAGCAGATGAGAAATCTTGAGACGAATCAGCCGACAGAGTAGAAAGCGCCTTACGCACATCGGCAGGTGTATAGCCGAGCGTTTCAAGCACATCGACAACATCTCGATCATGCATCGAATGATCAGAAGCCATGAAAAATGTTTGAGGTAAACGATCTTTCAGCATGAGGCAAATTTTTTCTGCTGATCTCTTCCCTATCCCAGGAGCACCCGCAATAAAAGCTGTATCGCTTTGTGCTATAGAACGCGCTACGAGCTGTGCATCTCCAAGACTCATAATGGACAATGCTGAACGTGGTCCGACACCCGACACCGAATGAAGAAGTTCGAAAATCTCTCGCTCCAAAATTGTAAGAAAACCAAAAAGCTCTTGAGACTGTTCCCGTACAATATGAGACGTCCAAAAACGAACAAGTCCACCAAATGGTAATGCGCTATAGTGGGCTGGAATATAAATGGAGTAGCCCACACCTTGCACATCTACGTATGCACATCCTTCCTGAACTGAATCCAGTTTCCCCTCTATATATCCAATCATAAGACTAGTATAACAGGTTGTGCATTTCTTTGGGAATAAATAATAGTGAAATAATCTAATGTGATAAAATAGAGCAAGGGCTTGCCAGATATGAGATCTTCTGGTAGACTCACCACGTTCGATTTGCGCCTGCTATTGCAAAATCACTTTATATTTATATATTATGCCAAATATTCAAGCAAATAAAAAATCAATGCGGAGTTCGGTGCGAAAGCGCTTTTTTAATGATCGACGACGTCGATCAATGCGTGAAGCTATTACAAGCTTCCGTAAGTTTATCAAAGCTGGAGAAGTTGCAGGCGCAACCACCATGATGACAACGCTTCAGAAAGCTATCGACAAAGCAGAAAAAATAGGCGTGATCACAAAAAATAATGCTTCACGAAAAAAATCTCGCTTAGCTCATCTTCTTGCTGGATCTACTGAACTAAGTAAAGAGCAAATTAAAGAGAAGAAATAATATTAAAAATCACCCAAAACTCGGGTGATTTTTAATATGCTTGCATTCATTATATGTATACCTTTTTTTATTCTCATGACTGCCCTCACTGTGCAACAATGCTACGCAACATTGCAAAACTTGAGGTTGAATTTGAAATATTTATAGAAAAAATAAATATTGATGGCGACGAAAGGGCTTATAGAAAAATGACCCATGTCGCAACGAGCGAATGTAGCGGAGTACCCCTCCTTGTACACGCATCAAGCGCTGATGTTCTTTGCGGTGAAACGAGCTATCGTGCACTCAAATATTTTTTTAAAAAAACCACATGCACAAGATATAGCATGTGATACACTAACACAATGGAAGAAACAGGAGCATTTATTACATTCGTAGAGAGCCTTTCGTACTGGGGCATTGCCGGGCTTGCACTTATTGCAAATCTGACGCCCACAATTCCTGAAGAAATTTTTATTCTCGTAGCTGGTTACCTTGTAGGTATTGGAGTTTTTTCATTTTGGTCAGTTGCAGGAATTCTTATCGCTGGACTATTTATTTCAGACATTTTACTTTTCACACTTGCGCGTCAAGGGAATAAACAGCTGAAAAAAATAATTGATCGGTTTTTCAAAAAGATGGTCACGACAGACGATACATTTGTTCGAAATCACGCAAAAAAAATAATTTTCTTTTCTCGTTTTGTTGTGCAATTTCGCTTTATGGGTCCCGTTTTAGGAGGATTCGCTCGTGTACCTTGGCGAACTTTTATTGCTTATGATCTTCTTGCTCTCATCATTTATGTCCCTATTGTTTTACAGATTGGAAATTATTTCCAAGAACGAATTCGCGGGATTATAGATGGAGTTGGTATTGCAAAAGATATTATTCTTATCGTTCTTGGAATTTTTGTAATCTTTGTTGTTGTTCGTACGTTGCGCAAAAAATACACATCAAGTTATTCTCTCAAAAAACGTGTTCTAAGCTATTTTAATGATGCTATTATGGTCGATGTTTCAAAAAATTCTTCGGAAGATGGTAAGAGTAAAAAATCACCACATGAAGATAATATGTAAAAAAGATTTTGTCATCTTCGTGAATCAAACTGCATGTATAAAACTAAAATCTATTCTGCAAGTTGAAAAAGAGCGATTCCTGTTGCAACCGAGACATTGAGTGATTCTTTTACACCATGAAGAGGAATGTAAATTATGTGATCTGCAAGACCAAGAATCTCACGTGAAATCCCATCAACTTCATTTCCAACTATCAGCGCAATTTTTGTCGAAACCATAAATGATCTATAATCCACAGCGTGAGGGTCTTGTTCTAGGGCAATGACAACAACATTCTCGTCTTTCACCATACGAATTGCTCCTTCCGTTGTCTCACTATATTTCCAAGACACATGCTCTTCTGCCCCAAGGGCTATTTTAGAAATATCGCTCCTTTTTCGACCAAATCGATCAATCGGACAGGGAGTATATCCGCATAGAATAATATTTGTCACCCCAGCACATTCAGCTGTTCTAAATATAGAACCCACGTTATGGGCGCTTCGAATATTATCAAGAATGAGAAAAAATTGCTGCAGGACCACCATAACACCTTGATCATATCACAAAGTTCTGGTATCGTTCGTGAGTCGAATATATGGAAATATCCCCCTGTAGCTCAGTTGGTAGAGCAGCAGCCTTTTAAGCTGACGGTCACAGGTTCAATCCCTGTCGGGGGGACAAATGAAGTTCAATATACGCTTTTGTATCAAAATTCTTTTTTGCTCCACTTTCAGACATGTAACGAATTTGTCCAAAAATAGTGCGCTCAAACCATGGTCTGTCATGAACTCCGCCGATTGACCAAGCAATGCCAGCGTAACCATTCGGATCGCGCCCATCGAGTTCATATTGATCATTTAGATATACAGCGAAAGCTAATGCCTCGTGAGGTGACGTTGTCCATTCAAGAATTTTTTTTGCCCAGTACATACGCATGTAGCCGTGCATTTTTCCACTTCGCACCATCTCAAGCTGACAAGCATTCCAGAGTGAATCATGCGTTTTCCCTTCTTCAAATGTTTTCAGATCATATGTGTAGGAACGAGAATCTTTCGCGTGTCGTGACAAGGTATCTTGAGCCCAGGCAGGAAATGCTTCAAAAGAATCGTAGTCAGGTGTATACCAACAAAAATTATCTGAAAGTTCTCGACGAATGATCAGCTCTTCGAGAAATGCGCCAGCGTGGTCTTCGAGTGTTCGTGGCAAGTTTGGAGTGACCTTTGCTTTATTTCTGCTTGATGACATGAGGTCTATGATAGGGATTTTTGTGACTCGTACGATTTCGTGAGCAATACGCTGGGCGGAGATCATACCATAGTGAAGATACGGCGAAAGATCTGACTGACCGTGCGCAAGAGCATTGTTTCGATCATAAGCATATCGTGATAGGCGATTTTCTATAAAGTCTGCAAGAACTTTTTGGGCTGAATCTTCACCAGGAGCAATCCATTCTACAGATCTTTGACTTAGCTGAGAAATATCTTCTTTCCATGTGTTCTGCGATTGTAAAAAAGTTATAATTTTTTTAGAAATAGGATAAGGATGTCTTATGGTTTTAAGATTTGCATCTACACCATCTTTCATAAACTCACTCAAGTGTCGATAAATTTTGGGACGAATTGTATATGCTGCATATTCTTTTTTTTCTGATACGACAGTGATCGGTACAATATTGTGTGCATCAACAACCCAAAATGGACACAAGCATTTTTTTGCAACAAGCATGGTTTCATTTCGTGATTCACGAAGTGGACTCATGTCAGTAATAAGTTCTGAGGCATTTACAAGTGCAAGTATTTCTAAAATCTTTTGTGGCGTCTGAGTATGTGTGGAATCTACAATGACATGAAATGCGACATTGAGAGTTTCGCATTTTTTTTCGAGTTCTTTGAGTGCGCAACTTTTAAACCATAGCTGAAGATCACCTCCTCCAAGATACTGAGGAATAAGATTATAGATGATAAGGAGCGGGCATGTGCGCGCACATGCCCGCTCCTGTGCAAATTGCAAAGCTACATTATCTTGCACCCTCATTTCTCTACTCATCCAATAAACTACAGGGCCTTCGTATTCCCCATTTCCTTCGGACAATTTTTTTACTCTTTGTGTGTGTATCATAGATGCACCAGCACTATACCATGCAAATTCCTCTACTTTAAACTCATCATGTATACTATCGATATGACAATTATATGGATAATAGTTTTTTGTATCTCGCTTACAGGACTTGTCAAAGGTGCTGACTGGTTACTCGATTCAGGTGAACGCATAGGACTTTCTCTCGGATTAACGCCATTTATTATAGGAGCAGTTATTACTGGTGTTGGAACATCTCTCCCAGAACTTATGTCCGGTTTTTTTGCTCTTGGAAAAGGAGCAACCGATTTTATTGTCGCAAATGCTGTCGGTTCAAATATTGCAAACATGCTTCTTGTAGGCGCCCTTGCTATGATCGTTGGAAAAAAAATACGTGTCGATAAAGATCTCATTGAACTTGATATCCCACTTCTTATTTTAGCAACAACTCTTTTTGGGATCTTCGCTTGGGACGGATCTATAACTCAGATTGAGTCATTTATCTTACTTCTCGGAGGTATTATTTTCTTCTTCTATACATTTCTTTATCGTGAAGACAGCTCAATGAAAATTGATGCTCTTGATTTAGACAAAGATATTCCCGCTATTGAAACTATTATAAAAGCTGAGAGGCCTGCTATTCGTTTAGTGGATGCCGGGAAATTAGTCGGCGGAACAATCATACTCATTTTTGGTGCACAATATCTTGTCGAATCTGTTATCCAACTCTCAACGATTTGGAATGTAGCAACTGGTGTTATAGCAATAACCGCTGTTGCTATTGGAACGTCATTACCTGAGCTTCTTGTGACAATACTCGCCGTTTTAAAAGGTAAGAATGATGTCGCTATTGGAAATCTTTTTGGTTCAAATATATTTAACTTGCTTATCGTCATTGGATTGCCGGGATTTTTTAGCGTCCTCGTTTTGGATCAGCAAACATATCTCATAGGACTTCCTTTCCTTTTTATCGCAACAATTGTCTTTGTGTTTTCAAGCATATCGCGAAAATTCTATGCGTGGGAGGGTTTTTTCTTCCTTTTGCTCTATTTTGTTTTTATCGCGCAACTCTTTTCAATTTTCTAAAGAGATTTCCACACTCGCCCTATCAGGAGATCATTTTTCTTGTTATAGTGTTCACAGACACATCGTCAATGAGCTTTCACACCGATACCTCCGATATGGGTTAACATATATCATTTTAGATCGGATCCAAGCTTCCAGAATGACAGAATCCAATTATCGTTCTTTTTGAGTCAGTTCTTTCCAACAATACAATACATAGATCGATACATAATAAACACAGAATAAAGTAAGTGACTACAAAGCACCCTCTCCTATAATTACAGCCTGCCAGGAACATGTTCGTGAGACATATCTCGTGAATATCTTTCTGACAGGCTGTTTTTTTATGCTTCAATTTTTAGATGCGAGACAAAAATTTGAACTATTTTAGCCTGAAACAAGCATATTTTTTTATATAACTTTTCTAAAAAAATAACTCACTCGCTTCGCAATTAAAAAAACTTGAAACTTAGATTTCTAAAATCCAACGAGAGAGGTGTACGTGCAGTGGTGCACTATTTTTTGAGCGAGCCTCGCCAACAAGTGAAATAAGTGATGTGTATTTTTTTTCAATATCAGTATGCGAATATTTTTGAATTGCCTTTTTGCACTTCTCGTAGACGAACGGCTTTAACCCTGGATTTACAGAATTGTGAGCAGTTTGAGCAAGTGCATTCATTTGCCATACAAGCAAACCGTGAAGCTCTTCGGGAGATTTACCAGAAGCAATCTCTTCCATATATGTAATCCATAAGTTTTTTCTATCACGCGCAAGAAGAGCGTCAGTAAGACCTGCGGGAAAATATTCTCGATTCTTGGGTCCTACTGTCAGAGTAAATATAAGACCGCCAAGCTCTTTGAGTTTGGTGGTCTTATCCTCGCTCAAATCTTCCTCCCGAAAAAATATCTTGTGAGCAGAAGATACAAAACCCCGAGCATGCGCGACAACAACATCCCATAAAATGGAATCCTCTAAACCACCTTCAATCACAACAACTCGTTCGTCATTAAAAAAACCTAAGCCCCCTGAAAGCGAGATAAGCTCTGTCCTGTCTATGTCTTTGGACAAAACTGAAACATACGAAACTTTTGAAACGTCTTTTAATGTGCCTAAACTTAAACCCTTCAAAACATTTTCTGTTTTTGCAACTCTGTCTTTATATGTTCCCCCTACAATAATCGCTAACATAATGGCATAAAAAAAATTAAATCCACATTCGCGTACGTTTCTTATACGCACCAAACTCTTCTCCAAAATCTTCTTTCATCATATATTCTTCGCGAGGAATATAGTACAAGGTAAAATACACAAAGAGTATAAAAACGACTCCAAGAATAATCAAAGAATTTAAAAGCAGAGCAAGTCCTCCTATTAAAAACAGTTGTCCAAGATATGAAGGATTTCGAGAAAATGAATACGGACCAGCATGAAGTGTCTCTCTTGTCACACTACTCGGATGATCTATCACATTTCTCCGTGTTGACTGTGCCCACATAATGAGAAGCGGTGACATAAGCAAGAAGAAAAAACCGATATAAACAGCTATCGCGTACCATTCAGTTTTTACAAGATCAATCTTGTAAAGCTCGTGAAAAAATACACCAAATACAACAGACACAAACATGACGGCCGGAGAATATGCAAGATGCTCGGAAAGATTGTGGCCCATAGAGTTACATAGTCGATATGACGTGCATTCACTTAAGATAATGATCGCACGCGTCGATAATGTATCAATTATATCAGTCTTCAATAATCTCAACAAATAAACCGCGATGATCGCTGTCCGTCTCTGGGGCGCGTGAAATATCTAGCTCAAAATGTGAAAGTGCATGATCGATTGGTAAAAACCAAGGATTCTTGACACTCCATGTAGGTGCATGAGCATGAGTTAAGTCTCTAAAGTTTTTTCGAAAAGTTGGAGAAAATTTTGTCGAGTTGAAATCTCCGACGATCACAACTGGCAAAGTATTTTCCATTTTGTCTCCCTCGGGGGAATAGTAGGCTTCGTACAACATGCGCACTTCCTTAAAATATACCCGTTGCCTCATGTAGTTTCTCTGATTCAACGGAGCAACGGGGTGAACAACAAGAAGAACAAAATCGTCATATTCTGCAATACAAATAGGAAATTGGGATGAGAGAATTAGTTCTGCTGAAACGGGCTTTTCTTTTGAAAAAATTGCACATGAAAAACCATCTTGATCATGTCGAACATGTGGATCACCATATATTTCTGCTAAAGCATCAACATGCATATCATTACTCTCAACTAAAGCAACAATCCGTGGAGTGTATTTTTCTACAACAGTGATAAAACTTGAAGGATCCTCTACAATAAAAAAGGTGTTGGCAAAATAAATATCTGCATTCATTGGGATATTTTTCAGATTTGCGATGGGTAAAATAGCAGTGACCATAACAAATGCTGCATATAAAAAAAGCAAAACAGCCCTATCTCCCATGGCTGAAAAAAATGAAATAAACCCAAGAACAAGTGCGATTATTACGTACTGAATATGTGCATGTGCCAAAACATCAAAGCCAAACCAGACCCCCGAGATCTGGGATAAAATAGAAATAAGAAGCAAAAGCCCAATACATGTGTTCAGAATTTTTTTAAATGGAAATGTCATCTCTTTAGTCTTTCATAGAACCCCATGTCTTTGCAATACCTGCATGCACAACCAGTGGAATAGGGGTCGATATTTTCATCCATGAATTCTCAAGAACTGACTCCATCGTCCTTCGAATTCGTGGAATCACAAGATCTTGCATATCCTCACGAATTTCAAAAAGTAATTCGTCATGGATTTGCAAAAGTATTCGTACTGAATCTCCCCATCCTTCTCTTTCACATTCCTCAGAAACGTGACGGAGCGCGAGCTTAATAATGTCAGCTGTTGCGGTGCCTTGTATTGGTGCATTGATCGCGAATCGTTCCGCTTGCGCACGGATAAACGGAAGAGAAGATCGTAGTCCTGGATAATATCGCCGTCGTCCAAAAAGAGTTTCTGTATAACCATGCTCATAAGCAAAATCTTTTACCGATTCAAGATAGCGTGCAATACCAGTAAATCTTTCAAAATATTGATTATAAAATTCTTGAGCTTCTTTGCGAGTACTTTTCAGATTTTTTTGTAATGCAGTTACGCCCATTCCATAGATAATCCCAAAATTGATGACCTTTGCTTTTGCGCGCATTTCACGAGAAACGTGATCTGGTGAAACTCCAAAAACACGTGAGGCCACAGCAGTATGAACATCCGCGCCTTGTTGAAAAATCTCTACAAGATCTTTGTCTTGTGAAAGAATAGCAGCGCAACGAAGTTCCACCTGGGAATAGTCACACGAACACAACACAAAACCTTCTTCTGCGACGAATGCTCTGCGAATATTATTGCCCAGTTCAGATCGTATAGGAATATTTTGAAGATTTGGATTTTGAGAAGAAAAACGCCCCGTTGATGTTCCTGCTTGCAAGAGATCTCCGTGGAGGCGATCATTCTTATCTACCATCCGCGAGAGATTATCGATATACGTTGAAAGAAGTTTTTGTAATTCACGATAATGTAATATGTCTTCAATGATCGGATATTCTTCTGTCAATTTTTCAAGCTCAGATTCTTTTGTCGAATAATCACCCGATGCATTTTTCTTGATTCGCCCGAGCGTTGTAACAACAGGCAATTTCATGTGATTAAAAAGAATATCTGAAAGTTGTTTTGGAGACTTAATATTGAATTCTTTTCCAGCTTTTTCAAAAATTACTTTCTCCATACGATCAAGCTCTTTATGATATGTTTGCGAAAGTTCAGATAGATAAGGAATGTCGATTTTTACTCCCCATTCATGCATTTTTGCAACAACATCAATAATGGGAAGTTCAATCTCTTTATAAACCTGCATGAGACCTCTTTCGTTGAGATGATCAAGAATGATATCTCGAGCTTTGAGTATATTATGCTCGCCTGTGTATTCGAGGATTTCTGCTTCGCCAGGATGAGTGAGTTCGGAATTTAAAAGCCACACCCCGATAGCCAGTTCTTGGATTTCTCGATCCGACAATGTTGGCATATTGGAAGACGAAGTATGTGATGCAGGTGAAAGTTCCGCCTCTGTAAAAAGACGTTCGAGTCGTGGTAAAAGTGAGCGAAATTCGAAACGCGAAACAAGTTCACGAATCTTTTCTGACGAAACGCTTGTCGTCCATGATTGCTCGGGGAGTTCATATGTAACAGGAGCGTCTCGACGTATTGTTGCAAGAGTTTTACTGAACTCTGCATCATTTCTACCCGCGATGAGTAAATCTATCATGCGTTTTTTTGCACCCGATTTTTTTATAACTTCCTCAGCGCCATCTTGATCTAATGCATCAAATATTTTTTCGAGAGAACCGTAGGCTACGATCAACTCTGTTGCGGATTTTTCGCCTATCCCTCTAACCCCTGGAATATTATCCGACGGATCACCACGCAATCCCTTGTAATCTATCAGTGCTTCTGGCGCAAAACCAAAACGCTCCCGAACCGCCTCTTCGTTATAAAGAACGATATCTTTAATACCCTTCCGCATAGTAAAAACTCGAACGCGATCCCCCTCAACAAGTTGCAACGTATCCATATCACCTGACGCTATTGTGACCACAACATCTTTATTCTTCACTTGCTCTACGATCGTTCCCAAAATATCATCAGCTTCAAAACTCGGTGCGTCATACATAGGAATACCCAGAGCATCACAAACAAAACGAGATGTTCCCATCTGCATGATCAAATCACCTTCCGCTTCTTTGCGACCACCTTTATAAGCATCGTATGCTTCATGTCGAAACGTACCTCCTGGTAAGTCGTAACATGCTGCAATAGCATCGGGTTTCAACTCTTCAGCGATAGCCAGAATCATAGAGATAAAACCGTACAATGCACCCGTCGGCTCTCCTTTAGAAGAAGAGAAGTCGGGTAATGCATGATAGGCACGATGCAAAATGGCATGAGCGTCAAGTAAAACGAGATGTGTATGTTCTTTCTTATTCATAAAGAGGAGTGTTAGTCGTAATACGATGTTGATTATTTGAAAGAATTTCAAAACGTAGCGCAACGACAGTCTCATCATTGAAAAAAGTCTTATCATCCAGACCTATGATACGCTCGGGCCATTCGATGGCGATCAAAATACGCGGATCACGCAAAAGTTCCGCCCATCCTAAGACGTTCATGTCTTCAGGTTTTTCAAGTCGGTATGCATCAATATGCACGAAGCGATCGAAGTGAATATTTTCCAGTTTGTATTCTTTCATAATAACAAATGTAGGGCTTGTCACATTTTGTGTGACACCTAAGCTTCGAGCAAGATATTGAATACATGTCGTTTTTCCCGAACCAAGTTCCCCTGAAAGAGTAATCAGTTGAGCAGAAAGTTTCTTTGAACAACGATATGCTGTATTGTCATAAACATATGACAATACATACTTCACAAAATTCGCCAATTCACTTTCTTCTTTCATGATCATATCTAAATTCTACTAGATAAATGCAAATGTTCAAATTCTTATTTTCTCTACAACACAAAACCCCCTCGACGTATCGAGGGGGTTTTGCAAACCTATAAACTTTTATGCTCGTCGTCCGTACAATGTACGTGCTGCAATCATAATAAGTATAATAAGAAGTATTGCGATAAGAATTCCGATCAGTGTGAAGCCGAGCCCTATTCCACCCGCAAATGCTCGCACTCCCGAGAGTTGCTGAAAGATGTCGGCATCATATGCTATGGCATCTTCTTGCCCTTCTGTTTCAGGGTGAGTATGAACAAGTGTTGCAGTTGCAATGACAGCGTCTCCATCACGTCCTGTTTCAATCTGAGCCGTCACTTGAAAACTTCCGTCTTCACCTGCGTCGAGCTCTTCTCGATCAACAGTAACCGCATGATCTTCTATTGAATACCGACCCTGTGTCGTTCCAACAAAAACTGAATTTGCTGGAAGAAATACTCGTATAACAACATCCTTTAAATCAGTCGTAGAAATGTTTTCGTAGTCTACATCGTAAACAACAACATCTCCTGCACCCAATAAATCAACGCCGTTTTCTATTGTAAGAATAACGTATGAGGAGTTAACACCTTGTCGTTCGATCTCCCGAATAATTATCTGTGGGGGTTGATTCGAAAAAATGATAGGTGCTGGCGCAACAGGAAGTGAAACACTTCCTGTTCGGAATGAAATCGTATTGCCTGTTACATATCCGTACCCGTTCTGAGCTTCAGCACGACAATAGTATGTTGTACTAGCTAAAAGACCTGTAAGTTGTTCTGAGAATACTCCTAAAGACAAACCTTGTTCCCGCCATGCTGTAGCAAAACCGAGGAAAGATGTTGACCCCCATGCAATACGTGTTTGTGTTGAGGATCCGTTTGAATCAAACGTTGCATTACATGTTGCTGTTGAAATTCCGATCGATGAAACTGATGTCGTAGCAACATCTGGTTTTTCGCCGTCTGGAGATACAAAACTTGGGCCATCGTCATCTGTTTCAAATTCTCGGATAGTTCCACACTCGAGTTCATCATCACCACCGTCTTCATATTCTGCACATAATACAAAATAGTAACGAGCGTTGTCGTCAAGTCCTGTTATGTTTTCTGAGACATCATCCTCTTCGTCTTCGTCTACATTGAGCTCGACGAATTCAACATCTACGTCATAATCCTCTGCGTTTTCAAAACTAGATTCGTCAATAGCATCTTCGAGTTCGCTCTCGTCATCTGACCAGATAAATGCAATGTCAACGTCACCAAAATCATTTGTCATATAATCTCCGCGAAGTTCAGCAGAGTCGTCTGTGATATCAGTAGCAGATCGTGTTGTAACATCTGGGTGATCGTCTCCTGAAGAAACATCATCATCTGTTGTAAATGAAAGTACAGATCCGCAGTCAACTTCTCCTGAGTCATCCTCTATACAAGCACGAAAGTAGTACGTGGTATCTTCTTCAAGGCCTGAAAGTGTTTGATCAAAAAGTGATGTTGAAGATGTCGTACCAGGAACATCAAGACGTGTGCTTGGTGTTGAGTCATCATCCCATTCAAAGTATCGAACAACAGGGGTTGCTCCAAAACTCGTGATCTGCCCACGAAGGTCAGCTGAATTTTCATCTACATCAGTAGCAGACAGAGTGGATACGTTTGGTGAACTGGTTGAACCACTCGAATATTCTGAATCATCAGTCGAGCTTGAACATCCAGGATCTGAGGGATAATCAACATAACCGTCGCCATCGTTGTCGATACCGTCATTACATTCATATGTCGTTGGTGTTCCAGAATCTGAAACTTGGAAACGTGCAACAAGAGAACCCTGTGTCGGCCATCCTGGAACAATATTTCCAGCAGAAACACCTGAAGTAAACATTGCATTTTCAGCAGATGTTGAAAAAGATATTGGTGTAGAGATAGGATTTGTATCGTACCAACGTACAGTTCCTGGAATGAATGTTAGTGTTTGTGATGAGGAAGTATAGATTGTCGTCGTATCAGAAACGGTCGAAGCATTACTTGATGTAATTCGACCTGTAAATGTATGAGTTGTTCCATTTGAAGTTACCTTTGGCGTAATTCGTAGGAAAACGTCATTCGCTGTACTCGTCCCATTGTTATGGTAATACAAAGCAACAGAGATAATTTCTCCTGCATCTGCATTTTCTGTTGCATACCAGTGAGAATCCGATCCTGGATGCTCAGTATAGTTGGATGCTCGCATTGTCTTGAAATCAAGAGGATGCGTGTTGAATTGTGCATATGCGTGCGCAAAAGAAGCACTCGCACAAAATGCAAGAACGGTGATCAGTACGAAACTGAATTTTTTAATAAATGTATTCATGATTTTTTGTATTTTTTAATAATGACAGTGTTGTACCCACTCTGTCTGAGAGCTCAATAAATATTTGTATTCAGCACTCAGAAAAGTGTAGCAGTTCTCATAGGCGCGTTGGCTTATTTTTTTGAGAAACTGCTACAATACTGTTAACGGGGGCGTGATCCGCCTCCTACTCTGCTTCCTCCGCCGCCACTAGGACGAGAGGGTGAGCGAGAAGGGGTAGAATACCCGCCCCCCCGTGCACTTGATCTCGCCGGGAGCTGAGTAGCTCTCGACGGTGAGCGAGAAGGGGTAGAATATCCGCCTCCTACTCCACCTCCGCCACTAGGACGAGAGGGTGAGCGAGAAGGGGTAGAATATCCGCCTCCTACTCCACCTCCGCCACTAGGACGAGAGGGTGAGCGAGAAGGGGTAGAATATCCGCCCCGTGCACTTGATCTCGCCGGGAGCTGAGTAGCTCTCGACGGTGAGCTAGTACTACCTCTATCTCCTCCTCCGGAGATTTGTCCTCTCTGTGCCACTTGAGCACTAGGACTCGCCACCACCCCACCCCTACCAACAACCAATAGGTCAGAACTTACGGGCTCTGGTTTTACAGGAGTCGTGTTAGTCCTCCCTTGGTTGGTTTGTTGCTTTGGGCGAATCGTTTCGCCCAAAGCCGATCCTTCAGGCTTTCCAGGTCTTTGAAACTGGAATGTGAATGATCCTATAGGATCATTCATTTGACCCTCTGGCCTATTGTTTGGATTTGCAGGTCCTCCTGCTTCTCCTGCTTCTCCGTTCGGAGGTGTTGCAGGCTCTCCCGGGTCTGATGGGTTGGTATCTACAATAACTGTGGTGTTATTGTTGTTGGTAGTATTGATGACAATGTCACCAACTCCACCATCACCAACACCACAGGAGTTACAGAAAGGAGGTGGAGGGGGACAAAAACCTCCACCAAAACCAAAACCTCCACCAAAACCTCCGCCGAAACCGAAACCTCCACCAAAACCTCCGCCGCCGCCGAAACCGAAACCTCCGCCTCCGAGAAGTTGCGGGCCCAGCTGTGGGTAATAAGGGTCCATTGGCGGAGCCGTTCTGTACGACTGATCGTCGTACGAGATGGCTCCTATTGAGGCCTCATTCACCGTCACAGACGAATCTATGACTGTGACTGTGACGTTAACAGGCGCATTCGCTTCTGCGTCTGCGTCTGCGGAGGTTTCGGTTCCGCCTTTGCCGTCGGCCAAACTAGGTTCCTTTCCGTAACTTGGATACCGCGTTTGGCCACAGATTCCTCTTGCGAGGTAATAATCCCCTTTCTCCCCATGGAGAAAGACTCCCCTCTCCCCTTTTTTAAAAGGGCTGTCATTCTGAGCCACATTTGGCCCAAATTCACCCCTCCCGTAGTGGAGGACTTTTTCTCCTACCACGAGATCCTTCTGGATCGTGTGGTTTGAGAGAAAGTAAATCGCCCCCTCCCACTCGAGGGCGTCAATATCCCAAGGGACATTTTCGCCCTCCGCCGAAGCTTCTCGAAGTGCGTCCTTGACGCTCGAGAGGATAGCCTCTCGAAATTCAGGCTCGCGGGCGCCTAAATTTATTATTTGTCGGGCTCCATAGTTTGTTATGGAGTCTCCAGTTTTCACAGGCTGCATCCAGAAGGATGTGCCTGTCTGGCCCTTGGAGGAGTCAGGGGCCAGGAGAAGTATCACAAAAAGCAGAGAGATTCTCCTGCTTTTTGCAAAAAAAATTTTTGTTTTTTTCATCATGTAGTTTATTTTAAGCTTATCGACAGTACACAAATGCACTGCCAACAAGCTTTTTTTGTTTTGTGACAACGAGCATGTCCATTGCTTTTCTATACCGCATAACAAGTATGTTGGTATAAAAAGACAAAGTTTTTGCTTCTACCGAAATGTATCATGAAATAGGATATTTGTCAACTATCCGCACTACATTTAGGTAAAATTTCAGCGGTTGGCGCGTCTAAAAATAAACGCGAACACCAGAATCGTTTTTCACCTTTGTAAGTCGACGGAGCGCTTGCCTTTGCTTCACGAATTTGAAGGGAAAATAGATTCATTTCTGCTGTACTATGCACTTTATTAACATTGAACAATTGTGGTTTGTTGGAGTCGGACTTCACAAAAAAAGAAAATGTTGCTTCGTCATCCAAGCACTTAACTCCCCGCTCTTTGAGCAGTACAGCAAAATCGGCAAAATCATTCAGGGTGTAACAATTCATAACGTTGTTATGACACAACAAACTATACATCGAATGTGATGAAATATTTTTTGTTATGTCGTAAAAATGAAAATCCCCCCTCACATTTTTGTTCGTTGAAAATGCAAGAGTTGCATACCTTTGAAAAACACGTCCGAATCTCTCGGGAATAAAAACAAATGAAATGCCGTCACTGTTGACTTTTGGTTTCATTTTAAACCATTCATGCGAAGCAATTTCTCTATCGCGCAACTGTTTTAGTTTTTCAGTTTCACTGAGGCTATCGCCAATCTGGCCAGTTGCTCCGGAAGGCACTTCGATAGAATGCCCTCCGAAATAGCGTAAAGTATTTTCTACCGTATGCGAATTTTTACGTGGTCGCCTACCACCGAGACTGTTCGTTAGTACATAATTCATAACTATGTGGTTTTAAGTGATTGCTCAAATCTTCATAGACCACTCTAGAGATTCACAGACTTAAAGTCAGGACATGCACATGTTAAAGAGCCCTCATTTTAAAAGTAAAAAATATCTACGACAGAGAAACGTGAGTTCTGCCAAGAGGACAAGATTCACGAGATCGGTTACAATAAAAGTATGGCTAATTTTGATAACTCTCAACAAGCACAGCAACTCGCCGATTTGAGACGCAAAGAAGAAGAAAATTTTGTACAAATGCAATCTACAAAATATGGTTTGCCTTATATTGATCTTTCGGGTGTCGGCATCAACACTGATGCTTTAAAACTTATAGAGGAAAATCAGGCACGCAAAGGTTTCATTGCTGGCTTTCGCCTCATTGGAAAGGAGCTTTTTATTGCAATAAAAGACCCCAACAACACTGTTGCCCTTGAAATTGTAAATGATCTTCGAGCACAGGGTCACGATATTACTATTTATATGGTATCAGGTCGAAGTCTCGAAAAAGCTTGGGGACGATATGCTGACATTACCTATACCCAAGGAACACGGGGCAGCTTTCTCGATGTGTCAGAAGAAATTATTGCACAGATCGTTGCTGAGGTGAAAAATTTTACTGATGTACAAAAAAAATTCAACGACATTCTTCGCGAGGAAGATCAGCGCATGACGTCAAAAATTCTTGAAGTTGTTTTGGGTAGTGCGATCGCTCTTGGAACGTCAGACGTTCACTTTGAACCAGAAGAGCACGTGATTGATCTACGTTTTCGTAACGATGGTGTGCTTCAGCATGTTCTCTCTTTTGATCCACTTCACTATCGTCTTTTGGGATCGCGGCTAAAATTACTCTCTGGAATGAAATTAACGCAAACAAAAGATGCTCAAGACGGACGCTTTACTATTAGCTACAAAGGTAAACAGATAGAAGTACGTTCGTCTGTTTTACCCGGAGCATATGGTGAGTCATTTGTTATGCGTATCCTTAATCCTGATAGTATCCAGGTCGGATATGCAGAACTTGGAATAGAACCAAAACTTTTTGAATTATTAAATTCTCATATTAAAAAACCACATGGTTTAATTCTTACAACGGGACCAACAGGATCAGGAAAAACGACGACACTCTATTCGTTTTTACGTGAAATTCAAAATGGCGAAAATAAAATTATTACCATAGAAGACCCTATCGAATATCATCTTGCAGGAATTACGCAGACACAAGTGGATCATGAAAAGGGATATGATTTTCTTTCTGGTCTACGTGCGGCATTGCGACAAGATCCAGATGTGATCATGGTTGGTGAAATTCGTGATGCTGAAACTGCAACGATCGCTGTGAATGCTTCATTGACAGGACATCTTGTACTATCAACGATACACACGACAAGCGCAGCGGGTGTGATACCACGTTTACTTGATCTTGAAATAAAGTCTGAGATCCTACCTTCAGCGCTTACACTTGCAATTGCGCAACGTCTCATTCGAAAAGTATGTCAGAATTGCAAAGAAAGCTATGCGCCTTCGGAGCAAGAAGACTTACTGATTCGAGCAGTTTTGAAAAAAGCTGAAAGTGACGGGAAGGATCTTTCTGCATATAATCTCACGAGTACTATGGCCTTTAAGCTGGTTCGTGGCCGTGGTTGCGATGTGTGTCATGACACAGGGTATAAGGGGCGGATAGGATTATACGAGGCTATTTTTATGGATAGTCAGCTTGAGGAATTAATTCAAAAAGGGAGACCTAGTGCTCATGACGTTCAAAGGAATACTATCCACCAAGGTGTATTCACTATGGCAGAAGACGGTATCGTTAAAATTTTAAGCGGTATTACAACACTTGAAGAAGTCCAAAAAGTCATTGCTCTTGAAGATGAAATAGAAATCGAAAAACCTCATACAGTTGAAGTAAAACAAAATATTTCACAAGATATACAACAGTCAAAAGGTCAGGCATCTTCAGAATTAGCAAAAGATTCCAAAACAAACACTTCTCAAGGAGATCAGAATCACATGAGTGAGCTTATCTCACATCTTGATGAACGTGTTGGTAAAATTGCTAATCTTCTTGAAGAAGATGAAAAATTTGAACAATTTGAATTTGAAAAAATTCGTAAAAGTCTTCTTGAAAAAACCGGAGCAGAGGAGCAACACATTCACGAACTTGAAGAGCGTCTGAATATAATTCAAACACCACAAATAAGAGAGAGTGCGGGTTCGATCAGCAACGTAGAGAAAAAAGACGAGAAAATATCAGTCGCACCAAAAAATGATACTGAGAAGATGCCGGATCCAGTAGAAAATGACACACCAATTCAAAAACAGCAAAATCAAGAACTTATGTATTTGGTAGATTATTTGAAAATACTGGAAAGCGAACAAGTTGATTCTCCTGCAACAAGTATAAGCACAAAAATTCAAGGAGTGCGCGATATGATCATTCGTATTTTAAAAAATGGTCCGTACGATTCAGAGGAATCTTCACAAGCACAACAAAAACGTATTGTTGAAGATCATATTAAAAATCTCATGAATGATCTTGAAGAATTGCAACAACATCAGAATGCGAATCCAGAAATAGGCGTCGCAGATCAGCTTGCACGTATTCGTGAACAAGTGCATGCACTAATCGTTGACGCGAGATGAAAAAGAAAAAGCCCGAAAGTTTTTTAAAAAACTTTCGGGCTTTTCCAAACAAATGCTCTCTAACCCTTAAGCAATCCATCAAACATGCTGTTTGAAGTCCAAGTATGGTTGCAGGATAGCCTTCGTAATACCGAGGTAAACCAAGACGTCTTACGCGCACAACCGAAAAGATCGCTCCAGATTACTTAAAGGTTACAGGTCACTTATGTGGTGATATACTCTTTCTGTGGAGGTTTTTTGGCACAACTCGAGTGTTTCTTATAATGAATACTAACATAACGTAATATTTTTGTCAATAACCCCCTTGTACACCGCTTAAAACCCTTGATTTTAAGACCTTTCAACCAAACATCATGACGTCATCTTCCGAAAATTCAGAAAATAAAAATTCTCTCGATAAGATCGGTTCTTATCTTGATTTTGAATTGCGTCCAGATGTATGGGATGAATATATTGGACAACATAATGTAAAAGAGTCACTTAAAATCCTGATCTCCGCGGCATCAAAAAGAAATCACCCACCTGAGCATGTTCTTTTTTATGGTCCCCCTGGACTTGGGAAAACAACACTCGCCCATCTTATTGCAAAAGAGACTCGTGCTCAAATGAAAATAACTTCTGGGCCAGCAATAGAAAAAGTTGGTGACTTAGCAAGCATTCTTACGAATCTGTCACCAGGTGATATTGTTTTTATTGATGAAATCCATCGTCTTAATAAAATGGTCGAGGAAGTGCTGTATCCTGCAATGGAATCGGGTGTACTCGACATTATAATCGGGAAAGGACCATCTGCTCGGACAATCCAGCTTGAGCTTCCTCCCTTTACACTTATTGCCGCTACAACACGCATTGCTCTTCTCTCAAGCCCGCTAAGAAGTCGTTTTTCTGGTGGAGTACATCGTCTCGAATATTATAATGAAAGCGATCTCGCCCAAATTATTAAGCGCTCAGCATCGATTTTGCAAGTCGACCCACACCCCGAAGCAATAGCTGAGCTTGCACAACGAAGTCGTGCAACACCACGTATTGCAAATTATTTACTCAAACGTGTTCGAGATTATGTCGAAGTGCATGAGCATATTTTTGATCGTGAAGCTGTAAAAAAAGCACTCAAAATGTTGGGAATAGATCATGCCGGATTAAGTTATTCTGATCGAAAATTACTCGAAATTCTTGTATCAAAATTCGAAGGTGGACCTGTTGGACTCAAAACACTTTCAGCTGCAACAAGCGAAGAAGAGGCAACGATCGAAGATGTGATAGAACCCTATCTTATCCAACAGGGCTTCCTTGAGCGGACTTCACGAGGGCGCGTTGTAACTGAGCGTGGACGACGCCATCTTGCAGGATAATTTATCTTCCATATTTGAGAAATTTATATTATTAAATTTTTATTCAGTGTATAAATAATATGTCAGGGCATAATAAATGGTCAAAAATCAAACACAAGAAAGCCACTACAGATGCTCGAAAATCTAAAGTTTTTGGAAAACTTGTTCGCCTCATTCAGGTGGAAGCAAAAAAAGCACAAGGTGATGTAAATTCACCTGCTCTTAAAAATGCTCTCGAAAAAGCAAAGCGCGAAAACATGCCGCTTGAAAATATTGAGCGGGCGATCAAAAAAGCATCTGAGCAAGGCGCAACCATGGCTTCGGTTGTTTTTGAAGCATATGGTCCAAGCGGCGTGCAAATTGTAGTGACCGGGTTGACGGATAACAACAATCGTACGAGTTCGGAGATAAAACATATCTTGTCAAAAAATGCTGGATCGCTTGGTTCCCTTGGTTGCGTCATGTGGAATTTCACAAAAAATCGAGAGAGTAAGTGGGAGCCACAAACGACTATTGATCTGACCGATGATGATCTTGAGAAATTATCACAGCTTGTAGATGCACTTGAAGACAATGATGACGTCATGGATGTCATCACAAACGCGTCTTAGAAAACATAAACAAAAGCAAAGAAAAAATCAACACGAAATCGCAAAAATATCAGCACGAAATATAAGCGTAAAAACATGCCAAAGGCTCTAGCAAAATTAACCGATATAGAAAAAGACGATACTATCATCGTACTTGGTATCGATCCTGGATATGAGCGTGTTGGTATAGCGTTTATATCACATCAAAAAACTGGCAAGCCGGTACTTCTCTTTTCTACTTGTTTACGAACTGAAAAAAGCAAAATACTTTCACATCGAATTGCACAAATTGCGGACGAACTGAATATACTCATTGAAAAATTCAAGCCCGACATGCTAGCAATAGAGCATCTTTTTTTTACATCAAATCAAAAAACAGCTATCGCTGTCGCTCAAGCAAAAGGTGTCATGATATACATTGCGCATAAACATGGATGCACGATCGAAGAATTTTCTCCTGTTGAAATAAAAGTTGCCGTAGCTGGTCATGGACGCGCAACAAAACAAGAAATTCTCACTATGGTTCCTCATCTCATCATTGGAGATATAAAAAATAAGATCGACGACGAAATAGATGCGATCGCGATAGCACTTACTGGTCTTGCGTACCGAGCATATCGAGCTCGTGCGTGATTTTTAAAAAGCGTCTCTTTCCAATTCGGTACGTACCCGCAGACACAAGAGCTAAAACATTTGTAAGCGTTTCTTTTGTTTCCATATGCTCAATAGCACCCGCTATCACAAGTCTTCGAAATTCTGCTTTGCTCGACACGATCTTTGCGTCAACCATTACATCTGAAAGTATTGTTCCTTTTTTTACTACAACAACAGGAACATCCTTGGGAATTTCTTTTGCACTAAATGTCTTTTCAAATGCTTCACCCGCGTCGCTCGCCTCATCTTCACCATAGTACAATGCCACAATTTGATGAGCGAGATTCATCTTTGCTTTTTTAGGATGAAGAATTCCATCACTCATTTCCTTTTCAATTCGCTCGATATTCTCTGAAGAAGTAAATGTTGCCAGCATAAAAAATTTGATAATCAATGTATCGGGTATAGACATAACTTTTCCATACATATCGCGAGGTGCATCATTTACTGCGATATAGTTGTCGAGACTTTTACTCATTTTTTCAGAGCCGTCGAGCCCTTCGAGAATAACAAAGCTTGCAACAGCTTGAGCATCTTGCTGATTCATCTTCATGACATCACGACCCATGAGCATATTAAAAGTCTGGTCAGTTCCACCTACCTCCATGTCGCAAGAGCCATAAAGCCTTGAAATAACATACGAATCAAGACCTTGAAGCACTGGATAAAGCATTTCGTGCATATAAAGTTCCGAGCCAGAATTCAAACGTTCCTGAAACATATCACGCTCAATCAAACGAGCATGCGTGATTTTGCGAAGAGTTCGCATGATCGTTGTAAGTGAAATTGAAATAATGTCATTTTTCTTGAGATGCGTTTTTTGCATGCGTGTTCCAGCAAAAAGAATCGCTTTGCCTACAAAGCTTCGCGGATTAATCCCTCGATTCATGATTCGAACAATAATTCCTTCCTTCGGTTCAATGTCTGAAACAGCGGTGAACCAGTCGGCATTTCTAATCCAACTAAAAACAGCTGGATCTGTTCTGAGAATTTTTTGCACCTGAACAATATATGTTTTCATGTTTTGCTCAATTTCTTTTTGATTGAGCTCGGGGCGAACTCTACTTTTTCCCGTCGGATCTCCGATCAATGTTGTATAGTCACCCGCAAGAAAAACGATCTTGCATCCAACGTCTTGTAATTTTCTTAGTCGCCACAAAATAAGAGCATGTCCTAAATGAAGATCTGGACGTGTCGGATCAACACCAAATTTCACAATAATATCTTTCGTATACGTGCCATCTATTTTCCCTTGAATTTTTTTCTGGAATGACTGGTCGGGATCAATAAACGTCGCAAGTCCACGCGAAAATACTTCGTCAATGAGCTGATAATTTTGTGTTTCTTTTTTCATGACACAAGCTTACCATGAGTAATATCTCGTGCAATATCTTAAAATGTTGTGTACACTAAAGTACCATCTATTGTATTTCCCTTTTATGAAATATCGTCTCAAAAATAGATCTAAAAACGTATGAATCACAACATCACATCTCTAAAAAACACTATCAACAAAACACCTCGTAGCAAGGTGTGGTTTTATGCAAAACGCATTGTGTTGGCAGCTCTTGTCGTAAGTTTTCTATTTTTTGGAAGCGTCTTCGTTTGGGCTGCAACACTTGAACTTCCATCTCTCGACAATTTTGAAGAGCGTAAGGTTATAAGCTCCACAAAAATATACGATCGGACAGGTGAAATCGTCTTGTATGATGTGAATCAAAATATAAAACGAACTGTTGTGCTAGCAGAAGAAATCTCCGTCAACGCGCGAAATGCTATTGTTGCTATTGAAGATGCTGAATTTTACAATCACGAAGGAATTCGCATGAAAGCTATTTTTCGCGCGGTGATTGCAAATATTAGAAGCGCGGGCACTGACCTTCAAGGAGGATCTACTCTCACACAGCAGGTGATCAAAAATACTCTCTTAACGACAGACCGTACGATTACAAGAAAAGTAAAAGAGTGGATTCTCGCTCTTCGATTAGAAAAAATCTTATCAAAAGAAGAAATTTTGACGTTATACCTCAATGAAGCGCCATACGGGGGAAGTATTTATGGTATCGAGCAGGCAGCACAGTCATTTTTTGGTAAAAAAGCTTTAGATATAACAATCTCAGAATCAGCGTATCTTGCTTCTTTGCCGAATGCGCCGACATTTTTTTCGCCCTATGGGAATAACATAGGGGCACTGGAGGCGCGAAAAAATCATATCCTAGCAGAAATGCAGAAGCTTGGCTTTATCACACAAGATGAATATACGGAAGCAAGCGCCGAGATTGTTGTCTTTCGACCCCAAGAAGAAACATTTGCAAAATCACTCCATTTTGTTCAATGGGTTCAGGAATATCTTGAAGATGAATACGGAAAAGATGTCATTTTTGAAGAAGGCCTGACTGTCGTCACGACACTCGACTACGAACTTCAAAAAAAAGCCGAAGAGATTGTACTAAAAAACGCGCTCGAACAAGAAGAGCTCTATGACGCTGAAAATCAAGGACTTATTGCAATAGACCCACGAAATGGTGAAGTCCTTGCCATGGTTGGCTCACGCGACTATTTTGATGAAAATATCGATGGAAATTTCAATGTAACACTCGCAGAAAGACAGCCAGGGTCTTCTTTTAAACCTTTTATTTATTACACTGCATTTAAAGAAGGATATACGCCCGACACTATTCTCTGGGACGCAAGAACGCAATTCTCCACGCAGTGCAGTCCTGAAAGCACCGCATCGGGGGCAGGTTCTGTGTGTTATTCACCAGCAAATTACGACTCGCTTTATAAAGGTCCCCTAACTGTGAGAAATGCTCTTGGACAATCACGAAACGTTCCAGCGGTAAAAATGCTCTATCTTGTAGGAATAAATGATTCAATAGAAACAGCAGAACAGGCTGGTATTACCTCGCTGACTGACCCAGAACGCTATGGATTGACTCTTGTTCTTGGAGGAGGTGAAGTTTCACTACTTGAAATGACGAGCGCTTACGGTGTTTTTGCAAATGATGGAATTCGCGTTCCGCCCACAGGAATTTTAAAAGTTACAGACTTAAATGGAACTATTCTCGAAGAATGGGATCCAAAAGAAAAAGAAAAACAAGTACTCGATAAGCAGGCCGTTCGTCTTCTCAATGATATTCTTTCTGACAATGTTGCTCGAACACCTCTTTTGGGAGCATCTTCATTTATGTATTTCGGGGCAGGAACAGATGTGGCAGCAAAAACAGGAACAACCAACAGCAGCCGTGACGGTTGGCTTATTGGATATACCCCTGAAATCGCAGTTGGCGTCTGGACGGGGAATAACGATAATCGACCAATGGAAAAAGGATCTTCTATTTCAGGTCCGACATGGAGAGCTTTTATGGATGAAGCATTAAAAACCCTAGAGCGAGAACGTTTTCCAGACCCCTCTCCGATAGAGGGATATGAATCGCTTTCTCCACTTCATCGTGGTATATGGCAGTCAGGCGAACCTATCGTAATAGATTCACTTTCTGGAAAGCTTGCAACTGAATTCACTCCTTCTGAATTTCGTAAAGAAGTCTTCAGGTTAGAGCCACATTCTGAACTGTACTGGATTAACCCTCGAAATCCTCTGGGGCCTCGACCTGAAACACCAACAGATAATCAGTTTAAAAATTGGGAATTTGCAGTACAAAAATGGGTCTTGGATAATCCAGATAAGTTGGGTGCCAGTATTGTTCCTCCTACAGAAGAAGACAATATCCATACACCAGAAAATCAACCATCGCTCGTTATTGTTTTACCGCAAAATGGCGCTATTTTTACACCTGAAAGTATTATTGAGGCAGAGGTCGAAACACAAACTGGCGAAAATCCTCTTTTTGTTATCGCAAAAGTCGACTATTACGTGAATGATCAATATATTGGAGGAATAAACGAACAGCCTTTTAGCTACAATATCGACCTTGCAAATGTTGTACTCGAACCGGGAAAAGCAATCCTACGTGTTGTTGTCTATGATCTTGTACTTAATCGTGCAGAATCGAGTATTGAAATAGAAATAGTAGAATAAAAAATTAAAAACTTTCTGGAAATTTCCGACCAAGCTCACTCCAAATGGCTTGCAAGATTTCATCTTGGTGCAATGCTAAATGTGATCGTGCTGTTCGCGAAAGTGCAAGATGGCATTTTTTTCCTGAAAAAGTTATGTCTTCTGCTGAAAGCTCCATATTTAAATATCGCGAAATAACCACAGAGACTACTTGTTTTTCATGCGACATACTTGGCGCATACACTTTAAATTTTGAGAAAAAATCTCCAATGTGTTTCATAACAAAAAAAATTAAACCTATGATCGATGCATTGGCATAACAATGTAAAGAAAATCTTTATCATCAACACCGCGAAGAGTGAAGGGCTTTGATCCGTCGGTAAATGTGAAGATTATTGATGCGCTTGAGATATGACCCACTACATCCATGATATATTGCTGATTTGCACGTGTCTCCAAGGCCTCACCCTCTACTACAACTGAAATATCTGTCGTTTGTGACCCTATGGTGCTACTTTCAGACATAACCGTACAGAGCTCTTCCTGTGGCTTTACAGCAATATCAATCTGTTTGTACGCATCTGAAAAAAGCTGAGACATTTTCAGAACCTTTACAAGATCCTGCGTTAACATAGTGACACGAGTACCTTCATCTTTTGGAATAATTCTTTGATAGTCTGGGAATTTTCCATTTATCACGCGCGAGGTTATATATAAGTTTCCTACAGCAAGAGCTATTTGATTGTCATCAATATTTAAGCGCAATTCTCCTGTATAAGAACTCAGTATACGCGTTATCTCTTGCACGTTTTTAAACGGAATAAGTACACCAGGAAAATGCTCAATATCTTTTACTTTTATCTTTTGTTCAGCAAGTCGAAATGAGTCTGTGGCTACGGATATTAAATAGCCATCTTTTTCCCATATATAAACACTTGATATCTCTGGTTTAATGTCAGATTTTGATGCAGAAAATGCCACTTTTTCAAGACCTTTAACAAAAACTTCCACGGGTAATGTAAAAGTGGAATCGAGTGCTACTTTTGGAAGAGTTGGATAATCTTCTGTGGGCTCTCCTTTGACCGTAAGACGACTTTTTTGAGCTTGAATGATGAGATTATCGTTTTTGCGTGTAACTATCACTGTGTCGTCATTTAGGTTACTCAGGATTGACGAGAGAACTCCCCCTTTCACTACAAGCGAACCAATTTCTTCACAACTGATCGGAATTATTACTTCTATTCCAATATCTAGATTCGTTGAACGAATAGTGAGCTGAGTTTCGGTCGCTTCTAAATAAATATTATTAAGAATCGCAAGAGAGAGGTTTTTTCCACTCACTCGATCAGCATGCATGACCGCTTGGAGAAATTTATTTCGAGAGATAGTGAGCTTCATGTGATGTAAATATTTATGAATAAATGAATAAATGAGTTTTCCTTATCTTAATTAATGATTGTATTTAATATGATGATTATATATACCCTGTGGATACTGTGGATATCTTTTAAGAGCTATGGATATCAACCTATAATCGGAAAGTCATGTGTGGAAAGAGTGAGGGAAAATAGAGGATAAATGTAGAATAACTGCTCGTTTTTTTAAAATATCAAAAGAACCATTTATTTTTATCACAGACAATCACCAGATCAAACACGCATTTTTCACAGACTATTCCCCAGTTAAAATAAAGCTTATACACAGAGTTTTCCACAAATTTCAAAACTGTTATGTATTAAGAATAGATCGAATCTGATCGAGTTCTTGTGAAAGAACAGAGTCCTTATGAAGTTCGTCTTTTATTTTGAGACATGAGTGAATGACTGTCGTGTGATCCTTCCCTCCTAATTCTCGACCAATGAGAGGATAAGAGATATTATAATCCTCTCTCAAAATAAACATAACGATTTGACGAGATCGCACAATTTCTTTTCGGCGTGTTTTTTCGTAAATCATCTGATCGTCTAGATTATAAAAGTTTGCAATGATTTTCACGATGTCGCGAATCGCAACATTTTTCTTTGGTTTAATGTTGTTTTTAATAAGATTTTTGACCTCCTGAAGAGAAAGAGGCCGTTTTCGCAACTGCGTTTGCATGATAAGAGAGTTTAAAATCCCCTCGAGTTCTCGGATATTTCCCTCAACTGAAGAAGCAATATATTCAATAACGTCAGGACTTATTGTAAAATTGTTCTCATTCATTTTTTGTTGAAGAATTGCAACTTTTGACTCGTATTCTGGTTTGTATACGTCAATGATCATTCCCGCGGAAAAACGAGACTTGAGTCGATCCTCAAGACCAATAATATAGTTTGGATGCTTGTCTGAACTAAAGAGAATCTGACGACCCTTATCATGAAGAATATTGAAAAGGTGAAACAATTCTTCTTGTGTTTTATCCTTCCCGGACAAAAATTGTATATCGTCCATGATAAAGAGATCATATTTTCGATATCGATCCTTGAACTGTGATAAACGATTGTTTTGAATACTTGTTACAAGATCGTTGGAGAATTTTTCCGCAGATGTATAAAAAATACGCATCTCAGAATTCTGGTTTTTGAGAGTATTCCCCACCGCCTGAATAAGATGCGTCTTTCCGAGACCCGTTCCTCCATAAATAAAGAGCGGATTATAAGTTCCAAGTTGTTTAATGATCGCTTGAGCTGCTGAATATGCAAGTTCGTTGAATGGTCCAATAACAAATGAATCAAATGTATAGCGAGGATTTAGATTGTCTCGCTTGTCTATTGTGATATGAGGAAGCGGAAGTTCACGAGACTGAAGGTGAATACTTGGGAGGCGTTGTTGAATAGCACTAGCTTCTTCTTTTGTGCTGACGACGTATTCAACACAACGTACAGATGGATAGAGATCACGTAAGACACGTAAAATATTTTTATGGTATTTATTCGTGAGCCACTCTCGAACAAATTCATTTGGTACACCTAGATAAATCGTCCCTGCTTCTTCTCGAATGATAAAAGTATTTTTAAACCACGTTGTGAAGTTCGCTTTCGAAACTTCTATCTCGAGGGCCGCAAGTGAAGACAACCAAATTTTTTCCGTATCTATCATATGAATGTCTTACGTATAAGTGAACACATTATACACGTACTTTTTTTTGTGCAAAACTTATCCGTATTTCTTTCAATGTGTGGATAGCGTGGGGATTACTGTGGATAAAAATAAAACTTGCCTTTCGCGTAATCGTGGTGTACTATCATTGCCGTTACATTATATTGATATGGCTATAGTATTTAATCCAAAAAAGAAAAAGCGCGCGCGAAAACATGGTTTTCTAACTCGTATGTCTACCCCATCTGGGCGCAAGGTTATTTTGGCGCGAAGACGAAAAGGTCGAGCAGAATTGGCGGTCTAAGTTCTTATAATCGCCTTATTTTGAAGGCTCTATAGGGTAAAAAGCTCTCGCATTATATGATTGCTAAAAAATATCGACTCACGAGTTCGCTTATAGATTTTGTTTTCAAGAAAGGCGCGAAAGTTTCTTCGTGTTATTTTTTGCTGATTTTTTTAAAAAATACAGATAATTCATCTCGGTTGCCAATAGAAAAACCTCTTCAATTCACAGAAGAAAACGCTTCCCGATTCGCAATTGCTGTATCGAAGAAGATTTCACCAAGTGCCGTTATTCGCAATAGTCTCAGACGAACAATATATCGAATATTGCAAAAGCATTTTCATGAAATCAAATCAGGATATCACGTTCTTATTATCACAAAACAGACCTTCATAAATATTCCCCACTCGATAATTGAACAAGAGATTCTTGGTATACTTAACAAATCACGCCTTATGTAGGTTTTTAGATATTTGGTGATATTTTATGAAATATTTCTTTATTTTTCTTATTCGTATATATCAGATTGTGATCTCTCCCTTTTTGGGTAAATCGTGTATGTTTGAGCCAACATGCTCAGAATATTCACGCATTGCATTTCAAAGACACGGTGTAATGAAGGGTTTTTATTTAACTATAAAAAGAATTGCTCGTTGTCATCCTTGGCAACAGAATTTTGGAGTGGATCCTGTGCCTGTTATGAAGAATGCTTCAAAGTCTTTTGAGAATGACGTAAAAATTGACCCCATCACTCATTTGTGATATTTTCACTTAAATTTTTTAGAGTTACTTTTAAGAAGTTTCTCTTGAAAATAAAGCTAATTTTGGCAAAAACTTAAAATCGAATAAATTGAAAACCGCACAGCAAATACCCAAGGTCTATTCATCTGGTTGTCGACCAAACCGAAGCATGCTTTTTGAAACTTTTCTCGAGAAATTCGAGGGTTATGTGCAACAGTTGCACCGTTGGTACAATTGTGGCGACGTTTATAACAAAGACTTTCTTGTAAAAGCCTATACTGATTTTCCTCTATGGGTTGAATCTTTCTATCCGTCTTTTGACTGGAGGCATCTCTCGCTTGAATACACAGAAGCAATGTTTTTGTTCTGTAATGTAGCAAAAAGTAACGGGAGTAGTTACTTTGGTGGTTTATCACATGACACCTTTTCAGGAGTTATCAGAGATACTTCACAGTCGCCACCCAATATAAACCAAAAACTCAGCATGAATCAGTCGACTCAGCACAGGGTGAACTCGATCAAGATACTTCCCGTACAAATGGGAGCAAGGTACGCATCGTCGCCGTTTAGAAACATCAAAAACAATTTTTTACCAGGAGAAATCGGTCTGAGTACTTTTGAAGCATTACAGATATCCCTACTGGATCTCCACCGTCTTAGAAGCGACGAGGACTACTCACTTGTTTGTATGAGAGATAGGTTTGTTAATGGTCAAGATACGGGACCATTTGCTCCCACATTATTCTTTCATGACCACTCAATTCGTTTGGGTATACAGAATATTAACCGGCAAAGTACTTTTTGTTCTGCCCCTACTATTTATATAGAAAAGATATAAATGACGTAATCAGATTTCAATATATAAATTGAGTAGCATATAAATTGAGTAACATACAATGAGTAACAATTTTTTTAGATCGGCCCCCTGGGGCGGTCTCTTGCTATTTGGATGATATTTTAGGATAGAAGGATTGCATCTTTGTTTAAATCAATAATATACCTCGTCGGCCCGTTGAATTCTTACTGATCGAGCTTCTTTGGTTTTGGCCATAATTCAAACACACGAAAGAGTAGATATTTTTCAATCCTCTGGTACAATAGCACCCATGGGCTGGCTTTATAATACGATCATATACGCACCGCTATACAATGCTTTGATTTATTTCGTGGCTCATATGCCAGCAGGCGATATAGGGCTTGCCGTAGTGATTCTTACTATAGGAGCTCGACTGATTTTATCTCCCCTTTCATATAAATCTATCAAGAGTCAGATAGAAATGAAGGCACTCGCTCCAAAAATTCAAGAGTTACAAGCAAAATACAAGGATGACAAAGCAAGATTATCTCAAGAGACTTTTGCTCTGTACAAGGAGCATAAAGTAAATCCTTTTTCGGGATGTCTGGCTGTTTTGTTGCAGCTTCCAATAATTTTCGCATTGTACAAGGTTTTCATAAATGACCTGAGTGCAAGTGCCGATCTCCTCTACAGCAACTTAGTGGTTCCGGCCACGATCTCATACCAATTTCTCGGTTTTTTCGATATCAGTGAAAAGAGTCTGGTACTGGCTCTTATAGCAGGACTTGCCCAGTTTGCTCAAATACGCTATACCATGGGTAAGGCAAATACAGAAACAAATGTAAAAGCCACTACAACACAAGAAGTTTTTACTCAAGCTATGACAAAACAAATGCAATATGTTTTGCCTGTTATCGCTTTCATTTTTTCTTACACGATTTCAGCCGTAATTGCTTTATACTGGGCAACAACGGCTATTTTCTCTCTCGCTCAAGAATTTATTGTTCGACAGCAGATTGAGAAACGAAGATTGCGCAAGGAAGAGATAGCTGGAATTCGAGATGTGTCTGCTCAAAAAGTTCAATAATCATAACATCATTGTATATGGATTACGAGAAAGAAATTACAACGATTACACATGACCTCATCACTTCTCTCGGAGTAACCGTTATCGAAATTAAACGTATTGATCATAAGAATATAGGAGTCATTCGATATGCTGTTTCAACATCAGATGCCTATGTTTTTACAAGCACAAATGCTCAAGGTCTCAGCTCTGTGAATATTCTTGTTAAGAGAATTTTAGAACAACAAACAGGTAAGCCCCACTACGAATTGAATCATTTTATGGTGGATATAGGAGATTTTTATGCTCGACACATTGAACAGCTTCGCGCGAAGGCAGTTATCGTGGCTGATCGAGCACGGTCGTTTCGACGTGATGTACCTCTCGAACCAATGTTGCCGTATGAAAGACTTATTGTGCACACGGTACTTTCGCAAGAGCGAGATATAAAGACAGAATCGATGGGGATTGGAAAAGATCGACATGTGATAGTGAAGTTTCAAGGAGAAATTTTTTCTTAGAATAGAAGAAATATATTTATATACAGTGAAGGCACGAAAAAATCTCAGCATAGCATGTTGAAATTTTTTCATGACTTCATCTCACTCTTTGGTTCGCTACTAAAGCAATTCCCTCTCTTCTTCGTTGAGATAATAATTTTCTTGAATTCTAAAAGACCACAGTGTCTCATCTCTTTTATTTATGAAATAGAAATGTGAATCGTCGGGAGATAAAACGGGTCGCATGATATCAATAGTTTCTCCATAATCAATGATAAGCTGACCAATTTTTACCGCCTGTAATACAGTCATATCTACAACCCAAATGTCATCGTCAAAAAGATCAACCCCCATGTACCAAGAATCTGGCTGACTATTTTCTTCATTCCAAAAACGAGGAACACCACAATAAGCCAGGAGATCATCAGAATTTATCGCGCATTTTTCAGGTAATGTTTTGATACTTGGTGTAATAAGTCTCGTCAAAGCAAGGCGTGGCTCTGCAATACCAAATATTGCTTCACCGTCTTTAATTCCACCAAAAAGTAAACGCTCCCCTTTTGAATCTGAAAGTGTTGTGAGTCCAAATATATCACCTAGAACCTTCGTGAGTGTTGTTGTAGTGCCATTGAGCTCATATGTATGTCCTAAGGCAAATTCAGAAGCACGCGTTGTGAGGAATATACTCTCTTTGTTTGTTATATTGCTTAACCAAGAGCTATAGTCATGGGAAAGAATAAGTTTCTCTGTTTCATTTTCTGAAAAATCTCCCAAGTAACCAAGCGACTTTCCTTCACTATCGAGTACTGTATAGAAATATGATAAACGATCATCTGAAACAGAGAAATCCAAAATCGCCTCACTCATAAACTCACCTACAAGGCCGAGAGGATACAACGATTCTTCTGGCCCAAGATTGCCAATACATATAGCTTCCAAAAATGAATATTCGTCATTTCGCAAAATGCCGTCGTATGCATCGTAACCATTTCGTGGCATGTATTCAGAAAGAACGAGATGCATGTCTTCGTCGTATACTCCCGTTTTTTCAATACCAAAGCCGAGACCAGAGATAAGAAAATCTTGGATAACCTCAACCATGAGTGATTTTTCTCCTTGTGAAATCGTTGTAAAATCCTCGATACTGCAAGAATTTTGTAAGTCTTTCAGTTCTTCTTCCCCCGTTCGTGCTATGTATGTTTGTACTGTCGCACGATCAGCATCCCAATAGCGATAGACGAGAGCAGTACCGCTGTTATTGAAAAATGTTTCATGACTCGTTGGTAATACTGAGTCTGAAATTTGTATTTCATTCAACTTTTCTTTTCCTAGTTCAGTTTCAAAAATAAATCCGTCAGACTTTCGTGTGTGGCGAACAAATTGACGAGACGGCTCTGTCTCAGAATTTGGTAAAACAAGAGGTACAAAACCAGAAACAGGATAATCTGTAATTTTTCGTAAGATAGGTGTTATGACGAGCTGTGGTTCGCCAGGTGCTGATCCGGAGTCTATCGTAGGTTCTCCCTCATATGAAATTGGCTCGGTAAATGCGGGCTGTCCAAAAGGAAAAAGATTCTGAAAAGGATTTCGTCTTTCCCCTGTCGGGTTTGGGTCATTTTTACCCACAAAATAACCTCTAGCACCAAGGATGATGACTACACTAATAAGAATGATGATTGTCCATTTAAATATTTTCATATTATTCAAAAACTACATGCCAGTGCGGTGCGGGTTTCCAAGAGCACGAACCATCTTCAGGAACTGCCAAAAGAATACCTGGAGCTGGATTCCTTATTGGTTTGCATCCATTTGATGGATAGGAAGTACTTGAAGAAGAACTGCCGTTGAGGATATTGTTTAGCTGAGATGGAGATTTACTACGAATATCGATTGATGTATCGAAAGGGCCGTGTGTTGAATGTAGCCAACATTCGGACCCTCCAGTGATTGTGAATTCATTTGCACATGCAGGGTCAGCGGCTTTGCATTGATTATATAGTGATTCTAGCCGTGTTTTAACTGTGACCAGTGTCCCCGGTTCAAAATACAAAGATGTGCATTTTTTTTGTCCAACCTTTTTACAAATTCCGTCAGTTTTTTCGAGAGAATTTACATTGATTCCAGAATACATAAAGTCGCTTGTGAGGTCACTGGGAATACTTGTGACAAGAAAAGCGCTCGAATATGTGTCGCTTGGCCAGTCATCACCATTCCTTGGAATGGACCCAGTTAAATACCCTGGTAGTGTAATCGCTGCCGAACATCCTTTGTATCTCTTTGATTGATTCGCATATGTGCCATCTGACTTTTCACGTGGCGGACCCGAATAGTTAGCCCCTTGGATGTTTATTGCTTGCAAACCAAGGTTAATTCGTGTGAGTTGTGGGTTGATGGTATTGAGAATCACAAAGATAGCAAGAGCTATGATAAGACCACCAAGTGCATTGAATATCATCTCTTTTGCATTGGACTTCTCTGACCATGCATCCGTTGTCATATATTGCAGACCAGCAATAAAGATCATAACTACTGCGACGAGTGTAATAATTCCTGTAATGATCTGAATCATAATGTTCACATAATCTGCAAAAACAAAATCGGCTGGTACTACACTTAGTCCAGGAAGTGGTTCTAAAAGTGTGTAAGTGTCTGGAGCTTCTGTAGATGGAGTTTCTGTGACACCGGTAGGAGGATCAATGATTGTCGACCCATCTAGAAGGCTGTCACTTTGAACTTGAGATGGTTGAATCGAAAAAAATAAAAAACTACTCGCACATATAATCGTGAGAGAGCCTAAAATTATAGTTCGAAAAGTAGGTTTAAGCATAAAAATATTTTTTGAGTATCTTAACTATTCCACATATACTAATATTTCTCCATCAGTTTGCTGGAAAAGTCTTTCAGAGTTGCGAATTTCTACTGATATAGGGACTTCACCCGAAGTCAGTTGATTGCTTTCGATTACGAACGTGTTTGCGTCATAACCAAAATCTACAGTATTTGGGCCAATAGACCATTTATAGGTGAGATTTCCGCTCTTGAGATTTTTTGGATGGAGAAAATATGGTATGGCTTGAAGAGTGGCACTTTCACCAAAGAGACTGAGCTGTTCGACGGCGCGGTGTGTACGAATACCGAATGAAGGCGTTACATTGTAAAATTGAAGTATAGGATTACGCATGCTGATAAATTCTGTTTTCTGACCAATATCAGAACCAGAATTTGCGTCGCGAACTGAAACAACGAGCGTATCACTTCGATTCAAATATGAATTTCGGTACGTGAAAGTGTTTTTTTGAAATCCGGAAAGCTCACCTATTGTTTTTTGATTGAGTCGCCATGTATAAACATACGATGACTCTTGAAGAGATGAAATTTCTGACCTAGCTACAGGCATGGCAACAGCTTTTACAATAGACTCTGATGAAGCAAGTGTTTTGCCTCGATAAAATGGTGGAGCGTAGGAATCGGTTGTTTCCCAAAGTATATCGATATCAATAGGTCGAAATATTTGATTGTGAGTTAGGATTTGTCCACTTCGATCTCGAATGATTATGATAAGTTCAAGTGACGAACCAAGTTCCCCTGTTTGGAGTGTGTGCCGTAATTCACCAATTCCTGATCTTTTCAATGCATCATTCTCGTACCATTCGATTGTCGCCGTGTTGATGTCTGTGGTGAAACTTTCAAGTGTAATGAGAACTTGCGAATGAGGCCCCGGCAACTGTGGTTCAACGGTGACTCGCAAAGAACCAGGAGTTATCTGGGCATAAACAGTTTGAGGTTTGAGTGAAAAAAATAAAGAATTGTGTTTCAGTACAAATGAAATGCTCATCAATACAATAAAAGAAAATAGTACAAAGAGTATTATTTGGGGAGCTTCTTTTAAACTATGTATGTTCATAAAAATAGTATACCACTCTCGTCCCCAAGATAGCCATGAAATTCACACACGACAAAAATATCAAACTAAACTAGTTTACAAAATTTTGTGAGGTATCACCTGCCTCGAGTTGATTTGCAGCATATTCTTCTTTTGCATTTTGTATAGCTAAAATCTGAGCAGGGTCAGTAGTTATAATCTGCTCTTCTGTATATGATACTAGAACTTTGAAAGCAACGTGCTTTTGTCCAGCAAAGAATATTCCTTCTCCTACACCCGATTCAAGAAGTGTGAATTTTTCTGCATCGGTGAGGTTAAAGACTTCCTTCAGCGTATCGATAGCCGTTGGTGATTGCTTGAGAAGAATCTGAATACTTGAATTTGTTATAATCGGTATACCATAAGGACTTTTAAGAAAATCTCCTACATCTTGTGTTATGGTGGCTAGTCCAAGATAATATTTTCTACCACGCTTAGCTATGGAAAATAGAAAAGAAGCAGTGTCTTTGCTTTTAAGCATCCACCACGCCTCATCGACTACGAGAAGGCGTCTTTTGAGTTGTTTTCTAATAGCGGTCCAGATGAAATGTGTAATAATATACATTGCTGCGGGTTTTAAGTCATCTTCCATGTCTCGAATAGAAAATACTACAAGTTTTTTGTTGATGTCTACATTTGTCGGTTGGTTTATGAAACCAGCCCATGTTCCACGAGTGTATTTTGTGAGACGAATCAAAAGTGATTCACTATTTTCCATAGACGCCAGAACCATTTCAAAATCGGACATGAGTGGTGGTTCAATCCCTGAAAAATCTGAAGCACCTGTGATATCTTTGAGTGCATATGTTTCAGAAATTGCTCTATCTAAGACGGAATCCTCTTCTGGAGTGAGAGGTTTTCCTCCTCCGAGAATAATACGAAAAAATCCCACGAGATGGATAATCTGACTACGCAAAACGTCTCGAGGCGATTCGTCCGGTAAAGGTATAGGTAAATCAAAAGGATTAATGTGGTGTTCTGAGGAGAGAGAAATATTAAAATAACGCCCTCCAACAGCCTCCGCAAGATATTCGTATTCTCTTTCAGGGTCAATAACAATAACTTCAGTGTCGAACATCATTGTACGAAGAATTTCAAGCTTTGTTACAAAAGACTTTCCTGCTCCTGATTTCGCGAAGAGAACAGAGTTGTAATTTTCCATGGAGTAGCGATCAAAAATAACAAGACCATTGTTGTGGCGATTGAGACCAAAAAGGATTCCAGTATCAGAGGAAAGATCAAAAGACGAGAACGGGAAAAACGTCGACAAAGGCCCAGAATTGAGTTTTAGATCAACATGAAGCTGGTCTGTTCCTGTTGGTAAAATGGTTGCTAGTCCTTCGCGCTGTTGAAAAAGTCCAGGCTTGAGAAAGATGAGACGCGACTCAAGGCTTGATTTTATTTCTGTTTCAACATTACGAAGCTCTTCCTCATCATTTGCGTAGATTGTGATATAGAGACCTACATCAAAGATTCGTTCTTGTGCTTGCTGGAGACCATTTCGTAGTCGCTCAAGGTCAGTATACGCAGTATCAAGCTGGGGATCTCTCACGAGGCCTTTGCGTTCACGAATGTTGATCTGACTTTGTACTTCTGCCACCTTTTTTTGAAATTCACGAAGTACTTGAGCAGTGTCTATGGGGTGAATATGAAGCGAAATATCAAAAACTTTATCAAGATTTATGATGGGCGAAAGCCATCCGTCTACGAGAAATCGTGGATACGAAACAACAAAGTATGTGCGCATGATCTTCTCACCCATCTTCAAGTGTTTTGTTCCTACTTCGAGAGCTGATGGAGCAATAATATCTTGTAACTCCATCGTTGCTGATTCATAAATATCAGACGGCAATACCGGATCGGACGTGTGACCAGATTTGTTTTTATCAGAAGTAAAAAATCCCATGTGATATTAGTATAGCACGTTACTTTTCATACTCACACGTTCTTTTATGTGTACTCGTGTCATTCACTTTCAAAGTGAGGTGACGCACTCGTGTATTTTTTTAAACAATGAAGATTCTTGCTCTTAATTTTCTTGAGAAGTCATGTGGCTCGTTGTCTCGCCTGGATTAAATGACGAGTAATACAACTCTATGAGCTCGTCTGTGTTAAGTTGCTGAGCACGAATGCCTATACTACCGAGACCTTGTTGAATAATAGTGATTCGTTGCTCGAGTTGAGTTCGCGCTTCTGTAAATGCTTTACTTTCACTTTTCCCCGTAGATCCTTTCTTCTTCGTAGAGGTTGGCAAGAAGGAATCAAAAAAGCTTTTTTTGTTCTTAGTATTTGAAACAGAAATCGATCCATACGGTACAATGATGTAAAAGAGTTTCTCCATAACATTGACACGCTCTGTAAATGTACGAATATAGTTTATATATTCGCGTGTCTGAAGTCGCAAAAGCTCTTCTGTTTGAAGTTGTATGCGCTCTTCGAGAAGATTGAGATAGTTTGTCATATCACGTTTCCGTGATTGCACGAGAATTTGTGTTGAGAAATCAAGAGAATTTAGAAAATCTTGAAATTGTAAAATTGTTGCTTGTTGCTCGTCATCTGATTTCAAGAAAAGATTGATTGATGAAGTCATAAGAACTGCTCGAATTCCACCATCTTTTAAAATCACGATTCTCTCGCGTATTTCTTGTATAGGAACGAATGTTTGAGTTGAATTTGCCATATTATTTTTGATTATCAAGAATGTCGAGACTCCATGCGAGGTCCTTGAGTTTATTTGTTGAAAGTATTTTTTGCGGGATAACTATCTCTAGTTCTTCTTGTTGCGATTGGGAAATTTCTTTTTTGATAGATCTTTTTTTCCATAGGTAGAGACGTGTACTTGTGAAATGTTGTATTGATGCCTGAAATACAACGATAAATGGACGATTGTTAATTTTAACAAAAGCAAGTGATACGCCTAGTCCTGCAACGATAGGAATAACGAAGATCGCAATGATAAGAGGTAAAAGCTTGAGAGCAATATACGAAGCCGCGGCTCCTCCACCAAGGTAAAGAAATTGTTTAAAGGTGAAAGGACCAAAAATCTTGTCTTCAACATCAATAAATTGTGGAACTTCTTGACGCATAAATACTATTCGATAGGTTCATGATAAGGGTCAACACTGTATGGTGCTGGCATGCTTTGAGTTTGAATTTTCTGATCTGGCATGCTTTGCGTTGGTGAGTGTATGAGCGATTCGCGTTGGATACCAATACTCTGGTCCGAAACGCTCGGAGCCACATGATGCGTCTGCTGAAACTTCGATTGAACGAGAGAGTTTGTCGGTGTATTCGCGAAAGATTGAGAGTTGTGAGGATGTTCTATCTCATCCATCAATGATTGGCGTGATGGTTCTGAGTCTTGCACCAATGCTGGCATGTGCGCTTGGAGACGGCTTAGTGAAGACGCTGGGCTTAAAGAAGCTTGTTTTTTTGGAAAACCTTCATAGTCAAAATCTTCTGGAGTATCTAAGATATTTATACCTTGGGATTTCAATACAGATATCTGTTGATTCTGTATCATTTCTTGTTGAGATATTTGTTTCGAATTGAGACCATCTCGACTATCATTACTAGTCGTGTTTCCCTCACTGTAGATGTCATTTCCTTCAGATTCTTTATTTCCTTCAGATTCTAAAGACTCTTCATTTTCTTCGTCATAAATACCCTTTTTAATAAGATATTCTTGGATACCTTTTTCAAACGGTATGAATATTTCATCAGTAATGCGTTCCCCAATAGCAACTAGTGTCGTTTCAGGTAGATCTTTAAGTGCTTCTCGAAAATGCTCTTCAAAATAACTTTTGTCTGCCAAACCGATCATAACATACGCTACATCATTGAAGAGCGACGTTCCCACCTCTTCTTTGAGCCCATACATCTTTACAATCTTTTCGAGATGTACTTCAAGGTCAATAGAAATAAATGAATCTTGTATTGCGGGCGCAAGATTCTCCATCGCATTTTGTATCTCATCAATAGTAAATTCTTTCATGATCACAGTATACTAAATTTTTTAAGTATACGTAAAGAAGTGTGTGTTCTGATGTGTATATAATGCATGAGCCATTACGCCAAAAAGAACAATCAATAGAAACGAAGAGTGAAATGTTCGTATTAAGGTGTTGGTGTTCCACCTCCTCCTCCAGTACCTCCACCCCTTGTTCCTCCAGGCGGTGGGCTTGCTGGCGCACGATAGTCAAGAGATCCATGCTTCTTGCTGAGTTCATCAATTCGTTTTGTGAATGCTTCGTATTTTTGAATATCTCTATCACGTGTAGAAATTTCTTTTTGGCGCGAGATTACCCTATTGATAGCATCGTTCTTTGTGTTTGTAAGTGCAACTACCTGAGGTGATGTTCTCGACATACCATTAGAAAGAAGTTTTGCTATTTCAACCCCCAGCGCACTGGCTGTTTGTTTTTCAGTATCACGGTTTATTTCTGCCGTATTTCGAGAACTCTTATGCGCCTCAATCTTGTCTTTTATGACCTCAGTAACAGACTTACCATTTGCCGTTGCAGTTATTTCGAATTGTTTATTTTCAGAAAGAAGATCTTGAAGCTCCTTTACTTCAAATTGACTCCCCTCTTTTTTACGTTTTTTGCGAAGCTCTTCTTTCTTGCTGTCGGTGGCTTTTGTGCTGGAGGACATATTTCTTATACCTTGAATTTGTGCATCAACGGATGAAATGTTGGTTTTTACAGAAGGTCGTAAGTAGTTTTCTCGACGTTGTTCTGTGAGTTCAGCAGCAGAATTTGCCCATTCTTTTTCTTTTGTATTTGGGTCTGTCCTCCCTTCCTTGTAATCGGTTTCCTCTGTCCTAGCAGCAGCAGCTAATGCTGGATCAACTAATGTTGCTCCCGTGTCTTTGTAGCTATCAATCTCAGCTAGACTTGTTATTTTTTCTGCCGCACTTAGGGCTGGGTTGTTCGCAACTTGTTGGCGAAGGGTTTTCGCAACCTCTTCACGCATTTTATTTTGATATTCTGTATATTCCGGACTCATATTTCCATACTTTGCTTGCACTTCATCATCTGTAAGATTTGTACCGATAGCATCAAATCGATCTTGTGTGCGCTTCTTTATTTTTTCTTGTTGCTCGGTAAATCCGCCTTGTACTCCTTTACCAGTACGCATAGTTATACCCATTGCGCTTATCTTCCCATCTTTTGTGAAAACATTTCGAGCGTCATAATTTGCACCAGCAGCACCTTTCCCAAGGCGTTCGGTTACACGACCAAGTGATCGATAAAGTGAATTGCTCGAGCCTTGCATGCCCTTTACACGATCACTTCCTGCAATAGCTGAACCCGCCCGCCCTAGAGTTCGCCTACCGACAGCACCTGCAGCACTAGCGGTAGCACCTGCAGCTATTCCTGCTACTACAAGACCCGCACCGCCAACAGCAGTTTTCACATGACCCTCAACTCCCGCTATTGTTTTTCCTATTTCCCCAGACATTTGGACAGCAACTTTTTTAGACATTAAAAGTAGAACGATAAGAAAAACGAATGGAATAATAAGATAGACGAGGAATTCAAAGAAGTTCAGTTCAGCTTCGTTTGTAAGAACTGATGTAACAAAATCAGTCTGAACAAAGAGAAGAGTGAGATAAATAAAAAATATAAAAACAGGTGCCATGAATGAAAGCGAAACAAGATCTTTAACCCAGGAATCCCAGCCAAATCGGGGTTGAGATTTTAGTTGAGGAATGAAATGAGATATAAATGCTATAGGAGAAAGTATCATAGCAAACCAAAGACCTAAAATCCTGCCTGCAAAAAGAAGACCAACAATAATAAAAACATATGCAGCAATGAGATTGAGCACTACGCCAATAATAAGTATCAGTGCAATAGTTGCTGAGCCCCCATCTGGCTCAACTCCCTCTGAACTTTTCAGCTTTTCAATCGTTGACGTTGAAAGAATTTTTTGTAGACTAAGACCTTGCATAAATCCACGGGAGAGACTTTTTCCTTCGACACCCGTTGCAGAAGAAATAAATGAATCGGTCTCAGGGCCGGTAATGGTGATTTCATTATAGAAAACGCGAGCTAAAATATTTCCTGCATCGACAACAACACGAGTAAAAAATAAACTAAAATTTATGAGAAGCGCAACAACAACAAGGTGTACAAGAAGTTTTTTTGTGTCACTTGATCCTAAGTTCAATATAAGTTTGATTGCAATATAGAGTAGTCCGAAAATAAATCCAATATTGGCGATGTCTCGGACAATAGTCCATCCTTGTAGTATAAATACAGGCTCAGAGTAGAACTTTGAACTAATAGAGAAATTCACAAAAACATCAAGCAAGATTCCTCCAGCATAAAGTATCCAACGAGATGGAATATATATGATCCAATATAAAACTTCAATAATACAATCGGCAAATGAAGAATCTCGACCACCGGCAATTCCAACACCCAATCCACACTTCAAATTTCCAAGAAAAGTAACTGATTCATCGACGGTTTCAGAGGCAGTAGCTCCGGCAGATGAAATTCCACCGATACCAGATCCCGATATTCCAGCTTCTGCTACAAGTGCTGTATCTATCGCTGTACCATCTACTACTGACAATGTGTTAAAAGTGATAATGCTACTAAGTGCTCGCGACGAATCTTTACCCTCAGCCAAGAGCTGCATATAATAAGTAGAATCGGGTTCAAAAATTGAAATAACATAGTCAAAATCTAAACCAATAATATTGGTTGGTGATCCACTTTTTGTAAGTATTGAAGAAATAATCGCTGGACTGTTGAAAATTTGTAGACGCTTTGAACTTCCATCTGTTGATACTACTGGAGCAAAACCAATCTGTGGAATTACACGACGTGCCACAAGAGCATTGACTTCGCCTACTGTAATAGCTGGAAAAGCTGTGTAGGGGACGCCCACCTCACTTATAGAAGCATCCGAGGCTGTTGCGACTTCGTTGATACGGCCACTAAAATTTATCGGTAACCCAGAGACTCCACTACCAATACTATAGTCAGCAAATATTGGGAAATCCGTTGTACCAACGGGACATTCACCATCAGCAAATGTAGATCCTGAAACAGCTTTACAGTATACGAGGACGATTCCGCGTCCATCACCTGAACTTGAGTTTTCAAAATCGGATCCCCCAAAAACTGTCTTCCACCAACCTAGATCACTGAAAGATCCTGTTTCAGCGCTGGAGACAAGAGCGGGATCAGAAGTCCCTAAAATTGACGGCACAATTTTGATCTTGAATTTTCCTGTCGTTGCTCCGATTTCAGCATTTGTCACACCTAGGTTTTGGGATTGATACGCGTCAACAGCAGGAAGTGAACTCGAAAATGCGTCCGTTAGAGAATAGGTTACTGCTGAGAGTTGAGAACTATCAAGAACAGAAAGACTACCAGCTCCAGCATCTAGATGAAGAAATAATCCAAGCTCTTCTGACTCTGCTGCGAAAACATGAGATGTGGTTGTCCCCAAAAATCCAATAGCGAGGAGTAACGCAATTAGCACGCTGATGTAACGGTTCATGATTATATCTTAACATGGAAACAAAGAGCTCAAGTATTAGGTGTGAACACTTGAGCTCTTATAAATGAAAGGATATTTATATTTGAAAATATCCTGGAAGTTTCATTTTAAATCTATATTGGGGACACATAGTCAGCGACCGTGCTTTCGTACCAACGTGAACATGTGATGTTATCTTTTAGGAATGGTGAATATAAAACACCTCCAGGAACACTATCCGGGTTGTAGTCTTTTTTAAATGCTGGGTGCCCACCAAAAATGTCTACGAAGTCTTCGTAGAGTTCTCCGTTAGTAGGTGGGTATTGATTTAAGAGATCAACTCCATCACCATCCGCGTCAAATAATTCCTCGTCTGAACCTTCTTCTGTATATGTATCAATATAAGTATCTCTATAAAGTGCATAGAAAAGAGGACTATTATACGCTGTGGTAATTATCCCAAAAAAGGGAGAGAAGGCTTGTGGACGACTGCAATACGCAACTTGATAGTCATCGGCTTCAAAAAGATCACGATAAGTAGTATTTTCAATAAATGATCCGCTACCTTCGCCATAATCTTTGTAGGTTCGGTTACCTATGTAACAATCTTCGGGAATCGGACTAAAGTCTGGTGTTGGAAGTGGGCAAGATGGTTTAAGTGGATCACGAAATGCAAGACATTGCTCAAGGTACGTTTCTGTTAGATCAGAAAATGACTGCATTTGAGATCGTTCAGCATTTCTGGCATCGACGGTGTCTTCAGTCGAAAGAGTTGGTAAAAGTGCAAGGTAACTTTTTGCAATTTCGTTTGCAACGTCTCGATTTATGACATCTATATCATATCCAAGTAATATTGGTGCAGCATCGGGCCCTACATATACAGGAGAGACTATTCCAGCTAGTTCATCAATTAGATTCTTTAGAATTGTTTTGTTGTTGAGTAATATTCCATATTGTGTTCCTAGTGCTCGCTTACTGAGCATCGTGTCTTCTGCTGATGAGATGTGTTGAAGCCAGATCTGTGCTCTTGGAACATTGAAGCTAGTCATGAGAAATTCTATCTCAGATCTTTTTTCTGGAAGGAATTCATTTATTATTCCGAGGTGGTTGATTGCAGAGTCATTATCTGCAAGACTGGCTTTTCTATCCACTTTGAATTTTCGCTGTTCAATGTGTGCATTGAGACGTTGTTTCCAGCCAGCATCGGGCCCAGGAATACATGCGTCGAGTTGGAGAAGTTTTGTAGGTAGCTCATCAATGAGATTTATAATTCCCTTATCTAAGGCGTCGGTAGCATTGTTACGGTAAAGAAGAAGCTCCCTGTCGATATCTTTAAACCGTTGTTCAAGGATATTTAAATCGTTAGGATCTAGAGAAAGAAGATCTACTTCAAAGAAAAAGGATGACCCAAAGTTTATACCTGTTGCGCTTGAAGATGCATTTTCTATCGTATTTAAAAGGGCTCCAAAATCTGGTTGATCATTCGAAGGACTTATGCTACTAGATAAACTCGAAACACCTTTTTCTAGAAAATTATCCATAACATAAAAAAGAGCATTCGAGACGATATCTGTAAATTCATCTACCTCGGTAAGCTGATCTTGAGTTGTGCCAAGTGCATCACCAAGCTTATTTGCAATAAGCTGTCCTGGGGTTACTGTTCGCCATTCACCTCCCCCGGCTTTGCATTCATTTTGAGATGAAATTTCATATTCAAGAATTGTAAAATCTATCGAATCCATAAAGGGAAGTTCTGTTCCACCAACACATTCTCGCATGTTAAAAAATCCACTATTTTGAAGGAGTTCAGTCGATACTGCACCTTGTGCATCGAGAAGTCTTCTCTCAAGTTCTTGGCCTGTAATAATACTTGAACCGATGATGTTATTTGCTGGATTGAAACCTTCTGAAAGCCATGCATCCCAACCTCCAACACTAAAATCATCAGCGTAACTTTCCCAGTCTCCTCCTTCGATGATTTTATCAAGATCAAAAGAAAGTCTATCGGTGGCTACTTGTGTATAGTCACTTATAATAGCGGATGCCAGATCTCTTCCTAGTGGCGTAAGTGATTCATCTAAAAGCGTATTTACCAGCTTCACAACCTCATCGTCGGCTACAGACTGAAGAAAGCGCTCCTGGTTTGCAACATAAAATGGTTCACCCTCGAAACCCCTTGCTGCCCAGTTGATAACACTGTCGGTGAGTTTTCCTAGGAGTTTTTTTCCTGCTATAGTTGCTGCTTTGTCGAAACCGAAGTCTTTCAACTTTTGAAATGTGGAGTTTGCTACTGAGACATTATTTTGACCTGTATGCAGGACATTTTGTATGAATGATCCAATAGAAGACGCGCTTTCAATCTGCGCTTCTGCAAATTTTGCATGAGAGAAAGTAAATATCAACATGACAGTCACAACCATGCCCACAACAACACTTTGTGCGAGAATATTTCCTTTTTTTACTATTCGGGATGTAAGTTTTTTGAGCATAGTAGTGATTTTATGAGTAATGTTTTGATATTTTGTAAGTATGATTTTCAAAAATGTAGCTTTTTCGTACTCATCTCTAAAGCAACGTTTTTTGTAATTTTTCTGTGACACCATGCAAAGAGTCGACATACTCGTTTACTGATGTTCGATATCCAAGTAATGCTCGCCATCCACGGAGAGGATCTTCTGGAAGATAGGTCAGTTCAATAGCATGCGACTGAACGTCGGCAACGCTATTCACAAATCTTATATGATCACTTGCAATACCTTCCGGTACTTTTATATCTAAAAGATTTTGCAAAAGTGATGTATAACTATCAAGCTGTCCTGCATATTCAACACTTGCCACTACTTCTTTAGCTTCTTCAAGATCCAGTAAAACTGTATTTATGATATCTGTGTTGAGAGGATTTTTGTTAATTGCTCGTTCAAAATCAACCATATATGCTTGATAAGTACTTATTCGTTCTCCTACGGTTTCGATGTCGTTCTTTGTAAAATTAATATCAGGAACTCCAGACGATGTATATCCTATAATTGCTTTAGCGAGATTGTTCTTTGTTTCCACATCATATTGGTTAGTTGCTTTGAGTGCGATAATGGACATATATATTTCACGAGTAAAAATATCCGTCGTACTGAGGAATTCAGTTTGCTCACTATCAAATACATTTGCCTGACGGATCTGACTCCTTTGAGATTCTACAAAAAGATAGTCCGAGATTCCGTCGCTATCGGTATCTGAAAGAGTTGGATCAAGTTTCCAGAGTGCTTCTTCCCAGTCTTTTAAACCATCGCCGTCTGTGTCGAGATCTTTTGACTCTCCAACAGTAGTAACAACAGTTCCACTTGGTAATGAGTTGAGAAGAGCTTCTGTTTGAGGGGCTTTTGATTCTTTTTTTGCAATACGACGCTCCGGAGCAACTTCGCTCATATAGTAATACACACCGAAAACTCCGATGATGCCAATAATTAGCACAAGTATTCGCCAGCTTGGCAGATATTTTTTCATGAAAGTATTATACCAACAGTTGACGTGAAAGAATTTTCCATTGGGTAAAACTAAGATCTTCAGCACGGATGTCGTGGCGAAGATTGTGGTGAGAAAAAATATCAGTCCACGGGATTTTGCTGTGACTTTGTTTTAGATTTGAAGCGAGTTGTTTGCGCTTGTGGGCGAAACCTGAGTGAATGAGTGAAAAAAAACTCTCTTCATGAAGGAATGAGTCAAAATTTCTTCCCTCAATGTCGATATGTAAAATAGCTGAGTCAACTTTTGGTTCAGGAGCGAAAGCACTTTTAGGTATGACGCGCACAAGTTTTGCTCGCCCGTAAGCTTGTACAGAAAGCGACAAAAGACTAGCTTTTTTGTCTTGTGACACGATACGCTCTGCGACTTCTTTTTGTACAAGAAGCGTGAGGGATTGGGGCTGTTTTATCTGTGAAAGATACCGACGTAGAAAATGTCCTGTAATATAATACGGTATATTTGCAACAATTTTATAGTGACCTGTAAAGGTTGCAACAGGCGTTGGGTCAAAAAGGAGCGCATCGCAATGTATGAGGGTAAATCGTTCTTGAGCAATTTCTTTGAAGAACTTCTTTTGTAAATGTTGAATAAGGCGATCATCGAGTTCTAAAGCGACAATATGCGAAGCACGTGCAAGAAGTTCCTGAGTAATAATCCCATTTCCAGGGCCAATTTCCAAAATAGTATCGTCGTTTGATATCTGCGCAACATCAAGCATTGTTTCGACTACGCTTGGCACTTTAAGAAAATTTTGTCCGAGAGATTTTTTTGCAAACATATAAATATTGAAAATATTTTTCGTCAATAGATTTTCAATCAGTACAGTATAGCAGGATTTATTACCACTCGAGGAATGATGTAGGTGTATCGTAGTTGTTCTCTCCATCCACTTGTTCATAAGATGAAAGATGGGCAGGAATGTCAGAGAGAAATTCACTTGGCATTTGGAATTGAGTTTTGCCGTAAATTCGTCTTGTCATTACATACGAGAGATATATCTGATCACGCGCGCGCGTGAGTGCTACATAAAAGAGACGTCGCTCTTCTTCGGCATCGCGTTTCGAGTCAATACCTGCCATGGTAGAAGGGAAAAGTCCTTGCTCGAGACCGACAATAAAGACATAACGGAATTCAAGGCCTTTTGATGCGTGTATTGTCATGAGTCGAACGGTATTTTTTTCGTTTTCTTTTTTCCCTAAGCTGTCTTGATCGCTCATGAGGGCAGAATCCTCGAGAAGTGACGTGAGCGCCGACGATCGGTCTTCGTGATCGTCGTAGCGCGATGCATAGGAGATGAGTTCACGAATATTTTCTAGGCGCACACGATCGTCGGCGCTTCCCTCTTCTAACTCTTTTTGAATACCTGATTGTTGAATGATATACGATATCGTTTCGAGAGGTGAATGCTCTTGGGCGTAGTCATGTATTTTTGTTAAGAGCATCATGAATGAACCATACGCTGCACTAGCTTTTGCGCTGAGTGATGCTGAATCACCAGAAAAAATCTTTGCAATACTTTCTTTACCGAGTCCTCTTTTGGGTACATTTATAATACGTTTTATATCTGCAATACTCGACGAATCAAGACCAGCACGAAGATATGATAAAACATCTTTGACTTCTTTTCTGTCAAAAAACTTTACGCCCAAAACAGAATAAGGCACGTCGTGTAGAAGACATGATTCTTCCAGGACACGTGACTGAAAATTTGTACGATACAATACTGCTATATCTTTAGGATGCACGCCCCCCGCAATAAGCTCAATACAACGCTCTGCGACAAATCCGCCCTCATCATTTTCATTCATACATTGTCGTATAACCACGGCATTTCCTATGGACCGTGTTGGCTTGAGCATTTTATCCATACGATTTTTATTTTTTACTATCACCGAGTCAGCAACTTCCAAAATTGTTCCAGTCGAACGATAATTTTCTTCGAGGGTAATAACAGTCGCTCCAGGAAAATCTTTCGGAAAATTCATAATATTGGAAATATCCGCTCCTCTCCAACTATAAATATTTTGATCACCATCACCCACAACGCATATATTGTTTTGCTCTCCTGTTAAAAGACGTGACAACTCGTATTGTGCTTTATTCGTATCTTGGTACTCATCGATATGTACATGTGTCCAACGCTGTTGGTAGTGTGCTCGAATATGGGGATATTTTTTTAAGAGCTCGACAGATGATACGAGTAAATCATCAAAATCGTATGCTTTTTCTTCTTGCAAAATATCTTCATATTCAAGCCAAATACTCGCAACAACGTCATGCCACGCACTTTTTGATGAGTCCTGATACGCGAGAGCCGTTGTGAAATTTCCTTTTTCTCTCGAGATTGCTCCTCTAACACGTGCGGGATCCTGAGTTTTGGGATCAACACCGACACGCATCATGGCTTCCTTTACACGTACAAGCTGATCCTGTGAGTCGAGAATGGCAAAATGTTTTGGGTAGCCCGTGATGTCCGTATGTGAACGTAAAAGATATACTCCTAGTGCATGAAATGTTTTCATAAAAGGCACACGCCCTGCATCATTTTTTGGCAAAAGCGCATAGACACGATCTCGCATTTCTTCTGCGGCTTTATTTGTGAACGTAATTGCAAGTATTGCGTTCGGGTCAACGCCCTCGTGAATGAGGTGCGCTATACGATGAGTGATTGTTTTTGTTTTTCCTGTACCAGCTCCTGCAATAATAAGAAGTGGGCCATGCGTTGTCATGACAGCTTTTCGTTGCGCAGAATTTAGACCAGCGAGATAGTCTTGTGAATTTTTTTCTGGCATCCCTTTTGAATTGCTGTCGTCAAGGTCGAGAAAGTTTTGAGAATTCATGCTTCACACTATACACGACGAATAGCGATAAAACTATGTTTATTTCTTGGTTAATTTTCTATGAATTTCTAGGAATCTTTTCTCGGTTAATTTTCTATGAATTTCTTTCTGAGCGGATTTCCGCGAGTGAGATGTCATGATCTGCCAAATAGTCAATGAATGCTTCTTCAATAAGCGGTGTAACATGAGGTGTGAGCTGACTGAACTCCCTAGTGAATGCCCCTGGCGACTGTTCCAGGAGATTCGTCAATTTTTCAAATGCATCATCTCCTATTTCGGGGGCAATCTTTATTAGAATACGCATAGTAAGTGTTTCCATATGAATAGCCAAGAGCTCCTCTTTCAACTCGTCAGGAAATTCTTCCAGCTCAAAAATTTGCTCAAGTTGCTCTCGAATATCTTCTACGGTCTCTACGTTTAATGTTTGCATAATTATATAATTAACTATACCTCAATGCTTCTTTGTCTGCTAATACTTTCGTCAAAGCATCTTCAAGGTTCATCCCACTGACATCTACTGCCAATTTCCCAGTGTTTTGGTCTATCCATCCAGCGCTATTGAGAGACGTTGTAAATGTGCGATGAAGTTCTTTGATATCACTTACGGCATTTTCAAGCTGAGCCGCTTCCTGATTTACTAGTCGTGCTGCTTCAAGGGTATGTGGATCTATGCGAATTCCAAACTGTCCTGCAACGTCTCTCGCAGTGTTTCCTCCTCGTTGCATGCGGTCAGCTTGAAGTCTCAATTTATCAGCTTTATCTTGCAATTCTTCGAGTTCAGGGAAATTATCGTAAAGATTTTCGCCTCTTGTAGATAAGAATTTTTGAAGGTCAAGATTTTCTGCAAAATCGCGAGTTCCTCTATAGTCACCAAGACTGTTTGTTATTTTTGTGAACACACTGTCAGGATCTCTAAAGATTCGATCAAGTGTTGAATGTGCTTTTTCACGTGAGGCATTTTCAATATTTTGTGCGAGTTCTGAAGATATGCCCATCTCTTCTAAGCTGGCTGGTTTGCGCAATCCACCAGGTGCACGATAAGCGTCTTTGAGTGATTCCATCTCAACAGCCTCAGGACGCTTGTAGTCGACGGTTTTTATGCCAGAGCTTTTTTCTGAGCCACCAGATCCATTTGCAATATCCTCGACATCAGCTGATGGCTTTTCAAAATTAATTTTTCCTCCACCATCACGAGTTGGCGAAGTCGTCAGCACCTCCTCGTTTGGAGACGACTGAGTGATATTTGTTTTCGTTTCCCCACCTCCTATTTCTGATCCTCCTGGCTCATCAGACAAAACACCCGCATCTTTGAGCCTATTAAATTCTTCTTCATTGAGATTTCTTTCAGATATACCACGTACGTTTTCTAATAATTCATTTTTTTTATCAATTGCTTGATCAATCCAACTATTATCGAGAGAATTCGGAGATCCGATTGATCCGACAATATCAGACACAACCATTCCTCCCGCAAGACCAGCGCCAATACCTACAGTAGCTCCTGTTGCACTTTTTGCAAATGCTACGCGCTTTTCTGTTAAACGAGCTTGTTTTACAATGTCCCAGTATTGGCGTGGGGTCATATTCACATCACCTTTTTGAAGTTGCTCTGTTGCCTTACCTATTTTCCCCCCCATTGTTCCCTGTCCTTTCATAAATTCCCGATATGCAAATTCTTGATCATTTCGTATTGTTGCTCTTCGAAGTGCCTCAATATCCATATATGCTGAATTGATAATCTTTTTTTGTCGATCGTAATCGACATCAGAGATTTCTCCACGCATTTCCTTTTTTTTCAGTTCTTGTGCCTTGTTTTTGAGATTATTCTGTTCATTTGTGTATTTTTTGAATCTTTCAGAGAGGGTACTATCGCTGAAATCATATTTCCCCTCTGCGAGATTTTCTTGATTTGCGGCCACATCAAGAGAGATCGTTGAATCACCCCCTACACCCAAAGAATTATAAGAAGAATAGTCAGCTTGAAAATTTTGTGCACGTTGTTTATATGCAAGATCAAAACCCTTCAGTACTAATTTTCTAGCAGCGTACGCACTTGCCACTGAAAGGGCGGAAGTTCCGCCAGTAAGTATTGCAAAAGAAACAAAGATCGTAGCACCTATCGCAATAGCTGTTTTTTTATTATTCTTTATCAATTCCCCCACGCGAGCTAATCCTCTTTTTATAGCAGGAAAATTTCGGAATGCCTCTGTGGCAAGAGCTGCTTCATTGTCTGATACTTCTTGCAATTTGACTGCATTGAGATAGACGTCAGAGTATCGGATTTTAAGAGCTTCAATATAGTTTGGATCGTTTATTTGTTTGAGTTGCTCGTTGTATTTATCTTGATTAAACGTTCTCCTATTTTGTTGCTTTGTTTTTCGATCTTCAAGTCGTGACAATAGTTCAGTTTGTGTGAACTGGATTTTGCTCAATGAGTTTGAAAGCTGTAGATCGCGTAACGTTTCATAGCGATGTTTTAATTTTGTCAGACTGGGTGGAAGTTTTTCATTTTCTGCATTTGAAAGCCCTATTGAAAGCAACAAGCGCTTCCCATCTGATTTGCCGTACTGATAGTGTTCGATATAGGCACTTTTGTATTCGTTGAATGCATTTTCTACTTTTATTCTTTCTACCTCCATTTTGCTTGGACCGCCAATCGAAGGAGGGCGAATTATGGAAGCGATTGGCGTCGCAGGAGCTCCTGTTACTACAGGCGCTGGTGTTCCAAGTGGCGGTGTTCCCGCCGGTCCCATTGTCGCTGTCCCCGCCAACGGCGGAGTTCCTACTAGTCCTATTGCTGGTGTTCCCGCTGGTCCGGCTGTTGGTGGCGTTACAGATGAAGGCGACAAAGGCACACCAGGAGAAACAGAAGAAGTGGAAACTGAAACGGCTATAAGTAAATCAAGTTCTACCAGCGCCTCAGCTTTTCGTAATTCTAACGTTACCAATGAATCCTCAAGCATTTTTTTAGAGGCCTTTGCTTCGTCGATATTTTTTTCAACCACATTAATCATTTGAACAAGCTTCCTGCCATGCTGATCAATATTGGTTAAATCGACTGGACTATGTATTTGTTCACGTTTGAGTTGTGAAAGATGAGTTTCTAGTGCGCGTATATCATTTTCAAATTTTGAAATCTTCTGTTTACTTTCTATTTCTTCAGCATCCAGAGAGTCGAGCGTATTTATTGCATTTGTAATTTTATTTTGTTTGTTTTTCTCAACTTCTTCGAGAGCGATTTGATCATTTTTCTTTTTTTCTTCCGCTTCAGCTTCTTCGAGAGCGATTTGATCATTTTTCTTTTTTTCTTCCGCTTCAGCTTTGATTCTCTCTGCTTCAGCAAGCAAATTTTTCTGCGCTACTATATTTTCAGCTTGTGCGGTGTGGCGTGATAGAAGATCATATTTAGCATCTCCTACAATACCCATATTTATGAGATGATTTTTCGTATAAGAAGTCTCTCCTTCTGGTAATTTTACTGTGATATTTTCATTTTCAATTTTTATTACTTTCGTGATTCTATTTTCAATAGAAATGAATGATCCTTGTTTCAGTTTGTTCACAGAGGTTTTGAAATAGAGTTCAACACCTGTTTTGATAGCGCTGATGTTGGCTTCAAGCGATTTTTGTATTTCGTTACTTTCATATGTGAGCAATTGAAGTACTTCTATTTTTTGCTCAATATTTTTTGCTTCACGAATAAATTTCCTAAAGAATTTTTTTTGGGATTGTGTATCGCCTGAAGGGGTAAGAACATAGAGCTGACGAAGTTCATCAAAATCCCTAGCGAGGAGTAGTGTTTCGTCAAATTTCTTGATATGTCCTGATGAGTTTTTTTCATTTCCTATTGCTCGAGTCAGTGCATCTTTTTTTGTTGAAAAAATGATCGTTTTAGTATATTCTCTTATCTCATTTGTACTTTTTAACTGTTCAACGTATCGTAAAAGCTTCGTCTCAGAAATATTTTCATAACTTTCCTTCTTGCCGTTTTTTTCGAAACCGATGTTAAAAATTCTATTTCCTGGTGTACCTGTAGCTGAGTCAATTTTTATTTTCTCCGAAATTCCTAAGTCTAATAAATTATCAATATGGTCTCCTCGATCTGCCAAATGGATAATAAATGCATTCAAAACATCAGAGCCTGGCTCGAGAATGATTCCTGTACTTATACCCTCGAGAGATGCTTTTGTTGAGGGTAAGGACGAATAAAGTTCTCTTGTTTTTTCGACAAAAGGCCTGAGGGTACTTTTTAGATCTTCGCCGTTAATTTCAATTTTACCTTTTTTTATTATAAAGTCGAAAAGTTCTCGTATTAATGTATCTCGTAGTTTTGAATCGGGGCTTAATTTTTCAATTTCTCTGAGATCGTTTTCAATTTCAGTAGAAATATCAAAATCAACAAAGTTCCTTATTTTTTTAAAAAGTATTTTAACAACTTCCTCTCTCTGTGAGTTATCGAGGGTCTCACTAAAATGCTCCCCATTGTATCTCTCTGGAATGCTCTTTTGATTTTCTAAGATAAGTGACGTATTCATGAATCAAAAAGATAAGAAATTAAACACATTGATATCATACACTCTAGAAGAATATACACCGTGCTTTTATGTGGATTGTTTTTGATCCAACTAAAAATATAATACAACAATATTGACAACTATGTCAATATTTGAGAGTTATTCACATTTCCATTGACCAAATGTACTGGCTTGCTAGCATGTATGGGTAGCTTATCGAAATTTTGGCATTTTCTTTTTTGTCGGATAGTCATATTTCAAACACGAAAGCTATACTTAACTTGATTTAGGCTTATTGAAACTTCAAAACAAGATCTTGACGGTAAACGTACCGGACAAGTGATTCATAAATATAAAAAAACGCGTAAACAACTCGCGGTCTTTCTTCTTGTTGTGATGTTTATAGCGACAGTTGTTGTACCTGTTACAGTCGAAGCTGTGTCATTTCTTAGATCAGCGCGGGCCCAGTTTGAGCTTCTAGAAGGTGAAAACTCACAGACTATGGATCTTTTAAGTGCGGAGAATCACCCAGAGACAAACAATCAAAATGTTGAGACTATGATTATAGAGAACAATTCGATGGTTCCCTCTATAGGGGTATCAGTTGGAATTGCACGAGCAAAGGATGTAGGAATCTTCCAAAATGATATAAATGAAATAATTTTAGCAGAAGAAAATGTTGAAATGGACTCCATTAGTCGTTATACGGTAAAAGAGGGTGACACACTTTCTGAGGTCTCGGAGCTTTTTGCGGTGTCTACGACTACAATACGTTTAACAAATGGTCTCGATTCTGATGCGACGATTCGACTAGGTCAAACACTCGAGATTCCTCCTGTAGACGGAGTTCCCTATACAATCAAAAAGGGTGACACAATTTCCCAAATAGCGAGCCTTTTTGAGGTATCGAGCTCTGAAATTATTGACTATAACTATATTTTAGATACGAAAAAGCTTGCAGCAGGGGAAAAGATTTTTATACCAGGGGCTACAAAATCTCCTGAAGAGTCTAAAGAGGAGAAAAAAGCCTCATCATCGAGCGCTACTTCTGGTTCATCTAACTCGTCTAACTCAAGCGGTTCGTCTAGTTCGTCTTCCGCGCGCCCAACATCAAGTGGAGTGGTCTCCGGTAAACCCTTTATTGAGCCAGTAAGAGGCTCTATTACGAGAAAAGATTCATCATCGCATCGAGGGTGGGATGTGAGAGCATCTACGGGGACACCTATTTACGCTATGGCAGATGGTGTTGTAACTGTGGCAAAGTCGTCTGGATATAACGGCGGTTTTGGTCAAATGGTTTTGATATATCATCCCGATATTACATCGAGCGGAAACACGAAAACGTTATATGCTCACATGAGTAAAGTCGATGTGAGTGTTGGGGAGAAAGTTTCACAGGGTGAAGTGATAGGTTATGTAGGTTCTACTGGACGTTCTACAGGTCCGCATCTTCATTTTGAAGTACGTGTAAATGATAAGCCAAGCACTATTCCGAGTTACCTTTATTAAATCAATTCTCTACTGAGTAATTTTATTGAGGAAATTCTATTCTGAGCTATTTGCTCGGGCTACGGTTTTTTGTGACGAAGCTATTTTGCTATTTGCTTAGACTAAGATTTTTCCTTCAAAAACAAAAAGTGCTTCGCCTGAGAGCCAAATATCAGTATACGTGTCATTTTCCTTTGTGTACTGTACTGAAAGGTCGCCTCCTGTCATACGGATTTTACATATTCCTTGAATATCCAAATATCCCTTTTCAGCAGAAACTATTACGACAGAACAGGCGCCTGTACCACAAGCTAATGTTTCATCCTCAACTCCTCGTTCATAAGTTCTGACGTAAAAAATATCGTCTTTCTGTTCGACATAGTTTACATTCACTCCACCATTTTGCTTAGATGTTTCACGAACTTTTCGCGCTTCTTCTACAACGGGAAAACTATCTATGTGTGATACATATTGAATATGATGCGGAGTTGTTCCACAATAAATAAAGTCGAGACTATCTTTTCTCTCTCCCGCTTTCATATCTTGCATTCGCAAAGAGACTGTATTTTCAGAAATTGTTGCATCATGTTGTCCATCGATCGCAATAAATGTGATGTTTTTTTTATTTGCAATAAGACCAAGCATTTCTGCATATTTAACAATGCATCGTCCTCCATTTCCACACATTGACCCCCGAGAACCGTCGGAATTGAGATATACCATTTCGAAATCATGAAGAGGATGACTTTCCAAGAGAAGAATTCCGTCTGCTCCAACCCCGAATCGTCTATGACAGAGAAACTGTGTTAATTCTCTATTTTCGATATCAAATATATATTCTCGATTATCTATAATAATGAAATCATTACCCGCTCCGTGATATTTATGAAAGTCTATCTGCATATATTACAGAATATCACATTTTTGATTTTCACTCAGTTTCAGTTGTAAAGAAATATAAGATTTACATCTTTTCCTCGGATATACAAGGTCGATATTGAAGTGCCTCAAGTATATGTTGCTCCATAATAATATCCAAATGCTCGAGATCAGCGATCGACAATGCCACGCGTAGTGTTTTATGTATTCCTCGAGCTGAGATACCCAGTTTTTTGCTAGCTGTGATCAGTGTATCTCGTGCTTGTGGTGTAATTGGTAAATTTTCTGTATTTGCTACACTGAGTCGCGAGTTAGTAATAATTTTCTTCGGATTTATTTCGTGTTTAATATGAAGGTGTCTTTGGTGCATACCAAATGTACGAGCCTGGCGCACCATCTCTCTTATTGCCATAGAGTCTTGATCATTTCTTCTTTCTCCTAAAAGCTTCTCATATGAGATTTGTTCCACAGGAACCCACATATCGATTCTGTCAACAATAGGACCAGAAATTTTTCGAGTATATCGCGAAATGTCGTGAGGGGTACAGGTACATGGTCGATCACGAGACCCATGATATCCGCAAGGGCACGGGTTGAGGGCAATAACCGTTTGTGTGTCTGCAGGGAAAGTTATGCGCCCATGCTGTCGTAAGACATTTACTTCAAAATCCTCAAGAGGTTGTCGCAATGACTCAACAACACGCATATTAAATTCAGGAAATTCGTCGAGAAAAAGAATACCTTTATGGGCACGAGTTATTTCTCCTGGCATCGGATGACTTCCTCCACCCAAGAGAGCACTTACACTACATGTGTGGTGAGGATGAGCAAATGGTGGTTCTATACTATATATATATGGTTTCCCAGATAAAACAGATTGAATGTGTGCCACTTCAAGTGCTTCATGGTGCATTAAGTCAGGGGTGATGCCTAGAAGTGCGTAGGCAAGCATACTTTTTCCTGTCCCTGGAGGACCAATCAAAGCAATATTGTGTTTCCCTATAGCAGATATCGTGAGAGCTCGTTTCGGATGCTCATTTCCCCTGATGTCGCAAAAATCATATTTTGGCCGTGTTCTGAGTGCCGACGTCGTGTGTGATTGTTCTATTTTTATATTTCGCGTCCCAAGTATGTGTTCAATAAGTTCTTGTAAATGCCTTACAGGAAATATCGTTAAATCTTCTACGAGGCTAGCTTCGTGTCGATTTGAATATGGAATATAGCAAGTTGTCATGCGTGTACGACGCGCAGATTCGAGGATGGGTAAAATACCTTTGGTATAACGAGTATGACCATCGAGCGCAAGTTCTCCAAGAAATATAATATCTCGAGATTGTTGTGGAAGGGTTCCCTCTGCACATAAATATGCAATAGCGATAGCAAGGTCGCATTGGGTTCCCTTCTTTTTTATATGAGCTGGTACAAGCGATACAGTAATTTTATGATTCTCAGTTTTTGGTGAACGAATACCGCTATGTTTAAGTGCAGAGCTAACACGATCCTTTGCTTCGTTTGTTGCGCGATCAGTCAAACCTATAATAGTAAATGAATGAAGACCCCGAGAAATATCAACTTCTACGTCCAGGAGTTCGCCTTGAACTCCCTGTATTTGGCCAGTTGTGCATCGCGCAAATCCTTTTTTCATAATTAGATTTAATCATATTTGAGATTAAATGAATTTAAAATAAAACAAAAAACGAGCAGCTGGACTCGTTTTTTGTTTTAGGTACTTTTCTTTTTTATACGTAATTTTTTTATATGCAACTTTTCTTTGTAAATTAATCTTTTGTGTTTGATACGAGGGTAAGAATCTAGATCTATTCGTCCCCCGCAATTTCTGGAAGAAAGTCATGCATATGGGCAATATTAGTTCGCGCGGAAGGATTTGCTAAAAGTCTTTCGATTTCTATTTTTTCTCCTGAAATTTCGCAAATACCATAACTTTCGACTTCTATTTTTTTGAGCGCTCTTTTAACTTCTGCATATCGGATTTCTAGCTCATTAAGCGTCGCAACTCGATTTTCAAACAATTCAACGTCATCGGCATTTTCATTCGAATCCGCTCTAGAGCCGTCATCTTCAATCCCAGTAACAACGTAGTCATCATTTGAATTTTTTGTCCCAATACGATCAAGCTGGTCTTCGAGACGAGTCTTCTCTGTCAATAGCGCATTTTTTAATTGATCTTGTGTCTGTGTATCCATATGCTTATTAGTCTATCATGGGCGTATTTTTTTTGCGACAAATTAACATTTTCATGACTGATTAGCTATTTAACAATAGTTAAATATGATTTCATGACAAATGAAAACAATCTTTTGATGATCGTTTTGGGTCTATTGCTGTCTTACTTCGCCATACCATCGGCCAATAAGTTCCTCGAGTGTTCGCTCATTGGTTGCTATAATAAGCGTATCAAAATCAAGAAATCCCCAATAAATGAGTGCCTTTCCTTCGAATTCTATAGGCGCTTCCGTAATCACGAGTTCTTCTTCTATTTCTTTAATCGTAGAATTTTCTATTCCATCTGTGGTCGCAGGTTCTCCTGTTTCAGTTCCTTCTAACGTCGCAGGTTCTCCTGTCTCAGTTCCATCTAACATCGCAGGTTCTCCTGTAACTTCCATTCCCTCTTTTGTTTCTGTAGTAGGTACGGTTTCTTCTGTTATTTCTGAAATTATCTTACTTTGTTCCGTGAGCGCTACCATTTTTGTCGCCGATGTAACTTCTTCAAAAAACGTACTTGTGGCTTCGGTAAGAACACGATAACTGCGTCCCTTTACTTGGATATCTTTGAATGAATTTGCTGGAAATGCACTTGTACTTAAGTTATTTTGTATAAGTAAATAATCCGACAAATCTTGTGCCAGTGTCACTTCCCATTCTTTCATGAAGCGACTCATATTTTCTGGCTGCTCTGTTTGAATGATGAAAAATGGATACGGCTTGTTAGCATGAGTGTGAACTCCGTACATGAAAAATGGTTTGAAAGTATTTCGTAAAAGAGGTGGAGAGTCGGGTGCGATTGCCTCAAAAAATCGTGAAGCGTCGAGTCGCTCTGTAATGTCTGCGGTTGTCGTAAGTGTGAGAATGTGTGTGATCGTATTGTTTGCGCGAGTAACTGTAAGTTCTTTGAGTATTTTTTCGCGAAGAGACGTACCACTGACTCCTTGCTCTTGTATAGGAATATTTTCTTCGGCGCGGATGAGAGCATATTGTGGTGCAGATGGGATAACATCGACTACGGCAACTTGTTCCTGTGCGTAGAAAATAACGTACGCTCCTGCTCCGAGAGATAGCAATCCTACAAAAAAAAGAAATACACTCTGGCGCGCTATCAACATTTTCTTTTTTTGATCGACAACTTTCTCTCGATCATCCTGAATCAGGAGAGCAACCGTTTCAGGACTCGTGCCTTCGGTTGCTTCTGCGAGATGTGTATAGTACGTAAAACCTGAAAGTGGCGCGTGGGGTTGTAGAGGTGATACGGTGGATGATGCCGTTTCATTCAAGGAGCTTATTGCGGACTCGTGAGGAATAAATTGAACATTTTCTATTCCTTCAATATTTTGAGATGGCCGTTCTTCGGGAGAAAAACTTGGAATGTTTGATTTTACTTCTATAGCTTTATTTTGTATTGGCGGATTAGGCACCAGAAAATTTTCAGTGATTGGTATTACATTTTCATCACTCTGTCCTGCATACTGAGCAAAAATTGCAGAGCTATTGGAAGACGATCTCGGAAGATCAGATTCACTAGTAGAATTCTTTCTCGACAATGGCTCCTCCTTATTCATATTTTGATCGTCTGAAGAATATTCATTATTCATGTCTATAGTATATACGAAACCGACGCGCTTTCAGTGCGTCGGTTGGTGAATACTCACTATGATCAATTTTCTCAAGATATTATATGGCAGGTTTTACGTGGTCTATTTTCCGTATACATGATTATATCGCAGGTTTTACGTGGTCTGGTTTCGGGAAAAAATCAGGATCTGCTTCTTTGATAGAAAGACTTATGCGATTCTTTTCTTTATCAATCTCAGTAATTTTGACGGGGACGCGCATTCCCTCTTGAACAAGTGACGCGACTCGCTCGACGCGAAATGGTGCAAGCTGAGAAATATGTACAAGGCCGTCAGCAAATGAGGAGAGTTTTACAATAACACCAATCTCAAGAACTTTTACAACAACTCCTTCTGTTATTTCACCAACTTTCCATTCTTTCGTGATGCCAGCAATCATGTCGAGCGCTTTGTTCGCGCCAGCTACTTCACCTGTTATATAAATTCGCCCATCATCATTTATCGTCACGATCGCTCCTGTTTCTTTTTGAATGCCTTGAATGGTTTCACCACCTTTTCCAATAACGCGACCAATAAGGTCCGTGCTGATTGTCAGCGTTAAAATTCTCGGCGCACTTTGAGCAAGCTCGGCTCGTGGTTTTGGGATTTCTTTTTCTATTGTATCGAGAATCGTCAAGCGTGCTTTTTTCCCTTCGAGTAAAGCGTGCGCAAGAATTTCGAGCGGAATAGCATCTACTTTAATATCGAGCTGTATTGCAGTGATTCCATTTCGTGTTCCAGCAACTTTAAAATCCATATCGCCATGATGGTCTTCTGGTCCTTGAATGTCAGTCAATATCGCATAACGTTTTGAATCCTTATTATCGATCATGACGCCAAGGGCAATTCCTGCAACAGGAGCCTTGATCGGTACGCCTCCATCCATAAGAGCAAGTGTTGATGCACAAATAGATGCTTGGGATGTAGAACCATTTGAAGCAGTTGACTCGGATACAACACGGATCGTGTATGGAAATTCATCGACAGTAGGCATGATGGGTAAAAGTGCTTTTTCGACGAGGATACCGTGACCAATTTCACGGCGATTCATTCCGCCGACACGGCCTGTTCCACCTGACGAGTAAGGTGGAAAATTATAGTGATGGAAAAAGCGTTGTTCTCCGTTGATCTCCATTCCTTCTACTGTCAGCACATCGTCTGGTCCGCCAAGTGTGAGAAATGACATTGCATGAGTTTCACCGCGATAAAAAATTCCTGAACCATGAATACGGTCTGAAAGTCCTCCAGCTTGTGCGTATAGGTTTCGAACTTCATCGAGTTTTCTGAGGTCTGCTCTTTTCTGATTTGTTAGTGCTTGTTCATGAAGTACGATGTCAACAACATTGTTGAAGTAGTCGCGTGCGAGAACTCGCAGCTCGTCGAAATCTTCTTCTGCGATTTTTTCTTGATAGTGCATGTCTTCGAGAAGAGGTGTGACATGTTGTTCGAGCCACTCATCTTCTAAAATTTCTATATTCTTTTTCCCATTTGGACCAAAGATATCAGTTTGGATTTTTGGCAGAAGTTCTTTTGTAAAACGTTGGATATATTCTTCAGGCAATTCACGTTTTTCAAAAATAATCTTTTCTTTTCCAGTTTCTTTGATGATATTTTTTTGCCACATTTGAAGCTTACAGATTGTTTTATGAGAAAGTGAAAGTCCTTCTGTAAAAATGTCTTCGCTCATCTCATATGCTAATGCTTCGATCATGTTGATGCCAAACTCATTTCCACAAACGATTGAATCGCATGTATACGTTTCGCGTGATTTTTTTGTATCTCGAATGTAGTGGCAAAGTCTCAAGTCAGAGTGGATTCCCTCATTGTTAATTGTCTTACTCATGTGCACAGATGAAACGGGCCCTCCCCAAGGTATGTGTGACGTTGCAAGAGCAAGAGATGATGCATTGATTCCAATAACTATTGGGTCTCCTTCTCCCAAAGACAAAACAGTGACGATAACCTGGACGGCATTTTTTATATGCTTTTGAAAAAGTGGGCGAATTGTTCTGTCGATGACGCGTGCACCGAGGACAGCTTGCGTCGTAGGTCTCCCCTCTCGCCGTATGTATTGAGCGCCCCCAATTTTCCCCGCTGCGTAGTATCGTTCTAAGTATTCTACGGTGAGATTAAAGAAACCAGGATTATGTTTGCCATCTTTTGAAATGACAGCAGTTGCCATGACAATAGTTCCTTCCATTTCAAGAAGCACGGAACCATGGGCTTGATCGGCAAGGTCCGTGAAACGTGCCGTCATGATTTTGCCATCGATATCGATAGAATATTCTTTATGTATTTTCATATGATGCGAGTATATCAGTTTCAGTAATTTTGTAAAAAAGTTTCACGTGCATGTTGACATTTTATATATGTGTAGTATCATGACGTTTAGAC
>Ga0163155_10000208_pt1 | contig 70060 bp, 59 predicted proteins | sample OliLakLV19SP4G1_FD_148611 | JGI IMG/M metagenome (GOLD analysis project Ga0163155, IMG submission 148611) | Freshwater microbial mat bacterial communities from Lake Vanda, McMurdo Dry Valleys, Antarctica - Oligotrophic Lake LV.19.SP4.G1 | ecosystem: Environmental > Aquatic > Freshwater > Lake >... | reverse complement strand
CTTTTTCAAAGTTAGCCTTGGCCTGAGTTTCGTCACCCATGAGCCAATGGCAGAGCGAGATTTTGTAATACGAATCTTTTTTAAAACTCGTGCTCTTATAACCTCTTTGGAATTTTTGAAAAGCCAGGATCGCTTTTTGATATTCACCTTTTTGCAAGAGCGCCTCTCCCTGAAGGTAATCGGCATAATACAGTTGCAACCCTTGACTATTTTTGGCCAATACGTTGAAAAGCTCCAAGGCATTTTCTGCTTGAGAGTCCTTCATCAGCATGTTGAAAGCAATAAAAAGAACCAATCGATTTTCTGGTTGCTCTTTCAAGCAGTCTTTCATTCCCTTAGCGGCTTCTGCAAAATGTTGATTGATGAACCCTTTCACGGTAAAAAAAAGAATCGTGGCTTCCAAGCTCAATGAAGACTTCGAAAGGCGAAGGTCCGATAGCATTTTTTGACCAAGCGTAACTTGACCGCGCATTCCAAGTAGTCCCATGAACCAAGCATATTTTTCGGGAACAGAGCCAACCATTACCTGAATGACACCACTTGTTTTTTTGATGGGAACAAAATCCGGGAATTTTTTCTGACATTCTTGCACAAGTTGGTAGGCTTTTCGGATAGCAAACGCGGCATTAAATTCCTGGCCATTGTTCAACAAGTTAAAGCCCCGCTGCAGATTAAGTTCTGCTTGAAGGAAAAGTGTTTCGGGGCTAGCGGGCAACTTAGTTAGATAGAGCTGACGTTCTTTAAAATTGATTTCAAACTGTTCCAGTCGCTTTGGATTTTCAGTAACGAGAAAGTCAATCGTCTCGTTGAGGCTAAGAACATATATCTTGTGCAGCTCTTCTTTCTTGGCGGTGATCCGATTGAGTTGTTGCAGCGCTGATTCAGGCTGTAGGTTGAGAACCAATTGATAAGCCTTTTGCATTTCTGGACTGAATGTCCATATTTTATCTATGGCCAGCAGACACAATGATGACAAAAAAAAGCAGGCGGTTAGTCCTGCTTTTTTTACCAGACATATCGAAAATATTTTACGCAACTTTCTTAGAAGTTCTTTTGACGGGAGTAGCTTTTTTTGGTTTCGGTTCCTCTTCCATTGATCCTAAATCTACATCGGCTAAAATACGACCCGAGTGTTCATCGATCACAATTTTCTTTTTCTCTCTAATCTCCGCGATTTTTTGAGGGGGTATAATAATGTTGCAACCTTCTGCAGCACCACGCACTACCCGAACCACCGCCAACCCATTGCTGAGACTCTTGCGCAGGCGATCGTAATGCTTCAACATTTTATCGTCTATCTTTTTTACGGCCTTCTCGCGATCCCCCAATAATCTTTTTTCCTCCTCTTCGCTTTCTTTCAAGATGTCGTCTAACTCACCCTTCTTGTTTTCCAAATCTTGGTTTCTTTCTTTGATCAAATTTTCTATCGTCACGATCTCTGCTTTCTTCGCCTCGATTTTCTCTTTTGCCTCTTTGATCTTCTTCTCGCAAATTTGTACTTCTAATTCTTGCAGTTCTACTTCTTTTGTGATGGCATCAAACTCACGGTTGTTCTTGACGTTCTTCTGTTGTTCGTTATATTTTTTGGTAAGCTTTTCAGCCTCTTTGATGCCTTCTTTATTCTTTTTGATTACCTCATCGAGGTCTTTCATTTCGGTCTCGAAACGACCCAACCGAGTTTTGTAGCCTTCCATTTCGTCTTCCAGGTCTTGAACCTCGTTTGGAAGATCGCCTCTCAATTTTTTTAGTTCGTCTAGTTTTGAATCGATTGATTGAAGTTTTACGAGTGCTTCAAGTTTTTGTGTAACTGTTTGGTTTTCCATTACTTATAGATAACTGATTGGATTTGTGATAGTCTTTGAAAAAGTGGTTGCAAACGTAGTAAATTTTTCCCTCAAAACCTCTGCCAGCAAGTCTTTTGTGTATTGTTCGCTTTCGTAATGGCCGATGTCTGCAATCACTATTTTGGCATCGGCATCAAAGAATTCATGGTATTTGAAGTCAGCGGAAATGAAGATATCTGCTCGCTCTGCAATGGCGTGCGACACCAAAAAGCTTCCGGCTCCACCACACACGGCTACCCTTTTTACATGCTTAACAGTAGGTGGTGTGTAACGAATGCAGGCTGTGTTCATGGTGCGCTTTAAACCAATTAAGAAGGCCATAAGCTCCACCGGACTTTTTAGGTCGCCCACCATGCCCGCACCAACTTCTTGGTTTTCATTTTCGAGTTTGTGCAAATAATAGGCAACTTCTTCGTACGGATGCGCTTGGCGCAAGGAACGAATAACGTTGGTCTTAAGATGCTCGGGAAACAACATCTCTACGCGCACTTCACTTACTTTTTCAAGAACTCCGCGTTTGCCAACAGATGGCGTTGCTAGGTCGTTGGGTTGGAAAGTACCTTCGCCAACCAACTGGAAGCTGCAGTTTTTATAGTTGCCGATGTTTCCCGCCCCCGCCAAATGAAGCGCGGCAACAATTTCGTCTTTGTTTGTTCGAGGTACGAAAGTGGTCAATTTCATCAGCGTGGATGGCCGGGGCATTAATACTTTTGTGTTCACCAGCCCAATTTTATCAGCTATTCTTTTGTTCACGCCCGTTGCCATGTTATCGAGGTTGGTGTGAATCGCATAAATGGCGATATCGTTTTTAATGGCTTTGATCAGCGTGCGCTCCACATAGTTCTGCCCTGTCAATTTCTTTAATCCGCGGAATAAGATAGGATGATGAGCCACAATTACGTTACACTTGGCAGCTATGGCTTCGTCTACGATCGATTCAATGCAATCCAAGGTAACCAGTATTCCTTTTACTTCCGCCTGAGGATCGCCAGTGAGTAATCCGCTATTGTCGTACCCTTCTTGATATACTCTTGGGGCGATTGATTCTAAATGGTCAGTAACTTCTTTTATAGTGATCGTTGCCATTGTTTCCTTATTTTTGATTTTTAAAAGTAACGAAAGATCGCTGCACTCTATATGTCTTTTTTGAAAGTTGTTCTCTGGCCATTCACGCTTCTTTATAACCTTGTGATGAAGGTTCGGAATTATCTCTATGACGTTGGGCATAAGCCATCCTTTAAATTTGAATCGGTAGTCATCAGTGTTGGTAATTTGAATGTGGGGGGCTCTGGCAAAACACCTATGGTAGAGTACTTGGTTCGATTACTTCAAGATAAATACTCACTTGCCATTCTCAGTAGGGGTTATGGTAGAAAAACAAAAGGTTTTCGGTTCGCCACTGAGGAGGATGATGCCTATTCCTTGGGCGATGAGCCATTTCAATACTACAGAAAATTTGGAGATAATGTAACCATTTGTGTGTGCGAGGAGCGCGCCTTGGCTATTCCAACCATATTGAATGAAAGGCCCTCCACCCAAATTATTTTATTGGATGACGCCTTTCAGCACCGGACGGTGGCACCGCAATTTTCCCTATTGTTGACGGATGCAGGCCGACCTTTTTATGAAGACTTTGTTATGCCCTTTGGCAGGTTGCGGGAGGGCAGAAGAGGAGCCAAGCGGGCAGATACGATTGTGGTTACAAAATGTACGAACGCCACTGCACCCGAAGCAGTGCAAAGGAAAATAGAAAAATACGCTGGGCAGAAACCAATTTTCTTTTCAACGATCAGCTATAAATCAGCTCAACCATTTGAAATGGGAACCATCATCGGAAATAAAGTGGTTCTCGTTTCAGGTATCGCCAATAGTTCTTCTTTAGAGAGGTATGTGGCTGAACATTATCAATTGATAAAACATTTTCAGTTTAGTGATCATCATTCTTACACCCGTGAAGATATCCGTATGCTTCAGAAATTTTTAAATGAGCATCAGGCCGATTCGATTCTAACAACTGAGAAGGATATGGTCAAGCTGATTTCTGCGCATTTAAGCAAGGTAATCGATGGGAAAATATGGTTTTTCCTTCCCGTAGAAACCATTTTTTTCAATAATGGCTTAGTATTTGATAATTTGATAAGCCAAACAGTGGAGGCACATTTAAAACAGGTCGGTCAATCGCCCATTTAGCAATTACAATCATTAATTTCGCGCCTGATTTATTGACATGCGGTCCCTCATTCTTTTTGCGCTATTACTTTTTGCTCGCCAACTTGCTGCCCAGAAAGAAGTTCCAGCTCCCACTACGCTCAAAAAGGATACAACGGCTGTCAAAAGAAAAGTCATTAAGGCATCTCCCGTTAATCAATCCGAGTTGCCCAAAAAGCGCACTTACTCCAAAATCATCGATGACTCTAGTAAGTCCATCTATGGCCCTAACACCACTTTGTGGATAACGGAGACAGATCTTTTTTACAATAAAAAGAAAAACTATCAATCCCTGGACACGGCCATTAATAATTTCCATCGATGGACGTATGTTCAGCGCTTCAACAATAAGTATCAAGACTTGGGCAATATGGGAACTGCACTGAATCCGATCTTTCCGGTGATATCAACCACTATCGGGGCTTCTCCCGGATTTAGATCCTATGAGCCGTATTTTGATACCTGGCAGCCCAGATATTATGATACAAAGTCCCCCTACACAAGAGTTTACCTCGTTTGGGCAGGCAACGGCCGGGCAATGAGCCACATTGAATTTGCGCGTAATATTAACCCTCGTTGGAATTTTGGCTTTAACTACCGGCCAATACTGGTAGACAAGCAACTTCAATACAGAAGGGCCGATCGGCAAGCGGTCAGCCACTATTACGATTTTTTCACGACCTATAAATCTAAGAATGATCGCTACTCATTGGCAGCCAGCTATCGAAGAATTAGGCACCGCGTTCGTGAAAACGGAGGCGTTTTGCTCACCGCGGATACAACTTTCAAGGCATTTTTTGATCCGAATGCAAAGCCCACGTTGACAGGTTCTGAGAGCGAAGAACTCAGGCAGCAGGTGCATTTTTTTCATCAATATCAATTGGCGAAGCCCTTTCAAATCTATCATTCGATTGATTACACATTGCGCAAAAATATTTTTAGAATTGATCGGACTGACCTAGCTGCTAATTTTTTTAAGGTTACGATTATTGATTCCACTAAGACTACGACCGACCTGATGGAGTTTAGGACATTTGAAAATGAGGTGGGCGTGAAAGGTAATGCCGCATTTTTGTTTTACAATTTTTATTTTAAAGCTCGATCTATTCAAAACAGTATTCCCTTCTTGAGGGGATATGATCCGCGCAGCAGCGTAGCGTTGATTGAAAACTATGTAGGAGGTAGGATCGCCTTTCGATTCGATTCGCTGAGCGAACTACGCGGATCAGCTGAGATTTTGTTGGATGGTAATTATAAGTTGGAGGGCGCCCTTGCTACTCCGTGGCTGGATGCCAGTTTGGTGAGCGCTTTATCAAAGCCCGGATATCTGCAGCGGGCCTACCGGGGAAGCCATAATTTTTGGCTGAATAATTTTTCCAACACACTGTCAAATCAATTAACGGGGTTTGCAAAAGTGAAGTTGGGAAGGCTTTTTGTGCGCACGGGGCTTACCTATACAATCCTTAGCAACGCTATTTATTTTTCGCGATTTCAAAATGCTATTTTACCACGTCAGTCAAACGGTAATCAGCAGATATTTTCGCCAGAGTTAAATTTATCAGTAAAATTCTTTCGAAACTTTTTCTTGCGTCCCCAAGTGATCTACACGCAACTTTGGAAGAATGACGACAACGTGATCAGAATACCGGAATTGTTTGTAAATGCCCAGTTGACGTACGAAAATATTTTACTGGACAGACATTTGCAATTGCAAGTGGGCGTGGATGTTCATTACAAATCAGACTACAAAGCATTGGGTTATGCTCCTGATATTCAATCCTACTACATCCAAGATAGCCAGGTGATTGGAGGTTTCCCGATAGTAGATATTTTTCTCAATGCGAAAATCAAAGGAGGTCGACTCTTTATTAAATACCACAACGCATGGCAATTTGGTAAACCAACGGGGTATGTATTGACCTATGGCTACCCAGGAGTTGGCAATACGCTAGATTTTGGTTTTGAGATTCCGCTGTTTGATTGAGAAATTATGAGCGGTGAGATAAATGCGGAAGTTACGCTCGGTCAGGCAGTGATAATAGCGGAAAGCCTGCGGCTGCGCTGAATTTTTACCCGACTATTAATTTTTCGATGGCTGAATCAGCTTTGGCAAAATTGAATTTCTCAATAATAGATTTAAAACTTTTTTTAATCTCATCATTGCATAAATTCCCTATGCTTCCCGCATGCGTATGATGAAGTTGGGTGGAATAGTTGAACGCACCTGTTTCAATATCTTGACCGATTTTTTTATAGGCATCGCGGAACGGCACCCCGCGTAGCACGAGTTTGTTCACCTCTTCAACACTAAACAGATATTTATACTTCTCGTCTGACAATATATTGTCTTTGACTTCAATATTAGAAAGCATGAGATGCGTCATGCGCAGGCAATCATTCAGTGTTTCAAAAGCCGGGAATAGTTTTTCTTTCAGTAATTGTAAGTCGCGATGATAACCGGAAGGGAGATTCGTTGTGAGTAAAGCGATTTCAGTGGAGAGAGCGTGCAGGCTATTGCATTTCCCGCGTATCAATTCAAATACATCGGGGTTCTTTTTGTGGGGCATGATGCTGGAGCCAGTAGTCAATTCTTCGGGAAAAGTAATGAATGAAAAGTTTTGATTGAGGAATAAGCAAGCATCCATCGCTAGTTTGGCCAGCGTTGCCGCGATATTACTTAAGGCTTGTGCAACAATGCGCTCGGTTTTGCCCCGCCCCATTTGGGCATAAACAACGTTGTAATTCAAATCATCAAACCCAAGAAGCTCGGTGGTCATTTTGCGATCGAGGGGAAATGAAGAGCCATAACCTGCGGCAGAGCCAAGCGGGTTTTTATTAACGATCCGATAAGCTGCCTCTACTGTAATTAAATCATCCACCAAGCTCTCTGCGTAAGCACCAAACCACAAACCAAACGAAGAGGGCATGGCCAATTGCAAATGTGTGTAGCCGGGAAGAAGTTTGTCTTTGTGTTCTTCGCTTTTGCTGATCAATAGATCAAAAAGGTGGGCTGTATTTTCTACAAGGTTTTTTATTTCATTTCGCAGAAATAACTTTATGTCGAGCAGCACCTGATCATTGCGTGAACGCCCGCTGTGGATTTTTTTGCCAACATCGCCCAATTTTTTGGTGAGCAGCAATTCAACCTGCGAATGAATATCTTCCGCCTCGGCATCCATTTTGAAATCTCCTTCTTGCGCAAGTTGATAGATCGCTTTTAATTTTTTTTTGAGAAGGCCGAGTTCTTCTTGTGTTAGCAATTTAATCGACTCTAGCATTTTGATGTGTGCAAGAGAACCAATAACATCAAAAGGAGCGAGGCGCAAATCCATTTCACGGTCATTGCCTACGGTGAAGCGGGTTACTTCGCTGAGCGAATCTTTATCTTTTTGCCAGAGTTTCATAAATGGTTACCGGTTACCAGTTGCTGGTTTCCAGTTTTAAAGTTTCGATTTTAGATTGAGTTTTTTTGTATTTTCATGTTCCTGTTTTCTGATTGCTAGTTTTCGGTTTATCGCTAGCCAACCGTTAACTATTCTGGTTCTTCGGGAAATTTGTTCCAGTTATCTGCTACCCATTGGGTAAATTTATTGATTCTTTTGCTGAGTGAATCATATCCCGCTCTCAATTCTTCATGTTTTGTTTGATCATTAAAGGAACCGGTCTCAAATAAGAAGTCAAGATGAGTAATGGTTTCATCACACTCCGATTGTGAATAAACCGGATATTTTATAAGACTGTGGCGCTCATAGCTCAAGCTTGTTTAGCAATGCAATGTACGACTCAATTCCCTCTTCAATTTCTTGTAGGTAGATAAATTCATCTGCACCATGCGACCGCGCTGAATCTCCAGGTCCCATTTTGATGGACGGAACTGGAATTAATGCTTGATCGGAAGTAGTGGACGAGCCGTAGAGTTTTTTGTCTATTTGTTTTCCGGCTACGGCCAATGGATGTTTCTCATTCACACCCGAAGGTTTCAGTCGCAGCGATCGCGGTGTAACTGAACAAGTAACATTATTTTTCACCACTTCTAGTGCTTCTTCCAATAAGTACGCATCTGTCACTCGAATATCAACTGTAAATTTGCACTCGGGTGGAACTTGATTGTGCGCTTGACCAGCGGTAATCATGGTCACACTCATTTTTACTTCTCCTAAACGTGCAGATGCTTTCGGAAACTTATAAGTACGAAACCATTCAATATCTTTCAGCGATTCGTAGATGGCGTTGACGCCCTCTTCGCGCGCGGCATGCCCTGCTTTTCCGTAACTTATGCAGTCTAACACCAATAAGCCTTTTTCAGCGATGGCAATATTGGTTAACGTGGGTTCGCCCACAATGGCCATATCAATTTTAGGGAGCTCATTCCAAATCATTTGAATTCCACCTGTGCCGGATATTTCTTCTTCGGCAGTTGCTGCCAATACCAAATTGAATTTTAGGTTGGGGCGGTCATAAAAATTGAAGAAGGTAGTGATGAGCGATACTAATGGGCCACCTGCATCATTGCTACCGAGCCCATATAATTTTCCATCTTCGATCGTTGGCGAAAATGGATCTCGAGTGTAAGCCGGATTAGGCTTAACCGTATCGTGGTGTGAGTTTAGTAGGAGAGATGGTTTAGCCGGATCAAAGAATCGATTTTTTGCCCACACATTGTTGCCCTTGCGATTGGCTTCCATTCCATGATAACTTAGAAAGCTCATGATCAAGCCAGCGGTTTTATCTTCCTCTTTGCTAAAGGAAGGAACCGTAATCAATTGTTGCAACAGATCAATGGCGATATGTGGTAAGTGTTCCGTCACGACAAAGTGATTAACGTGCCCTTGGTTTCGTAACTGGTATTGGCCAATAGGTTGGTATGTTCACCAATCAATACTTCTTTCACTCCGGAGGTAATAGCCGCGAATGCATTTTCCAGTTTAGGTAAGATTCCATCGTGAAAAGAACCTTCGTTCAACAACTTTTCGTAAGTAGCTTTATTTAAATTTGTTATCACAGAATCTTCCTTTTTCACATCGCGCAGTACGCCCGTTTTCTCAAAACAGAAAATCAAACGCGTGTCAAAATGTTTGCTGAGTGAAATCGCCAGCACTGATGCAATAGTATCCGCATTCGTATTCAGCATCACACCATTGGCATGAGTAAGCGGAGCGAACACGGGTATCACGTTCTGCTTTAGTAAAAAATAGAGTAGGGTAGAGTTCACACTATCGGCAGTGATGTCTCCAACAAAACCGAAATCAACTTCGCCCACTGGACGTTTTACCGCTTTGATCATATTACCATCTGCGCCCGTCAAGCCCATCGCATTGCAGTGCAACGATTGCAATTGCGCTACGATTTGTTTGTTCACTAATCCCCCATAAACCATCGTTACTAAATCCAGCGTAGGCGCATCGGTAATTCTCCGCCCTTTAACATAGTGACTTTCAATGCCCAATTGCTCACCCAACTTGGTGGCAATCTTTCCACCCCCGTGGATAAGGATTTTTGGTTCTTGAATAGAAGCAAAGTCTTTGAGAAAAGTGCGAAGTGACTTTTCATCATCGAGTACGTTTCCCCCGATTTTGACGACATAGAGTTTGTTCATTGAAATGACAATTAGAAGAGAGTGAGGGCTAACTAGTTCAAGCTAAAAGCTTCTAGACCTTGTGGCCTTATTTTGTTGATGATTTGGACTGCGGAATCCATCCCGGCTTTAATGATCGCATAGTTATTTTCTCCTTGATAATACCCATCAATATGTAGAATACGGTAGGCTGTGGTGAATTCATTCAGGATTTTGGTATCCACCTGAGCCAATGCCATTTGATAATCTTTTACATTAATTTGAGACTTTTTCTTTTTCAGTATTGGCTTGCCCTTCATTTCCAAGTAAGAATTCAACGCCAATAGCACACCGCTGTAAACAGTGCCGCACGCACTGCGCACGTATTTTTGATCTTCGTAATAGCGATCTTTTTTTTGCGCCTTCGTCTCCAGGATATCAATTGCATTCTCAATATACCGGACTGCTTCACGGAAACGGGTCTCTTTTTCTCTCGTGCTCATGGTTCAAATTTACACTATGTTTAGCGATTTCGTTATTTATAAATTCAGTTCGCTTTCAAAATTTCAGAAAGCACCGCCTGGGCGGCCCACACACGATTGGTAGCTTGTTGCGTAACAATGCTTGAGTCGCTGTCCAATATTTCATCGCTTAATTCTACATTTCTCCTTACGGGAAGGCAATGCATGATTTTAGCCTGATGAGTACTTGCTATTTTTTTCTTTGTTAGCATCCACTGGGGATCGTTGCAATAGATTTTCCCATAGTCAGCATAGGTGCTCCAATTTTTTACATATATAAAATCGGCATCGCGTAAAGCTTCTTCTTGATTATGTGTGATGGTTGCCCCTTTCGTAAATCGAGCATCCAATTCATAATCTTCGGGATGGGCAATGGTAAAGTCAGCACCACCCCAAGCGGTGATCCACTGCGAAAAACTATTTGCCACGCATTGTGGTAATGCCTTTACATGTGGCGCCCAGGTCAACACGATTTTTGGTTTTCTGTTTTCTCGAAATGTTTCTTGAATGGTGATCAAGTCAGTTAAACTTTGCAGCGGGTGTAAGGTGGCGCTTTCTAAACTCACTACTGGCACACCTGCATATTTTATAAACTGATTGATGTAGAGTTCACTATAGTCGTCTTCTTTGTTTTTAAGTGATGGAAACGTTCGGATGCCCAGGACATCAAAATACTTTCCTAAGATTGGCGCTGCATCTTTCACATGCTCTACGGTAGTGCCGCTCATGATTGCTTCGTCTTCAAATTCAAACGCCCAGCCGTCTTGCCCCACGTTAAACACGATCACATCCATTCCTAAATTTTTGGCAGCGATTTCTGTGCTCAGTCGTGTGCGCATGCTGGGATTTAAAAATAGCAAACCTATACGTTTGCCTTTACCAAGAGCAGCATCTTTCAATGGATATGTTTTGTATTCTAAAGCTTTCGCGATAAGTGGTTGAAAGTTGCCGGCATCTTGTGCCGATATAAAATGCTTCATAAGGCGACTGCTTGTTTTAGTTCTTGAGACAAGGCTTCAAGTAGAATATCCGCTTCGATTTTTGAAATGGCAAGTGAGGGAAGCAAACGTACGGTGTTAGGTTTAGCTTCTCCCGTAAAGATTTGATGTTTGAAAAGTAAATCCTTGCGGAGATTTGATAGCGATTCTGGCAAATCAAAACCGATCATCAATCCTTTGCCGCGGATTTCCAAAATAGAAGAGAAACTTTTCAACTCTTCCATCCAGTAGTTGCCGATTGCTTCAGCATGCGCCATCAACTTTTCACTTTCGATAACTTCTAACACCGAAAGCGCAGCCGCACACGCTAAATAATTCCCTCCAAAAGTTGTTCCCAACATTCCCGCCCACGGTTTGATAGAAGGGTGGATCAACACTCCGCCTACTGGAAATCCATTGCCCATACCTTTAGCGATGGTGATGATGTCGGCTTCGATGTCCGCAAATTGGTGCGCGAAGAATTTCCCCGTTCTACCACAGCCGGATTGCACTTCATCTAAAATTAATAAAGCTCCCACTTCCTTGCACTTCTTGGAGAGGTGCTGTAAGAATGCATTTTCAGGGATATGTATGCCGCCCACGCCTTGAATCCCTTCGATGATCACGGCAGTCACTTCGCTATTGATAGCTTGATCAAAAGCGTGTGAATCATTAAGTGGAAGAAAGACAATTTCATGCCCCGCATTAAAAGCTGAGACTATTTTCGGATTGTCTGTGGCAGCCACTGCACCGGATGTTCTTCCGTGAAATGCCTTTTTGAATGCGATTACTTTTTTTCTTCCGTTTACAAACGAGGCAAGCTTCAAGGCATTTTCGTTTGCCTCTGCACCGGAGTTGCAAAGAAATAGTTGGTGGTTTGGGTAGCCCGAAAGTTGCCCCAATTTTTCCGCAAGCTTTTCCTGCAATTCGTTCTTGATGCTATTGGAGTAAAAACTAATTTTATCCAATTGAGATTTTAGCGCTTCTACAAAATGCGGATGATTGTGCCCAATAGAAATCACCGCATGTCCGCCATACAGATCTAAGTATTTTTTCCCTTCCTTATCCCATAGCCAAGAGCCTTGTGCCTTGACAGGTTCTATGTTGAAGAGCGGGTAGACGTCAAATAATTTCATAAAATAGTTTCTGGTTTTCGGATTCCTGTTACCGGCAACTTGACACCGGTAACTGGAAACGATTTAAAATATTGACCCCTTTAGCTTAAGTCCCTCGCTCTCGTTAAATCCAAACATTAAATTCATATTCTGAACCGCTTGTCCACTGGCGCCTTTGATCAAATTATCGGTTACAGAATGGATCGCCAATTTTGAACCAACTTTTTCTAAATAGATCAAGCATTTATTAGTATTTACTACTTGCTTGATGTCGATCATAGAATCGGCAATGTGTGTGAATGGATGTGTTGAATAATATTTTTTATAAAGCTCAATCGCCTGCTCAATTGGAAGAGATGATTCAACTACTGAAGTCACGAAAATGCCCCGAGTAAAATCTCCTCTCCATGGTACAAAGTTGACATTCTCGTTAAAACCAGGTTGCAGAGATTTTAGTGTTTGATTGATTTCACCCAAATGTTGATGGGACAAAGTTTTGTAAGCAGAGATATTGTTGGCTCTCCAAGTGAAGTGAGTGGAGTCTTGTAATTTTTGTCCTGCACCCGTTGAGCCCGTTATACCCGTGCTGTGAACTTCCGATAGTAAACCGTCTTTAGCCAACGGCAGTAAGCCCAATTGTATGGTGGTTGCAAAGCAGCCGGGGTTAGCAATATTTTTTGCTGATTTTATTTTCTCGCGCTGCAACTCTGGAAGGCCATAGACAAACTCTCTTCCACCCGCTGTATTTCCCAAACGAAAATCATTTCCTAAGTCGATGATTTTTGTCGTTGACGGGAAAGCATTCTCGGTTAATAGCTTTTTACTTTCTCCATGGCTCAGACACAGAAATAAAGCATCAACGGGCTGATTACTATTTTCCGAAAACAGAAGCTCGGTTTCTCCATTTAGATCAGCGTGAACCGCAGTCAATGGTTTCCCTGCCTGACTTCTGCTTTGAACGAAGACCAAATCTACTTGAGGATGATTCAACAGCAATCGAACTGTTTCTCCGCCCGTGTAGCCCGCTCCCCCTATAATGCCTGCTTTTATCGTCTTCATTTTATTTAGTTGAAAGTTAAAAGTCAAAAGTCGAAGTAGCGCATTAGTTTCAACTTTCAACTTTCAAGTTTTTACTTTTTACTTTTTACTTTTTACTTTCTTCTTTTTACTTTCTTCTTTTTACTTTCTTCTTTTACACTATGGTATATCGCTACCTGATTTCCAAAAATCTTCGTAAACCCTTTCACGTCTTCTCCCGTCCAGCCCAAGTTCATCTCGCCATACTTTCCAAACTTGCTCGACATCAAATCATATTTTGACTCGATGCCGTTGATTTGATAACGATAGGGGTGAAGCGTGATTGAGACTTCTCCCGTTACATTTTCTTGTGAATCGCTAAGATAAGCTTCAATGTTGCGCATCACCGGATCAAGGTACTGACCTTCATGCAACCAATTGCCATAAAACTGCGAAAGTTGTTCTTTCCAACTCAATTGCCACTTGGTAAGCACGTGCTTCTCAAGCGCATGGTGTGCTTTGATGATCAACACGGGCGCAGCAGCCTCAAAACCTACCCGACCTTTAATCCCGATGATGGTGTCGCCTACGTGAATATCGCGACCAATCCCGTAAGGCCCGGCAATACTTTGTAAATATTGGATGGCTTCAACGGGGTGAGAAAAATTCTTTCCGTTAATTGAAACAGGTTCACCTTTTTCAAAGCCGATTCGTACCTCCTCGCTTTCTTTGTTGGTCACTTGCGTAGGCCACGCGTCTTCTGGCAATTGACCCATCGAGTTCAAGGTTTCTTTTCCGCCCACGCTGGTTCCCCAAATGCCTTTATTAATAGAGTACTTGGCTTTTTCAAAATCGAAAACTACTCCTTTCGATTTCAGGTATTCAATCTCTTCGTCTCGACTTAATCTTTTATCGCGGATTGGCGTGATGATTTCGACACCCGGTGCCAAAATCTGAAACACCATATCAAACCGAACTTGATCGTTGCCCGCGCCAGTACTTCCGTGGCCGATGGCGTCTGCCTTTATTTCTTTGGCATAGTTTGCTACCGCCAGTGCCTGAGACATGCGCTCGGCACTCACGCTCAACGGGTAAGTGGCATTCTTCAACACATTCCCGAAAATCAAAAAACGAATTACCTGTTGGTAATAGTTTTTTGTTTCGTCCACCATCTTGTGCGACTTCACGCCTAAACTCAACGCTCTTTTTTCGATGGCTTGAAGTTCGGCTGCATCAAAGCCGCCCGTGTTTACCGTCAATGAATGAACTTCGTAACCCAAATCTTCCGTCAAATATTTTCCGCAGTAGGAGGTATCCAATCCACCACTGAAGGCTAGTACTACTTTTTTCATTACCAGAAAAATAAAAAGTTTAAGATCGGATTTTTCTTTTCGCTGCCGGCACCTTCTTTTTTCTTCCATCCTTTCAACAGCACAAATTGTTTAAAGCGCACCCAGCGGTCGAACACTTTATTGTCTTTGCGCAAATCCCTTCCCCAAAAATTTTCAGGCTTGGCCTCGTGTTGCTTTTTCTCCTCTATTTCTTTGGCTTTTTCAACGGGATCATAGAGCATCGCTGTGCACATACAGTTCTGGCGGTCCTTGCTCATAAGAATATCGTAGTTCACACAGCTTTGGCATCCCTTCCAAAATTGTTCATCGTTAGTAAGTTGGTTGTAGGTGACCGGCTCGTAGCCTAAATCGGAGTTGATCTTCATCACCGCCAAGCCAGTAGTCAACCCAAAAATTTTCGCATCCGGATACTTCTCCCGCGAAAGCGCAAAGACTTTGTTTTTGATTTCCTTCGCCACACCCGACTTGCGAAAAGCCGGGGCTACGATGAGCCCGCTGTTGGCCACAAACTTTTCGTGTTCCCACGATTCGATGTAGCAAAACCCAACCCAAGTGCCGTCAGGTGTGGTGGCAATTACTGCCTTGCCTTCCTCCATTTTAAGTTGGATGTAGTCGGGTGAACGTTTGGCGATACCAGTACCACGCGCTTTGGCAGACTCTGCCATCTCGGTCACAATGGTTTCAGCATAACGAACGTCAGCAGCCGTGGCTGTTCTGACAATAATTTTATTGTCCAATTCAGTAGATGTAAAAGTGAGAGAATAAGTTTAGCGGGCGGCAGACCAAGCTACTTGCTTGCCGCAATGGCACGATGGCAGTATCAGATTCGGATACGCCTATGCGGTCGCCTAGTGATCGGGCAGATGGTGCGCAGTAGGTTTTCACACGCCTCAGGGGCGTGTAGGAGAGAAGTCAAATTAAATTGGTTCTCGCAAATGGTAATTAGTTTTATCAACTCTTGTCGCTAGTTAACAAGTGATTAAAATATTTATACAAAATTAATAGATTTATAAACGAATAATCCAATAATCGGTTTAAATTTTAGGAATTAATTTTGAGGTAACACAAAGCCAACAAACACTTGGAAGAATTTTTAGATCAATATGGTTATGCTGCGCTGGCAGTTGGTACATTCTTCGAAGGAGAAACCGCCATACTTGTAGTGTCTTCGCTGATTCACCGCGGCTCATTCCAATTTCCGCTTACGGTGTTGGCGGCTTTTTCAGGTTCGTTTGTCAGCGACTGGATTTACTATCTGATTGGACGGATGAACGGAAAACTTTTTATTTCCACACGCCCAAAGTTGCGAGCCAAGATGCTACCTCTCACCAATTTTTTTGAGCGCAATCGCTACCAAATTCTTTTCAGCTACCGATTTCTTTATGGATTTCGGATTGTGATTCCGTTGATGATCGGCATGAGCGGCCTTGCGCCTAGATCGTTTTTGTTTTATAGCATCGTTACTGGGTTGATCTGGGCAACAGTAGTTAGTTTCGTTGGTTATTGTACGGGACGGATTTTTAACTTGGACGCGAAGGTGTTTGAAGACAATTTGTTTTGGATTGTAGTTGGGTTTGCTTCGCTGGGGCTGCTGATTGGATTTGCGGTGAGGAAGTTTACGTTTAAGGAAAATTTGTAAGCCCGAACGACTAATTTGACCCTGCATTTGCAAAATAGGCGTAAATTTTTTTAGGACGGACTCTTGCTAAAGAATTACGGCAAGCTTCCACCTTCCAGCAGGCATTGGCAACTTTCAAACTTTTAACTTTCAACTTTAAACTTATTCCATGACCATCGGCACACCCCTTACATCGTCCGCTATTAAAGTTATGATGCTTGGTTCTGGCGAATTGGGCAAAGAAGTAGTGATTGAATTTCAGCGCTACGGAGTGGAAGTGATCGCGGTAGATCGTTATGATAATGCGCCCGCCATGCAAGTGGCACATCGATCATACACCATCTCAATGTTAGATGCGAAAGCACTCAGGAGCATTATTGAAAAAGAAAAGCCAAACTACATCGTTCCTGAAGTAGAAGCCATCTCTACTGACACATTGATCGAATTGGAGAGGGAAGGCTTTTGTGTGATCCCCACGGCCACGGCCACCAAGCTCACTATGAACCGCGAAGGCATCCGAACACTGGCTGCAGAACAACTGAAATTGAAAACATCACCTTACTGTTTTGCGGGAACGCTGGAGGAATTTAAAACTGCCGTCCTCGCGATTGGAATACCGTGTGTGGTAAAACCTATCATGAGTTCATCGGGCAAAGGGCAAAGCGTGGTAAAAAATGAAGTTGACATTGAAGCGGCTTGGCGCTACGGACAAGAAGGCGGCCGGAGTGGGGGAGGGCGAATGATCGTGGAAGGCTTTATTGATTTTGATTACGAGATCACTCTGTTGACCATCCGACATAAGGACGGAGTTTCTTTTTGCGAACCCATAGGCCATCGCCAAGAGCATGGCGACTACCAGGAATCTTGGCAGCCGCACCCCATGCCTGCGAAGGCATTGCTAGAGGCGCAAGACATCGCCAAGAAAGTAGTGGATGCGCTAGGTGGAGCAGGGATTTTTGGTGTAGAGTTTTTTGTGAAGGGCGAAGAAGTTTATTTCAGCGAACTTTCTCCGCGCCCACATGATACCGGCATGGTCACGATGATCTCGCAAGATCTTTCTGAATTTGCCTTGCACGTCCGCGCGATTTTAGGTTTGCCGATTCCCGTTATCCGTCAATTGGGGCCAAGTGCTTCGTCTGTTATTTTGGTAAAAGGCAAATCCAACAACATTTCTTATTCAGGATTGGCGGAAGCCCTCACTCAGCCAGATACTCAACTACGACTATTTGGCAAGCCAGAAGTAAATGGAGAAAGAAGAATGGGGGTTTGCCTAGCGATCGGAGAAAGCATTGAAGAGGCGAGGAAGAAAGCGAATGGAGCCGCGGGGAAAATCAACTTTTTTTTGTCATAAAGTAAATTGAGGTAATGAGCTGTCTTCCGTTTTTTGTTGGTGCTGTGTTTGGGGTTTCACCACCAACCCTTGTTGTTATTGCGCCTGAGCAGCATGATCAGCGCCACCAAAAAAAGAATTGATTTCTATTTTATGTAGAGCTCTTATCGAGTGATGGCATTTAATTTCATCAACTCGTCAAATCAGTGCTGACTGTACTTTCAAATTTATTAGTTTTGCAAAAGTTAATGTGTAATGTAATGCGCGAAGTGCCCGAAGTGAGAGACTCCGCTGGGAAGGGAAGAAAAACATGACTCTTTGTTTGAAGAAAAGGTATTTTTTCAACTGTTGTTATATTGTTCCTGATAATGTATTTCAAAATGACTAATAAAATAGTCGGGATTCTTCTTTCGTCAGCATGCATTGTAAACTCCTTTTTAGGTAGTGCGCAAGAAAGTCGCTATCACCAACAGTTTGAGCAAAAACTAGGGAAAACAAAAGGTGTAGAAAAGGCAGAGATACTTCAGGCTTTAATCACTATGTTTGTTGAAAATGATAGAGAGAAGGCCGAGTACTATTCTAAAGAGTTATCCGCTCTTGATGAGGAAACCGATGATGCTTTCATTAACGTAATTGGACTTACCGAGCGGGCAAATTTGCTCCGGAAAAAGTCGTATAAAGACAGCGCAAAGCTAGTCTTGTTTTATGCTGCAAAAATAGCCAAAACAGTCGGAGACGAAAAGTTGAGGGGTCAGGTTGCCATCCGACTGGGTTTGATCTATGACGATGTACGTAAAAGAGATAGTGCACTTTATTATTTTGAAATGGCGCGAAAACACTATCTCAAAGCCGGGCAGTTGCATGCTGTTGCCTTAGCATTAGCTTACCAGGGATCTACAAACAGATCGCTTGGCAATAACCTTTCCGCTGGTTTGTATTTAGATAGTGCCTCACAACTTATTGATCAAGTAATAGTAACCGACTCGTCCTATTGGCCTGTCCGTTTTGCAGCGGTGATAGCCAACTACAAGGCAATCTACCATACTACCGTGGGGCAGTATGAAAAAGGTTTGAAATGGAGCCTTAAGGCGCTTACGCTATTTGAAAAAATTGGCGATGCACGCTCGCAGGCGGCAACGCTGATTGCTGCGGGTAACATTTACCGGAGACTGTCACAACACCCGGCAGCGTTGTTACAATTTCGCAGGGCAGAACAAATGTTTTACAAAGTAGGCGATAAAAATGGTTTAGGCATTTCTTATGAATCTAAGGCAATGGTGTTTGATGATTTAGAAGAAATAGATTCAGCTATGTTGAATTTTGAGAAGGCATTAGCAATCGCTAATGTAACAGGTAATAAAACAACGCTGGGTACACTGCTTAACAACATGGGGGCAATGTATTATAAACTAAAAAATTATGGTAAGGCAAAAGAATGCTATGAACAGGCATTTACCATACGGGGGGGAGAGGAAAACGCAAGCTTGTATGATTATGCAACAGCGATGATCAATCTCGGGCAAACGGCTCTTAAAACCGGGGAAATGCTCAAAGCTTCGAGGTACCTCTACAAAGGTCTACATGCGGCTCATCAGTTGCAAGTACCGGAATACGAAAAGTCAGCCCTTGAGGGCCTTATTGAATATTATAGAGAGACACAAGATTTCCAAAAGGCGCTGGCGTATCAAGATACACTGGTTGAACTAAAAGATAGCCTATTTGTAGCCGATAGTGAGGCCAGAATAGCAGAAATGCAAGTAAAATATGAGACAGAAAAGAAAGAACAAGAAATTGCTTTCCTACAAATTGAAAAGTATAATGCGGAAATAAAGCAAGTTGGCTGGATCAGTGGCCTGGTCTTAGTTGTATTTATTTTAATACTTGCTTTCTACATCCTTCGCAACCGTAAGGCAAGAATTCAGGCTGAATTACTTGTGTCGCGAAAAGAAAAGGAGCTGATTGAAGGTCAGCTTGGCTACAAAGACAGGGAGCTGATAAATTTTGCGACATATATCACAGAGAAGAACGACTTCCTTGAAAATGTATTACAACGCCTTGACGGCATTGATGCGGATAAGAAAGAAGGTAAAAAACAACTTGACTATCTTATTCCTTTAATTCGTGAGAACATTAATATCAACGGGGGTAGAGAAGAATTCAATGCGCACCTCACCACCGTGTATGGGAGCTTTATCAGAAAGCTTGATGACCGCTACCCGGATATGACAGACCATGAAAAGCGGCTGGCCACCTTGCTTCGCGTAAACCTTACTTCCAAGCAAATAGCCTCCGTCTTTAATATTTCACCTAAGAGTGTAGACATGGCGCGCTACAGACTTCGTAAAAAAATGGGGCTGCACGTAGACCAAGACATCAATCAAATGCTGAACAGTATCTAACCAAGACCTAAAAATTGCTTTTTATTAATCGAAAAGCCCTTGTAGAGATCATGTAGAGACCATGTAGAGATGGTTGACGCATGAAAGATGGTGCGTTTGGGGCTAGTTGGTTTTATTTTTGCCCCCAACGGAAAGTTAAATCAACTTAAACCTAAAACCATAATTGCATGAAGCCCCTGATCGTAACAACTACACTGGTATTGTTTTTTTTCGTCCTTCAAGCCCAGAAAACCAACCTGACTGTCTTCACAGAAACAGGGGAGAAGTTCACCCTACACGTAAATGGTGTTATTCAAAATCGTATACCACAATCGAATGTACAGGTAGTAAACCTTCAAGCGGACGCTGTACAGGCTATGGTTGTTTTTGAATCCGCCCTGCCACAAATGAAACAGTTAGTGGCATTAGAGCCTGACCAGGAGATGACTTTTGCAATACGTAAGGGAAATAAAGGAAATTTTGTATTCAGATTAATCAGTGCTGTTCCCATAAGCCAGCCGATACCCTCAACACAAACCTTTGTGGTAGAGGAAACTGTGCCGGCCACTTTGCCACAAGAAACCACTTCCATAGCCATAAAAAATCCGCGCCCTTCCCAGGCCACATCTACCATTGCTATGGAGGGCAACAACACAGCTCTAAGCATTAATGTAAAAGGAGGGATGAATGCCGCCAATGCAAATATCTCTATTCAAGTGGATGAACGTAGCACTCAATCCGCACGCAACTTAACTAACATAACGTTGGCCGAGGGTAATCAAGTGTCAACAACCTCAGCCTATAATGAAAAGAAAGTTGAGAGAGAAAGAACACCAATAGTAGCAAGTACTTGTACACTTCCCATGTCATTGGGCGATTTTGAAAGAGCAAAGGAATCTATTGAAGCAAAATCTTTTGTTGAGGATAAGGTAGTGATTTGCAAACAGCTCGTTAAAGTAAGTTGCTTTAATGTAAAGCAGGTGATCAGTTTGATGGAGTTATTCACCTACGAGGAAAACAAATTAGAGATTGCCAAATTAATGTATGATAAAACGGTCGATAAAGGAAATTACTATCAGGTAAACGATGCACTTACCTATTCAGGTTCAGTTGACGAACTAAACAAATTTTTAGAAAATAAATAGCTAGTTTTCTACTGATGAGAGAAGTTTTGGCTTATACACTGTTATTAAATTTCCCCAAGTAACTGTTATGTCAGCGACTCTCATTTCTTTAGCTAATGATTGGTATAAGAGTCGAATTCAAAATTTAAAATAAGATTAACTATGAAAAAAATACTGTTTTCTTTTGTACTGCTTTTGATCAGCATATTTTCATTTTCACAATCCGATGCATTGTGGAAAATTAACATAGCTCACCGATGGCACCGCATTACATCACTTGGCTATTTGGTGGTCGGTTCCACCGGCTATCTAACAGCCATCAATCCTTCCAATGGCGCAACGATGTGGCAAAGTGATAGCTTTGGTACATTGCAGGAGCCACAAGTGGAGGAAATACCCGGTACCAGTTTATTAAGAATCGCACACGGCATCGATGCAGATGATGCTGATTTCCCGATGGTTGCCATTTTAGATGTAGCCACAGGTAAAATCATCTTTGATTCTAATGAACAAAAACTAGGCGTATTGGCTACTTATGTTCTTCCTAAGTCAGGAAAATTTTTAGTAGTAGGCGTAAAGCCTGGCGAATTTTCTGCCAAACTCCTTATGTACAACCTTGAAAATGGTGGTCTGCTTTGGAAGAATGACGAAATATTTAAAGCCACTGCGAATGGTAAGGGCGGGTTATTGGGTAAAATGGCAGCAGCCGTAAAAACAGCCATCAACATGAAGGCACTTATTGCGCCACCGGTTGAAATGGATGATCAATCCCTCGTTATTGTTCACCCAAATTATGTAATCCGTCTACAGGCAGGAGATGGCCGTCAGTTGTGGCGCACGCCCATCGATGAAGCCGTGGGTGCATCAGTTATTCAAAGTTCTTATGCGCCCGGCAGTCTGTTCGTGGGCACTTCGGCAGAAATGGCTTCCAACATGATTATGAGCGATAATCCCAATGCTAAACCTTCTTTCGCGACTACTTACTATGGCTTTGATATGAAAAGCGGTCAGTCAATCTGGAAGACCAAACCACTCACTGAAAATTTAAACCTTACACTGCCGCTTAAAGCGGGGCTTGCTGTCTTTTACGGTAACACCCCTAAGGCAACAATAAATCTTTTGGACTATACAACAGGCAACGGCCTGTGGGGTGGCAAAGGCAAGGGATTTAAAACAAATGGCAGCGTTACTGATTACATCGAGACACAAGATGGTATTGTGCTTTCGTTGGCAGGTGTAAATGCATTCAATAATTTAAATGAAGAAAGTCTTATCAATGTGCTGGATGAAAAAACAGGCGCATTAAAGTTTGAGAAATCCGTAAAAGTTAAAGGAAGGCTGCTTACCACTGAAATTTTACCGAAAGGCATACTTTACACCACCACACATGAAGTTAACGTTCTTGATCCAATAGCGGGCACATTGGTTCTTCCTGCTTCTATCGAATCAGAGGCACCCAGGCGAAATGCGAATAGACCCTTTCCTATTGCCAACTCCGACAGATACGTATATGTTTATGCTACCAAAAAAGGATACATAATGGAATTGGACAAACAAACTGCCGCAGTTCGTCAATTAAACATAACAGCCCTGGAGTTTGGCGGAAAAGAACTGCCTAAATCAATTGATCTATTCGAAGAAGGCGTAGTGATTGCTTCGGATCAAAATGTATTAATGGTAGGGTACGATGGTAAGTTGAAGCATGTAAAATACTATCAGCCGCCATTGCAGTCAACCTGGGTGAGAGCCATTTCTATGGCCGAGGCCGTAGCCCATGTGTATGTCGGAGTGATGCTACTGGCAGCAGCGGGTGAAGTAAGTGAAGCCGCTGTTGCTACTCAAAACATTGAAGTGAAGCAACAAGGAAAAGCGGCCGCAGTGGGTATGGGTGCCATTGGATTGTATGCTTTTGCGTATGCGGGGCAGGCGTTAAAAGAATTTAACAGGCGCGTGAAGGCCACCACGGCAAACGATGAGTACATGTTACTGATCAGCGAGCCCGTTAAAAGAGATATTAAATTGATGCAAGTTGATAAACGCACAGGCCAGGTACTCACAACCATCGATATAGGTAAGGATCGTGAACCTCAATACACAGTTGATTTTATCGACAGAAAAGTATATTACCTTTCAAACAACAATGAGCTTACTTGTTACAAACTCAAATAAAATCGTTTATTTCGTTAATCAAGAGCCAGCTTTGCCCTCGGTCGGTGTTCTCATGTGTTATCACCGACCGTGGCAGGGGGATTTGTCATTGAGTTTTAGATAGATGGGTAAAGTGCTTCGTCCGTGATTTTAATAAAAGGCAAGTCCAACAATATTTCTTATTCAGGATTGGAGGAGGCTTTCACTCAGCACGATACTCAACTTCGATTGTTCGGTAAGCCAGAAGTAAATGGCGAGAGACGGATGGGAGTTTGTTTGGCGAAAGGGAATAGTATTGAAGAAGCGAGGAAGAAAGCGAATGAGGCGGCTGGGAAGGTAATGCACTCCTTTACGTAGCTCAAGTTTTTCTCATCCCAATCAACCACACATTCCGTTCTATTGCAATGATTACAATCAAAGGCGCCAAAAAGAAAATAGCAATTGCCTTGTGCAGCCATTCAGGTGCTTTCTTTTTTCGAGTGCACATCGAAATTAAAAATATGGGCAAAACGCACTTGGCCAGTTGAGATTCTAATTCAACGCTGCGCATGATGATCCGATCAAAAATGGCGAGTACCGGAAGGACGCTGGCAAACAAAAATATCTTCCTGTAATTTTAATGATAAAATTCTTTTCGACTATTATACCTTCTTGAATTCCGAAAGGAAAAAGCAAGCGAGTTAAAATAAAAAGAATGATTGGGTAGATCACCAAAAACAGAAACGTGGGCAACTGCCAAGGCTGAAAACTGCGAAGGTCGTAAGTTAGCCACCACTCTTGCACGTGCAATATCAATACAATCACCACCACCCAACAGAGATGGGGCCAATACACTTTTACACGATTGCTTTGGTGGGCCAAGATTGCAATTCCGGTTAGCACTTGCGTGATGCCCAGCAAAGTGGCGATCAGCAGGGTAACATATTTGAATGCGCAAATGGTACGGCAATTTTACAATCTTGGTTTTGGAATGGCCCTAAATAACTGGCGGAAATCCGCCTTAGCGCCCTAATACCCTTACTATGTTTGACTTATCCACAATTATTTATCACTTTCTCAAACATCTTTTAAGCATCGAAACCGAGTTAAAAAAAATATTGCCCCGTTCATAAAATAAGTTTGAAATAATGCATTCCGAGTGTAGATTTGTGCCATTCCGTAAAAAAGCGGACAACTAAACGCGTCATGATGAAGGATAGATTATCTGATCTCGTCAAGCTTCTCACTGTTCTACTGTTTTTCACATCAAGTTTCAATTCTTTTTCGCAAGAAATTCCGACAGATGCTGCATCTATTAGCGCAGGGGAAGCCTTATTTAATGGCAATTGTAAATCGTGCCATCGGGTTAAACAAAAATTAGTAGGTCCTGCTCTGGCAGGCATAGAAGAACGAGCTCCTTCTATTAGCTGGATATTAGCGTGGGTAAAGAACCCTGCTAAATTAATCGCCAGCGGTGACGAATACGCCAACAAAATTTACAACGAATACAACAAAAGCCAGATGACGGCTTTTACTAGCTATACCGATGTACAAATATTGTCTATTCTGGCTTATGTGAAAGCAGAAGTGGCTAAGCCAGATGTGGTGCCTGCCCCTCCTGTCGGAGGACAGGTTGCCGGAGGAGACGCAGGAATCCCTAGTTCTTACTTGAATGTGATTGTTGGTGGGATGATTCTTATTTTGATTTTGATGTTGGCCATTTTGGGCCTGATCATTTCGGGTTTGAAGAAATACCTAAATCAGAAGGAGCTAAATGACGAAGATCAGCAAGTAGTAAATTCCCCTTACACATTTTCCGCGGTCACTCGTAGTTCGGGGTTTATTTTTATTGTCGTGTTTATCGTTGCCGCTGTCGGTTTTAAAACCACCATTGATGGTTTGTACTCCATTGGTATTCAGCAAGATTACCAACCCAAGCAACCCATTGCTTTCTCGCACAAGTTACACGCTGGTGCGTATGAGATCAATTGTAAATATTGCCATACCGGTGTGTTGAAAGGTAAGCAGGCCAATATCCCTTCTCCTAATATATGTATGAACTGCCACACGCAGATCAAACAAGAGTCGCCAGAAATTCAAAAAATTTATGCGGCTATTGGTTATGATTATAAAACTGCTTCTTACTCGGGCAAGCAAAAACCAATTGAATGGGTGCGAATACACAACCTACCTGATTTAAGTTATTTCAACCATGCCCAGCATGTAAACGTGGGTGGCATTGAATGCCAAACATGCCATGGTCCAATTGAGGAAATGGAAGTGGTGAAACAATATTCCTTGTTGACGATGGGGTGGTGTATTGACTGTCACCGCAAAACAGAGGTGAACACAAAAGACAATGCCTACTATAATAAGGTGAATGAACTTCACTTATCCGCGAAAAAATCAAAAATGAAAGTAGAAGACATTGGCGGATTGGAATGCGCCAAGTGCCATTATTGATTTGCGATTTTGCCTTGTAACTGATTATAGATTACTGAATACTGACTTACGATTTTAGACTTACTCTATGAGTACATTGAAGAAGACCTACTGGAAAGGATTACCGCAATTAAAGAATGATCCTTCTTACGTAAAACATGCCGACAAGGAGTTTGTCGATATGGGTGCGCAAGAAGACCCCAATCATTCACGCAGGGATTTTTTGAAAATGATGGGCTTCAGCGTGGCAGCTGCTTCGTTGGCCGCTTGTGAGGCGCCCATCCGCAAATCAATTCCGTTTGTAGTTAAGCCAATGGATGCGGATGCAGGCATTCCCAACTATTATGCATCTACCTATGTTAACGGAGGGGACTATTGCTCAGTAGTAGTAAAAGTAAGAGACGGCCGCCCTATTAAATTGGATGGCAACTCTCTTTCAAGCGTTTCAAAAGGAGGAACCAGCGCACAAGTTGAGGCATCTGTTCTTTCGTTGTACGATAACTTTAGGTTGCGTGGCCCAAAGAATGGTGACAAAGCAACAGATTGGGAAACATTAGATAAAGAAGTAATTGCCAAGCTAGAAGATATTTCAGGAAAAGGCGGACAGATCAGAATAGTAAGCAATACCATCTTAAGCCCAAGCACAAAGGCTACGATCGAAAAATTCAAAGCAAAATATCCGACAACTACCCATATTCAATACGATCCTATTTCATATTACGGATTGCTGAAAGCGAATGAAGAATCATTTGGCACAGCCATGATTCCCTCTTATGATTTTAGCAAAGCAAAATTAATTGTGAGTGTGGCAGCCGATTTCTTGGGCACGTGGTTGTCTCCGATCGAATTCGCCAAAGGCTACTCGAAAACGCGACAAGTAAGCGAAGACAAGCGCGACATGTCCCGTCACTTTCAATTTGAAAGTAATCTTTCATTGACAGGTGCCAATGCCGACTACCGCTCCCCGATGAAGCTTTCACAGGAAGGGGCAGTGTTAACTCAGATTTATAATATTGTCGCTGGCAGAAGCGCAGCCGATTCTGGCGTGGCGCATGTAGAAAAAGCAGCGAAAGAATTGTTAGAGAACAAAGGAGCGTCATTGGTAGTATCAGGCTCCAACGATAAAGAGATTCAAGTATTGGTAAACGAAATTAATAGTTTACTGGGCAACTACGGATCAACGATCATTACAGCTTTGCCAATGAATTTCCGCCAAGGAAATGACGAGGCCATGGCTACGTTTATCGAAGAAGCAAAGGGAGGAAAAATCAGCGGTATCATTTTCTACAATTGCAATCCCGTCTATGATCATCCACAAGGAGCAGAATTGGCGGCTGCGTTAAAAAGTGCCGTGCTGACGGTCTCTACAGGTTATACTCCTGATGAAACAACTTTTGCTTCAGGTTACTCGGCTCCCGACCATCATTATTTGGAATCGTGGAATGACTTTGAGCCGAAACCGAATCATTATAGCTTGTCACAACCCGCGATCACGCCACTTTTCAAGAGCCGCCAGGCTCAAGAGAGTTTCTTGGTGTGGTCAGGTGTGAAAGACGTTGAGTATTATTCCATTGTGAATGAAAATTGGAAAAACTGGTTTTATATCAAGCAAACTGCCGCGGTGGATTTCCAAAGCTTCTGGGACAAATGTTTGTACGAGGGAGTTTATGAGTTGCCCGCTGAACTGAAGGAATTGACCTTCACCTCACATGCAGAAGATGCTGTTTCCAATGTTGGAGCGAGCGGAAAATCTGCCGGCTTCGAATTGGCTATTTACGAAAGCTACGCGATTGGAAGCGGCAATCAGGCCAACAATCCGTTGCTACAAGAACTTCCTGACCCGATCACAAAAGCAACTTGGGATCATTATGCTACGATCTCACAAAAAGATGCGAAGTCTCTTGGATTAGACAACGATGCAGAAGGAAATACCAAGATTTTAACGATCTCTGTTGGCGGTAAATCAATAAAATTGCCCGCTCTTATTCAGCCGGGGCAAGCGATTGGCACTATCGGTATTGCGGTGGGCTACGGTCGCACAGAAGTGGGCGTAGTGGCAAAAGGTATTGGGGTAAATGTTTATCCTTTGGTAGTCAAAACAAACGGCTCGCTTAATTATAATATCACATCGGGTGTTACCGTTGCCAAGACAGAAGATGATTTCCAATTGGCTCAGACACAAATTCACCAAACCTACATGGGGCGGGAAAATGTAATCCAAGAATCCATTTTATCAGAATTTAAACAAGACCCGTACGCGGGGCGAGAGATTCCAAAAATCACCAACTGGGATGAAAAGGTGGACGCGAGTACGCTCTCACTTTGGAAAGGCCACGAATATAAAAACCATTATTGGGGCATGGCCATCGACCTCAACACGTGTACGGGCTGCGCAGCTTGCGTGGTAGCTTGTAATGTGGAGAACAACGTGGCGATGGTGGGCAAAAAAGAAGTCATCAACAGACGCGAGATGCACTGGTTGCGTATTGACCGCTACTACAGCAGCGATGCAAGTCCGGAAGATTATAAAGCCGCAGAGATTGCTTCTGAAAACCCGGAAGTAGTATTTCAACCGATGATGTGCCAGCATTGCAACAATGCGCCTTGCGAAACGGTTTGTCCGGTGGCAGCAACTACGCATAGCACTGAAGGTTTAAATCAAATGACCTACAATCGCTGTATCGGTACACGCTATTGCGCGAACAACTGTCCTTATAAAGTAAGAAGATTTAATTGGTTCAAGTACCACGATAACCAGCAGTTCTACGAATCAAATCCTGCCATGAACACCGATTTGGGCAGGATGGTATTGAATCCTGAGGTAACGGTTCGTTCACGTGGCGTAATGGAGAAATGTTCGTTCTGCGTGCAACGCATTCAAAGCGGAAAATTAACAGCCAAAAAGGAGAGACGTCCATTAGTAGATGGCGAGGTGATCACGGCTTGTCAAGCAGCTTGTTCTACAGGTGCAATTGTATTTGGAGACATGAACAATGCTGAAAGTAATATCAGCAAGCTGTTGAAGATTGAAAGCGACCCAAAGCGTCCGTACGGCATCGACAAGAAAATTGGAAATCCTCGTGCTTACAGAGTGTTGGAGGAAATAGGTGTGAAGCCAAACGTTTTCTACCTTACCAAGATCAGAAACAAAGACGAGAAAAAAGAAAACGCATAACTAACGACCATTGACAATTGACTAATATATGCAAGTAATATCTTCGATACGTGAACCCCTTATTACTGGTGGCAAAACCGTGCGCGATGTTTCGGAAGACATCAGCAGACAGGTAGAGGGAAAACCGACACAACTGTGGTGGATAGCCATGGGTATTTCACTTACTTTGTTAGGCTTCGGTTTCTATTGTATATGTACTCTTTTGTGGGAAGGAGTAGGGGTGTGGGGATTGAACAAAACAGTGGGTTGGGCATGGGACATCACCAACTTCGTGTGGTGGGTAGGTATTGGCCACGCAGGCACATTGATTTCAGCGATCCTTTTATTGTTCCGTCAGAAGTGGAGAATGTCTATCAACCGTGCCGCAGAGGCGATGACTATCTTTGCGGTTATCTGTGCAGCCACTTTTCCGTTCGCGCACATGGGCCGTTTGTGGGTAGGTTTTTATTGGGTTTTTCCATTGCCAAATACTTGGGGTTCGTTGTGGGCCAACTTTAATTCACCACTGTTGTGGGATGTGTTTGCGATTTCAACTTACTTCTTAGTATCGTTGGTGTTCTGGTACATGGGTTTGATTCCTGACTTTGCAGTTATTCGGGACAGAGCAGTACGTCAAGGAAATAAAATGCGTGCTAACATTTATAATGCATTAAGTTTTGGATGGGATGGAGCTGCGAGAACTTGGAGCCGGTATGAGTCAGTGGCTTTGATATTGGCTGGTCTTTCAACACCCCTGGTGCTCTCCGTTCACACCATTGTATCCATGGACTTCGCTACTTCGGTAGTACCGGGATGGCACGCAACGATTTTCCCCCCTTACTTTGTGGCGGGCGCGATCTTTTCTGGATTTGCCATGGTGTTAACGTTGTTGATTATCACCCGCAAGGTTTTCAAACTAGAAGATTACATTACCATCTACCACATAGAGTTGATGAACATTGTAATCATCATCACCGGTTCGATTGTGGGAATCGCCTACATCACTGAGTTTTTTATCGCTTGGTATGGTCAAGTGCCAGCCGAGCAATATGCATTCTTTAATCGTATGCAAGGACCCTATTGGTGGGCTTACTGGTCAATGATGACGTGTAACGTAATTTCACCACAGTTATTCTGGTTTAAGAAAATTAGAACAAACATCGTATCGACTTTTATTCTTTCCATTATTGTGAACATTGGTATGTGGTTTGAGCGGTTCGTAATTATCGCTACCTCTCTTCACAGAGATTATGTGCCATCCAGTTGGTCAATGTTTCACCCAACTATTTATGATATGGGAGAGTACATTTTTACGTTTGGATTGTTCTTCAGCGCCTTTTTATTGTTTGCTAAGTTTTTCCCCGTGATCAACATGGCCGAGGTAAAGAGCATTATCAAGTCCTCATCTGAAGCGTCCAAGAAAAAAACTTATTAATAAAGAAAATTTGATTTGGACGTTCTCTATGACCAAAGAAAAAAATGAAAGCTCAAAAAAAGAGGTATTACCAGTATTAATATATGGACAGCAATAAAAACTTTGTAGTCGGGATTTTTGATGATGAAGATATTCTTCTTCAGGCGGTAGAAAATATTCGCGAAAAGGGATTGAAGATCCATGAGGTGTATTCTCCCTTTCCAGTTCATGGTTTGGATGATGCTTTGGGCTATAAACGTTCACGTTTGCCAATTGCTGCTTTCATGTTTGGGGCCACCGGTACTTCGTTAGCACTGCTCATGCAGATTTGGATGTTGGGTTACGATTGGCCAATGATTATCGGAGGTAAAAACTTCGCTTCTTTGCCTCCTTTCATTCCTGTAACATTTGAGTTGACCGTTTTACTGGCTGCCTTTGGAATGGTAGGCACTTTCTTTATAGCCAGCGATATGAAGCCCTACAAGTGGCCACGCCAGTTTGATTTGAGAAGCACGGATGATAAGCACGTAATGGCCGTTGACTTGGCAGCAAACAAAATGAGTAAAGAAGAAATTGGTGCATTGTTGAAATCAAGCGGTGCATCCGAAGTAAATGAAAAGAATTTTTAATTGACCGAGACTATGCGATTTGGATTAAAATTATCGATCGGGCTAGCCGCATTAATTTTCATGGCAGCTTGCAAGGCCGGGGGAGACTACCAGGGCGTGGAGTATGCACCGAATATGTATCACTCTGTTGCCTACGAACCACTTTCACAAATTACGGATCCGATGCAGGGCAAAATTACCAATTCATTGGACAACGGCCGTGGAGAGTTCTACAATTCCAATCAATACAATCCCTATAAAACAAATTTGCGCTTGCCGCCCGCGCACACTGTCAGAAGGACAGCATCTGGATGGTTGCCATACAGGGGAGCAAATGATTCAACAGGTTTACGCTTAGCAAATAGGCTAAAAAGTCCGTATGACTCCATCCCAGCGCTTTTGGCGCAAGGCAAGGCAGCCTACGAAATGTACTGTCTCCATTGCCATGGAAAGGGCGGTGCTGGTGACGGGAAGGTTGCTGCGGGCGTGAAGATTGATGGAGTAGAACATAGCGTTTATCCGGGTGTTGCCAATTTAAAGGGTGATGCCTATAAGAATATCACAGAAGGCCATATCTTCCACGTGATCACTTACGGAAAAGGCTTGATGGGAGCACACGGCTCTCAAGTAAGCGAAGAAGATCGTTGGAAGATTGCCAAGTATGTAAAAGAAATTCAAAAGAATTAATTTCTATTATCAATGATAGCGGACGAAAAATATATTTTTAAACCAGCCACCAAGCAAAACCTTTTTATCCTGATTGGGGTAGGGTTAGTGCTTTTCGCACTAGGTGTATTCTTGGCCATGAGAGGCGAAAACCATGAAGGTGCTGCTGAAAAACATGCATCTGTAGAAGTGGTCAAAAGTTTATTGGCCAGTACGGAGCCAGCCCAACCTGGGGGCGAGGCACATGCGGCACCCGCAGAAGGCGGCCATCATGGAAGTCCTATTTGGCTGAAACGAATTTACACTTCACTTTGGCAGAACAATATTTTTTTTACTGGCATAGGAATCATCGGATTGTTTTTTATTGCCATTCAATATGCTGCACAGGCAGGCTGGTCTGCTCCCATCAAACGCATTCCATTGGCCATTGGTCATTGGATTCCTTTTGCAGGAATTATCATGTTGGTACTTTGGTTTTTGGTAAAGGGTGATCTTTTCCACTGGACAGATCACAGCTTATATGAGAAAGGTGGTGCGCACTATGATAAAATATTGGATGGAAAGAGTGCGTATTTCTTCCTGCCGTTGGCAGCAGGCAGTTTTCCTGTTTTCTACATACTTAGAATGGTGTTGTTTTTTGGCCTGTGGTATTTGTTCTTCACCAGAATTAAAACTTCCATGTTGGCCGAGGATATTGATGGCTCGGAGACGCATTGGTTTAAATCCAGAAGATTGTCAGCCTATTTCCTGTTGATATTTGCTGTTAGTTCTTCTGTGGCCGCTTGGGATTGGGTGATGAGCATTGACCCGCATTGGTTCAGCACCATGTTCGGCTGGTATGTATTTGCCAGTTGGTGGGTGACGGGCTTGGCGACAATTACTTTGCTTGTAGCCTATCTAAAAGGTGCAGGTTACTTGAAAATTGTAACGCAAAACCACATTCATGACTTGGGTAAATTTGTTTTCGCCTTCAGCATCTTCTGGACATACATCTGGTTCTGCCAGTTTATGTTGATCTACTACGCGAACCTGCCGGAAGAAACAGTTTACTTTATTCAGCGCATGAAAACGGCTCCTTACAGCTGGATATTTTATGCCAATGTTTTCTTAAACTTTGTGTTGCCCTTTTTGTTATTGATGACAAGGGATGCAAAACGGCAAGTGTCCATGCTAAAAGTGGTTTGCCCGATTGTAATTGTCGGTCATTGGTTTGATTTTTATAACATGATCACTCCCGGAGCAATGAAATTACAGGGCGGGGTAGGATTTTTGGAAATAGGGCTGGCAATGGTTTTTGCAGGAGCGTTCTTATTCGTGGTACTAAATGCGCTTTCAAAACTACAACTGGTGGCAAAACACCATCCGTTCATGCAAGAGAGTTTGAATCACCATATTTGATTAAAGAAATTGATTTTAAAATAACGATATGAATTGGATAATTTGGTTGGGTGCGCTTTTGGTGCTGGTCATCCTTTACATGATCTTCAAGATAGGCAACTTGGTGGGTTTGGTCAAAGGTAAAAAAGACGAGGAGTTTTCAATATCTTGGAACAACTTCAACGCCTACATGATGATGGCCTTCATGATCTTTGGATTAGGAGGTTTCTTTTGGTATTCGTTTACATACTTTAACGAATACACATTGCCCGAGGCGGCCTCGATACACGGTGTAATCACGGATAATTTATTTTGGGTTACCATGTGGGTGACGGTGGTTGCTTTTGTGATCATTTTTGTGGTGATGTTTTGGTTTACTTTTGCTTACCGATATGAAAAGGGAAGGAAAGCAGCTTTCTTCGCTGACAATCATAAGTTAGAAATTCTTTGGACCGTAGTTCCAGCGATCGTGTTAGCGCTCTTGGTTTTTAAAGGATTGCGTGTTTGGAATGATATTACTGCCCCCGCTTCTAAAGATGCAGTGGTGGTAGAAATGGTAGGCCAACAATGGCTGTGGATGGCGCGATATCCGGGTTCAAAAGATTTAACATTGGGTCAACATAATTTTAAACTGATTGATGCTTCCAATGAATTTGGGCTTGACCTCACCGACAAAAATTCTTTCGATGATTTTAAGTCGCTTGAGCTGCATATTCCCGTAGACCAAGAGATACTCCTTAAGATTAGAGCCAAAGATGTTTTGCACAGTGTATTTCTTCCACACTTCCGAGTGAAAATGGATGCGGTGCCGGGAGTTCAAACTCACTTTAAGTTTACCGCTACCAAAACTACGGATCAGATGCGCGAGGAATTGAATAATCCAAAGTTCAACTATGAGATGGCTTGCACGGAAGTGTGTGGAAGAGGTCATTTCTCTATGAAGTTTCCTGTGGTGGTAGATTCCCAAGAAGATTACCAGAAGTGGATGAAGTCACAAGACTCTTGGTTGAAGATGAACCCGGAATATTTGAAATATGTGCCTGCCGAGTTGAAAGAGGCAGCGATGATTAAAGCAGGAATTCCTTTAGATAATTTAGTACCGACCGTGCAGACAGCAGCTATCAAATAAGCAAAAGCAGAGAATTATGGCAACCATTGATATACAACCACACACCGCAACGCCTCACCACGATGACCATGCGCATGAGCACGAGGACCATGGCAATTTTTGGACGACCTATATTTTTAGTGAAGACCACAAGGTAATCGCCAAACAGTTTTTAATTACGGGTATGGCATGGGCACTGATCGGTGGTGTGCTATCGGTATTGTTCCGTTTGCAGTTGGGCTTTCCTGAAGCCAATTTATCATGGCTAAAACCTGTTCTTGGCGGCTGGTTGACACCCGAAGGCAAGATCGATCCCGAATTTTATCTGGCGTTGGTAACCATGCACGGAACCATCATGGTTTTCTTTGTACTGACTGCCGGCTTGAGCGGAACATTCAGCAATTTTTTGATACCTCTCCAGATAGGTGCGAGAGATATGGCTTCCGGTTTTATGAACATGCTTTCATATTGGTTTTTCTTTTTGTCGAGTGCTGTAATGTTTGTTTCATTGTTTATTTCCACAGGGCCCGCAGCTGGGGGTTGGGTAATTTATCCGCCACTGAGCGCATTGCCGCAGGCAATTTCTGGTTCAGGTTTGGGAATGACCTTGTGGTTGGTTTCGATGGCGTTATTTATTGTTAGTTCGCTTTTGGGTAGCATCAACTACATCACAACGGTAATTAACATGAGAATTACGGGCATGTCGTTCACGAAACTTCCCTTAACGATTTGGGCATTCTTCTTAACGGCTGTTATCGGTATTTTATCGTTTCCGGTGTTGTTTGGAGCTGCTCTGCTATTGATTTTTGACAGAAGTTTTGGAACGAGCTTCTATTTGTCTGACATTTATATTGGTGGAGAGGCATTGCCGAATCAGGGCGGCAGTCCGATTTTGTTCCAGCACTTGTTCTGGTTTTTAGGCCACCCTGAAGTTTACATCGTTTTGTTGCCTGCGTTAGGGATCACATCAGAAATCATAGCTACTAATTCGCGCAAGCCCATTTTTGGATACAAAGCGATGGTGGGTTCTATGTTATTCATCACGATACTCTCCTTCGTGGTATGGGCGCACCACATGTTTGTCTCGGGTTTGAACCCTTTCTTAGGTTCAATTTTTACCTTGCTCACGCTGATCATTGCAGTGCCATCAGCCGTGAAAATATTTAATTACGTAACCACACTTTGGAAGGGAAATATCCGGTTTACTCCCGCCATGTTGTTTTCCATTGGTCTGGTTTCCTTTTTCCTTACTGGCGGTATCACGGGAATTTTCTTAGGAAACTCCGCGGTGGACATTCAACTTCACGACACGTACTTTGTAGTAGCCCACTTCCATTTGGTAATGGGTAGTGCTTCATTTTTTGGGATGATGGCTGGGGTTTACCACTGGTTCCCGAAAATGTTTGGGCGTATGATGGACGAGAAATTAGGCTACCTCCATTTCTGGATGACATTCATTGGCGTGTACTTGGTGTTCTTCCCCATGCACTACATCGGTATAGCTGGCTTCCCTCGCAGGTATTACTCGTGGACGGCTTTTGAGACATTCAGTGGATTTGCGGATTTAAACATGTTAGTGAGTGTTGCAGCTATCGTCACAATGGCGGCACAATTCGTGTTCTTGTTCAATTTCATCTATAATATTTTCCGCGGACAATTGGCGCCAGCGAATCCATGGAATGCCACCACATTAGAATGGACGACACCACGCCTTCCCGGACACGGCAATTGGCCTGGCGAAATCCCAACAGTATACCGTTGGCCTTACGATTACAGCAAGCCCGGATCGAAAGAAGATTTCATCCCACAGCATATTCCATATTCCGAAACGCCTGAATCTAATTTTCCCCATGAGAACGATGAGATTAAATTGGAAATGGGAAGAGGTGCAATTGTAGTAGAAGGTGCTAAGCATTAAAAGTATTCGGTAATGGGTAGGCAGGCTCTACCGATTAACGCATACCGATAAATTCTGCCAGAATGCCCAAAAACCAAGATTTCTATCAACCAAATTAGAACAGAAGACATTGACTTTACCAGCGACCGAGGGATTTTTTAAGCTCTGCTTAACGACCTTGATCGCTGTTTATTTTTTAATAGCCGTGGGCGGTATCGTGCGAGCTACTGGGTCTGGCATGGGTTGCCCCGATTGGCCAAAGTGTTTTGAGAGATGGGTGCCTCCAACGTCCGTGGATCAACTTCCAACCAACTACAAGGATATCTTCGCCCAAGGGCGAGAAAAGAAAAACCGGAAATTTGCCCGCTATCTAAATGCAATAGGTATGAGCACAACTGCTGATCAGATGATGGCCGACAAAAGCATTTTGGTAGAAGCGGACTTCAACGCAGTGAAGACTTGGATCGAATATTTAAACCGTTTGGTAGGAGTAGTTATCGGGTTATTGATTGTAGCCCTTTTCTGGCGGGCCAGAAGTTTTAGAAAACAAAAACCTGTTGTTTTTTGGGTCGCTGCCTCTACATTGGTTGCGGTGATCTTTCAGGGATGGTTTGGCTCCATAGTAGTTTCTACTAATTTGACCAGTTGGACAATTACTATTCACATGTTCATTGCGCTGGTGATCGTTGCAATGCTTAACTATTTGCTCTTGGCTAGTAACACTTCGGTTGAAATAGGTAGAACGCCTAAAGGAACAATCTGGCTTGTATTGGCCTGCTCATTAGTGCTTTTAATTCAGGTCTTCTTAGGAACGCAAGTAAGGGAGGCCGTTGACCGCCTTGCCGGCTTATCTCGCGAAAGCTGGATTTCCAAGCTTGGTTTGGAATTTATCATCCACCGCTCGTTTTCGTGGTTGGTAGTGGGCTTGCACTTGCTGCTGTTGTGGAGATTGCGTGAAACTACTGGCGCTAAAGTTTTAGTGCGCGTATTATTCGTGCTAATTTTGGCATCGTTTTTTACGGGTGTTGGCATGGCCTATTTCAATGTTCCGGCCTTCCTACAGCCCGTCCATTTAGTGTTGGCTTCTGTTTGTTTTGGTTTTCAACAGTACTTGTTGTTTGCCCTAAACAGTAGGACCTCAGTTGTGTTTAATAAATAAGTTATGGTAACGCAAGAAAGTAAGGCAATCGGTTCGTTCACATTAAAGTCAAGGGCGTACATAGAGTTGTTGAAGCCTCGTCTTTCTATGTTGGTGGCTTTTTCTTGTGCTTTTGGTTACGGTCTAGCGTCTCGCGAAAGTATGAATTGGCAAGTGTTGGTAATGCTGACGTTGGGCGGCTTTTTACTTTCTGGCGCTTCCGTGTGTATTAATCAAATCATTGAAAAGGATTTGGATAAAATCATGGCGCGCACCATGAACCGGCCTATTCCTACCGGTAGGATTTCAGTAAATGAGGCAATCATTTTTTCAGTGTTCTGTTTGCTGGTCAGCCTAACTATTTTGTGGGTTTACACCAATCCTCTTACTGTACTTTTGTCCACTGTTTCGATGGTGCTATACAGTTTTATTTATACGCCATTAAAGCGGGTTGGGCCCATAGCGGTTTTTGTCGGGGCTATTCCAGGCGCGTTGCCTCCCTTGCTGGGATGGATTGCGTACACAAATAATATTACCTACGAGGCTATGATCATCTTCGGTATTCAATTTATTTGGCAGTTTCCGCACTTTTGGGCCATTGCTTGGGTAGCCGATGATGATTATAAAAAGGCTGGATTTAAGTTACTTCCATCGGGCGGAGGCCGAGACTTGAACACAGCGATTCAAATAATGGTATACACGATGTTTTTGATCCCGCTAGGATTATTGCCGGCCAAGTTTGGAATTACGGGACTGGACTCAGCCGTTGTCGCTTCCATCTGTGGAGTTGCTTTTTTTGCACAGACATTTTCATTGATGAAAACGGGAAGCCAAAAATCGGCCAAGCGGATTATGTTTGGTTCGTTTATTTATTTGCCCATTGTGCAGATTGCCTATCTATTGGATAAAATTTAAAAAAGGATATGAGTAAGACAGTTGATTTTAATTCCGACAATTATCGCATTGTAGAGGAGCCGAAGAAGCCCATCTCGATGAACCCCAAGAAATTTGGGATGTGGCTCTTTATGGCCAGTGTGCTTATGCTTTTTATTTCATTGACATCTGCCTACATCGTGCGGCAGGCGGAGGGCAATTGGGTCTTCTTCGATCTGCCCAATTTATTTTTAATTTCCAGCATTGTGATCGCGGCAAGCAGCGTAACCATGCAGCTGGGTTTTTGGGCAGCCAAAAAAGATAATTTAGAAAGAGTAAAAATAATGGTCGGCCTTACCACTCTGCTGGGATTGGCATTCTTGGTGATTCAATACATGGGGTGGAAAGCCTTGGTAGCCAACAGTGTACATTTGGTAGGAAACCCCTCGGGCTCATTTCTTTATGTGATCACCGGATTACATGCTGCGCATATTATTAGCGCGGTTGTCTATTTATTGATTGTTTTGAATGCCGCTTTCAAACTTCGGATAAACTCCAAGAATACGGTGCTTATGGAAATGTGCACAACTTATTGGCATTTTTTAGGTGTTCTTTGGCTATATTTGTTTGTTTTCCTAACATTGCTAAGATAAAATCCTAACCATGGCTCACGCAACTGCTACAACTGCACCGGAACAAGATGTTTGGAATGGAGGAGTAGCTCCTTTGGGAGCTAGCTACGGCAAGCTCATGATGTGGTTCTTCCTACTTTCAGATGCTTTTACATTCTCAGGTTTATTGATCACTTACGGATTGGTTCGCGCTGCACACCCTGCTTTTGCTGGCGAGGTAGAGGCATTTGTTTTCTCTCACAATTACTGGCCAATACCAGAAAAAGTATTTGAAGCCGTGCCGTTTTTGCATGGTGTTTCTTTGCCGCTGGTGTTTGTGGGCATCATGACATTCATTTTGATCATGAGTAGTGTAACCATGGTGTTGGCCGTAGAGGCCGGCCACCGAATGGATCGCAAGGCAGTGGAGAAATGGATGTTGTGGACAATTTTAGGAGGTATCACTTTTCTTGGCTGTCAGGTATGGGAGTGGATGCATTTTATTGTGGGCACCGATACGCCCACCCTATTTAAAGATTTTGTGAAAGGAGAGTGGGTTACCAAAGAAGTATTTGGTGCAAACCTTCTTGTCAATCAATATGGCCCCCAGGCTTTCGCTGATTTCTTTTTCTTCATCACCGGCTTCCATGGCTTCCACGTATTTAGCGGAGTGCTTTTGAACTTTTTGATTTATTACAATACAGTAACAGGAGTTTACCAACGTAGGGGTCATTATGAAATGGTAGAGAAGGTTGGATTATACTGGCACTTTGTAGACTTGGTTTGGGTATTTGTATTCACATTTTTCTATTTGGTATAATTTCAGTCCCGATAGCTGTTGGGATCAACATTCAAAATTTTAAACATGGCACACCATTCAGAAGATCAAGAAGTAGCAGTCCTTCCTCCAGATAAGGCAAAAATCAAAAAGCTCTGGACAGTGGCCGGAATTTTAGGCGCATTGACTGCGGTCGAATTCGTGATTGCCTTTTCGATGTCGCATGGATCGCTTAAGACCTCCATATTTGTGGTGATGACCATTGTAAAAGCTGGCTACATTGTAGGTGAGTTCATGCACCTCAAATACGAAGCAAAAGTTTTATTTTGGGCCGTTATGGTTCCTATCGTTTTTATCGTGTGGATGTTGGTAGCATTTGTGTACGAGGGTATGAAGCTATCAGAAATTAATTTCTTGAACTTGTAGTGGAGCTTTTGAGAGATGGTGTTATGGCTAAGGTGCTGAACTTTAGCCTTTTTTTATTTTTGCCCACCAGCGATTTCAACAAAGAAAGTCTATAATGAAAAAGAAGAATCTATTTTTAGGCCTCGCGCTGGTGCTGCCTGTTTTAGTTTTTGTATTCCTGAAATACTTTGGCAAAAATCAATTTGAAATTCCGGTTTACCATCAAAGTATAGTAGATCGGATAGAAGGTTGCGACTTAGATTATCAGGCACCCTATAAAGTTCCTGATTCCACATTGATTTCTTTGGGTTGGGATTCTAAGCGGGCCATTCTTATCCTCTTTCATGCAATGTCGGGAGAAAATAAGCTTCGATTGGAACAGGAAGTGCAACAAAGTAAGCTGCAAGTTGTTTTAAATGAAGTCGGTGGGAAAGGGGCTTCCGGGAAATTGTTTTCGTGTGTGCTGTTGCTTCCAAATAAATTCAATGCAGTTCTGGTAGACGATCAAAAGCAAATCAGAGGGTATTATGAAATTGATTCACGCGAAGAACTGGACAGGCTTTTGGTAGAATTGAAAATATTATTTAATGAGTATTAGCGGCACATCCCAAACTTTGAAAAAGGAGCCTTACAAGGGTCTGATCATGGCTTTGTCCATTGTTATTCCAGTTGCTGTGGCCTCGTTATTCCGGATTAAAATCCCAGGATATGATTTCTCGTTTCTTCCGCCCATCTATGCAAGTATTAATGGGTTAACAGCGGTATTGTTGCTGGTAGCGGTTAGTGCCATCAGAAACGGGAATAGATCACTCCATGAAACACTGATGAAGGTTTGCATTGGATTATCGAGCGCTTTTTTAGTGATGTATGTGATTTATCACATGTTCAGCGATTCAACTACCTATGGCGGTGAGGGCATTATTCGGTATGTGTATTATTTTATTCTCATTTCTCATATTTTACTTTCGATTACTGTGATACCCTTTGTGCTGCTGACCTTTTCGCGCGCATTGGCTGGAAATTTTGAACGACATAAAAAACTGGCAAGAATTACTTTTCCCATCTGGCTGTATGTGGCTATTACGGGCGTTATCGTATATTTGATGATCAGTCCATATTACGGGAGTTGAACAATGGCAATAGGTAATTGACAAAATGAAAAAGACAATTCTATCCGTACTTTTCTTAACCGCAGGCATATCGGGCGCATGGGCACAATGCGCCATGTGCCGGGCAACTTTAGAGAACAACATTAGCAACGGGAATATTGGAATAGCTGCAGGGATTAATTTCGGTATCCTGTATTTATTTGTAGCTCCCTATTTGGCGATATCGGCTTTGGCTTTCTTTTGGTATCGTACAAGTAAGAAAAATGAAAAGAAATTTAGCCAAAGCGGTATGGCAAGGTAAGTGCCCTCGTTGCCATCAAGGCGACATTTTTAAATATCCTTTTTCACAGATCGGTAGGTTTAGTGTGATGAACGAAACGTGTTCATCTTGCCACGCGTCATTTATGCCCGAGCCGGGTTTTTACTTTGGTGCGTTGTATGTTAGTTACGCATTTACCATCGTTTTTTTTATTACAATATGGATCGTTCTTTATTCCTTGTTCGACCCAGCAGATTGGGTATATGGCGTAGCGATTGTATTGGCCTGCATACTTTTTATTCCCTTTAGCTTCCGGTATTCACGCATACTTTTTCTCTATTGGTTTGGTGGGCTCAATGGCAGAGCCAAGTAATTAATTTTCACGGAAAGGGTTTTAGTTAGTATTTTTAAGAAAGCCAAGTCATGCTTTTTAAGCAAAAGCCATTCGTTTTGTTTGTAGCTATTCTACTGATAGCCACTGGGGTGGGTTACCATGAATATTTCAAAAAAGAGTTCGAGGACACTCGGCTGGTGGTAAAAGTGGCCAGTAATTTTTCAAAGGAGCTTCGTGCAATTGATCAGGAAGCCAGCCGAATGATTCAAACAATTGAAACAGTTGATTGGTCATCCTTAAATCGCAGTTTCTTTTTGATGGATAAAAGTGGCGTGCTGGCTTGGAGCAAAAATGAATTTATTCCTGACGAAGTTCTGCTGAAGGAATCGTTTTCCGTAAAGTACATCAAGAATCATCGGGGCGATTTTGTTATTTGCAAATGGGGGATAGATTCCTCCCGGTTTCTGATCGGAATTATTCCGCTGATGGAACAATTTAAAGTCGTGAACCGATATCTACAGTCTCATTGGAACGAGGCAATTTTTCCGATCCAAGGAGTTAAGATAACGGACGCAAATTCATTTGACGGAGTGGCCGTTTGTGATGGGCCAGGGACGTGTTATTTTAGGATAGCAAAAACGAGCACTAGCGGCAATAACCCAACAGATTTTTTTTCATTTTTTTTCATTTCAGCTGGCTTGCTGGTGTTGATTGTTTTTGCCTTTTTATGGATTTATCAGCTTCATCAGAAAGGTTATTGCGATTACGCTTTCCTAACTGGATTGCTGGTCTTGTTTGCGTGCCGGATTACAATGGTAAAATTTGGCTTTCCTATCCAATGGTCTGATTTCGATTTTTTTAGCCCGCAGTTGTTCGCTTCATCTTCTTATAATGAGTCGTTGGGAGATTTTATCCTCAATGCGTTAGTTGTATTGATGGTCTGCACTTATTTTTTTCTTTTCTATACGCGATTCAAAGTGGTGCGATGGTTGATTTCGGCTGGTCAAACGTATAGAGTTGTTGGTGCTATCGTTCTTTTGACGTTGGCTTTGTTCTCGTTCTTGTATCCTTTTTTATTTTTTGAAATCATCTTCCACAACTCGTCAATTATTATCGATATAACCCAGCAGGTTTCATTTGACGCCATTCGTTTGGGCGCTTTTTTAGCTATCGCGATGGGTTCCATCAGCAGCTTTTTTTTCTGTCATATTTTTATTCGGATCGTGTCAGATGTTTTAAGAAAAAATCACATTCAATTTATTTTGACATTATTCGCTGCGATTTTCTTGTTTCTTTTTTATTCGTTTATCGACAATCATGATTACTCGATCGCCTTTGCGGTTTCCTGCGTGTATTTTTTAGTTGTTTACTTCTTCTCACTTTATCGCTCATTTTCAAAAAAGGGCTTTGCTTCATTCGTATATTTATTGGTTGCAATAGCGGCCTACAGTATTCAAGGTGCGTTAAGTGTTAGGAATTTTTCTAAGGAGGCCACTATTCTTTCGCAGTTTAGATTCGGCAATAGCAATTTAGTTAACCATGACATTTTAGGAGAATTTCTTTTGAGTCAGAATATTAAACGCATGACTGACGATGCGTTCATCCAATCTCGTTTTGCCAATCCACTACTACCAAAAGGGGTTATTCGGCAGCGGGTTTTACAAGTTTACCTAGGTTCCTATTTTGACCGATACACGGCCAAAATATATTTGTTTGATTCTTCTGGAGAGCCAATAGGAAATCAATCGCAAGACGGTTTAGGAACTTCTATTCGCGCCCTGCAAGAGGGATTACTAAAAACTGAATACGATGGTGTTTACAGAGTTGAGCAACGGGCCGGAGAGCCGATACGGCAATACATAGGATTGGCCAAAGTCTCGAAGCTAAATTCCCACCTTGGCTTTATCGTCTTGGAGTTGTCTTTAAAGCATGTGTTACCGCGAACCGTTTACCCGGAGCTTCTATTGGACAATCGATTTGCACAGTTTGCTTCGGGCAAGGACTTTAGCTATGCGTTTTTTTCTAATGGCATACTGGTGGGCAGCTTTGGCGATTACAACTATGAAAAGAACTTCGATAAACCAGACCTTTCCAATCCCAGTATTTTCCAAGTTGGAATTGAAAGGGACGGGTTTATCCATGCAGCGGCTGAGGGCGATTTTGGCGATATGGTAGTCATCACATCAAATTCATACCCCGTATTTTATCTGTTTGCGAATTTCTCTTTTCAATTTACGTTAGGACTCTCAATCGTTTTGATTTGGATGGTTATTTACAGTTTGATCAATTGGTGGAGAGGAGGAAGCCTTAAGTATTCTACCCGTATTCAATTGTATGTGTATTTAGCATTTATTTTACCTCTTATGTTAGTTTCTGCTGTTACTATGAAACTCATCGGAACAGCCAACGAAAATCAGCTCCGAGGTGAACTTCGTCAGAAGGCCCAACAATTGGCTCAAGGAATTGGCCGGTATTTTGAAACGTTCGCTGATTCGGTGGACAACAATGCGCTGGAGCATCGGTTAAAGGAACTCTCAACATCAGCTAATATCGACATTAATGTTTATGAGAATACAGGCAAGTTGATGGCCTCCAGCCAGCCAGAAATTTTTGACAATCAGCTAACTTCAAATTTGATGAGCCGGTTGGCGTGGGAGCGATTGGCGAGGGAGAAAGAAAACTATTTCCTAAAGAATGAAAACATAGGCCTGCTTACATTTAACAACTCTTATTTGGCAATCGATAATCCTGCGAATGGTCGCTTAACAGCTATTCTAAACTTGCCGTTTTTCAAATCAGCTGATCAAATTGAAAAAAACCAAGCGATCGTTTTATCCAACATACTCGTCATATTTGTTGGGGTATTTTTGTTATTTTCATTTGTGTCCTCTTACGCTGTGAAGTCACTTATTTTCCCGCTAAAATTTATCACCAAAACGTTGCGAAATACCACGTTTGGCAAAAATCCCGTCCTTCAATGGAAATCCGATGACGAAATAGGATTGATGGTAAACGAATATAATCGAATGGTCAGCAATTTGGAGAATAGTAGAATTCAGTTGGCCCGCACGCAAAAGGAAACTGCTTGGCGCGAGATGGCGCAGCAAGTAGCACACGAAATAAAAAACCCGCTCACCCCTATGAAACTCACGTTGCAGCAAATGGAGCTGGCGTATCGAGATAATGATGAAAAGCAAAAAACTGTTCGCTCTTTATTGAGTCAGGTTGAGATCCTGAATCAGATCGCCTCCTCTTTCAGCACATTCGCCAAAATGCCGACCCCTAATTTGGAGCGCATTGATATCGCTGGTGTGCTGCACAAGACCGCTGACTTATATAGCAATCATCCTTCGGGGAAAGTTTTTTTACACGTAAGCGGCACACCGGTTTTTGTGATGGGCGATGATCAATTGATGAGCCGTATTTTTTCCAACCTCATTCTCAACGGCCTTCAGGCGGGGAAAGAAAATGAACCTGTCACCGTTACTATTGAGCTTCTTCCAGAGGCTTCTCAATGCATTATTTTGTTTAAAGATAACGGCTTAGGTGTTTCCGATGATTTGTTGGATCGGATATTTGTTCCTTATTTCAGCACCAAAAAATCCGGCTCGGGCTTGGGCTTGGCAATCGCAAAACAAGGGATCGAGCAGAGCGGGGGTAGCATTTCCTTTACCACTTATCAAGGAAAGGGAACTGAGTTTCGAATTGAGTTGCCAACAGCTTAAGCTATGCGATTCACAAACTATTTTGGGTTCATCACTATTCTATTCATTTGTAATCTTAAATTGTTTATTTTTCATTCCATTTTACTTAATGACTGATTAAATCAAAACTATGGATCGGAAACTCAGAATGGGCATGGTAGGCGGAGGTAAGGATGCCTTCATTGGCTCCATCCATCGCTTGGCCGCAAATATGGACGGCCTCATTGAAATTGTAGCGGGTGCGCTCAGCATCAACCCCGAAATTGCAAAAGAAAGTGGTAAAGCGCTCTTTTTAAGTGAAGACCGTACCTACTTGACGTATGAGGAAATGATTGAAAAGGAGTGTAAACTTCCGGCCGATAAACGAATTGATTTCGTCACCATCGTGACTCCCAACTTTGCCCATTTTGCCCCCGCCATGCTTGCATTGGAGAAAGGCTTTCATGTTGTAATAGAAAAACCAATTACGTTTTCGCTAGATGAAGCACGTCAGTTAAAAAAGAAAGTTGATCAAACAGGTTTGATCCTTTGCCTTACTCATACTTACTCAGGATACCCGATGGTGAGGCAGGCAAGAGCGATGGTTCGTGAAGGAGTTTTAGGAAAGATCAGAAAGATTGTGGTGGAATACCCACAAGGTTGGCTCAGCAAAATGAGCGAGCGCGAAGGCAACGTCCAAGCTGCGTGGAGAACGGACCCTAAAAAATCTGGCAAGGCTGGCGCGATGGGCGACATCGGCACACATGCCGCGCACTTGGCGGAATTTATTTCTGGTTTAAAAATAATCCAGTTGTGTGCCGACCTAAATATCATCGTTCCCGGCCGTGCGTTAGATGACGATGGTAATGTGTTACTAAAGTTTGACAATGGCGCTGCAGGCGTATTGATAGCCACACAAATAGCAGCGGGTGAAGAGAATAATTTGCGAATAAAGATCTATGGCGAACATGGCGGCCTCGAATGGGCGCAGATGGAACCTAATACGCTCTTGGTAAAATGGTTGGATAAGCCCACACAAATTTTGCGTGCCGGTACCAACGGATTTCTGCACCCTGATGCTATTTTTAACTTCCGTACACCCGCTGGCCACCCCGAGGGATACTTAGAGGCTTTTGCTAATCTCTACCGCAATTTTGCTCTCGCATTGTCCGCCCGAATAGATGGCACCACGGCAGCGGCAGTAATAGATTTTCCCACCGTTGAAGACGGCATCCGAGGAATGGCGTTCATTGATAACGTAGTAAAGAGCGGGCAGAGCAAAGAGAAGTGGACAACATTTGAAGTTTAATTTGAAAATTGGTCGATTTGAAAATTTGAAAATGAACTTGTGTCCAACTTGCAAAGACGAAATCAAAACTAATGATTAACCCAACCCACATCGGTCCGCGTACTCCCTACACGAAGTGGAGAGGGGGTGGCCACGTGTGTCTCGCGTGGTCGGGGTTGAGTCACAGCAGACGCCAAGAAATCAAAAATCGTAAATCATAATTCTTAAATAGATTCAATGACTACACTAAAAGGACCAGGCATTTTCCTCGCGCAGTTCATGGGAGATGAGCCTCCCTTCGATAATTTAAAATCTATTTGCAAATGGGCAGCATCCCTCGGATACGTAGGGGTTCAAATCCCCAGTTGGGATGCGCGCTATATCGACCTAAAAAAAGCAGCAGAGAGCAAAGACTATGCTGATGAAATTCGGGAGACCGTAGAATTGTGCGGACTAAAAATCACCGAGCTTTCTACACACTTGCAAGGACAATTAGTGGCTGTAAACCCTGCCTACGATACTGTGTTTGATGCCTTCGCGCCCAAGAGCGTGCGTGGCAAAACGAAAGAGCGCACCGCATGGGCGGTTGATCAATTGAAGTTAGCCGCCAAGGCCAGCAAAAATTTGGGGCTGAACGCGCACGCCACTTTTTCGGGTGCGCTCATGTGGCAAACCGTTTATCCGTGGCCACAGCGCCCCGCGGGTTTGGTGGAAGACGGGTTCAAAGAATTGGCCAAGCGCTGGCTCCCCATCCTCAATGCGTTTGACAAAGTAGGTGTAGATGTGTGTTACGAAATCCATCCGGGCGAAGACCTGCACGATGGGATCACCTTCGAGCGTTTTTGGGAAGCCACTGGCAGCCACATCCGTTGCAACATGTTGTACGACCCCAGTCATTTTTTATTGCAGCAACTCGATTACTTGCAGTACATCGACTTCTATCATTCTTTTATCAAAATGTTTCACGTCAAAGATGCCGAGTTCAACCCCACTGGCAAGAGTGGCGTATACGGTGGCTATCAAGAGTGGGTCAACCGACCCGGTCGCTTCCGTTCGTTGGGTGATGGTCAAGTAGATTTCAAATCCATATTTAGTAAATTGGCTCAATACGGTTACGAGGGTTGGGCCGTGCTAGAGTGGGAGTGCTGCATCAAGCACCCTGAGCAAGGCGCCCAAGAAGGCGCACCGTTTATCAAAGACCACATCATCCGCGTAACAGAAAAAGCATTTGACGATTTCGCCTCGGCAGGTAAAAATCCAAAACTGAATAAAACTATTTTAGGAATATAAGGGAAAGCAAGTGGTGGTTGAGAGTAAGAAAAAATTTGAATTCTTTGGCGGCATGCTGTGCGTCAAGTATCGTTTCCCGCTTTTTCGGACGATACGCATCGCAGCGTCAACTGGAGAATATTTTCTAACTTTAGGTCCATCAAGATGACCCAAGAAGAAAAAAATTTTTTAAAAGCATCGTCCCCGAGGCTGGAGACGATGGCTAATTTGGAATTCAAAACTCAACAAATCAATCTTAGGAATTTAATATGAAAATTATGAAAAGACACCAAACCAGTTACTTGATTTTCGCCATCGTCCTTTCTATTACTGTATATGCCTGTGGCTCGAAAAAGGAAACGACCAATGGCGAAGATTACGGCACGCCAAAGGAAGACGCGACCGCGCCAATAACTGCGGTTGATGCCATCACACAGGGAGAGTCGTTGGTGAAGGGCAGTGATTGTAGAACCTGTCACCATTCGGTAAACAAAATCATCGGTCCATCCCACACCGATGTCGCCAAGAAGTATGAATTCACCAAAGCCAATGTGGAAATGTTGGCGGGTAGAATAATCAAAGGCGGCTCAGGGGTGTGGGGAGAAGTTCCAATGGCAGCCCATAGTGATGTTACGCAAGCCGATGCCGAAAATATGGCAAGATATGTGCTATCGCTGGATGGAGAAACGGAACATTAAAAGATTATTGATTGTGATTTTTGATTTCCGCCTTGTACGATGAGGCAGTTGCCTTGTAATTTTTGATCCTTGTTTAAAGTCACCGTGTCAAAAGTTCAGTCACCCCTCTCCTTGGAAGAGGCGACCGGGGGTGAGGTGGAAGTAATATATTTTTGTTTTGTGAATTATAATTAGATTTAATTAAAACTACTATGGACTATCGACCATCGACCCGCATTAATACAGTAATCGTCCTGCTATTGTTTTCTTTCATAGGAACCGCCAACTCTCAAAATACGCTCAGCAAACAAGAAAAGAAAGACGGCTGGAATTTATTGTTTGATGGCAAAACATTGAAAGGCTGGCACAACTTTAAAAGTGATAAAATTGGCGAAGCGTGGGAGGTGGTGGATGGAGCTATCCATCTCACCAAAACGCAGAACGAGGGCCTTCAGGTAAAACGCGGTGGCGACATTGTTACCGATCGTGAATACGAAAATTATGAATTCAGCATCGAGTGGAAAATTGCCCCGTGTGGAAATAGCGGAATCATTTTTAATGTTGTCGAGTCGCCCGAGTACCAAAATGTGTGGCAGACGGGCCCAGAGATGCAAGTGCTAGACAATACCTGTCATCCAGATGCAAAAATTGACAAACACCGTGCAGGTAATTTGTATGATTTGATTGCTAGCCCTATTGAATCTGTAAAGCCCGCCAATGAATGGAACGTAGCTAAAATAATGTGTAGCAACGGCAACCTAGAGTTGTGGTTGAACGGAGTTTTGCAAGTGAAGACAACCATGTTTACACCCGAGTGGGAGGCGATGATCAAAGGAAGCAAGTTTAAAGACATGCCGGACTTTGGTAAATCCAAAAAAGGAAAAATCTCCTTGCAAGATCATGGTGATCTAGTGTGGTTTCGCAATATTAAGATTAAGGAGTTGAAGTAGGTATTTGGCTACAATCCTAAGGCTGCAAGCAACAAGCTCGTTGAAGCCCAAGTCATGAAGTTTGAGCCAGGAAAAAATAAGGAATGACGAAATGTCGAAATCAAAAAGTTAAAATAATTCCGTTAACGGTGCACAGCCTGTAGCTTGAAGCCAGAATTAAAAGACATGAATTCCCAAACAACGCAGACCAATAATTAACACAATGACCCTCAACATCTTCGACACTGAATTTGTGACCTGTGAATTGGATGATTCATTGCCGGTATTGAAGCACCGGTGGAAGCAGGCACCTTCAGGCCAAGAATTTAAATTTACACTTAAACGAATTTTAGAAGAATATAAGTCCCTTTTGAAATCCTATAAAAACTTGGCGTGGATGGTAGATGCTGCCGAATTGGGTGAGCTAGATGAAGAAGTTGAAAATTGGCTCGTCACAGACTGGGAAAAAATGTTGTTTGAAGAAGCGGGCGTAAAAGTACATGCGGTGATTTTAGGCCGGAGCATCTTTGCCGATTACCCCATGGAAAAATTCAAGCAGGGTGCAGAAAAGAAATTTGAAAAATTTAATGTCAACTTAGGCGTGTTCTCCAATCAGCAAGATGCCTACACGTGGATGAAAGATCAAATTGTAAACCTAAAAAAATAAGATATGAACCGCAGGCAATTTGTTCAGGCCACTTCGATGGCCGCCTTTGGCGCAGCCACGTTAAGCTCCTTCGCCTTCCTAGACAAAAAGAAAATTGGCTTGCAATTATATTCTTTGCGCGACATCATTGGCAAAGATGTGAAGGGCGTGTTGACTAAAGTGGCGGGCTTTGGCTACAAAGAGTTGGAGGCATACAGTTACAACGATGGCAAGATATTTAACATGCGTTACCCGGAGTTTACCAACTTGGTGAAAAGTTTGGGCATGGAGGTAACGAGCGGCCATCATGGCTTAGGCAAATCAGAATCTTCCAAAATGCTAAAAGGCACGGTATTAAATGGGTGGGAGAAAGCCGTGAACGATGCAAAAGAGGCCGGCCAAAAATTTATGGTGGTCGCCTATCTAACAATTGACGAACGCAACGATTACAAAGGAGTATGCGAAGCACTGAACAAAGCAGGTGAAGTTTGTAACAAATATGGAATCCGGCTTAACTACCACAACCACGATTTTGAGTTTGAGCAATTTGAAGGTCAGGTGGCGTATGACTTGATGTTGACAGAACTCGATCCTAAACTCGTGGGCATGGAAATGGATTTATACTGGATGTATGTGGCCAACAAAAATCCATTGGATTATTTTGCAAAGTATCCCGGTCGCTTTGAGCAATGGCATGTAAAGGATATGGACAAAACCAATCCTACAACCCAAGTAGATGTAGGCACAGGCCGCATCGATTTCAAATCCATATTTGCAAAAGCAAAATTATCGGGTTTAGAACATTTTTACATTGAGCAAGAAGCGTATCCCATCAGTTCGATTGATAGTATTGAAAAGTCTATTGGAAATTTGAAGAGGATTATTTAGACCGCTTAAAAATCTGCTAGGATGCACGAATATGTGCAGATGGCAAGACACCCATAGTAAATTAATTAGGTCCAATGAGTAGAGCAAAGCAAATGGGAAAAAGCAAAATTTGTAGTTACTTATTATTGCCCTTTATTTTAAGCTCTTTATTTCTAAGACTTTCTTTTCTATTTGACAGCAAAGCCCAATAATCATTAACAATCCGCGCGTTGCATCCAACCTCCAGTTGCTTGCTATCTGGTTACAAACCTTTAATTTTCTTATTTGATTTCGGCCACAAACCTAGGAGGTTTTAAAAAACTCTTAGGTTTGGTTAGGCTGATGCTCGCGTGAGGGATGGAGGCATTTGTTTGAGCCCGAAATGGAAAGCGCGGTTGGTGGCGAGTGCCGATAGCCCGACCCGCTCGCCTGCGGTGGCTTTTGCGAAGCGGGCGAAGGGACACGCCCAATTGAAATAAAATCTCGCCTTTTCATTATTTCAATCGTTTGAAACATTTTATTTTCACGTTTTCTATCCCTATTTTGCAAACTTATACAGACAGTCTATGGATGCCAAAACAGCAAATGCAACGTATAAAATCAATCATCAAGAAGTAGCCAGTTGGGTGCAGCAAATGGTTGACCTCTGCCAACCCGATTCAGTTCGTTGGTGTGATGGCTCTACCGAAGAGTACGATGATCTGTGCAATCAATTAGTGGCCACAGGTACGTTCATCCGACTTGATCCTAAGAAACGCCCGAATAGTTTTGCGTGCTTTTCAGACCCCAGTGATGTAGCACGGGTAGAAGATAGAACTTATATCTGTAGTCGCACGAAAGAAGATGCAGGCCCTACCAACAATTGGGTAGATCCGCGCGAGATGAAGCCTCGCTTAAAAAAATTATTTGACGGTTGTATGAAAGGCCGAACGTTATACGTGATCCCATTTAGCATGGGGCCAGTGGGTTCGCAATTGGCTCACATTGGAGTTCAAATTACCGACTCAGAATATGTGGTTGTGAATATGCACATCATGACCAGAGTCGGAAAGAAAGTAATTGATGTATTGGGAACTGGAGGAGAGTATGTAAAATGTTTGCACTCTGTAGGAGCTCCCTTGGCCACTGGGCAAAAAGATGTGAAGTGGCCAACCAACCAAACTGTAAAATACATTGTTCACTATCCGGAAGACAGAGCCATCGTTTCGTACGGTTCTGGTTATGGCGGAAATGCGTTGTTAGGAAAGAAGTGTTTTGCCTTGCGGATCGCCTCGTCTATGGCGCAAGAAGAGGGTTGGCTTGCAGAGCACATGTTGCTAATGGGGGTTCAAAATCCTGACGGAGAGAAAACATATATAGCTGCGGCTTTTCCAAGCGCCTGTGGCAAAACTAATTTTGCCATGTTGATTCCACCGAAGGAATTTGACGGATGGAAAATAACAACTGTTGGTGATGACATTGCTTGGATCAAGCCTGGCAAAGACGGAAAATTGTATGCTATCAATCCGGAGGCCGGATACTTTGGAGTAGCTCCCGGTACAAACGAAAAAACAAATCCGAATGCGATCCAGTCAATTTCGAAGAATACGATTTTTACCAACGTAGGTATTACCGATGACGGAGATGTGTGGTGGGAGGGTCTGACGAAAGAGCCGCCCAAAAATTTGACTGATTGGAGAGGGCAGAAATGGGATCCCGCAAGCGGAAAGCCGTGTGCACACCCCAATGCTCGATTTACGGCTCCCGCTATCCAAAATCCCGTGTTAGATTCTGATTGGGAAAACCCAAATGGTGTGCCTATTGGTGCATTCATTTTTGGAGGAAGACGGAGTACAACTATCCCATTGATCTATCAAGCTCATAATTGGAACTCTGGCGTTTATTTGGCGGCCACCATGGGTTCTGAAATGACTGCTGCCGCATTTGGGGAACTAGGTAAGGTTCGGAGAGATCCATTCGCCATGCTACCGTTTTGTGGATATCACATGGGCGACTACTTCAACCACTGGTTGCAGTTTGGAAGAAACATACCTAACCCGCCTCGCATTTTTGGAGTGAATTGGTTTAGGAAAGATGAGCAAGGGAATTTTCTGTGGCCGGGATTTGGAGAAAACACCCGCATATTGAAATGGGTGGTAGAGAAGATTCAAGGAAAATCTAACGCTGTCGAAAGCCCAATTGGCTGGATGCCACAATATGACGATATCGATTGGACAGGGTCGGATTTTACTCGGCAGGAATTTGAGGCGATTATGAACATCGACAGAGAAGCCTGGAAAAAAGAATTGTTAGATCATGCAGAACTATTCGAGCGCATGTACGATAAGTTGCCGAAAGAATTCATCTTCATGCGCGAGTTATTGCTTTCGAGTTTGTGGAGGTCACCCGAGAAGTGGAAGTTGGAAACGGGAGAGGTTTAAGTCTTTGGCTTCCGGATGATGAAATGAGCTTTAAAATCTTTCGCTGTTAATAGATTTTTGAATTCTGGGTTTTCTAAAAGCCATTGTCAGGTAGAGTTGAGGCGATAATTGGTTCAGAATTAATTACAATTAGATTAGTTCAGAAAATATTTCCTTTGGAATAAAGGTTTGAAATAGGGTTCACTGAATTCAGGGGCACCTCCGCCAAGCAAAAGGATTTCAGCCTGCTGAAGTGCGGTTTCAATTCTTTTAATGTTTCCTTGAGAGCCTAAATTATATTCTTGTAGGACGCGCTGTGAGCTAAACTGATTTTCCCCGTTGACAAGGGCTTTAAGGTAGTTTGTCTGCTTTGATGTAAGAGAATAAGTTTGATTCTGGAAGAGCGGGGAATTAGATACCAGCAACTCTTCAACACTTTTTCTAACAATTTCTTTGGTCACTGATTTAGTGGTATTGTACCAGATTATTCGGCAAACCCATTGAATGTAGTAGGGATGGTTTTCTACTGCATCAATAAGGGTTTCGATTAAAGGTTCGGATATTGATTTCCCCGAATTATTGAAAGCCTCAAGAATGAATTTCATCCATTCACTTTTGTCAATCTTAGTTAAAAAAATTACCTCCCCAAATTTAAAAAACGGCAAGGAGCTTTTATTGAACATTTCTGTCATTACATGGCGTTTGCTTCCATAAAGGCAATAGCAAACATTAGAATGATGTTGCCACACGGACCGGAGCTTTTCCAGAAAGCTCTTTCCGTCCTTCCAATCATTTATTTTCTGGAACTCGTCAACACAAATTATTACAGGAATACCCTTGTCAACTGCTATTTGTTGAGGAAGGCTTAAAATGTCGTCAATGTGTTTAGCATCCCTAGGTAATTTCACACCGATGTTGATATCAGACCCTTCAACTACCGTAAAGGAGATGTATGGGGTTATATTTTTTATCCAGCCTCCAACATTTCGGGTAATATCTTTAAAACGGCTGCTGGTCGCTTGCAAAATTAATCTGACATATATTTCAAGAAATTCTTCCTTAGATGTTATTCCAAAAAGATCAATTTGAACGGAAATATGTTTCCCGTTGTATTTGTGGATGGCCTGTTTTACAAGGGAGCTCTTCCCCCATCTGCGGGGAGATATGAGTATGATATTTTGCCCGTCCCTGAAGGCGGATTGAAGTTTTTTAACCTCCTTGACGCGATTGCAAAACATGCCATCTTTTACAGTCTCTCCAAACTTGAACGGATTTTCCATAATATATGCCTAATTGAGTGTTATACAAATATAGGTAAAATATATTATCTATTTTTGTACTATACACATTTAGGTAATATGCCCCTGAATGTTACGGTTCAGCCAGACACTCATGCCAATTTTTGATTGGAGATTGAGAAGGAATAATGAGAGACTTTTCGCGTAGCGATATTCCAAGATTTGGCGTAATGCAAGTCTGGGAGTTTAATCCACCGGGGTCAATCCAACGTTATCGGAAATCAACAAACTCACCCTTTCCAATTAATTGAACAGGCGACCTGCGCGAGTTATTACTTTCGAGTTTGTGGAGGTCACCCGAGAAGTGGAAGTTGGAAACGGGAGAGGTTTAAGTCTTTGGCTTCCGCTTGATAAAATGAACTTTAAAATCTTTCTCTTTTAGTAGATTTTTAAATTCTGGGTCTCCTGTAATAAGGAGACCTTTTTTTTCTATTGTCAAAGCAGCAGCAAATGCATCGGCATAGGATAGTTTATAAGATGCTTTGAGTTTGGCTGCCCGATAGGCGAGATCAAAGTCGGCATTAACGAAAGTGAAGGGCATTTGCAAAGTTGCTTCCAATGCAAGTTCAGCCTTTTCGGAAGATTGCTTTCGGCTAGTCATGTAATAAACCTCGCCTAGGTTGATGACAGACATATAGCCAGGTTGTTCTCGATTTATTTTCCCTAGCCAGTCTACTACGTCTTCATTTCCCGGCTCTTTTCTGAAAAGGGTAATAATAGCAAAGCTGTCGAAGATAAGACTCATAGCTCTCTTTCTCTTTTCTTTTCATCCATTAGTTCTTTGAGGACATCTCCTTTACCAGCCAGAATACCAACAAATTGCTGAAAATAGCTTTTGTCAAGCGGTTTGATAATCAGATTTCCATTAAGCTCAACAAAAGCAACTTTTTGATTGGCTTTGAATCCAAACTTCTTTCGGTATTTTTTGGGTATTAAAACTTGTCCTTTGGATGTGAGTGTTGATGTCTCCATATTATAAATTGTAACACGAATGTACAAACGTGTTACTAATTTAAAAAGTCAAGCTTTTAACAACTATCATGCGTTGTTTGATATTCTAGGTACGGGGACGAGTTGCGGGTTTTGAATGAATTTGCGCAGATGGCGCGATATTACTTCTCTCCCTTAAAAATTCCTGCTTGAAAGAGTAGAGTTTTGGTAAGCTTCCCAGTGTCGTCAAACTCTTTCCACTCTTTGTGCTTTTTGTTGGCCACGTATAACCCTTGCTCTTTTATTTTTCCGTTTGGGAAATAGCTGGTGTAGACTCCGTGTTGACGACTGCCTATGTACTCGCATTCAGATAATAGTTTTCCGTCCGCGTAATAATTTTTTACCGGCCCTGTTATCAGGCCAAACTTCCAAGTTTCTTCCACCGACTTTTCTCCATTCTCGTGAAACTGTGTTCGAACTCCTGTAAGTTTTCCTTTTTCGTAGGCTTCTTTGAGTTTAGGTGTTTTGCCATCCGCAAAATAAAAGACCCAAGTTCCGTGTGCTTGACCATCGCGAAATTCCTTTTCTGAAACCGTTTTACCGTCTTCTATAAATATAGTGGTCTTGCTGTCTTTTCCGTTGAAAGCAACCTGCTCCTTTGCTTGAATGTTGCCGTTTTCAAAATAGTCGTAATTAGTTCCGTACTTGCCGCCCTCCTTAAATTGATACTCGTGTCTTTTTTTGCCGCTTGAATAATAGGCAATGTTATCACCATGTAGTCGGGCATTCATGAAGTGCCCTTCTAATAATAAATGCCCTTCGGGATCGTAGCTTTTAAAATCTCCCACCTTTTCGCCTTCTGCGATCGAATAGATTAGTTCTAGCTGCGAGGAGGGGTAGAACGATTTAAAATAACCTGATATAAAACCGTCTCTGTAATTGGCTTCTGTTTCCACAATCTCTGTTTCGTAAAATGTCTTCGTTACGCCATTGGGTTTTTGATTTTTGTACGTAATCTCTTTTCTGATTTTTCCGGAAGGGTAGTACTCTTTCACAAATCCATCTGGCTTGCCTTTTACAAATGAGCTTTCCAGTTTAAGCATTCCGCTCGGGAAGTAAGACTTAATGCTGTCTACCAGAAGGTTGTTTTGATAAAATGCTTTTTGGATGGGCTTTCCTTTTTCGTTGAAGACTTCTACAGGGCCGTGGCGCAATCCGTCTGCATACGTAATTTTCCGGATGAGCGTTCCGTTTTGATGGTATTCTAGAAAAGTGCCTGAGCGAACTCCGTTTATAAATGTTCCTTCGATGTTGACTTTGCCGTTCTGGTAGTACCGTTTATATTTTCCCTCCATGGTTTGATTGTCGGCTGTCACAAAATACTGCTCTTGTACCTGCCGCTTCGTAGGGTCGTAAAAGGTTTTCACTTCTTTTTGAGAGAAGGAAGTTAGACTACTAAGGAGCAATAAGATTGGTAATAAGATTCGCATATTTTATTTTTTTTCACCACAGAGTTCATTGAGTAATGTACAAAGAGGAAGGTTACGCACAGTTAACGAATAAGTAAAGTTGATGTTGTGTTGCTTAGCTAGCTAACTAATTTGCTTAAATCCTCAGTTTATCTGGGTTAAGTCGAGTATCAAATATTGTTTCTACCTAAACCAGTTGTTGCTCAAGTTGAAAAGTGTAAATAAATTTATAGTTACCTTCTACCAAAAATCGATATTCTCTTTTTGTATTTTTTATCTTCTCTTGTCGTGGGTCGCACTCTGGAAAACTTTCTGATTGGTTTGCGCTACTTAGAATATTTTCCACTATTTGCTTTGCTGTGGCCTGATTAGACTAAATAACGTGTTCCCTTTTCACTTGTCAAACTTGGCGCGCACTATTTTTTCAATCTCTTGCTGGGTATGTACGCGCCCTTCTTTTTGGTCTTGCTCTGACCGAATTAATTTTTCTGAAAGTTCCATTTCTGATTTTGGCATTCTTAATTCGTATGATTTGCTGGCCATGCTTTTTCTTAAGGCCTCTACTTGCTCGATTGATTTTTCATCTTGCAAACGGGTAAGCCACTCGATCAATTCTAATTTTTTTGGTGCTATGTCCATCGGTCATGCAATTTATGTTTCTACTAAATAACTTAAACTTTAATCATCTAGTGCAAACCTATTAAGTACCATCGGCCAGGGATAGAAGCGGAAAGCCTCCCGAGTCTGCGCCCTGGACAGGCGCGCTGGTCGAGGGAGCTTGTAGCGAATAGCCCGGTGCTGACTGCCCGCCTCGGGCGTCAGCAGGTCGCCTAATTTTTATTTTTTTATTTTCTCTTCTATTTTTCTTTTGGCAAACAAGCTATAATTTTTCAATCACGATCGCGGATGCGCCACCCCCACCGTTGCAAATACCCGCTACGCCAATGGCTGAATTGGTTTGCTTCAGAATATTGGCGAGTGTAATGGTGATACGCGTGCCCGATGCACCGAGCGGATGACCCAACGCTACTGCTCCGCCATAAATGTTTACCCTTTCCGGATCAAGGCTCAGTAATTTATTGTTGGCCAGCGCCACGACAGAAAAGGCTTCGTTGATTTCGTAGTAGCCTACATCATTTTTATCCACACCTGCCATCTTCATCGCCTTGGGTATGGCAAGAGATGGCGTAGTGGTAAACCACATCGGGTCTTGTGCGGCATCGGCAAAGCCACGGATTTTGGCAATAGGAGTGAGGCCTAGTTCCTTCATCTTTTCTTTGCTCATTAAAATGACGGCTGCCGCACCATCGTTGATAGTAGACGCGTTGGCTGCCGTCACCGTGCCTTCTTTGGTGAAGACGGGTTTCAGCCCTGGAATTTTTTCAAAGTTCACAGTTTTATATTCTTCGTCTTCAGCAAACAATGTTTTGTTCCCTTTCTTATCAATCAATTCAACGGGTACTATTTCGTCTTTGAATTTGCCCGCAGCCCAGGCGGCCGCAGCGCGTTTGTAGGAATTGATGGCATAGGCATCTTGCTCTTGACGAGTGATGCTCATTTCCTTTGCGGTATTATCGGCACATACGCCCATCGCACAATGGTTGTAAACATCGGTGAGGCCATCGTAAGTTAACCCATCCAACACTTCGCCATTGCCATATTTAAAACCGTAGCGCGCCTTCATCAGATAGTAAGGGATGTTGCTCATGTTTTCTGTTCCACCCGCCACTACTACATCGTTTTGTCCGAGCATAATACTCTGCGCGCCCAACATGATGGCTTTCATGCCCGAGGCACAAACTTTGTTCACCAGTGTGCAAGGTATTTCGTAACCTAACCCTGCCGCCACGGCTACTTGTGTGGCGGGTGCTTGCTGCAAACCCGATGAGATCACGTTGCCAATAAATACTTCTTGCACGTGTTTCGGATCGAGCCCTATTTTTTGCAGTGCACCTTTTACGGCTACTCCCCCCAATTGCACAGCGGTTTGCGAAGCCAAGCTGCCACCAAAACTACCGATGGGTGTACGCACGGCCGATACGATATATACTTCCTTCATTTTGTATTTTTTAAATGCGAATTTTCCGACTGCAAGTTAATTGATTTTGACGATTTTTTTTGGGGCATGCTGAACGAGGCGTCAGCACCGGGCTGTCCGCTCCAAGCTCCCGTGGCTGGCCACCGCATGGAGTTCATCCCGAGCGCGGCCTCGGGAGGCTTTCCGCTTCCATCCCTTGCCCGGTTTACATCTCGTATTTTGGGCACAGCAATTTATTGACATTAGGCATCTCTAAAAACTCTGCTCACCCTTCTCTTTCGATAGCTATCGGGATGGAGAAGGGTAAGGGTTGAGGTGAAGAAAAAAAGAGGGTTTTTAGAGATACCCATCAGTGAAACACCTCTTTCCTTTTTACACTCGTCAAGTACTCGGCATCCATCAGCGTTTTCGCGCAAGCCGCAGCATGTGGAAGTTCGTACCTAAAAAAGAATTTCATCGTGTGTATTTTGCCTTCATAGAAATCTTGGCGTTGGTTTTGAAAATTACCCGACTGCAAAGAGGTGTAGGCTACCACCGCTTGTTTCAGCCATTGCCAAGCAATTACTACATAACTGAACTGCTCCAAGAACACCGTTGCATCTGATAAGTATCGATCGATATCACCTTGCTGCGCAAACGCACTCAGGTGTTTTAATACTTGCTGAATCCGCACCACTTCTTCCGCCAATTCATTGCCATATTTTTTCAACGGATCGTACACCGCAGCGCGGTTGATAGTTTCTTGAATTTCTTGCAGCAAAATGAAAAGGGCTTTACCTTTTTCCATCACCACTTTTCTTCCGAGCAGGTCAATCGATTGGATGCCCGTAGTCCCTTCATAGAGCGACATGATTTTTAAATCGCGGTAATGTTGCTGCACGGGAAAGTCCATCGTAAATCCATAGCCTCCCAACACCTGAATCGCCAACGCAGCCGATCTGCTTCCTTGTTCGGACGAATAGGTTTTTACAATGGGTGTCAACAATTCCAATAGCAATAGATGTTTTTGTCTTTCCTCACCCTCGGTTGCATGCACCAAATCGGAAAGACGATTGCATTCCATGGTCAGTGCCAACGCACCTTCAGCGATGGCTTTTTGTGTCAACAACATACGTTGCACATCTGGGTGATTGATGATGAGGGTAGGGGCTTTCACTGGATCCTTCTCGCTCGCCAATCTCCCTTGCGGGCGCTCGCTGGCATATTGCAACGATGCTTGATAGGCGGCCATCGCCACGGAGGCTGCGACTAGTCCAACGCTGATGCGTGCTTCGTTCATCATCTGAAACATGTACGACAACCCTTTATGGGGTTCACCTACCAGCCAGCCTCTGCAACTCTCTTTATCGCCAAAAACAAGATGTGTGGTGCAATAGCCACGTTGCCCCATTTTTTGAAAATCACCTGCACAGAAAACATCATTAGGCGTGAGCGACCCATCTTTCTCCGGCCAAAATTTTGGAATGATAAATAATGAAATGCCTTTCGTTCCTGCAGGTGCTCCTTCAATCCGCGCCAGCGTAAGATGAACAAAATTATCGCACGCTTCATGCTGTCCGCCTGAAATGAAAATCTTTTGACCTTTGATTTTATAAAACCCATCGCCCGATGATTTGGCACTCGTGGTAATATCTGTGAGCGAGCTTCCAGCTTGAGGCTCTGTCAACGCCATCGTGCCTTGCCACTTGCCCGCAAAAATGTTGGGGACAAACGTTTTGATTTGTTCTTCTGTACCAAAGCTGGTGATAAGCGCGGCAGAGCCAGCGGATAAACTAAAATATCCTTGGGAGCTATTGTTGGCCGACATAAAAATATGTTGAGCCGTATTATAGATCATCATGGGCAGTTGCATGCCGCCATCTTTAAATTTGGCACCCCCGCCAATCCATCCGTTTTCTGCTGCTTGCTTGATAATGGTTTTTAATTGTGGATGGGTTTTTACTCCGCCATTGCCATCGTAGTGTGCGGGCTGGGCATCCATTTCTTTGAAGTACGGAGCCATGTCGCGATCGGCCAATGACTTTGCAGATTCAATCATCATCCATGATTCTTCCCAATTGAGATGGGAATATCTTGGCAATGAAAAAATATCTTTTACAGGATGTACTTCCTGAAGTAGGAACTTGTTGTGTTCCATGCTGGTGTAACGGCTCATATTTTTTTGGTTTGAACTCTTATTCTACTGTCAGATTGAGCTTGTCGAAATCTGTTTCTATAGCCTTCGACAAGCTCAGGATGACACTATTTGATATGCTAATTCTTTCATTTAATTACTTCCAACTTTCAACTAAGCACTTTCAACTTATCTTGCTGCTCCGCCATCAATTGTTAAACAAATTCCGCTTACAAAAGAGGCTTCGTCAGACGCTAAGTAAAGATAGCCATTTGCAATATCATCCGGCACACCCCACTTTCCTACTGGTATGTGAGCCAGGCTTTGCTTGCGCACTTCTTCGGGCATAGCATCGGTCATCGCGGTTTGGATAAAGCCGGGCGCAATACAATTTGCAGTGATGCCAAAGCGACCTAATTCCAATGCCCACACTTTAGTCATGCCAATGATCGCTGATTTTGTGGCCACATAATTGGTTTGGCCATAGTTTCCGCGAATAGCGACATTGGAAGAAGCCGAGACGATCCGTCCATAATTTTGTTCTTTCATGATCGGCACCACCGCTTGTGTGCAATTGAAAACTCCCGTCAGGTTTACTGAAATCACATCGTCCCATTCCTGCTTCGACATCTTTAAAAGTGTGCGGTCTTTCGTGATTCCTGCATTGTTGATTAGAATATCAATTCTACCAAAGTGTTTGTGAGCGGCCTCGGTAGCTTTTATTACTTGATCTTGATCGGCTACTGACACCTTTGCGAAAATAGCTTCATGTCCTTCTTTTTTTAACTGCTCCACCACTTCATTTCCTTTTTCGGAAAGATCCCACAAAATTATTTTTGCTCCTTCTTTCGCAAACCGTTTGGCGGTGGCGAGGCCGATGCCATTTGCACCTCCGGTGATCAATGCAACTTTATCTTTTAGTCTCATGGGGTAAATTTTGAATGTCGAATGTTGAATTAATAAAGTGCTGTTAATAACTCCCCAATATAAGCGGGCTTTTCCTCACCTTCTACTTCTATTTTTGCTTCCACATAAAGTTTGTAACCATTATTGGGCATATCTTCTGCGTTGGTAATTTTTCCCGTCATGCGGATGCGACTTCCCGATTTTACAGCTACCGGAAAGCGGGCTTTGTTTAAGCCGTAGTTAATAGCAGTGGTTGCACCATCAACGGCAATGAGTTCGGGAAAGAATTTGGCCGCCAATGACATTGTTAAATAACCGTGCGCGATCGTCTTTCCCTCCGGCATCTGTTGTTTGGCACGATCCACATCTACATGGATCCATTGGTGATCTTGCGTGGCGTTGGCAAATTCGTTGATGGTTTCTTGCGTTACCGTAAACCAATCAGTGGTTCCTAACGGTTGACCGATGTATTTTTTAATGTCTGCAAGTTTGATTCGCAATGGTCTTGGAATTTCATTGAGTGAAGTCTTGAACTCAGTTTTTATTTCTTCCACTATTTCTTTCACAACTTCTTTCACTACTTCTTTCTTTGTTGCAACCGGCTCTTCCGTCCAATCCCCAATCTTCACCACTGCCTTTCCAATTACTTTTCGGTTCATCAGGTCTTCGAGCGCTTTTGGTGCTTCTTCCAGTGAATAAATTTTGTGAATATGCTGTTTGATCGCCCCCGTTCTCATCAAGCCAATTATCTCTACCAGATTCTGCAAGCTCTGTTGTGGTTCCCGCTCGGCAAAACTTCCCCAAAATACGCCCATGATAGAGCAACCTTTTAACAGAGGAAGATTCGCAGGAAACTGCGGGATTTCTCCGGCCGTAAAACCAACTACTAAGTATCGCCCTTTCCAAGCCATGGACCGCAATGCTTGCTCTGCTAGTTTTCCGCCAACGGCATCGTATACCACATCCACGCCTTTGTCTTGCGTGATTTCTTTTAGTCGCGTGCGCAAGTCTTCAGTTGAATAGTTGATAGTGTGAGCCGCACCTTTTTCTCTACACGCTTCAAGTTTTTCAGCGGATGACGCTGCCGCTATTACGGTAGCCCCCATTACTTTCCCTAGTTCAACGGCCGCCAAACCCACTCCGCCACCAGCGCCCAAAACCAATAGTGTTTCTCCCGTTTTTAATTGAGCCCGATCTTTCAACGCATGGTAAGAAGTTCCGTAAGTGTAAAGCGTGCACGCTCCATTGATGAAATCCATTCCGGGAGGCATTGGAAAAACCCGATTGGCCTTCACAACCACTTTTTCTGCAAAGCCACCCCAACCACAAAGGGCTACTACACGATCGCCCGTTTTAAACTGTTTTATTTTTGCACCAACAGCTTCAATTGTCCCTGAAATTTCGCCACCGGGCGAGAACGGCAATTCTGGTTTAAACTGATATTTGTTTTGAATAATGAGCAGGTCGGGAAAGTTTATCCCACAGGCACGCACGTTTATCAACACATCTAACTCACCAATACTTGGTTCGGGAAGTTGATCAAAAACTAACGAATCGGGGAGACCAAAGGAATTACAAACAATCGCTTTCATCAGTTAAAGTTAGAGGTTAAAACTAAAATAACTAGCAACTGTCAACTCTAAACTTTAAACTAAGAACTTGGAACTAATCACTACCAATCTGGTTTTCCCTTGTCTCGCGGCTTTGTTGCCTTGCGTTTGTTCTGTTGCAGGTATTGTACCTCCTGATTCTTCATCGCTTCCAGAATCATCTTAGCCTTTTCTTCACTCATCTCCATTTGTTGCAGTTTTTCCTTTACGGAAGGAGGGAGGTCTTTCTTTTCTTTATTCTTTTCGTCCTTTTGTTGTTCTTCTTTTTCCTTTTGTTCCTTCTCTTTCTGCTCCTTCTCTTTTTGCTCTTTATCCTGCTTCTCCTTGTCTTTTTGATCTTTAGAGTCTTTGTTTTTATCCTGCTCTTTCTTCTCCTGATCTTTTTTGTCTTGGTCCTTTTTTTCTTGGTCTTTCTTCTCTTGTTCTTTATTGTCCTTCTTCTGATCTTTCTTTTGGTCGTCTTTCTTATCCTGATCTTTCTGATCTTTGTTTTGCTGATCCTGCTTTTTCTTTTCCTCCAGTTTCTTTTTTACCACTTCATAGTTGTACCTGGCTTCATCATTTTCGGGCGCGGCTTTCAAGGCTTGTTTGAAGTACTGTAAGGCTTCCTCTAATTTTTCTTGGTTATTGGCCATTACACCCAACTGCTGGTTGGCTACTGAACTGATTTTTTTGTTGGAACTTTGGGTTAGTTGTTGGTAGCTATTCAGCGCCCCTGTGGTATCGTTGGCCTGAAAGTAAGCGCTGGCTAAATTGGCTCGCACTTCATCTTCATTTACACCGAGTGAATCGATGAGGTAAGTATATTTTTGAATGGCGGTTTTAAAGTCTCCCAACAAGAAAGCTTTTTTTGCATCCGCTTTCGCGGAATTGATTTTTCCGATTTTGTCTAAATCGGTGAAGAGGAGAGTCGCGACTAAAAATAAGAGAGCGGTCTTCATATACTCACAGTCCGTATGCTTATTAAGATGTCAAATACTAATAGGATCAAAGCAGCGAGCAGAAAGTAAAAATACCGATTTGCGGATACGTCTACCATCCGTGCATCGCGTAGTTCGCCTTCTATTTTGCCAATGGTGTTGATCAGTCGGTTCACATCATTTCGTGAATCGTTGATTTCAAAATATTGTCCACTGGTTTTGCTTGCCAACGACTTTAACGAACCAGCATTGAGTTTAGATACAATCGTATTGCCTTTTTGATCGGTTTTATATCCACGACCCGTTTGAATTTGACTTCCTTTCTCTGTGCCAACCCCCAGTGTGAATAGTTTGATATTATTGTCTTCTACTTCCCTCGCTATTTGGTCGGTTTCCTCACCAAAATCTTCGCCATCGCTAATCAACACGATTACTTTTGATTTTTGCTGACTGCTAGCGCCTTCTTGTTCGGTCAGTTTTTTTAACGCCATTTTGATGGGAGGGGCAAAGTCGGTTCCGCTGGAGGGTACCAGACTTGTATTCATGGTTTCAATAAAGAGATTTAGGGCGTTTTGATCGTAGGTAAGGGGGCATTGCATAAAGGCTTCGGACGAAAAGATGATAATACCCACACGATCGGAGCCAAAGGCGTCCACAATCTTTTTCATCTCGAATTTAATTTTCTCCAGTCGAGTTGGCTGAATATCGAATGCATCCATTGACTTTGACAAATCCACACAGACCATAATATCCTTACCCACTGATTTGATTTCCTTTTTGGATCCGCCAAACGATGGCCCTAAAAACGCTATGATCAGTAACGCGAAAAAGAGGCTGCGCAAAGTAAGCTTTACTAAGATCGTGTAGAAGGGGGTGTGAAGTACTCGGCTGATACGCAGGAGCTTGACAACATAGATTGCATAAAAGGCAATAAATAGTGTGACAAGTGCCACTTCTACCCAACTGAAATTTCTAAACCAGACCATGGATGAATTTCTACAAAAATAAAAAAGCCTTATTAGAAACAAGGCTTTTTTTTGAGTGCATAATCGAACTGACGACCTTGGCGCCTCAAGCGCCACGCGATAGGTCATCTAAAAATCGTTTTGCTCCCCGTTTTTTTATTTTGGATTCAACTTTCATAGCCTCCGCCCTTGAGTTTAATGCAACAGTCCAGATCACTTTCCAGGGGATTCCATTCTGAATTGAAATAGTCTCACCCCTGTTGTGTTCAACAAGCCGGTTATCCAAATCTTGAGTGTGGCCTGAATAATACTTAGATGTTGATTCACTGAACAGTATGTAAACGATGAATTTCATAAAACAAAAAGACCCCACAAATTGTGAGGTCTTTTGTCGGGGTGGCCAGATTCGAACTGACGACCTCTTGGTCCCAAACCAAGCGCGATACCGGGCTACGCTACACCCCGAAAAACTTTAACCTAGATTCGATCTGCGACCTTGGCGCCTAAGCGCCACGCATGATCTCGGGCTACGCTACACCCCGAACATTTTTTTAAGAGGCGCAAAGATATGGAAACATATCAATTCAACAACTCTTGTGATCCCGGCTGGATTCGAACCAGCGACCTACTGCTTAGAAGGCAGTTGCTCTATCCAACTGAGCTACGAGACCAGACTTTGCTAAAGCTTTGTCTGGCAAGCCTTAGCTACCAATTGCATAAGCGTTAAATTTTTGCGGAGAGGGGGGGATTCGAACCCCCGGTAAGGTTTAACCCCTACGACAGTTTAGCAAACTATTGGTTTCAGCCACTCACCCACCTCTCCGTGGCATTAGCAGGGCGCAAATATAATTAGATTGATTGTAAATGCAGAATTTTGTTGTTCTGAATTTTTAGCGCCATTGATAGGGCTTCAATAATTCGTAATTCTGTTTAACTACCAAATCAAAAGGGTTAAAGGATGTGAATTGATACATTGTGGCACCAGACAACTTGAGTTGATAACCCCTTAAAGTTCTCTTTTTGTGAACTTTTCGAGTATGTTTACGTTTTGAGATGAAGGTTCACCTGATACGAAAAGAGACCATTGAAGACTATGCAAAGGCAAATGCACGGAGCAGAACGTCTTTTGAAGACTGGCTCGAAAAGATAAAATATGCAGAATGGGAGCAACCTCATGATATCAAAAGGACTTTCAATTCGGCAGATATGTTAGGTAATGGAAGTAATCGAGTTGTATTTGATATAGCCGGTAACAACAACAGAATGATTTGTAAGTATGCCTTTGGAGAGAAACAAGTTCATTTGTTTATATGTTGGATTGGTAGCCATGCTACTTATAAAAAGTTATGTGGTGCCAATGGACAGTACACAGTAAGTAGTTATTAAAATATTCCACTATGGAAACTTTAAAATATAAAATCATCAAAAGTAAAACTCAATATAAGGAGTACTGCAAAACGCTGGAAGAATTAGTAGATAGTAATTCCAAAAGCAAAGCGGCTACTGATGAAATTGGTTTGCTCACTCTTCTCATCGAGAAATGGGATGAAGACCACACTACGTTCAATGACGTTGACCCCATTAGACTACTACAATCACTCATGGAAGATCACCATTTGAAACCCAAAGATCTCACTGAGATTCTACGTGTGAGCAAAGGCTATGTATCAGACATTCTGCATTACAAAAAAGGTTTATCGAAGGACATCATTCGTGTCCTTTCTACTTACTTCAAGGTTTCACAGGAGGCTTTTAACAGACCTTACAAATTAAAGTCTGCGATTAATTCTCACCTGAAAGATGCAAGCGTCATGAATACTACCAAGGAACTGGCAATAGGCCATTAGGGTCATGTCTTTTTTGGGGCATTCCTGCTTTTTGTAAATTAGTATAGCATTGATCATCGCACCGATCAAGCTTATTTAGACTACTTTGCTTTGGCCAACGCACCCGTTAGTGCACCAAAGCCTCCCACTAATCCGCCAATCAAACCCATCAGCAAAAATGAATTGAGCGGCAGCAATCGGTTTACTTTTTCGGTAAGAATAGAATGAGTTGATTGGTCGATGTACAAGGCCATTCCTACCCAAAGGACTGCAACCGCAATAAAGCCAACTAAAAAAGATACGAAGCCTTTGTTGCCAATGAAGTAGGCAACGGCACACGCGCCAATGGCCAGTGACCACCACGGCAAAAACAACTCAAGTAGGAAGCAGACAACGATGGTAGCCATAAATTGATAAGCGAGTTTCATTTTGATGCAGGGTTTAAAGTGATGGTGGCAATTTCTTTGCCTTTCATTTTTTCAGCTTCTGATACAAAGGTGAATTTAACATACTTGCCTTTCGTCCAGAGTTGTAATAAGTTGTTGTAATAAGGACTTCCAGGATTTCCCGACTGACCGCCCGGGTAAACGCCCCATGCGTTGATGCCCGATTTTTCCAAGCTCACGACCATGCGCCAACTGGGGCCATGGGTTTTGGAGTGGGCATTTACAATGCTGCTATTTCCCCCATGTTCGATGTTATAGCTGAACGCTTTTTGACGCAGCAAGTGATTTGCTACAGCACCCTTATACGCTGCCCAGGTTAAATCTTTTTTGTTCTCTGCCTTCCATTTTTCGATTGCAGCAACGCCTTCCACAAATGATTTTTGAATAATCTCTTTTGCCGTTTCTTTTTCAGGAGTGGCCTTTACATCAAAGAAATCCAGCTCCGGCTTCTCCTTCATCAGCTTGATAGTCAGGAAAGTAGATGGCCTTGGCAATGCCGTTTTCGGGTCATCAAATTCATCCCACACTAGTGGAGTCAATGACCTGATCCAAGCTTCATAATAGGCGGCACCTTCCGATTCGATAGTGTTAAAGTAATCCCACTGCTTCAACTTGTTGTAAGCCTCCAATGCAGCACCTTTCAGGGAAGTGCTATCTAAGTAACTTAAAAATATTGGTAAGCTCTCTGAAGCTTTTAGGTTAAAGTTGTCCAATTGCAGATTCATTAAATCTGTTGGCGTGATTTGATTCAATTGGGTTAGTACCGTATTTATTCTTCGGTTTCGATACGCCTCCCAGTTGCTTGCCTGGATATAATAGGGGTAGGATGCATCGGCCGGATATTGATTGGCCGAGCTCACAAATCCCCGCGAAGGGTTTTTGTACATCACATTTTGATCATTGGGGATAAAGGCTTGCCAATCGTTGGACGTCTTGGTGCCATCTAAAATAAACTTGCCTTCATTTTTTCTCCTTACGGGATATTTGCCTTGTATCCGCATGGCGATGTCACCATTTACGCAGGCGAACACAAAATTTTGTGCGGGCGAAGTATAATGGTCTAGTGCATCCATGTACCCTGTGTGGTTCGTGGCTCTGTTCATTTTATGAAAGGTGAGTACCTCTTCACTTGGGTCGTGCGCAATCCAGCGGTGAGCAAAATGGTTTTTCTCATTTTCCCCATGGAAGCTTTGATCGAATACAACAGGGCCGTGATGGGTGTAAACTACTGTATCGTAATAAACAGGTGCGCCTTTTACGTTGATGGTCTCTATCACTTTTCTAGTGGGCTTCCATTGGCCATCGCTCAAGTATTCATTTTTGGATTTGTCTTTGAATTCGATTTTAAACCAATCGACTAAATCGCGCTGTGCGTTGGTTACGCCCCAGGCAATCGAATCGTTGAAGCCGCTGATAATGGCCGGTGACCCCGGCAAGGAAGCGCCCATTACATTCACGCCTGGTGCATTCATATGAACCACATACCAGATAGATGGCAGGTTTAGTTCTAGGTGAGGATCGTTGCACAAAATTGGAGCGCCCGATTTTGTTTTTGTGCCGCTGACGGCCCAGTTGTTGCTACCGATATCAGGCGGAGATTTTTCAAGGGGTTTAATGTTAACGAATTCGTTGGGAACACTTGGTGGTACACTGTCAAGTGTGGTGGGTTTGAATTTCCAATTACCCGTGTTATCGACAATCGGATCGCCAACACCTTCTTGATCGGGAAAAAGTAAGTCGATGGTTTCTTTGCCGAAGAGTTTGAGCGCATTGGTCATTTCAAGATCGCGCTCACCCGTGTTTAAGGTCTTGGCCATGTATTTTAGCAGCAACCCAGACTTCAGGTTTGTCCATGGTTCAGGCGCATAGCCTAATAGTTTGTATTCGATAGGCAACTCCGAATAGGATAATGATTGGATATAGGCATTCACGCCTTTCGTATAATTATCCACCATCGCCTTTGCTATCGGGTTGGCCTCCATCGACTTCACGGAAGTTTCGGCTGCGTAGCCCATTCCTAACCTGCGTTGAGTACGGTCAAAGTCTAATGCGGCTTTGCCCACTACTTCACTGATCCGTCCACCTGCGGCATGGGTTTGAAACTCCATTTGCCATAATCTGTTTTTAGCGGTGATGTAGCCCTGTGCGGCATATAAGTCTTCGTCATTGGTAGCATAGATGTGGGGCACCAAAACACTGTCATAGTAGATGGTCACTTTGTCTTTTAGTCCGGGTATGGAAATCGTTTCCGAATCTACAGCAGCGGTTTGGGCATTTTTCCAGAAGCCATGAAAGGGATCGAGGAATTTACCAAGCGGTGGGATGGGGGAGCCGAAGTTCCAGGAATTGTTGAGAAAGTAGATGAGAGAAGTAGTGATCAGGAGCGAGATAGCGAGCTTTACTAGTTTCATGGGTAAAAGGGTTCAATGACAAACCTAACAAT
>Ga0163155_10000204_pt1 | contig 70240 bp, 65 predicted proteins | sample OliLakLV19SP4G1_FD_148611 | JGI IMG/M metagenome (GOLD analysis project Ga0163155, IMG submission 148611) | Freshwater microbial mat bacterial communities from Lake Vanda, McMurdo Dry Valleys, Antarctica - Oligotrophic Lake LV.19.SP4.G1 | ecosystem: Environmental > Aquatic > Freshwater > Lake >... | reverse complement strand
CTGGCAAGGGGCGAGGGGTTCGAACGGCAGAGGTGGTCACGAGTGCCGTGGCCACGAGTGAGGACGCAACGACCGCGGACGCCACGAGTGCGGACGCCACGAGTGCGGACGCCACGAGTGCGGACGAGGCGGAAGCGCAGGCGGAGCCATCCAGTTCCCTCGTTCAAGGTCCCGAAGAGATCCCTTCCGAAGCGCACGGCTTGAGCCTGGATGATACCACCGATCCGGAGCTTCGCGCCTTGCTCGAAGCGGATCGTTCGCTCTTTCCAGAGCCACTGCTCGGCGTTAAGCCAGGCTTTGATTTTGGGCTTGAAAGAGAAGAGGCCGTTCACGCGCCGCCGGGCGCGCCGCTTCTGCGCGATGTTTTTCCGGGCGCTGAGGAAGCCTGGTTGAGGGGTGTTGCGATGCCCAATTTTCCAACGCGTTTGGATGAACGGGTGGTGCGCTATCTTCGATTTTACCGTGATGATCCGCGTGGGCAGGCGATCATTCGGGTGTTCGCCAAGCGGAGCGGGCGCTATTCGTCGTGGCTTCGAAGCCGTGTGCTCAAAGCGAATTTGCCTACGGATATTCTCTGGTTGAGCTTAATTGAAAGTGGACACAATCCGAAGATCCGTTCACATGTTGGCGCCGCCGGCCTTTGGCAATTCATGCCGGCTTCGGGAATACATTATGGGCTGAGCATTGACCGCTACGTGGATGAACGGCTCGATCCGGAGAAGTCCACGCTCGCCGCGATCAAGTATCTGAGCGATCTCAAGCAACGGTTCGGCAATTGGGAGCTTGCGATGGCCGCCTACAACATGGGCCTGGGTGCCCTGGGCGAGGCGATTTCCAAATTCAACTGCAATGATTATTGGGAGCTCTCACGCTACGAAGGTGGCTTGCCCTGGGAGACGACGCTCTACGTACCCAAGATCGTGGCTATGAGTATCGTGATGAACAATCCCGAAGCCTTCGGCCTGAACCCGACGGATTTCGACCCTGTGGAACAGTACGAAACGGTGCGCATCGCGGGTGGAACTAGCTTCAAACAGATTGCGTTTGTGGCGGGTGTTTCCTCTCAAGCGCTGGCCGACCTCAATCCTCAGTATGTCGCGGGAAAACTGCCGCCTTTGAGCGCAAAATCTCAACGTTGGTGGCCTTTGCACGTGCCGCTCGGAACCGGTGAGCGCGTTCAGCAAAAACTGGGCAACAAGAAGGAGGGTATTCTGCCGTCGACGGTGAGCGTCAAGCTCGGAGAGACCGCCGCCTCGATCGCTGCCGCACGCAACGTGAATCTGGCTGAGCTCAAGGCGGCCAACGGGGTTGCTTCCGATGAAGAGGTGAAGGTTGGAGACGTGCTCCAGCTCCCGAAGGCGTCCGCGGTTTTGAGCCAGGCTCCGGAAGTTCCCCGGGTTGTCGTTGCGCCCCGAGCGTTCGCCTATCTGACACGGGAACGCGTTTTTTATCCGGTGCGTGGAGACGAAAGCTTGGCCGATATCGCTCGTGCTTTTGAAACTTCCACTGACGAATTGATGGCTTGGAATGCTCTTGATGAAACAGCACGGCTACAGCCCAAGATGGTGCTTCAAGTGTTCATCAAGAAAGGCACTCCGCCGAGCCGTGTGAGATTTCTCAGGGATGCCGAGGTCACGCCCATCACCGCGGGAACAGCCGAATTCTACGACCAATATGAAGCCCAAAAAGGCCGCCGGCGCGTGGTGATAGCAGCCAAGCCAGCCGACACCCTCACGAGTATCGCGCGGCGCTATAAGATGAGCCAAGGCATGATCGAGAGGGTGAATCGCCGTGCGCGCAGCGACACCCTGCTGCCCGGTGAGGCTGTGATTGTGTACTTGGATAGGAGTATCGGGAAATTAGGGCATGAGTTATTCCAGGCTCCTACCCGTCAGATCCCAGAACAGACCACTCCGCTGCCGCGCCGCACATCCATGGCACAAACCGAGTCCGACTTATGACGCAGATCGCAGCACTGATCCTAGCCGCTGGCGAAGGAAAGCGCATGAACAGCGGCGTCACTAAGACGCTGCATTCCGCGGCGGGTAGGCCGCTCTTGTATTACCCCGTGAGGGCGGCGTTGGAGGCCGGCGTGGAGCATGTGCGCGTGGTCGTGAGCGAAGCCAATCAAGCGGAGATTGCGCATGCTCTTTCGGAATTGTTTGGCCCCGAGCGGATTTCGACGGTTGTCCAGGCAGCCCCTTTGGGCACGGGCGATGCGGTGCGTGCGGGTATCGTCGGGCTTGCAGCCGATCAGCTGCTGATTCTGTGTGGCGACACGCCGCTTGTGGTTGCGGAAGACTTGCGCCCGCTCTTTGCCGCTTTGGAGTCTGAAGTGGTGAGCTTGTCGCTGCTCAGTGTCGTGCCTCGGGAGCCGAAAGGTTACGGGCGCATTCTACGGGATGCGTCCCAAGAGGTGCTCCGGATCCGTGAGCACCGGGACCTTCAGGATGACGCGGAGCGCGCCGTGCGTGAGGTGAACGCAGGCATGTACGTGGCGCGCATGGCACCGCTTAGGGAAGCTTTGGCTGAGCTTCGCCCGGTGAATGCGCAAGGCGAATACTACCTGACCGATATTGTGGAATGGTTCGCGCAGCGTTCAGAGGTTAAAGCCTGTCTCGGGTCGGTAGATGCTCTCTTGGGGGTGAATGATCGCGGCCAGCTTGCCGAAGCCGAAGCCATGCTATTTGAGCGCATTCGGAGAATGCATTTCAAAAATGGGGTCACACTGCGTGGCACGCCTCTGATTGAAGAGGGGGTGACGATCGGGCCTGATACCGAAATCCGGAACGGGGTTGAATTGCGTGGGCACACCTGGATTGGAAGCGGTGTGCGGATCGATGTCGGGTCGATCGTGATCGACTCAGAGATTGCTGATTTCGCCGTGATAAAGCCCTACACGGTGATCGCAGAGAGCAAGATTGGTCCACATGCTGAGGTGGGGCCCTTCGCGCACATCAGACCCGAGAGCGAGCTCGATGATCACTGTAAAGTCGGGAATTTTGTGGAGATCAAGAAGACGCACCTGCGGAGCGGCGCCAAAGCAAGCCACCTTTCCTATTTGGGTGATGGCGACGTCGGAGCCGAGAGTAACATCGGTGCAGGTACCATCTTCTGCAATTACGATGGTTATCAGAAGCACCGCACCGTGATTGGGCGTGGGGTCTTCATTGGGAGCGATTCGCAACTGGTGGCGCCCGTTACCATCGGAGATGGCGCCTTCATCGCAACGGCATCGACGGTGACAGGCGATGTGCCAGCGCAGGCCCTGGTGATTGGGCGCGTGAAACCGGAAGTGAAGCCAGGCTACGCGCCTGCGTTGCATCGAAAGCTGGCGAAGGCTGCGGGCAAACTGGTCAAGCAGAACTTCTAAAGGCCTTGTTCTCCTCTTTTCGAGCGAAAACTCTTCATCGACGCCCGCGTCTCCATCACGTTCCCAACTCGATCCCAAGGCCCAACAATTCGCGCAGGCCATCAACCTGAAATGGCGCGATCGGAGGGACGCCCAGGGGGGAAGGGATTCTGTGATGGAAACAGATAGTAAGCATGCTTACTATCTGTTTTGCCACGTGAACGCCGCCCGTCACGGCGCTGCAGTTTGCCCAGCTGCTGAAAGTCTTGCCCGACCCCGAGGTCCCCGCGGTGCTCGGCCCTGCCCACGCCTATTGATCGTCGTGCCCAGCAACATCGCCTGCGCATGCATAGAACAGATTCGACTCGGCTTTTGGCAGATCCTCGCCCACGAACCTGAGTACTTGACGCTGATTGGCCGGGCATTGCGCCACCAGCGCCGGGCTTCCCAGGTGTTTCTCGGGGTCCACGTAGCAGTAACCCGATAAGCCCTCAGGTTGGCTCGTTTCCGACAGACAGCGCGGGTCGCGTGTCTCTTCGACCTCACACAGGCAGACCGACTCACAGCTCGGAGCGCCAAGCACGCCACACGCCTCTTTCTTCTTAAGCCGCGCAATCACAAGATTGCTGAGGTTTCGATTCTGAGCATTGGCGCCAACATTCAAAACGTGCCGACCTGGCCCGCACTGGCAACCCGTAGGCGCGGGATCTGAGCTGGCCTCGACGACCCGACACGGGAGATGCCCAGCAGGATCTAGAGTCAGTTTTCGTGGTAAACATTGCCCCCTCAGCTTCTCTCCGAAGCGCTCAACAATCGCTGAGAGCGCGGGATTGTAGCCATAGTTTGGAAGCGTGGCCTGCCCACTCGTGACCTTTGGACAGATAGAGGCCACCACACCACTGTCGCCACTCCCTTTCAGCACTTCCAACAAACGCCCACCTGGATACGCCTTCGCTTGGAATTGAGTCGTCTGCGCCGGGCCCCCTCCCTCGGGCTGACAGAGCGAACGGTTCTCGCCTTGCACGGTGCTCAGAATCGCGGCTGAGCTCCGCTCGTTGGAAGGAGCCTGCCCACAATCACAAGCAGCGCCTTGGGCCACACTGCAATCACGCTGTTTTTCAGGCAGATTGAACACGCACGCATATTGAAGGTCCGTGCCGTCGCTGTGATATTCATGACCGTTGATGGAATTGGCCTGCGGGTTGAGTGAATCAGCAGAGACTAAGGCTTCTCCTGTGCGCGGATGGGTGCCCGAACGCGGCTCGATGCTTTCTGTTAACAAGGGGTCGCGAGCTCGGGCTCCGCTCTCGCGATCGCCCACTAGGTTTGACCACAAGCCCTTGTCCCTGAGCTCGGCCGCACTCAAATAGCTCAGTTCGTCTGGCTGATTCAGACTCTCGTCCGTTGCCAGATCCTGCCAGGGAACACCCACGATGCCCGCCAAAAACACCACGTCCCGAGCGCGCCGCGGTTCCCCACGGGCGGTAACTTGGGCAAACAGCGGGTTTTTCACTGAGGCGCCCGCTCGATTGAGAACGGTTGGGCTCTTCAAGGCATCCACATAGCGCGACGTAGGCTGCAGGAAGGCCAAACCGAAGCGGCGCTTCTGATCGAAACAGCGGAGATTGGGCGGATCCTTCTGTTCTGCTTGGCAAGCCGGATCCTTGGCCACAGGCACACAGTTAGCGGGTGTCTCCGCTGGGAGTCCGCAACTCCGACAACAGACACTGTCGGGATCGCTCGCACAGGCAGTTGTCCCGCGCGGGATCTTGGATACGTTCGCCCCTTCCAACTGGAAGGATTGAGCGCCCACTAGCCACCCCAGCCCTTCGTCCAATGCGGAGCAATCATTCTCGTCGGTGAGCATCACAATCGCCACCAACGAATCCGGTCGAAGAAAGGCCTTACGCTGTGCGAGCAGCTCTTCATCGATACCCAGCTTGACGATCTTTCCCGCCTGCACTTCGAGCGTTTGGTACGGCTCAGGATCGATCAAGAACCGATACCAGGCTTCAAGCGGTGCTTCGAAGCCACAGCCGGTCTCCCCCACACTCGCGACTCCTTGACTGAAGTCACTCACCAACCGACTCAAGTCGGCTTCCCCGGGCGGTGCGCTCCGAGCCTTTGGATCCCAGGCCCAGAACCCCAGCCCCGCATAGCTTGCCACGTTGGGGCGGACCGTCGGGATCAAATGGGCGTGATCATTGAAGGCCTCCTGAGCGCAGAGCGTGCCTTTCGGACCGCCCAAGCTCGATGAAATAATCCCCACATGAATATCCTCGATCGGCTCAAATTCTCGCTGAAATCCGGGCTCACAGAACGGGGCGCGCGGAGCCGCAGGTTTCTGCAAACTCGGCTCCGCCACCGAAACACAACTAGGATTCACCAGCCGCTCCAGAAACCCTGGCACTGCCAGCTTCAGCATCTGTTGCTTATCCGCCATGGATTGCGAGTTATCAATCACGAATAGCAGATCGATCTTGTTCACGCGACGCGTGGGAACGTCGTCGATGAACAGATTGGTCGTGTGTGGAATGGGTTGTGCCACTGGCCGCTCCAAACAAGCGCTCACCAATACCGACCCTAAGAGCGCTATGGCAGACCCTCGTTGCGAACGAACGCTGTAACGGCGTAGACGACTCCATGGATGTCTCATGGCACGTGCTAAGAGCACGATCCGTTCCGAGGCGCGTGCCTCCACAACGCTCGAAAGAGTTCAATGGTGGCCAGGGTAGGCTCTGACAACCCAGTTGACTGGCGTAGGGCTCCGCGCCAATCAAGTTGGCGGGAGCCGTTCAGGTATCACTGCAACTGGCTCTTGGTTAGCGCGGCCGGTGCAGTGCGGGGTAAATTGGGGCTGGGCCCCTGGAGGGGGTGAGTCCCCCTCAGTGCCCTACGACGCCGTCTTCAGCTCTACCGTGGCTTTCAATCCAGCATCATCAACTAGGTCTTGCAGCGCCAGTTTCACGAAAAGTAGCTCGCTGTGCTTGAGCGTCCGAGCAAATTGAAGCGCGCGCTCTGGGCTGACACCTTTTGCACCGTTTTCGATTTGATGCAGGTGCTGACGAGAGATGTCCAGACGCTCCGCAAAGGTTGCGAGGCTAACTTCTTCGGCTTCCCGAATCGCCGTCAGGAGTTGACCAAACGTTAGCTGGCCCCCGTTCAATTTCTGCAAGAATTGCCGGGTTTGCTTTTGGATCTCAGCTTTCTTAGTACTCATGTTTGTTTACCTCCAGAACCAGAATGAACTCGATGACATCGCGACCGTCCGTGTCTTTTTCTATGCGGTAAAAGGCACGGTACGCCCGACTCAGGCGAACCGAGGACTGCCCTTTGCGTTCGCCTCGCAGCGCTTCATCGTTGTAACCTGGGATCTTTCTTGCTCCTTCAAGGCCACTCAATTCAATGATTTCCACCCACGCCATGAAGTTCTGCAGGATATGCTTCGGCAATCGAGCAAGTTGCTTCCGAGCTTCGCGGGAAATCCGAACGACGTCGATCATCTAATGACAGCACGATGGCAGCTGACCAGAAATTGTCAACCTGTAGGGTTGACTGTTGGCCAACCGCGGACGTATCGAGGGTTTTTCGGCCTTGAGCGCGCGCGCGCCTCAAGCGAGCTCCCTTCACCCCAGCTCCTTCACGCGCAGTGCAGCTGCCGCAATAGCCAGTGGCTGAACCGGCTTCAACTCGGGAGCAAATATCGACACGCGCAATTCTTCGAGTGCCCAGCGTAACTCGCGGGCGAGCGCCGGGTCGCGAGCGGCGGCTGATTTGGCCAGGAAATCAAGCCAGATAGGCGTGAAGGGTGCCGCTTTGAGCGCGTCCTTTCGTGGATCGGTGAGCGCCCGGGCCAGCCGAGCTTGGCCCGCACGTAAGTAGCGTGGAAATTGTTCCAACCGTGTCGTTCCCTCGTGAAGCAAGAGGTCGCTTGGCAACAAGTACTGCAAGTGGTTTTGGATGTCCTGGATAGCTGCGGTGCCGCTCGGTTGTTTCGCGGCTGTGGCGAGTGCTCGCAGGGTTTTATCCAACTCAACGGCGGTTGCCTTGAGGGCTTTCAGGAGCGCCTCGTAGCAGGGCACCAGACGTGGCGTGCCACCGGCAACCAATGCCGCGAAGGCCGTGCTCGAACGGGGCAGCTCATTGCCTTCGGAAAGCCGAAAGGCTTCTTCGACGACGCGCAGCAGCAGTTGATCCCGAAAGCCTTCCATCTCAGCGCGATCAGCAGGCAAACTCAATTGCGGCTTGAGTGGAGCCATGGCCTGCTTGAGGAGTGAGGCCAAGGCCGTGCGAGCTCCGAGCATCAGCAGGCGTCGGACGCCTCGATAATGTTCGGGAGCTGCGGTGGCGGGCGTGTCGAAGAGCTTGAGCTCCACGGAATCTTGGCGGTCGATGAGTGCTGGATAACAGCGAAGGTCCGTGTCTTGCACGCGACATGTGACGTAGGGTGGTAGATCGGGAAAGCTCCAGGCACGAAGGCCCGTTTGTTCCCACGTGCCTTCCGTTTTGCTTTGTTTGAATGCTTCGCGCGCACGGGGGGAGTGCTCGCGTAGCAGCAACTCAAGATCGCGACTTTGGGCCAATACATTGCCATTTGCGCCGAGAATTCGATAATTGTAGCGCAAATAGCTGGGCAAGGTTTCTGGGCAGAAGGCAGCTTCGGGTATTGGGATACCTGAGACGGCGGAGAGCGCCCGCGCGAGCTCCCGGAGCAAGTTGCCCTTGCCAGCGATCACCTGTTGGGCCACTTTGCTTGCCAGCTCAGGCACCGCGCCCAGATCGCGTCGGAGACCGCGTGGAAGATCTTGGATCAGGCGAGTGATTTTTTTCTCGCGCCAGGCGGGAATCGTCCAGTGCTCTTCGCTCAACTGCGGCAAGAGGGCAAGCGGTACGTTGAGTGTGACGCCGTCGTCTTCTGCAGCGGGATCAAAGCGGTACGCAGTGGCGATTTTCACACCGTGCACTTCGATGCTGTCCGGGTAGTCAGCAGGTGAGAGCGAGCGGTCGCTTACGAGAACATCTTCGAGCGCCAAAAACAACAGCTTTGGATCCGTCTGTTCGACGTCAACACGCCAGCTTTCAAAGAGCTTGCCGTTCACGACGAACTCCGGAATGCGTGAATCGAAGAAGGCGTACAGGAGTTCGTCGTCGGCCAGCATGTCACTCTGCCGAGCCTTGTCGCGGAGGCGCGCCACCTCTTCGAGCAGCTGCTGATTTTTGGCCTGAAACGCCCCGGAACTCCGATATTCACCGCGGACGAGGGCGTGCTCGATGAATAGGCTGCGCGCGCGATCGGGAGCGATGCTCGCGTAATCCACGCTCTTGTCGCGAAGCACGGAGAGGCCAAACAGTGTGGCGTGTTCTTTCACTGAAGCGCGCGCCGACTTTTCGGACCAATGCGGTTCGGAGTAGCTCCGCTTGAGCAAATGACTGCCGGCGAGCGCGAGCCATTCGGGCTCCACCTTGGCCACGGTGCGCGCAAAGAGTTGCGTTGTTTCTACTAGCTCAAACGCCATCACCCAAGCGGGCGGCTTCTTGGCGAGCGTTGAACCTGGGTGCAGCTGGAAGCGTGTTTGGCGCGCGCCAAAATACACTCGATGTTCGGGATTCCATTGCCCGGTTCGAGAAAGCAGGCCGCTCAGCAACGCTTGATGCAACGCTCCCGTGAGATCTTTGGGGCTCTGAGCCTCGTTCCGACGTGCGCGCGATGCGTTCGGCGGTCGTTCGCCAAGCGGTAGATCGAGCTCCCGGAGCGTGCCCTTCAGTTGAGCATGCACTTCGCCCCATTCGCGAACACGCAGGAATGACAGAAAATTGTCTTTGCAGGCGCGTCGCAGTTGGGAAAGGCTCTTGGCCTCGTGCTCTTTGCAAAAGGCCCAAAGCCGCAAAAGCGCAGTAAAATCGGAGCTTTCGTCGCGGAAACGCTTGTGGAGGAGATCTGCCTTTGGCTCCAAACCACGCGGGCGCTCACGCGGATCTTGGATGTTGAGCGCTGCGGCTAAAATGATGATTTCTTCTAAACACTGGAGCTCCGCACCCGCCAAGATCATGCGCGCAATGCGCGGATCCACCGGAAAGCGCGCCAGCTTCTCGCCCAGTGGAGTCAATTCACGTTCGTCATTCAGTGCGCCAAGTTCTTGCAAGACGCGATAGCCTTCCGCGATAGAACGCGAGTTGGGTGGATCCAGAAATGGGAAATCCTCCACATTGCCGAAGTGAAGCGACTTCATCCGCAGAATAACACCAGCTAGACCGGTTCGTTTCATTTCCGGATCGGTGAAAGCAGGCCGCGCCGCAAAATTGGGCTCGTCGTACAAGCGCACGCAGATGCCGTCTCGAACCCGGCCACAGCGCCCCTTCCTTTGATCCGCGCTAGCGCGTGAAATTCCTTCAACTTGCAGGCGCGTGATGCCGGTGCGTGGGTCGTAGCGGGAAAGGCGCGCAACACCTGTGTCCACGACGTAGACAATGCCAGGAATCGTGAGTGATGTTTCCGCCACGTTGGTGGCTAAGATCACGCGACGGCCTGTGATATTTTCGAAGATTTTGCGCTGCTCTCCGTGCGAAAGGCGCGAATAAAGCGGCTGAATCACGGTGTGGCGGAGCCGCTTAGCCAGCAGAGCCTGTTCGCTCTCTCGGATCTCGCGTTCGCCCGGCAAAAAAACCAAAATATCGCCACGCGGATCAAGAGTCGTGAGATTCTCGACCGCTTCGGCCACCGCTTCTGGCAAGTCGAAATCCTTGGTGGGTGGTTCGTACAAGACTTCCACTGGGAAGGTACGGCCCTCTACCTGGATCACGGGCGCTCCGCCAAAGAATTCAGAGAAGTGTTCACTGGCGATGGTGGCAGAACTCACGATCACTTTTAGATCGGGGCGTTCTGGCAGAATGCGTTTCAACCATCCGAGCAAAAAGTCGATGGTGAGGCTGCGCTCGTGTGCTTCGTCGATGATGAGCGTGTCGTAGCGACGGAGCAGCGGATCGCCCTGGGTTTCAGCTAGTAAGATGCCGTCCGTCATGAACTTGACCCAGGTGTCTCTGGACGTTCGGTCTTCGAAACGGATCTGGTAGCCAACCTCAGCGCCGAGCGCGCAGTTGAGCTCACTTGCAACCCGGGTGGCGACGCTCGTCGCCGCGATCCGGCGTGGTTGCGTGACGCCAATCAATTGCTCACTGCCTCGCCCCATTTTGAGCGCGACTTTGGGGAGCTGGGTCGTTTTCCCCGACCCGGTGGCGCCCACCACGATCACCACTTGGTGCCGCTCAAGAGCGGCCACGATATCCGTAACCCGCGACGAAATCGGCAATTCAGCGGGAAACTGAATCGGTGCACGACGCGTTGGGAGGGGCACGGGCGGGCGAGGTGGCATCGACGGGGCCGAGACTTAGCACAGTGCCGGAAAGGAGTGCGACATGTAGGCGGAGAAGAGCGGACTTAAACTGGAGGGCTGAGAGGCCGTCCTGGGGGTGGACCCGAGGGACCCTGCAGTGCAGAGCGAAGTGAAGTCTGGCGACATCCTGGATGGGAAATACCGCGTTGAGCGTGTGCTTGGCAGCGGCGGCATGGGCACGGTGGTGGCGGCCCATCATCTGAAGCTTGACCAAAAGGTCGCGATCAAGTTCCTGCACGCTGAAGCGTTAGCCCACGAGCACATCGTGAAGCGCTTCGCGAGTGAGGCCCGAGCCGCCGCCAAAATCCGCAGTCAGCACGTGGCACGTGTGATCGACGTGGGTGAGTTTCAGAGCGGTGCGCCCTTCATGGTGATGGAGTATTTGGAGGGGAATGATCTCTCGGATGAGCTAAAGAAGCGCGGCGCTTTGCCGGTTGAGGAAGCGCTCCTCTACATTATTCAAGCGTGCGACGCGCTGGCGGAAGCGCACAGTGCGGGCATCGTGCACCGCGATCTGAAACCCGCCAATCTCTTTCTAACGCGCGCTGCCGGCGGCGCTCCCATCACGAAGGTGTTGGATTTCGGAATTTCGAAGACAATGATTGAGGGTGGTGAGCGCGGCCTCACGTCCACTCAGATGGTGATGGGCACGCCGCACTATATGTCGCCCGAGCAGATTCGTTCGACGCGCGACGTCGATGCCCGCAGCGACGTTTGGGCGCTCGGCGTGATTATTTTCGAACTTTTAACCGACAATTTGCCGTTTGATGGCGAAAGCTCCAGTGCGATCATCGCCTCGATCATTTCTGAGCCCGCCCGCCCCGTAACGGCCTTCAATCCTGCGGTGCCGGGTCCCCTCGAACAGGTGATTGCCCGTGCGCTCCACCGCGACAAAAATCAGCGTTTTCAGAACGTCGCTGAACTCGCCCGTGCGCTCTTGCCCTTCACGGCGCCCGCGGCAGCTTCGATCGTTTCCAACATCAGTCGAGTGGTGGGTGGAGCACTCGAAACCGAGCGGCCCCGCCCGGCTATCTTTGCTGCCACGGCACACGGGGATCCCAACAAGACGGTCGTTGACCCGCGTGCGAGTGCCGTCGCGGCCTCTGTTGTACAGGGCACTGAAGCGAATTTCGGAACGACTCAGTTCAAACAAAAATCTAACGCCAGAATGACGATCACCCTGGCGGCAGTAGCCGGCGTGTTCCTGCTCGTCGGCATCGCTGGGGCTTGGCATTTTAGTGGGCCTAGTGCGGCGAGCGTTTCAGCAGTGGCAGTGTCAGGTCCCGCAATGAACGCACCCCAAAAGGTAGCTCCTGCTCAGGTGGTGGTGCCAACGGCGGTGGGCGCGCCGCCCGTTGTTGCAGCTGAGCCGGTTGTCGCGGCTGTTCAAGCGCGGCCACTCCCGCAAACGCCTGCGCCCGTGGCAAGCCCGCTTCCGGTTCAAGCAAAACCCTCAGTGGTAGTGAAGCGTCTTCAGAAGAAAACGGAGAAGAAGGTTCAGGTTGCGGCGAGAGAAGCGCCCAAGCAGCCGGACGTTGCCCTACCCGAAAAACCGGCAGCGGCGAGAGCCTCCGGTGGTGGGCTGCTGCACATGGGGCTGAAATAGGTAAAATATGAAGATTTATCGATATTTGGGCCTGGGGCTCTTACTTCAGCAAGGTGCCGTGCCGGTGCTCGCCTTCGCCGAGGAGCCTCCAGTGGCCTCAGTACCTGAAACGCCATCCTTGAACGACTCGCTGCGAGGCATGCCGCGCGCCGATTATGTTTCCGGCAAGGTGCTCTATGAAGATGGCGACTTTGCCGGAGCGCTCGTAAAGTTCGAAAGTGCCTATCGGGCCTCGAATGATCCTCGGCTGCTTTGGAATATGGCTGCCTGCCACAAGGCGCTTCGCCACTATGCTGAGGTGCTGCGCTCGTTGCGGATCTATGAGCGAGATGCCCACACCTATCTCACGCCGGACGACCGAGAAGACGTTAAGCGGCTCACGGAGGCCATCGTTCCGCTCGTGTCCAGTATCAGCGTCGTGAGTAACCCTGCCGACGCCTCGCTCTTTCTGGATGGTGTCGCGCAGGGCCCCCTGCCGCTCAAGAGCCCGCTGCTCGTGGACATCGGGAAGCACCAAATCACTCTGCGTAAAGCGGGATACAAGGACACCACGCAGAGCTTGGATGTCTCCGGCGAGGAGAATTTGACGGTGAACGCGAGCTTGGAGAAAATTATCACTGAGGGCACGCTGATTGTGCGAGCTGGCCCGGGAGATAGCATCGTTGTTGATGGGAAGACCCTCGGTGAAAGAAGCTGGCAAGGAAAGCTGACGCGGGGAGCGCACTCGCTATCGGTGCGAAATCCAGAAAAGCGCCCATTTTATACCGAAATTGCGATCGAGCCGGGTCGCTCGCGCACGGTCACCGTCGAGCTTGAAGCGGATTCCGGTGGTGGGCTGCCGACGTGGCTCTGGATCACTGGAGGAGTGCTCGTGGCAGGCGGCGCAGCGGCCTCTGGCTACCTCGTGTTTGGGCAGCCTGAAACATCCCCCCAGAAGCCTGTGGTCGGCACGATCAAGCCTGGCACCGTTCATCTGCCTTGAAGAGGAAGCGCATGCGGCGAACGCTATTCATTCTTATGGTTGGCGCTCTCGCTTGGGTCGGCGCCTGCGCCAAGACAAGCGACGAAAAGATGGGTCAGCTCATGCTCACGTTGCAAACAAACATGAGCATCCCCAAAGACATTGATTCGGTTCGGATCGAGGTTCGAAGTTACGGCATGCTTCAGTTTGCGAGTGACTTCGATCTTGGCCCTGGCGGTCTCAAATTGCCAGCGACGCTTGGTGTCGTAGCCGGCAAGGATCCGTCCGCACCCGTCAATATTCGCGTGGTAGCGTATCAGAACAAGGTCGCGCGAGTGCTCCGCGAGATCATCACCACGGTCCCGAGCGACCGCGTTGCAACGCTACCGGTGCCGTTGCATTGGCTGTGTGCCGATGCGCGCTCGGTGACGACCGACCTGAAGGGAGAGGTGGTTTCTGCCTGCCCCAATGAACAAACATGTATTGCGGGGAGCTGCGACAGCTCCACCTTAGAATCCACCAAGCTCAGCGAGTACTCGGAGGCTTCGGTATTCGGGGGTGGCACCGCAGCCGGAGACGGCAAATGCTTTGATCTCGCAGGTTGCTTCAACACGGCCTTCCCGCTTAACGCCATGCAACCCGGCTGCAAGGTCGGCATCCCTCCAGGTCAAGACACTAGGCTGATGAATTTTGGCCTCCGTTCCGGGAAGGATGGGGCAGGGGTGTGCAATCAGGATGGTTGCGTGGTGCCGCTCGATTTTGGCCCCACCGATGGTTGGCGAGTTGAGGGAGCGGAAGTCATTTTCCCGAAAGCCGTGTGCGATGTGATGTCGCTTGGGATAAGCCTGGTGGGTGCACAAGGTTGCCCATCTAAGCTCTCATCCATGCCGAGTTGTGGCGTTGGCTCCTCGGTTTCTGGCGATATCGTAGGTATCGCCGGCCTACCACCTGCTCAGCCTACGGCGCCCCCCACCACGAACCCACCGGGCATGCAGGGAACTGGCGGCGCGCCCGCTATGCCCATCATTAACCAGGAGCAAATACTGGGTTCGGGCTTTCAGTCGCTCGGCGCGATTGCCGTTAACCAACACGGCGTATTTTGGATTGGAGAGCGCGCGGGTCAGAGTGGGGTTTATCGCTGCGGCTTTGATGGCTGCGGCATGAATCCGGTCAGCGTCTTTTCGGTTTCAGGCAGAGTGCTCGCCATGACGCTCACCAGCAATGCCCTGGTGCTCAGCGTGGCGCCGACACCGGGTTCCGGCAGTCAAATCTTAAGCTGTCCGTTGCCGGATGGCTGCAACTCGCAAACACCCGCGAAGGTGATCGCTGTCAGTCAGGAGGCCCTGCGCCTGGTGGCCGCCAGCGAGACCGAGATCTATTGGCGTGACCCAACTCGATTCTTGAAGTGTCCGATTGGGATGAAGTGCGATGTTGCTCCCTTTAATTTTGCCGCTGAGCCTCAGCTGGTGGCGGACATGAAATACGCGGATGGGCGAGTCTTCTGGTCGGAACCCATAGCAGGTGAGATTCGTTACTGTGTGACGCCTGATTGCGCCGGTGGCCCGCAAGGTCTTGCGACCCAGCTAGTGCTGCCGTCACGCTTAGCCGTGGGTGGCGGACATGTTTATTGGATCGGTGAAAGCAAACGCGTGTTGGATTGCCCCATCCAATCTTGTGGCGGCGGTGGGCTTACTATCTACGAACAATCCTCGATCTCAGCTTTGAGTGTGGATGCCGTGGACGTTTTCGCCGCAGATCAACCCCGACCGAATACCTGGGAAATTGTGAAAATCGTGCGGAGCCAGCCGCCGTCAGCACCCATGACGGTGTGGACCGGTCCCTCGGCAACGGTCGATATGGCGATGGACACCACGCGCATCTACTTCACGTCGGCAGACGGCAATGTGCGACGCACCATGCGCCCAGGTTTCGCGCCCTAGAGTCCGGCAGTTACGAAGACACAGGCTTGGGCACGATTTCAGCGATGGTTGCTGGCAGCTCGTGCTTCATCTTGAGGCGTTTGATTTCAAGGTAGTGCGCCGAATAGGGATTGGAGCTGATTTGCAGGGGCAAGCGCTTGGCCACATCAATTCCGAGTGCTCGAAGCGCGCGCACCTTCTCAGGGTTGTTCGTCAAAAGCTCAATGGAGCGCACATCCAAAGCACGCAGCATGGCGGCAGCCACATCGTAAGTTCGCGCATCCACCGGGAGATGCAGCAGCTGGTTCGCTTCAATCGTATCGGCGCCCTCTGCCTGAAGTGCGTAGGCTCTTACCTTATTGGCAAGGCCGATGCCTCTACCCTCCTGTCGCAGGTAGAGAATCACCCCGAAGCCACGGCGTGCGATTTCCGCCTGGGCACGATCCAACTGTTCCCGACAGTCACACTTCAGCGACCCAAACACTTCGCTCGTCAGGCACTCTGAGTGGACCCGCACGGGCACGTCGCTTCGACCCGCCACATTCCCCATCACGAGCGCCAAGTGCTCAGTGCTGAGGTCCCTGTGCGCGTTTGGATCGTCCCAGCGATACACGTGAAGCTGAAACACGCCATGCTTGGTGGGCAGGCTGGCGTTCGCGAGGGGCTCGAGTTTCATGAATTTTCTGGAAGCAGCCAATTTCATAGCGTCTCGCAGGGATTTCGCTGAGTTATTTTTCGTTGTGGGCGTTTTGGGCCTCGCCGCCGCCCTCGGAAGCATACATGGGCCCCGTTTGGCGGTCGGTCAAGCTCTGGCGGACCGTTGTCCGGGGCGGGCCCCAGCCTGACACAGGCGGATCAGGGCGTGCTCGATCACCGCTTTTGGCGGCCTTTTGCTGCCCCCTTTCAAATTGAGATCGATATCAGCCAAGGCCACCAGCCAACGCTCCAGGTCAGTTCGGGACAGTCTTTTCACCTGCTCAGCCAGGTCGCGCGCTTTGAACGGAGGAGCCCCAGCCTTTTTTGCGGCATCGGGCGGAGGCAAGCCATCGGCGATGGCCGCTTCAAACCGAATCAACTGCCGGGCGGACCAAGCCAACACGGACACCAGGCGTAGGCCCCGGTCCGACGGGTCGTACACCTCGGTGAGCGCCTTGAGTGCCCCACCCACGTCTCGCCGTCCCACGGCATCCACCAGAGCCCAGACGTTCGTTTCACGCAGACGCACCACGCACTCAGTGATCGCAGCCTCCGTCACCGGCTGCTGGCTTCCGACAAAGAGGCACACGCGCTCCAGGGAATCGGCCACGCCCGAGAGATCCGGACCCGCCAGCTCCCCGAGCAGCTCTGCCGCAGGGCGGCTGATTGTGTTCCCGAGCTCTGCCGTGGTGCGTTCAATCCATTGCCTCAATTGCGCGCGATCCAAGCTGTCGCAGCTCACCAAGAAGCCTTGCTTCTGCGCTCTAGCAACCAGCCGCTTTCGCTTATCCAGCTTGCTAGCGACCAAAATGAGCACCGTCGATTCCGAAGGACGTTCGGTGTAGTCAGCGAGAACATCGAGGGCGTTATCCTGTTTGGATTCAGTCTGCCAGCGCTCCACGTTCTTAACGATGACCACGCGGCGCTTGGCCATCATGGGCAAAGTCTTCGCGGCCGAAAGTGCGGCTTGCGCCGTGCTCTCCCCAGCCACGAGCTGGTCATCATTCAATCCCGGAATTCCGCTCCGCGTGATCGCTTCGCGCAGGGCTCGCACTACGTCGCTGGCGAGGCGGGATTCCTCTCCGAGCACCAGATAAACGGGCCGCAGCGTTCCAGATTTGGCTTCCGCTATGGCTTGATCGGGCGTCACGCGCCCCACCCTACGCATTTGAAACTCGGCACGCCAGCAAGCGGATCTCATAATTCCGCTCCGGTGCTCCCACTCACACTCTGCGAGCACTTATGACCCTAAAAATCTCACCACTTTTGATCGCAGCCCTTTTCTCCCTCCCACTCTTGAGCGCGTCCTGTGGAAAGGATGATGACGGCAATGGCGGAGTTGCTGCTGGTGGAGCTGGCAACATAATCGCCCCTGGGCAGACCGGCGCAGCTTGCAAGCTTGCCACGGAATGCTTTGCCGACGTCGCAAAAGGCGCGCTTCAAGGCGATGCACTCTGCCTCGACCGTGTGAGGGGCGGCTACTGCACGCACACGTGCACACAGGACAGCCAGTGTTGCGCCGCGCCAGGCGAATGCAAGACGCCTCATGCCGAAGTGTGTTCCCCATTTGAGTCCGCGGACACGATGATGTGTCTGCTCAGCTGCGAAAAGGCGGACGTTGAGCTGGCGCCCGGCATGATCGACGATCAAGCGTACTGCCAGCGCTTCGCCGGCTCTGACTTCAGCTGCCGTTCCTCCGGTGGTGGCAACCAGAATCGAAAAGTGTGCGTACCGGGCGACTGCGGTTCGGGTGCCGGGTGCGCGGCGGACGGGGACTGCGCGAGCGGCCTCTCGTGCATCACGACGTTCAAGGGCGGATACTGCGGCCGTCAGGGCTGCAAGGTCAACGCTGATTGCAACAAGGATTCAGCCTGCGTCGTCGCCGGCGACGGGAAGAACTATTGTTTTAAGACCTGCCAAGGGCCCAGCGACTGCTCCTTCTGTCGTCGCGACGGCTTCTACGCCACCTGCGCCAACAACGCTGTGTTTGCGGAAACGGGCACGGTGGGCTCGGTGTGCGTACCGCCAATTTAGGTTCAGCGTTGCGCCAACTTGCTCGCGGTTGGCCGCGACCGGCAGGAACAGCGGAGCCTAAACGGCAATCAGACGAGCGCGCGGATCGAGCTTCTGCAAATCCCGAACGTCGCTCGTCATGATCGATTGAGCGTTGCGGCGCGCGCAGATGACCACATGGGCATCGACGATATCTGTCGTTCGGCTTTGAGACAAAAGCAGACCGACTTGAGTCGCATCGAGTCCGTCGAGATCCTTTAGAACAACCCCAGGCTGACGAATTAGCCTTGCCAGTCTGACCTGCCTGGCTGGCTGACGAATCGCTTGCGCAAAGCACGTCGTTGGCACCGTTACCTTGGCACCAACCTGCAGGGCCCGCGCCAAAACAGCAATCACTCGCCGATCATTCTTGTCGAGTGCAATCAACGCGCCTGTGTCCAGAGTGACCCCCGTCATGCCGCTCGCCTTCGTCGTGCCTTCAACCGTTTGGGTTCCGCCTTCAACACCGAATCCGCAAAGCGGCGTTCGGAATCCGAAAGAGGGCCTCCCGTCTCCTCAAGCGCTTGAGCCAACATGGCTCCCCAACCTCGGACGTCGGCCAACCCCACTCGAACGGCATGCTGAACAAACCCCGACACGCTTCCGGTCTGGCCTTCCGCCACGAGGCTTCGAATTTGCTCCAACTCCTGCTCCCCCAGCGTGACAGTCACCTTAACACTCGCCATACCGACCACCATACCATACGTGTGCCACTCGGACAAGCGTGTTTTAGCCTGGGGAGCGGCGAGTGGTCGATCGACTTCTCTCCCCCTTCGAACGCGCGGGAAGGTTGCTCTGTCCCGTGGCCAGCGATTTCGAACGCGCTCCTTTGGCGCTGTCTCGGCTGCGCGAGCGCGGGCAAACACCGCGGGGCTCAAAGTCTGCGCTCCTCGACGCTCTCATCGCGACGATAGGCGCTCGGGAGGGGGCGCTCGTCGTGACTCACAATGTCTCCGACTTCCGAGCGCTCGCGACTGAGATCACGGTCCGTGTAGAGACCTTCGACGCGTTCCGCGAACGATTGTTGCAGTAGAGGCTCCGGTTGGTTGTACTTGGGCGCTCCGACCGTCCCCAGAGCAGGTGGTGTTAGGAGGCCTCCCATGCTAAAAAAGTGGGATGCAACGCGTGAGGCCAGTCGTGATCCCCTATACGTACGAGGATTACGCTGCGATCCCTCCGGATAATCGACGCTGGGAGCTCATTGATGGAGACTTTGAAGTGAATCCCGCTCCTGCCCCACGGCACCAGACAGTCTCGCGGCGCCTTCAGTTCGAGCTCATGAAAGTGTTGGAAGAATCAGGCTTGGCCCTGGTGTTTAACGCCCCACTCGACGTGATCCTTTCTGACAACAATGTGGTCCAGCCCGATCTGGCCATCCTCAGCACTGCTCGCGCTCATCTCGTCACCGAACGAGGGATCGAAGGGCCGCCGGACATCGTGGTTGAGATCATGTCTCCAAGCAGCAGAGTGCTCGATCGACGAGTCAAACTGGCGTTGTACGCACGCTTCGCGGTTCCGGAGTACTGGCTCGTGGATCCCATTGGGGGCCACATCGAGCTGCATCGTTTGGGGGAGGCGACGTACGCGCTTGAGCAGCGTTTCGATCGCGCTTCTACACTTGAGACTGCAAGTTTTCCGGAAGTGCAGATCAATTTGGCGCGCGTGTTTCGAGAGTGAAGATAAAGTGGGTTCTGCTGGGCCTCGCGCTCGCGTCCACTAGCGTCGCCACAATCGTTTGGATCACGCCGAGCTCGAAGGTCTGGGCGCGCTATCCTCAGCCCGGTGGTGCACTCGCCGTGGTGGTCTATAGGTTGCCTCTGAAGTTCGCGATGCCTGGTTCCTCGGGAGATGCGCCTGCGCGGATCCAACTCGAGGACAGAGCGGGCAGAGTTCTTAAGAGTACCGACGTTGCTTCGCTTCAGATCGTCACCGAGCCGGAGTGGGAGAAGGACCGCGTGCAGATGAAGCTGGTGTTCGATTGGCAACTGCATCGGGTGCCTAATAATTGAGGACACGCGGCACCACTAACCTAGGACGTCGCTGTGTCTCGCTTACCTCAAACCGCAATGTGAGAGCACGTCGGCAGCCCCGCACCAACACCTTAACGAGAGGTCTACCGATATGAACGCTACTAGGATATCCGCAGTTTTCCTGGCTCTTGGCTTGTTTGGCGTCGCCTGTGGCGGCTCCGATAGCACGGGGGCCGTAGCCGGTGGGGGTGCGTCGTTTTTCACGGGCGGTAACTCAGGCACAACAGGCGGCAAGTCAGGCACTACGGGCGGCGCTGCCGCGACCACGGGCGGGACTGCCGCGGACGCCGCAGGTGGCACGGCAGCCAGTAGTGGGGGTGCCTCGGCAGCCGGTGGCATGGCAACCAGCATGGGCGGCGCGGCGAACGTCGCGGGCACGGCCGGGACTACGTTCAACATGGGCAACAAGGCGACTTGTCCGCAGGGCCAGAGCTGCAATGTCACGCTCACCAACAACGCGGACGTGAAGTGCGATCAGATGAACACCTGCACGATCGCGTGCGATGCGAATTGCCAGCCCAGCTGTGACGGTTCAACGTGCTCCATCACAGCCGGCGCCAATGCAGATATCTCTTGTAAAGACAATGCGTTGTGCACCGTAACGGTCGGTGCTGGCAGCACTGTAAATTGTGAAGCTGCGCAGAACTGCCAGGTCACCTGCACCGGGGCTTGCACGGTGAAGTGCAAGGACGCCCAAACCTGCATGTGCTCTGGAGCAGGCTGCAACGTGCAGAATTGAGCCGAAGATATTACTCAATCCTGGGAGGTTTCGCTTTCCAACAAATTGGCGGAGGGCGAAACCAGAACTAACAGCGCCTCGTGGAAGCCGTCGGGTGCGTGTTCGCCATCTTCGAGCAGAGAAACGGCGTAGGTGCGAGGCGCGCCGTTTTTCTTGACCGCAACGCGCAGCGCTTGTCGCAACGGCGCTTTGCTCTCTCCAGCGAGCAAGGCTGCAGCAACAGGATTCGAAGTGCGGGCTGGTACTCTGTCACGCACCGGGGGACGCGCGCTGGGTGCGCTGGGGGCGGTCGAAGACGGAGCAGATGGCCCAACCGAGGCGCGGATGGGCAGTGGTGGGGGAGCAGAAGCCGCCGACCTTGATGCTTTAGCCTCGGGTGGCGTTTCCACAGGTGTTGCCTGTGCGGACGGGGCCGGGGGGGGGATGCTCATATCTGCGGCGAACCTAGCGAGCTCTACGGCTCGCAGATCGTGACCGCTTTCACCGGCGCTTTCCGCTGCCCGTCGGAGCCAGTGGACCGTTTGCGCCCGATCGGCTTTGACACCGAATATGGCGGCTGTCTCGAGTGCGGTAACGACATCCTCGGGGTCGCTGTCTGTAGGAGAGGGGATCGCAAGGGAGCTCATGACCGGTAAGTGGTGACACCGGTGCCGGATTATGGTGACGGCGAGCATTGGGCTGAGCGAAAGTTGAAAAACGTGGGATTTAGCCGTAGCCTCCCGCCGCCATCTTGGGGGAGCTGCTACTTCCCCGCTTACGATTTGCGGCCATCCTATGCAGCCTCCGAACTTCCCTCCCCACGGACCACCACCCAATCAGCCGGGCGCGTTGGGCGCACCCAACGTCGTTTGCTCGCAGTGTCAACGTTTGGTTCCGAGCCACGAGACGGTGACCTATCAAGGCATGGCGGTGTGTGCTCAGTGTAAGCCCGCCTTCTTTCAGCGCATTCAAGAAGGTGGCGGTGTCGCCAATGTGGACTTTGGACAGCTCAGGTACGCGAGCTTCGGCGTGCGATTCCTGGCCAAGCTCATCGACTCGATCGTACTGGTCCTTGCTCAGCAGTTGGTTCAGATCCCCGTGGCGCTTGTGCTCCCGCTGACCAATTCGACTCTTGGGATCTTCGCCGCGTTCGGCCCCGGCATGTTGGTAACGTCCGCGATCGGGATGTTGATGCAGTTTGCGTACTGTACTTACTTCATCGGTAAGCGTGGCGGGACACCTGGCAAACTCCTGATGAAGCTGAAGGTGGTTGCGCCCGACGGCTCGGCGTTGAGCTACAAGGGTGCAGCGTTGCGATTTTTGGCGGAGTTGGTCACAGGTCTCACTTGTCTCATAGGCTACCTGATCTGCCTAACCGATCCTGAACGCCGCACTTTGCACGACCGCATTGCCAGTACACGCGTGGTGACCCGAGGCTAAAGGTGTCGATCTATTGCGCCCGTTGTGCGCTCCCGCTCCCTCCCAAGGCGTTCCAGGATAATGGCTTTTCTCGCTGCGTGTGTGGCGATCTAGTGCACGCGTGGGCGTTCCCTGCCGTGTTCCGTGGGGTCGCGGTGGGTCGCAATGCGAACGCTCGTCTTGAGTCGGAGGCAAGCTGCTTCTATCACCCAATGAGTCGCGCTGAGGTTCCATGCGCGCGTTGCGGGCGGCTCTTATGCAACGTGTGCGATATTCCGATAGGGGGCGAACATTGCTGCGCGGTCTGTTTCGAAACTGGCGCAAAGAGCACGGTAGCAAAGTACGCGACCGAGCTTGTCCTGCAGGACTCGCTCAACCTCTTGCTGGCAGCTGGGCCGCTTGTTCTGGGGTTGTTTCTTTGGTGGATGATCCCCATCACTGCCCCATTGGCACTGTATCGGGTGTTCCGCCACTTCAATGCGCCGCTCGGCCCCGTACCGCGAACACGCGTGCGCCACGTGATCGCGGGTATCCTGGCAACCCTGCAACTGCTCTCGCTCGGCCTGCTCATCGCCTGGGGTGTGACGAGGGCCATGACGCCAACAAGTAGCCCAACGCCAGCACCGGGCGTCACGTCCGAGAAAGACCTGGGCGACTGATGTACGAACGCCTCCCTGGCCGCGGGATCACTATGAAGGGAAAGTCTTTCCTCTATGTTAGTGACCAGCATCTGCTGCTCCTGCAGGAAAACCTGGTGCGCCAGACGTACCGGCGGTTTGCCTATTCAGATATCGTGAGCTTTCAGCTTCACCCCAATCAACGGCAAAGAGTCGCGCTTTTCGGCTTTGGTTCGGTTTTGGTCCTTTTTGGTGTGCTTATTGCCGTGACGCCCATCGAATTCAAGGTTGTGTTCGCAGTGCTGTTGGCCTTGGCGTTGGTCGGCTTCGTGATGGAGATCTTGCGGGGTCCGCGCTGCCGAGTTTGGCTGTCGACCGCGGTTGGGGAGTGTGAATTGCCTTCGCTCGGGAGGGTGCGCCTCGCGGAGCGGGTTCTAGGTAGGCTCATTTCCCGCGTAGAGTCCGCGCAGGGGCATCTGAATCCGGATCAGCTGCGCCAGTTGTGGCCGGGGCGAGTAGGAGTTCAAGCACCATGACCATCGCAGCTCAACGCTGTTTCACGCACAACGAACGCGGCGCCTCCGGGCGCTGCCCCGCGTGCACACGCTTCTACTGTCGGGAGTGCCTCACCGAGCATGAGGGGCGAGTGCTCTGCACCCGTTGTCTGCAAGCGCTGTCAAAACCCGAGGCTGTCAAATCCTTGAGTTTCCTCCGAGGGATCACCAGGGGTGTGGTGGGCCTCTCGGGAGTGGCCCTCGCAGGAGCTTTCTTCTACCTGGCTGGCCTCTTGATGGCTCGATTGCCCGCGAGTTTTCACGATGGTTCCGCCCTCTCAGGGCTCTTCAAGTAGGCTGAGGGAACGAATTGTGATGGGACTCGGATCAGCGTGAACCCTAGATTGCCTTCACGAGACAGTTTTCGGAGCGCGGTCGAGCTTCTCGATCAGGCGGCGCACGAGCTGCGTGGTGCGCCAGGCAGTGCGCTTCTTTCTTACTATCTGGGGACAGCGCCCTTCGCGCTCTTGTGCCTCCATTTTTGGGTGCAAATGAGCGCTGGTGACGGCGCCACGTGGCGGTTGGGGCCGTCGGCGTTGGTGCTCGCGCTGGGCTTTGTTTGGATGAAGGTTTGGCAGGCGCGTTTCGTAGCGGCGCTGCTCACGGGTCGTGGACTCGCTCCGCCCGAGAGATCGTTCGCTGCACGTTTCGCTCGGCTCACCCGAGTAGCGTTGGTGTTTTCGCTGGGACTATTTATCCAAGCTTTCTCAATTATTCTCGTGTTCCCCAGCGGCTATTCGGCGGCATTCTTTCAGCACGCGCTCAGCAACGTGAACGGATCGTATTCCACTCGCGAAGTGTTCCGAAGAACTGCTCGGCAAAGCACTTATTTCCCGTTCGAAAATCACAGCCTCTGGCTCCTCGTGTTAGTCTTCTGGGGGTTCTTAGCGCTCAACATATTGGGTCTCGTGGTCCTCTTGCCGGGGCTCGTGTTTGTATTCACCGGTCAGCACGTGTTGGAATTGAGTGCTCCCGCGCAAGTATTGAATTCAACGGTGGGTTGCGTGGTCTTTTTAGCAAGCTTCCTTTGCGTCGATCCGCTAGTGAAGGCTGCTTTCGCACTCCGCTCCCTGCGCTGGCAGTCCGAGGGCGATGGGCAAGATTTGCGGTTTCTAATTAACAGCTTAGCACACGCCAAAAGCTCGAAGGCCCGCGGTCAAGCTGCGGCTTTGGCCGGCGCGCCACTTGTGGGCGTGCCGCCTGACATCAAAGACCTCGATCGGTCTCTGGACAAAGCTCTGAATCAAGCCGAATTTGGCTGGCGTACCCGAAAGGCTGGGCAAGAACCGCTCGCTCGCCCGAGTTGGCTTCAACAGATCTTTGATTCCATTTCAGATGGGTTCCACGCTGTGGCTCGGTTCGTGTGGAAGATACTGAAAGCGATTTTCGGCGGTGACACAGAGGGGGCGAGTCCGTCGAGCCGAGGCGGCTCCTCGCTTCCGTGGAACACACAAGACACGCTGACGGCGCTCACCTTAGTGCTATTGGTGGTGCTCCTGGCACTTCTCGTCGTCAGCCTCATCAAGAGATCGCGCAAAGTCGAAGTTGCTCCCGAAGATCCGGTGGCGGCCAAGGTCCCGGATGTTGGGAACGAATTCATCAACCCCGATGAACTCGAAGCCTCGGGTTGGCGGGAGCTCGCCGAGGAGTTGTGGCGTGAAGGGAAGCCCAGGTTAGCGGTGCGTGCGCTCTATCTAGCGGGTGTTTCCGGTTTGAGCCGAGCCGGTCTCGTAGCGGCGTCGGGAACGAAGTCGGTGTTGGACTACAAGCGAGAACTTGGCCGACGTCAGCAAACGCACGCCGAGCTCGGTCCAATTTTTGAGCAAATTGCCGTCGAATTCGAACGCGTTTGGTACGGCGACCATGCGGCAACTCACGATTCTGTCCTGTCGCTTTCCGAGCACACTGCGAGGTTGATGCAGCATGTGGAACGCTGAGAAAAAGCACTGGCTCGGCTTGCTGATACTGCTTGGTGGCTTGCTGTTCGGACTATTTCAGGTGCTGAAGCTTAGGCTCGCACGAGGTGACACGTTTCCCTCGGGGTCAAGTTTTCGTACCGAGCCCACTGGCCTCCGTGCACTTCACGACGCGCTCAAGGAACAGGGCCGGTTATCGGTAAGCCGCCAACGCACGCGCCTGCGAGCTTCGGACGCGCTGCTTCGCACCACCCTGATTGTTGCAGCCGTTTCGCCCCGGGAGTTGTATGAGCCGGAGTTCAGTCTCGCCGGCAAGTTGCCAGAGCTTGTCCAAAAGGGGCTGCGGGTTGTGGTGCTCCTTGACACCGAGAAGGCCGTGAAGTGCAGCAAAGTTCGCTGTGCTGGTGGCATTGGGGAGGATGATGAGCTCGAGCATCCAGGTGCTCCGCCAGTTCAGGCAAAGACGCGGGCGAAGGCCGGGCTCAAGAAAGCGGACGCGCAGCCCAGTTTGGCCGAAAGGTGGGGCTTTGAAATTTCTGGAGACGCCGAGCGGAGCTCCAGTAACGTACGACGTACCGGCGCTGTGCCCGAATGGGTGGAGCAACCCGTCGCGTGGCGGGGTCAAGCATTTTTCTCCTGGAAGGGTTCCAACTTCAAGCAGCTCTTCGAAAAGGGTGGGCGGCCTGTGGTTGCCAAACGGGACTTTGGTCTCGGGCAGGTAGTGTTGGTGGCTTCGACATTCCCACTGAGCAATGAATCGATCGCCAAGGAACGCTCAACCAGTTTCCTTTTGTGGCTTACAGGTGAGCGTTCGCGGGTTGTCTTCGAGGAAATGCACCTTGGGCTGAGCGAGGGGCGGGGGGTGGTTTCGATGATGCGAAATTACGGCCTGGAGGGGGGGCTCTACGGCCTCCTTTTGGCAGGGCTTGTTTACGTTTGGTATGCGGGGAGCCCGCTAATTCGGCGCGCACCGCGCAAAGCTCGGGATCGGGTCACAGCCTCGGCAAACGCTGCCTTTTCGGCCCTTTTGATGCGAGCGGTCCCGGTCGACAGCCTGCTCGACACCTGTCTGACAACTTACCAAGGCTTCCTACCTCGGGCGCGCAAGACAACGTTTGCCGCGGCACTTCCGCGCAAGGCACGGCCGAGGTTTCTTCGTGAACGGTTTTCCCAAAATGCCGTCGCCGACTACAACCAAATCGTCGACAACCTCTCGCTTCAAAGGTCCGCCCTCGAACCCAAGGCTCCCGCTCCATGATCAACGCCGCAAACTTTCTTGAACTCAAAACCAAACTCGGAGAAGCCAAGAGCCAGGTGTCTAAGGTCATTGTTGGCCAAGCTTCCGTTGTGGATCAGGCGCTCATCGCAATCCTGACACGCCAGCATGCCCTGATTGAAGGAGTGCCGGGAGTCGCCAAAACGCTCTTGGTGCGGACGCTGGCACATGTGCTGGGCACCGAATTTGGGCGTATCCAGTTCACGCCAGATATGATGCCCAGCGATATCACGGGTATGAACGTGTTCGATTCCAAGCGCGGAGAGTTCTCGCTCGTGCGAGGTCCGATTTTTACCGAATTTCTGCTGGCCGACGAGATCAACCGCTCCCCCGCTCGCACGCAGGCGGGCTTGCTGGAAGCCATGCAGGAGCGCTCGGTCACCATCGACCGCCAAACGTACAAGCTTTCCGATAATTTCCTCGTGTTTGCGACACAGAATCCGATCGACCACGAAGGGACCTACCCGCTCGCCGAAGCCCAGAAGGATCGCTTCCTCATGAAGATCGACATTGGGTTGCCAGAGCGCCAGGAGGAGCTCACGTTGGCGCAAAGAACGCTCGGTTACGATGCGCCCGAGGAGACACTCAAGCAGGGTGGCATTCTGCCGGTGCTCGGTCACGGAGCGCTCGAAGGTTTGCGCGCTCAGCTGCACAGTGTTGTGGTGAGGCCAGAGTTGCTGGCTTATGCAGTGGACATCGTGCGTCGCACACGGTCAGATGACGCGGTGCTGGTCGGAGCGGGGCCGCGCGGCACGCAGGCACTCTTGCTGGCGGCACGTGCTCACGCCGCGATTTCAGGTCGCGATTTCGTAACGCCCGACGACATCCGAAGTTTGGTGGGGCCCACTTTGGGCCACCGAACTGTGTTGAAGCCCGAATTCGACCTCGAAGGACTCACCGTGCCGGAGGTGCTCGCTAGGGTCACGTTGGAGGTTCCCGTTCCGCAATGATCGCGCCTTCCGCACGATTGCTTGGCGTGGTGCTGGTTCTCTTGGTACCTGCGGCAACGCTCTTGACGTTCAGCACGGAGCTCCGGGTCCCAGCCGCAGCCCTGTCCGTGTTGATTCTGCTCGTGGCAGCCTTGGATGCGCTTCTTTCGCTCGGCAGGCTCGATCGCGTTAGGGCTGAACTACCGGAGCGTGCGCACGTCGTGCACCGGCGCACCGCACCGCTCCTTGTGCGCCTGGAAAGCAGCGATAAGCGGCAGCTTGTCGTCGGCGTCGCACTCGAAGTGCCAGAATCTTTGGAGCTTTCCAGTGCGGTCGTTAATGCGCGGCTCACCGCGGACGCTCCCACCCTCGCGGAGTTCAATATGCGGGCACTTCGGCGCGGGTTGCATCAGATTTCGACGTGTCGGCTGGAGACGACATCATTTCTTGGGCTGTGGCGCATCCGTGCGACACAAGCCGTTTTGTTTACGCTCTCCGCGTACCCCGACCTGCGAGCTGAGCAGCGCGTGATCGCAGGGCTTTTCAGCACTCGTTCGTCGTCAGGCGTACATCGCTTTCGACAAGTCGGCAGGGGGCGAGAGTTTGAACGCGTGCGCGACTATCTGCCAGGAGATCCGGTGGAGCATATTCACTGGAAGGCGAGTGCGAAGCGTGGGCGCCCGGTGACCAAGCTCTTTCAGGCGGAGCGTTCCCAGCGCATCTACGTGGCGATCGATGCCTCCCGCACGTCGCTTCGCGGCTCTTCAGAACAGGGCGTCGATGGGGGTGAACGCGAGCCCGTGCTGGAGAAGTTGATTCGGTCGGCGTTGTTGCTGGGCAAAGTAACAGAAAGCCTTGGCGATCAATTTGGCCTCATCACTTTCAGCGATCGGGTGCAAAATTTCGTTCAAGCTAAGCGCGGGCCAGCGCACTTTCGCACCTGCAGAGAAGCTTTGGTGACGCTCGAAGGTCGCAGAGTGAACGCTGATTATACGGAGTTCTTCGCTTTTGTCGGCAGCCGCATCAAACAGCGCTCGCTCATCATCGTATTGACCAGCCTCGATGATCCCGCGCTTTCGGAGGAATTTTGCGAGGCCGTTCGCCTCGTCAACCATCAGCACTTGGTGTTGGTCACGTCCATTTTAGAATCGGGAGTTGGGCCGCTATTTGAAACGGGAGCTGTTCAAAGCGTGGATGAGATCTACGGCAAGCTTTCTGCTCATCTGCTTCTCGCGCGGCTCGAGGGGCTTAAACGGCAGCTCGCTTCGCACCAAGTAGCGCTCAGAAATATCCCGAGCGTCGGTCTTACGACGCAAGTTGTTGACGCGTACATTGGAGTCAAAAGGAGGCAGGTACTATGATTGTCGATCTGCCAGGGTTTGTCGCGCGGCACACGCCGTGCTTCGAAGAGTTGTCCCAGCGTCTTCAGCGCATCGAGCAGGCTCCAGATAAGACCTTCACGATCGAAGAAGCCGAACGCGTGCACTATCTGTATCAGCGCGCGGTCAGCGCACTCGGTCAGATTTCGAGCCTGCCGGAAAGCAACGAGCTCCGCCGCTACCTTGAGGCATTGGTGGCGCGGGCGCACGTGGAGCTCCATGATTCGCGGCGCCGAACGACTCCCTTTCGCCCGATTCGCTGGTTCACGGGAGTTTTCCCCCGGACCTTTCGACGCCACCTGCGGGCCTTTCTGATCGCCACGCTGGTGACGATTTTAGGCGCTGTGTTCGGCGGTTTCGCGCTTTCTGTCGACGATGCAGCCAAGGAAACGCTGCTGCCGTTCTCGCACCTATTGGGAGATCCGCGGGAACGTGTGGAAGCCGAAGAATCGGGTGAGATGAAGGGTGGGTCGCATGGCACCTTCGCAAGTTACCTGTTTCAGAATAATTTGAGCGTGAGCATTCGAACACTGGCCTTTGGCTTGTTTTGGGGCATTGGCTCGATCGTGCTGCTATTCTACAACGGCGTGATCTTGGGGGCGGTGTGCTTTGACTATCTCCGTGCCGGTGAGAGCCTGTTTCTTGCTGGTTGGCTCTTGCCGCACGGGGCTACCGAGATCCCCTCGATCCTCATAGCGGGTCAGGCGGGTCTTCTTTTGGGTCGGGCGCTCATCGGCTGGTCCGATGCGACAGCGCTCGAAGACCGACTGCGCGCGCTGGCTCCGGATTTGGTAACGCTCACGGGAGGGCTCGCGATCCTTTTGGTTTTCGCGGCGATCGTCGAGTCATTTCTTTCACAGTACCATGCGCCGGTCTTGCCTTACAGTTTGAAGATCGCGTTCGGTGTGGTCGAGCTTCTTGGTTTGATCGCGTTTCTTACCTTTGGTGGTCGAGCCGCGGACTCACCGGCGCTTCCGGGCAGGCAATATGTTTGAACGCGTTGACTCTTTGGCCATTGAAACCGGTGACGGTGTGGTGTTTGCGTTACCGCTGGCTGGCGTCATGACGCGCTTCCTAGCGTGGTTGATGGACCTTGTCGTGGTCTTGGCACTGACGGCACTCGTCTCGAAGGTCGTGATGATTTTTGCGTTGGTCTCGGCTGACATGGGTCAGTCGCTCCAGATGCTCGGTTTCTTCGTGATTTCCACGGGCTACACCTTCACTTGCGAGTGGCGCATGCGGGGGCAGACCGTGGGTAAACGCCTTTTCGGCATCCGCGTGGTTGATGCTGAGGGGATGCGGCTTCGGGTGTCGCAGCTGATCCTTCGGAATCTCCTGCGCGCGGCGGACATGTTGCCGCTCGCGTACGCGGTGGGAGGCGTCTCCTTGCTCTTGAGTTCCAAGGCGCAAAGGCTTGGGGACTTGGCGGCGGGAACTGTCGTGGTGCGCGTGGTCAAGCGAGAGCTGCCGGCTCTCGCCGGAGTTCTTGGCGATGAGTTCAACACGCTGGCTGAGCATGGTGTACTCGCAGCGCGCTTGCGACGTGAAGTCGAGCCTCGGGTGGCCGAGGGCGCCTTAGCTGCGGTTTTACGCAGAAATTCGCTCGACGCCGAGCACCGTGTGCTCGTATTCAAGGACTTTGCCGACCACCTGAAGTCGGTTGTTCACTTTCCCGAACAAACGACGCTTGGCATGAGCGACGAGCGTTTCGTGCAGAATGTCGTCGGGATCCTGTTTAAAAAGGAACGGCTCAAAGTGCCCGTTCGTCGGACCTGAACAGGAAATCTAGCGGCGGGTTTACGCTCGTCTGGACGCCTGCTACTTTGAGCGAATGGCTGAGTCATCAAACGCGGGCGGGCGCTGGCTTCTGGTTGGTTGGTTGGGGTTGGGAGCGGGATGGGGCATCACCAGCGTCGGCTGCGGTTCTTCAAATGGAAGTTCGCCAAACCCCGCGGGCTCGGGCGGAATACAAAGCGGCGGGAACGCAACCGGCGTCGGTGGGGGGCACTCGGGCGGAAGCAAGGCGGCGGGCGGAAGCAAGGCAGCGGGCGGAACCACGTCGGGTGGCTCGGGATCGGGTGGCACTACATCTGGCGGGAGCACTTCCGGTGGAACGGCTTCAGGTGGTTCGGGAGCCGTGCTCACTTGTGGCAAGTCTGATTGGCCGATGTACGGACACGACGCGCGCCGCACGTCGGCGAGCGATGGTTGCATGACGGGGCCCCTGACATTCGCGTGGACCTACCTCCCGAAGGGTTGGCTGGATAGCACAATCCGAAATGTTATTAGCACAGTCACAGATTCCGGCAATATATACCTGCGGTTTAGTAGTTCATATGGCCCGCAATTGGATGGTATTTCGTCGGCTGGGAAAAACGCGTGGACGTGGGCTGCGCCGGGTGGTCGCGATGTGCTCACCCAACATTGGGCAACGTTCGCCAAGGGCTCCCTCATGGTGGCCGACGATGGGCTGTTTCTCGTGGACGCTGCCACGGGCGCAGATCGACTCAGCATCAACGCCTACGACGATTGGGGCCAGACAGCCGCCGACGACCAACGTTTCTACATCAACTCCGATCTGAACAGTCCAGATGGTCCTGGTTTCTATGTGGGGGCCTACACGCTCGCCGGCGCGGAGGCGTGGAAAAAAGATCAACACCATGCGTGCGACAAAATTTCTGAGAAGCGCGGCTCATTGGCAATCGATGGCGATACCGTGTTTAGGAGTGGCATTTACAGCGCCGGCGCGCCAGCGCCCTCGGGCATAGCCAGCTACGCAAAAGCTACGGGAATGCCAGGCTGGAAGCAAACGACAATGCCCATCGGCGCGATCAGTGCCGGCGACTCACAACTCTATCTGGTGGAAGACCAAGGAGGCCCAAAGCTCGTCGCGCGCAAGCAGAGCGATGGCGGCGTTGCTTGGACCCAGCCGCTTGCCGGCGCCGTAACCACGCAAGCTCCAGTTCTCACCCAAGGGCTCGTGATTGTCGCCACAGCAACCGACGTGCGAGCTTTTCAAGTTCAAGGGGGCGCTCCCGCCTGGACTGCCCCCAACATTGCCGCCGCCACCCAGCCGGCCACCGACGACTCTGGTGCCTTCAACGCCTGCCCAGGCAATCCGGTCGCATGGACGAGCATCCCGAACACGAGTCTCGCGGCCGCGCTGGGCAGCGATTCGCTCCTCGTCACGGCAGCGGACGGTATTCACATTCTAGCCCTTAGCGACGGCCATGAACTCTGGAAAGGATTGCCCGCTCAGGTGACGGGCCCCCTACAGAATCCCGTGGTCGTCGATCATACGTTATACGCTATCGATCTTGGAGCGAGCGCCGCCGGAAAACTCGTGGCGCTGACAGCTCCTTGAAGCGGGCGCACAGCCATTTTCAACCCACATGCTTAGCGAGGAATACCAGCGTCAGTTTGCTTGGCGGTCGTGGTCCCAAGTTTTCGAGATGTTGCCGCCGCTCGCCGGGAAGAAGGTGTTGGACCTCGGCTGTGCGATTGGAGACCAAACTGCCGAACTCGTTCGAAGGGGCGCGCGCGTAATTGGCATCGACACCAACGAGGAACTCCTTGCCGCAGCGCGGGCTCGCGGAATCGCTGGGGCAGAGTTTCGAAATGGGGACCTGAGAGCGCTCGAAGGCATCACTCCCGAAGTTGAAGGCGCTTGGTGCAGCTTTGCGGCTGCTTACATTCCGGACCTTACGCCGACCCTCGTTTCCTGGATGAAGTTCTTGAGCCTGGAGCCTGGCTAACGCTAACCGAAATCGATCACCTCTTCGGTCACGAGCCCATGGAGCCAGAATCACGGCGGATCTTGAGCGACTTTGCCGAGAAAATGTGCAACGCGGACGCGTACGACTTTCACATGGGTCGAAAGCTGAGCGAACACATGCAATGGGCAGGGTTCGCAGTTCTAAATGAGCTCACGCTCCCCGACACAGAATTTTGCTTCGACGGTCCGGCAACCCCCGACGTGCTCGAAGCCTGGAGCGCTCGCTTAGCGAGAATGAGCGGCCTTCAGCGGTTTTGTGGCCAACGCTTTGACCAAGTTAGAAGCGACTTCCTCGCGGCCCTCGCTCACCCGGAGCACTGCTCACTCGCGAAAGTCTATTGTTGCATCGGGATTCGGTGAGCGATGGCTCGACCAACCGGGGTCGCCAGGCTAGATTCTTTTGAGTGTCCCAGTCGAACCCCATTCAGCGGATGAGCTACCCCGAGTTCGTCGAGTTCGAGAAGAACGCCGAACAAAAGCATGAATTCTTGCGCGGCGAAGTCTTGGCAATGGCGGGGGGCAGCCCCGAGCACGCTGCTCTGGCTTTGGCCGTTGGTGCCGAGCTGCGCCAGGCCTTGCGTGGCAAGCCCTGTCGAGTCTACTCGTCCGATGCCGCCGTTTACGTTGAAGCGACAGATCTTCAAACCTATCCAGATGTGAGCGTCGTATGCGGAGAGCTTAAAACGGCATATGAGAATAAGCATGCCATCATGAATCCTGTGGTGCTCGTTGAGGTCCTTTCCGCATCGACTGAAGGGTATGATCGCGGAGCCAAGGCCGGGCACTATCGCCAGTTAGGCTCGCTGCGTGAGCTCGTATTTTTGGCGCAAGATGAGCCCCGCATTGAAGTTCAGCGGCGCGGCGAAAGCGGCCAGTGGGAGATCTGGGAAGCGCGGCGCGGTGAATCGATTGAACTGAGATCGCTCGGGATTAGCTTGTCCGTCGACGCGGTTTACCAGAATCCGATAGGGCCCGAGATCCCCCCGTCAGTTTGACCAATTTTATCAGGAAGCTCGCTTAGCTCAGCGGCCCGACCGATCCGACTTGCTTACCGCCTTCGCGAGCGTGAGTTTCGGTGGCGGAACGAGATTGAATGCAAGATGACGAAAGTATAGGGTGAGCGCAATGCATGGGCCTGAACGGTTGGAAGCTACTTCGATCTGAAGATCAACGAGGTCGAGCACCACGACATCGGCCAGATGAATCAGATCAGCGTGTATGCCGACCACTTGATGATTTGGAATCCCGGCCAGTTGCCAAATCGATGGACTGCGGAAACCTTGTTCAAAATGCATCCGTCGGAGCCCCAGAACCCGGACATAGCCGAGGTATTTTTTCGCACCGGCCTCATCGAGGCGTGGGGGCGAGGTTTTGAGCGCATCGTCGAAGCGTGCCGCGGGGCAGGCACGACTTTGCCCGAGGTTCGTCACGATGGGAGTGGGTGTCAGCCTCTACGACCGCAACCGCGCCGTCTACAAACTCCTACGCTCAGCGTGAAGATCAAGGCTGACATAGCCGCCCCGGGATTTTCGCGCCACCCGTCGTGCCGGTGCTGTGTGGTGAGTGGAGTTGCGGCTCACCAAAAAGAACCTACACAGCCGAATAAGGGAACGAGCGCAGTAACATATGGCGCGTACCTTGGGGCCACGGGCCGTGGACGTCGAGTGCGTGCTTTGGCTAACGATTCGGTAGTGGTGATGGTATCGGTCGTTCCAGCGGCAAGAGCCTCTATACGATCCGCCTCAGCTGCCCAGAAGTCTTCCGCATCGGTATCGTGGTCAGCGTCAACGCTCTCGGCAACCCGCAGGACTAGATCGCGCGGCGACTGTGCCACGCGAACTCCTGCCAACTCGTGCGAACTCCCAGGGATGAGCGTGCCTAGTCGCTTTTTGCGCCGGAGCACGATTCTCGTGGCGTCGGCCTTGGTGTATGAGCCGCCCGCGTGCCGATCTCGCTATTTCCCAACGCCCAAGCTTTCCAAGCGCCTGAGTCTGGAACTGTCGTTGTGATTGGCAATTTCGATGGTGTGCACGTGGGGCACGTCGCTGTTTTACGCCGGGCACTCGAAATTTCTGAAGCGCGCGAGTTGGCTCCCGTGGTGCTCACCTTCAACCCGCATCCGGCGGAGGTGTTGGGGCACAAGAAGCTCTCGCAGCTCACGACGCTTGAATTCAAGGCCGAGCTGATAGCCCAAGTCTCAGGCGCCATTTCGATCGTTGCCGAACCCTTCACACTGGAGTTGGCTGCAAAGTCGCCGGGCGAATTTGCTCGCGAGCTGTTGGTTCAGAAGCTCGGTGCGCGGCACGTGATGGTGGGCGAGAATTTCGCCTTCGGAAAGCAGCGCAGCGGCCACTTCAAAGATCTGAAGGCTCTGGGCGAAGCGCTTGGGTTTTCGGCTGAAGCGCTGACGTTAATCGGTGACGCCAATGGGCCCTACTCGAGCTCGCGGGTACGCCAGGCGTTAGATCTTCGCAGCTTAACGGAGGTGACGGTTGTTTTGGGCCGCCCGCATGCACTCTCCGGTTCAGTGGTGCACGGTCAGGGCCGAGCTCGCACGCTCGGATTTCCAACGGCTAATCTGGCGCAGGTCTCTGAAGCCTTGCCTCGTTACGGCGTGTTCGCGGTGCTGGTCGATCAGCTCACGGCTTTGGGGCCGAAGCGCCTCGGGGGCGGCGTTGCCAACATTGGCGAGCGCCCTACGTTGGGGGCGGGGTTCAGCGTGGAAGCTCACATTTTTGATTTCCACCAAGATCTGTACGGCGAACGCCTGCGGTTGCATCTGGTCGAGCGGCTCCGCGATGAGCACAAATTTGGCTCTGTGGATGAGCTGAAGGCTCAGATTGGGCGGGATTTGGCGGCAGGGCGCGAACTCCTGGCCCAGCCACAGCCCCGCTGAGCCCGGCAAAATCTCGGCTGATTTTAGCTCCCTCTGGTGTTCGGCAGCGCAATGGAGCTACGAACGGCGGCGCTCGATGGTCACGTTGCTCGAACTCGATCAGCTTTCTCGCGAAGAAATCATCGCTAAAGCGCGAGTCCTTGGGGTGAGTAAGCCTGAGCTGCTGACTCGGGTTGAGCTCGCGGATGAAATCCTCGCCCTCTCGGCACCGAGTGATGAATCCCGAAAGAACCTAAGAGGGTGGTTCGGGGTTGCACGTGACTTGGTAGCGAACGTCGTCGAGGCAGGGCTGCACTTGCCGGACGCCGCCGCTGTGATTCGCGGTGAGGCGTGGGTAGAGGGTAAAGCGGTCACGCGAAAGCCGGTTGCCACGGTCACCCTCGCAGAAATCTACGCAACTCAACGCCACTACGCGCGCGCACTCACCATGCTGGATGAAGTGCTGAGGGCCGAGCCCGATCATGAGGCGGCGCGCGAGTTACGCCAAGAGATCCAGCGCAAGACGGCGAAGGCTCCCATGGAACCAGTCGTGGAGCCCGCAGGCGAGCCAGGCGTGGAACCCGCAGGGGAGCCCGCCGCTGACCCCGCTCCGACTCAAGATGTTAATCTGAACGCGGTAGAATCGGCGGAAATTCCCGGAGTCGAATTCGACACGGACGCAGCCTTTTTTGCGTTTCGGGAAGGGCAGGTCCAGCTCTATTGGGAGCTCTCGGAGGCTTCGCTCAGTCGCCTGCGTGCACGTTTGCCCGATGGCCGTCTGCTAGCGCGGGTGGTGGGTGTTTCTCCGTCCGAAGGTCGTCCCGTTCGCAGCTCGCAGGACCTCGTTTTGGAGGGGGTGAGCGGCTCAAGCGCCGCGCGTGGTTTTGAGCCGAACGCTGTCGTGCGGGTGGCGTGTGGCTGGCAAGCGGGTGCCCTGTTCAAGCCCATTGTGGTGGCGATTGAGTTGGACGCGCTGGCGCTGCGCGAAGGCCGTCCCGTCACGCGATTTACGCCCCCGGCTGTGCGCCTGGACGAGCTCGCGGCAGGTCAGCAGCGTGCCGTTGACGTGCTCCGCGCCCAAGCCAACGTCTGAGGTTGGCGCCCAAGCCTGAGCGCTCACCCTTTTCACGCAACTTGTGCGCTCGTTTGGCCGAAGCGAGCGGCATGTTGAAGATCCTAGGGGTTGCCGTGTTGTTCACCCTACTGCCGCTTCGCGAAGCTGTAGCTCAATCGGTCACGACCCATGCGGGGGGACTCGACCTATCACTCCGAGGTAGCGCAGAGAAAAGTCCTGAACACACCGAATACCGGGCGTTAGCACTCCTCGAAGTGCCGCTTGAGCGAGCACCGGCAAAACAGGCAGCGCCACCAACACAGGCAGCGCCACCAACACAGGCAGCGCCACCAACACAGGCAATAGCAGCAACACAGGCAACACCAGGCACCAAAAGCGTTCCGCAACGGTCCAGCGAGCCCGCCTCGATGCCTTCACGCAAGCTGCTCCGCTTAGCGCGGTTGACGGTGCGCGCTGGCGTGCACGCACTCGGCTATCCAGCAAGTGACGAACGCCTAGAAGGCATGGGCTCACGCTCGCGTTCCTCCGCTTGGCTCCCCGACCTGCGCTTTCGCGGGCAGACCTCGCAGGACCAAGCTCTCAGGTTAACACCCACTGATACGGACCCGTTCCGTTACACCCAATCTGGCCAAAATGCCCTGCTTTTCGAAGGCCAGGCCACCTTTCATCTGGCCCGGCTTGTCTTCGCGGATGAAGAGTTAGCGATCGAGAAGACAAGGCTCCAAAAAGAACAAGAGCGGCAAGAGCTCGAGCAGCAGATCATCAAGCTTGTTTTCGAATGGCGACGTCAACGCATGAAAAGTGCGGCCACCGAAATTCCGGAGGAGGACCAAGCGCTCGCCGCGCTCGCCGCGCTAGAAGTGGAAGCTCGCTTGGATGCGCTCACGGCCGGCTGGTTCTCGGCGAATTGGGCGAAATTGGACTGACAGCGTCATGCACCAGTTGAGCTTGAATGACGGCGCGTAGCGACTGCCTAACATTCCGTGGGATGCGGTCGGTAAAGGAGCTCGGCTTGCACCAGAGCGGCGATGGCTTCAAGCGACGCTTGAGCGTCCATCCCGAGCCCTGACAGGCCTTCCAGCATCTGTGCGCCCGTGAATGGCAACGATTGTTCGCTCAGCACCATCACGATACTTGCGGCGATGCCGGTGACCTCAATCTCGTTGCCTTGCCGAACTTTGAACGCCACGCGCTCAACGCGGCGTGGGCCACGCGGATGGCGGGTGGTGATCGAAATCGAAGTGTCGGGATTCAACGCAAAATGAGACTTCTGGATCTGTTTGAGTTCGAGGGGAGCGCGTGCCGTGTTCGACTCATGGCTGACCAAAAAGAGCAACGAATGGCGATAGGCGATCTGCTCGATGATTCGGTAACGCTCATACTCAGGCAGCGCAGCTAACACTTCTCGCAATTTCTCGCTTTGCGCGACTTCCGGCGCCCACTCCTCGGGTTCGCTGAAGCGGAGGAACTTGAGGTTCGTGTCCGAAAGTAGCTTCCAGAGCGACTCGATATCGTAGCTGGTTTCGTTCACATTGAGGACGCGGTCCACATACTCCACGTCGTTGACGACGGCGGTCCCGGCCCAGGGTGAGCCAAGTAAGCAAGTCTTGGCCATCTCGCGCGCCAGCAGTCGGCTGGGTCCGATGCGTTCAGCGATCGGAAGTGAATGGGGTGCCAGCATCTCGGAGGCGTGGATCAATCGGTAGAGCGGCTGCCGGCTCACTTTTCCGTAAAGCATCACCGCCATCACACCGTGCGGTGCGAGGATCTCGCGCAAGCGTCGCAGTCCTGCACTCGGGTCTGAAAGGTGGTGCAGCACGCCAGAAGAGTGGATCACATCAAATCCCCCTTCGGGCACAACCAGCCCTTCAAGCGTCATCAAGTCCACTTCTTGAAACTGGACGTTGCTAAGCTTCAGGCGTTTGGCCTCCTCGCGTGCTTCTTCCAGCGCAACGCGATTCAAGTCTGCGCCTAAGAATTGAATATCTGGCTGAAGTGCTGCCGCCCCGAGCAGCCCAACGCCGCGGCCACAACCCGCATCGAGAACCTTGAGTGGCCCTCCCTGCTGACGTCCGCGTTCGACATGGCTGAGCAGTTGCCGCACGTCGTGATCGGCGCGGATGTTCGCGGTGCCGTGCGAAGGGTAGGGATACGCCTCGTACATGGCGCGCACGTTTTCAGTGATGGTATCCATGAGCCGCAAGGGTAACGGAACCTTCCAGGCGCTCAACACGCGGCCCGTCGGAAGGTGCGCGCAAGCCAGCGAATCTGAGCAGTTAGGCGCGTTTAGCGGGACGTTTTTCCTCGCTTCTGCGCTTTTTCTTGGCAATGCCCCTGACCGACGGCTAGAAGGCCTGCACCATGTTGGCAGAAACGCGCGGCACCCTTTCGGACCTTCAAGAGCGCGTTACCGCGCTAAGGGGGTCTCTTTGACGTCGCTCAGCTGAAGCGCGACATTGAAGAGCTCGATTCTATTTCAGCCCAAGATGGGTTTTGGGACGATCAAGAAAAAGCTCAGGCCACCATGCGGCGCCGGGCATCAATGCTCGAGAAGATCACCCTGGTTGAGAGCCTGGAGCGCGACGTCAACGACGCCGTAGAGTTGCTCGAAATGGCAGCAGGGGAAAACGACGAAGCGATGCAAGCCGAAGTCGCCGGCCAAGCCAACGAGCTAGACCAACGTGTGCGCAAGGCCGAGCTAACACGCATGCTTTCCGGCCCCGTCGATCACGCGAACGCCATCGTGAGTATCCACCCCGGAAGCGGTGGCACGGAGGCTAAAGATTGGGCTGAAATGCTGCTTCGCATGTACCTGCGTTGGTGTGAGCGGCGTGGATTTGCCGTGGAAATGGTGGATTTTCAGGCGGGCGACGAAGCTGGTATCGACGGCGCGTCGTTCATTGTTCGTGGGCCCAATGCTTACGGCTACACCAAAGCTGAGATCGGTGTGCATCGCTTGGTGCGTATCAGTCCGTTTGATTCGAACGCGCGACGGCATACGTCATTCGTCGCCGTCGAGGTTGCCCCGGATATCGAAGATGAAATTGATATCGAGGTGAAAGATACCGATCTTGAGATCTCCACCATGCGGGCAGGCGGTAAGGGAGGGCAGAACGTCAACAAGGTGGAGACGGCCGTGCGAATGCGGCACTTGCCCTCGGGGATCATGGTCGTCTGTCGCGCAGAGCGCAGCCAGCACCAGAATCGGCGAATGGCTCTAAAAATGCTCAAAGCCAAGCTGTATGAGAAAGAAGAGCTGAGGCGCACCACCGAACGCCAGGAGGCCCAAGATGCCAAGGGCGATATCGCCTGGGGGCATCAGATCCGGAGCTATGTGATGCAGCCGTATCAGCTGGTGAAAGACCTGCGAACGGAGCATCAAAGTAGCGACATCAGTGGTGTCATGGATGGTGATCTCGATAGCTTTATCGAGGCGTACTTGATGCAGAATGCCGATAAGCTGGCGAGCGTCGGTTCAGGCCGGCGCAGTTAGCGCGCGATAGGCGTGGGCGTGCCGCGTTGGGTCCGACCAAGCCAAAGCCGGCGAGAGTGGTTTGGGTAGATCTTTAGCGGGGGCCGGGCTATGCGCGATGGCTCAAACTGCCATGACAGAGCTAGACGAATCCGGAGAAGACGCGTTGATTCAGATCCGGCGCGACAAAGCCGTTGGTCTGCGCAAGCAGGGCAAGAACCCGTTTGCCAATGATGTCAGCGTGGCCGATCGCGCTCAGGTTCAGGCCATCCGCGAACAGTTTGCAGCGGCGCTGTTAGATCCGCCATCTGACTTGCGTTACGACCCGATCAAAGTTGCCGAGCTCGCAGGGGACGCCAGCTTCCATGTGCTCGGTCGTTTGATGACACGCCGAGGATTTGGCAAAGCCGTCTTCATGGAGTTCCGGGATGGCACCGGCACCCTCCAGCTGTTCGCCAAGAAAGATGTGATGGGGGAACATTTCGAAGCCCTGGATGCGCTGGATGTAGCCGATCACATTGAGGCGCGCGGCTCGGTCATGGTGACGAAGACCGGTGAGTTGACGGTCTTAGTGACGGAGCTTCGGGTGTTAACCAAAGCCCTCAGGCCCTTGCCTGATAAGTGGCACGGACTCACGGCAGTCGATATTCGATACCGTCGGCGCTACGTCGATTTGATCGCAAATCCGAGCGTCGCCGCAGTTTTTCAAGCGCGCTCGCTGATTGTGCAAGGCGTTCGGGATTTCCTAGACCGTCGCAGCTTTCTCGAAGTGGAAACGCCCACGCTGCACCAAATTGTGGGCGGCGCCGTGGCGCGGCCTTTTGAGACGCACCACAACGCGCTCGACCTAGAATTGTTCCTACGGATTGCTCCCGAGCTGTACCTAAAGCGCCTGCTGGTTGGTGGATTTGAGCGCGTGTATGAGATCGGGCGCTCGTATCGGAATGAAGGCATCAGCACGCGCCACAATCCCGAATTCACGATGCTTGAATTTTATCAAGCCTATGCCACCTGTGAAACGCTCACCCAGCTGGCGGAAGAGCTGTTCCGGCATGTTGATCAGTTCGTCGAAACGCGAATGGCCGAGCATGGGTTGGGCTCTGATTATGCGGTGTTCAAAGCGGCACGAGCGTTCACGTTGGATGAGCCGTTCGCTCGGGTGCGGTTGAGCGAAGCGGTCGAGCGCGGTTTAGAGCGAGCGGAGGTAGCCTCCTCGGTGTTGGTGGAGCTCGCGAGTGTGGCCCCGAGCCGTCAGCAAAAGGGTGCCGATCAGTCGCTGTTGAAGGCGTTGGCAGAAAAGCTGAAGGCCACCTCGGAGCGGGCGCGTGCAGTAGATTGGCGGAATTTGGGCTTGGCGCTGGCCGGCTGTGGTTCAGACGGAGAACGCGCGTTTGTCGCGTACGAGTACCTGGCCGAGCCGTTTCTTGCGCAGGATTTCCGTTCGACCCACGTGGATAAGAGTCTGCCCGTGTTCATCTTAGATTATCCAGCGGAAGTTTCCCCGCTGGCTCGCCGCAAAGACACTGACGCCACCCTCGTTGATCGTTTTGAGCTCTTCATTGAGTGTCGTGAGCTGTGCAATGCCTTTAGCGAGCTCAACGATCCGGAGGATCAAGCCCAACGCTTTCGCGAACAAGTCGAGAAAAAGAGCCAAGGCGCAGAAGAAACCATGGATTACGACGAAGATTACATCATGGCGCTCGAGCACGGGATGCCCCCCGCTGCAGGTTTCGGCATGGGCATCGACCGACTGGTGATGGCGCTCACTTCTCAGGCATCCATTCGTGACGTGATTGCGTTTCCGCTGTTGCGTCCGGAGTCTTGATGGCCCCGAAGCTTCCTAGGCCACCAAGCGGCTTCGTCGAGCTCGCGTCCGAAAAGCTTCACCACCTTTGGTCTGTGATCGGTGAAGGCGGACGCATTTCCGTCGCGGGCGCTGCGGGTTTGTTAGTGCTTGTTGGGATCGTGATGGGCCTTCGAAGCCTGGGGCGGAGCCGAAAGCGCGGGATCTTATTGGGCATTACGGGCCTGTGCTTGGTGTGCTTTGTAGCGCTTGGCAGCTGGTCGTTGACGTTGCCTGAGCCTCGCGGGAGCTTTTTTAACATCTGGCATCAAGTGATTCGAGTTGGGGGTGCGCTTGCTGGGACGGGCTTTGTGGTTTCGTTCATGGCCTTGGCAGCCCCGCTCGTCTTGGATCGCATGGAGGGTCGAGGGTTTATTCCGTTCATTGCTTCTCGGCACATGCGTGCCAGCAAGAGCGGATTCTTAACGGTGATTTCGTTTCTCTCGATTATCGGCGTTGGCGTGAGTTCGTTCGCCTTATGCGCCGTGGTTTCGATCATGGGTGGCTTTGGCGCCGATTTGAAACGCAAAATCTTGGGCAATAATGCGCATGTACGGATCGAGGCTCGCGAGTCGAGCGGCTTTTCCGACTGGCGTAGCACCCTGGAGAAGGCAGCCCGCGTGCCGGGCGTGCGTGCGGTGACTCCGGTGGTTACCGGTGAAGCCGTGGCTTCCAGTTCGTCAAACACGGGTGGCGTTCTCCTGCGTGGGATCGATCCTGATTCGATTGGGAATGTGATCGACCTCGTGAAGAACATCGAGGTGGGTCGCTTCGAGTATCTGAAGAATCCTGCGGCGCTGCTCAAGTTGGAGCCCAATGAACCGATCGGAATTGGCCCTGGCGGGCAGCTCTATCTCAAAGGGCCGAGCCTGGATCCGTTCGTCGACGAGCCTGATTTGGACCCCGATGTTCGTGAAACGGTGGAGGCTGAGGCGGCGGATCCGGGTTTGATCGTGGGTCGGGAATTGGCCAAAACGCTCCACGTGTATGTTGGGGACGAGATAACGCTCGTTTCTCCGATTGGCGATCTGGGTCCGATGGGTGTGTTGCCGAGAACGCGCCGCTTCCGGATCGCTGCGATCTTTTACAGCGGGATGTACGAATACGACGCCGCGCACGCCTACATGCTGCTGGACACCGCCCAAAGCTTCCTCGACATGGGCCAAAACATCAGCGCGCTGGAAGCCAAGGCCGAGAATGCCGAGGAGGTCGCACCCGTGACGGCGGGTTTGGCCGAGCTCGTGCGCGGGCGGGACCTGTTAGTTCGCGATTGGAAGGAGATGAATAAGAATCTCTTTTCTGCGCTGAAGCTCGAAAAGATCGCGACGTTCATCATCTTGTCGATCGCCATCACCGTGGCAAGCTTCTGTATCTTGTGCACCCTGCTCTTGATGGTCACGGAGAAGAGCAAGGAGATCGCCATCTTGAAGGCACTCGGCGCCAGTGATGGCGCTATTTTGCGCATCTTCATGACCGAAGGCATGATGATTGGTGGGGTTGGCACCGTGTTCGGCGTGGTAACAGGCCTGGCCTCGGCGTTGTTTTTGCTTTGGTTCGGAGTGCGTTTGGATCCTGACGTGTACTACGTGGATCGCCTTCCGATTTCAGTTGAACCCTTAGATTATGTATTGGTGGCGGCGAGCGCGATGCTGATCACGACGCTCGCGACCTTGTATCCAGCGCGGGCGGCGAGTCGCTTGCCACCGGTGGATGGGATCCGTTACGAGTGAGGAGCAAGCGTGGCTGAAGCACTGGTTATTATAGAGGATCTGCACAAGCGTTTCGAGCACATGGGGCAGATGCTGCATGTGCTGAAGGGCATTGATCTGTGCCTGTATGAGGGCGAAGTGGTGAGCATCGTGGGGCCCTCGGGAGCAGGGAAGAGCACCTTGATGCACTGCATCGGTACGCTCGATCTGCCAAGCAGCGGGCGCATCCGGCTCGCAGGGGAGGAGCTCACCACCATGAGTTCATCGCGCCTCGCGGCGGTGAGAAATCGCTCGATTGGATTTGTATTTCAGTTTCACCATCTGTTGCCTGAGTTCAACGCGCTCGAGAATGTGATGTTGCCTGGATTGATTCAGGGTCGGTCCAAGAAAGATATGGCCAAGCGCGCAGGTGCCTTGCTTGAGGAAGTGGGGCTCAGCCATCGCCTCACGCATCGGCCGGGTGAGTTGAGCGGTGGCGAGCAGCAGCGCGTGGCAGTGGCTCGTGCGTTGGCGCTCGACCCCAAATTGCTGCTTGCCGATGAGCCCACCGGAAATTTGGACAGCGCAACGAGCGACGCCATCCATGAGCTTTTTTTCCAGATCAATCGTGAGCACGGCACCACGATTGTTGTTGTCACTCACAATTCTGCCTTCGCCGAGAGCATGCCGCGCGTCGTTCGGATGGTGGATGGGCGTGTGGTCCAAGATGACGTGAAAGCGCAGCGAGCCGCCAGTTCGGCCAGTTCGGCCCCAGCCCAGCCGCCCCTTCAACCTTAACGTACGGGCAGAATCATCACTGAGTCGCCCACCTGGAGCTCCAGGTGCTGGGCGACACTCTTCGGAAGGATAAGATCCGGGGCAGGTTCGACGTCGGCGAGCACGGCCTTGAAAAACGGTGCGTCCGCATACTGTCGGGCCACGAGGCTGTGCCGAGCTTCCGAAGCCTGGTGTTCGGCTCGTCCGGGCGGCAGGGTTCGAGCTACAGCGCATTCGGCGTCAGGCAAGATGTACCCAACGCGCTCACGTGTCGCCGCTTTGATCAGCGAAACGTCCGAAGTGTTGGCAACGAAGTGCGGTCCGCCGTCGAAGGGATCGATCCGGTTGGCGTACTTGAACCCAATCCGACGCAACATACTCTCAACGCCGCGTGTCTGCTCGCCCACCTTCCCGATCGCAGCTTGCGCGGATTCACTGAGAACCGACGCGTAGATGGGCTCCATCGGAAACAGGTCACGAATAAAGTCCTTGTTTTCACTCGAGAAAAGATCGGCATCGGCATAGCTCATGCCCGTGAAATGCCTACCCAAAGCCTCCCAAAGCGGGCTTTCGCCGTCCGCTGAAAGTGGGGGCAAGAGCTCAGCCAGGATTTCGTCCTGGAAGAGCGTGCGGTGCGTGGCAATGAACAGGAACCGCACGTACGAAATCAGAAGCCCGAGGCGTTCCGGGGAACGTCGATACTCCGGGCGTACCACGAGGCCACCAAGCTCGGTGGGCCCTGCATACGAAAATCCAAGGCGCAACAGTGTGTGATGAAAATGCTTGTCGAGGGTGCGAGAATATTTCTCTTCGTCGATCACATCAAAAAAAATGTAGGGTGCGTCGCGACGCCCCAACTGGGCAACGATGGTTGATGTGCCGACCGCCACCTTCTGCTCGGTGTCCTCAAGCACGAACACATATTTGCGTTTCGTGGGGTCCGCGATGTCACCCCGGAAGCTCTGCTCGGAGTGCTCGAGTAGTTTGCGAATATGGGGGCGGCTGTCGGGAAGATTGACGGTATTGAGATACCGCGCGAGCTGCATGAAGACGTCTTCATCTGAAGACTGGGCTCCGCGGATTTCATAACGAGCCATTGCCCTCAGTGTACAGGGGGTAGTCCACCGGCGCTGAAAACTCCAGATTTCGGGCTGATTCGTGCCCTTGCCCGGCGATCTGTCGGAGAAATTTCGCGAATCCAGACAGATTTCCATTGCCCTACGCAGGTTTTCGGGGGAGCTACCGCCGGGTTTCGTGATAAGCACGGCGCCGTGTCCCCTGAGTGGTCTTTTCCGCGCGCCGAGTCACTACCCACCTACGCCTTCCTGGCCGCAGATGCGGTGAAGGCCGAGGCCTTGGCGCAAGGGGCGGACATCATCGATCTGGGCCTGGGCAATCCCGACCAGCCGACGCCGACTGAGATTGTGGAGCGCCTTGAGGTGGCTGCACGCGTCGGGAAGAACCATCGTTATCATCCAGGGCCGGGTGTTGCCCCGCTGCGCCAAGCATTGGTCGAGTGGTATGCGCGGCGCTACAACGTTCGTTTTGACGCTGACCGCGAGGTCATCGTTACGATGGGTGCCAAGGAGGGGATCAGCCACCTGTGCCTCGCGATTCTTGATCACGGAGACACTGTGATTGCGCCGGATCCCTGTTATCCGATTCATCGCGGAGCTCCGCTGATTGCCGGAGCCGAGGTGCTGAATTATGCGGCCAATTCTGGCGTTGAGCCGGCACGTGCTTTGGAGGCGTCATTTGCCCAGGCGAAGGCCGAAGGTCGACGTGTTAAGCTAGTGATAGCGAACTATCCGCAAAATCCGACGGGCCTGACCATCACCCGTGCTGCGCTCCATGATTTTGTACGCGTGGTGCAGCGTGAAGGGGCGCTTCTGCTCCACGATCTTGCTTACGCTGATTCTGATTTCCAAACACGACACGCGCCGAGTATCTTTGATTGCGGAGTTGATCCGGAAGACGTGAAGTCGTTCGCTGTGGAGGTCTATTCCATGTCCAAGAGCTACAACATGCCGGGGTGGCGCGTGGCCTTCATGGTCGGAAATGAGCGGATGATACGGGCGCTCGGTCACCTGAAATCCTACATGGATTACGGCACGTTCGCCCCGCTCCAGCTGGCTTCGGCCTGGGCGCTCACGCACGGCGATCACTTGGTTGAGCAGATCCGAACTCGCTATTTTGAGCGCGCGCGCGTGCTCGTGGATGGGCTCCGCAACGCGGGCTGGGACACGGTGACGGCGCCCCAGGGCACGATGTTTCTTTGGGTACCGCTGCCGGAAGCTTGGCGAGCCGAGGGCTCGCTGGCGGCCACAACGCGTTTGATCCAGCAGGCACATGTCGCGGTGTCTCCGGGGAGCGGGTTCGGTCCTGGCGGGGAGGACTTCGTTCGGTTTGCGCTGATTGAAGATGCGCCTCGATTGATCGAAGCGTGTGAGCGCTTGGCTCCACTGCTCAAGGATTCCGCACCGCGGAGTCGGCAACGTTCGGACGCGCCGCGTGGCGCTCACCTCTAATTATTGTTTGGCCTAGAAGCTCGCTCCCTAGGGACCTTCTAGGTGACGTTGGATTTCGTCTGGTACGAGCCCGTAGCCTTCAGCGGCGGCTAAGAGGGCCGCATTGGAGGGAAGCTCGGTGAGAAAGAGGCGAGCGTAGGGCGTGCCGCTCAGACCGTGCACACGTTTGACGAGCGGTTGCATGCCGCGGAGCACCGCTTCGCGTGCACCATCGGCCTTATCTTGGCGGAGGAGCGCGTTGTGAAGGACGAGATAGACCTGCGATTCATTGAGCAGGCTCGCGGCACCTTGATCCACGAGAGCAGCTGCTTCATTGGCGAGCGTTTGCGCCTGCGACACGCGATCATGTCGCAATTCAGCTTCTGCCCACATGGCGAGGGCGACAGGCAGGAGGTCACGGTGCCCCATGGCTCGATAGGCTTCAGCTGCCATCTTGAGTAGGGCAAGCGCGCGGTGATTGGCACCCTCAGCATTGGCGCGCAAAAGCTCGCAACCACGATAAAAAAGGATCCCCAGGTTGGCACGATCGGGTGGCGCCCACACTCCGCTCGCGGATGCATCGGCATCGGTGCGAGCCTCCGCGAGGTGAGCGTCGAGGCGGCGATCGCTGCCGAATGTTGCCGTCCAGCCGAGAAGATTCATCTGGGCATGGCGCACGGCGCCGCCACTGCCGATCGCGTCAGCCAGGGCGAGGCCTGCTTCGAGCGCAGCGCGTGCTTCTTGCCGCGCGCCGATCGTGGTGAGGGCGAAGCCGAGGTTGGTGGTGAGCATGGCTTCGCGCTCTTTCAGGCTGGCCCCGCGCGCCGCCACGACGGCGTTGCGTCGAGCTTCGAGTGCGGCGCTCAAGGCTCCTTGGCTTTGGCGGACGATGGCCTGAGCCTGATAGGCATCCACCGCCGCGGGTTTCAAATGGTTGACCTCTGCCAGCAGCAGCAGCCGCTTGATCTCCAGGTTTGCTTCCGTGAATTTACCGGCGAACGCACAGCGCGAGGCGAGCACAGCTGAACAACGCGCCTCTTCTGGATGTAGTCCCAGGCGTGCGGCGTCATTTCGAGCCTCGGCCAGGCGCTCGTCAATCTCGACGCCGGTGCCTCGTGCATCATCGAAGCGGGCACTGGCACCCCTGGCTAGAACCGCACTCGGTTCGTCGTAAGTATTCTCGATGAGCGCTAAAATAGCCGTTTCTCGGTCTGCTGCTCGGGGATCGATGCGGCTCCACGCTTCATCCAGGTAGCTCGCGCATTGAAAGCCGCTCGGCTTATCCTTGGCGAACGTGAGCGCTCTTTCAGCCATTTTTACTGCATCTGAGAGCGCGTTCGTGGCTAACGCACGCTCCGCCGCGCGAGCCCAATGTTGCGCGGCAGCCTCGTGCTGCCCGCCCAAATCAAAATGGCCAGCCACCACCGCCGCATCTTCACCCATGGAGGCTAACCATTCAGCTGCGAGCGTGTGCAATTCACGCCGCTCGCGTTCTCCGAGCGCGCCGTAAGCGACATCGCGGACTAACGCGTGCTTCATCACCCATTCCCGAGGTCCCGAGAAACGCGATCCGGTCTGCTCGACCAGAACCTCGGCACTCGCCAGCGCGCTCATCAAGCTCTCGGTGTGCGGCATCCCCAGGGCTTCCAGGGCTGAGTCCCAGCACGTCAGGCCCAAGACGCTCACCCGTCCGAGAGCGTCGCGACATTCCTCGTCGAGCGTGTCGAGGCTTGCTTGAATCGCGGCTTCAATTGTCGGGGGGAGCGCCGCGCTCTCGCCCTTCGAAGCCAAGCGGGCCAGCTCTTCGGCAAAGAGTGGTAAGCCGGAGGCGCGTTCAGCGATGAATTCCACCAGGGCTTCTGCGGCTTCTTCGCCTAACAGGCTCCTCACGATGGTGCGAATGGAACGCTTTGAGATCGGACGCAGCTCTAGGCGGACGTGGTCGCGCAACGCGAAACGGGCGGACTGTTCACCCCAAAAACCAGGGCGAATCAGGCCCATCACCAAGAGCGGGCGCCCCGTGGCTCGCCCCAAGAGGTGGTCGAGCCAGCCCAGGCTTTCAGGATCCGCCCATTGGAGGTCCTCCATGATGATCGCCGTCGGATCATTGTGGATCACTTGGAGCACGAGATCGGTCATGGCGAGCCAAAGCACGTCGCGGGCACCGCGCGGATCTGCCCCGGGCGGCAAGGGCTCGTTGGCGAGCAATCGGGAAAGGACCTCACGGTTCGCCGTTGTCAGCTCACTTCGCGTGGCAGCGCCCAAGCGGGCGATAATTGCAGCTTCGGCCTCTTCGGGAGACGCGCCCTTCGGTAACTCAATAATAGTGCGCAGGACATCGGCGGCTGCGCCAAGCGCATGCCCCCGCGCGTACGCTTCACTTCTCTGGAGGATGACGTGGGGCGGCCGCGCATGGGCTGCTAGCCGAGACAAGACTTCGCGACGCAGGCGTGTCTTCCCGATGCCGGGTGGCCCGGTGAGCGTCACCAACACGGGCGTCGAATCGGTGGTGGAGCGCTCAAAGGCCGACAAAACTTGCGCCAATTCCGGGTCTCTTCCCACGAAGGGCGCACCGCTTGTGGTGCGCGGGCCGCGAGTTTGCTCGCCAACCAACGCCGAGCCATCGTCGCGCGCTCGAAACTCATAGCGGCCACGCCCGAGCTCACTCGTGGTCACATCCGCCACGGTCGTGCCGGGCTCGGCATCGCGCGCGAGTGCAGAGGCTCGATCCACAACCTCTCCGACGGGCAAGACGCGCCCATGCGGCGTGGCCCAATTCAGGCGTGAGCGCCCACTGGCTACTCCAACCCGAGCACCACTGCGCGCCAGGCGGCGGGCAAGCTCGAGGGCAACTTGTGCTTCATTGCCCAGCGCCAGCTCAACGCCTAAATGCGCGACGATCGACTGCTGCCCGAGCGGCACGGCGGTTGCGCCGCGATGGCGGAGGTGCTCAAGCGCACGCTCGCGCGAGGAGGCTTTGTCAAATCCCAGCGCGACAATGGACGTGATCAGCCGCGAGGCACCTGAACCCAAGCGTGTTGAAACCGCGGGCTCGGAAAGATCCACCCAGCTGTTGCGGCCGCCCTCGATGAGCACTTCGCTCAGGGCTTCAGAAACCTCACGGATGGAGCTTGGGCGCTGGTCCCGTTCAGTTGCCAACATTTGGCTGACGATGTCGTCGAGCAGCGGTGGCACGCCGCTCCGAAGCTCACTCAGGCGCGGCGGTGGGGTCGCTACCAAGCGAGCTAGAGTCGCGATGGCCGTGGGGCCCACGTGGGGAGGCCTTCCGGAGATCAATTCAAAGAGCGTGGCTCCCAGCGAATAGATATCCGAGCGTGCATCCACGCTGCCATCACAACGTGCTTGTTCGGGCGCCATGTAGGCCGGAGTGCCAACCACGTCACCGGCCACTGTGACTTGCACACCACGCGCGGCGGCTACGCCAAAATCCACTAGCTTTGGCGAAAAATCGAGTTCGTATTCCGGATCGGGCGTTGCACACAGGAAGATATTCCCAGGCTTGATATCTTGATGGACAACCCCCGCACCGTGGGCGTACTCAAGCGCGCGGGCCACCAAGAGCGTCAGCTGGACGGCTTCCGTGATGCTGAGCGGAGCGTGCCTTTGGCGGTGCGCGAGATCCTCGCCATCGAGCCATTCCATCGCAATGTAAGGGCCGCCCGTCTCCTCAAAAACGCCGTAGGCGATCGTTTTTACGATGCCCTCATGATGGAGTCCGCTTAAGAGCTTCCCCTCCAGGCTGAGCTTGGATTCTTGTTCAGGCGCGCTGCCGACATCAGCGTCGATCAGTTTGAGGGCTGTGTACCCTTGAGAGACAAGATCAAACGCACGGTAAACGATTCCTGCCCCGCCGCGTCCAACTTCTTTCTCGACGATGAAGCGTTCCCCGACGCGACGGTCGAGCGGCAGTTGAGAAGTCATAACAATCGGCCAGCGTAGCGACGCTAAAGCCGCACGTCTAGCTTCTACCCCGGGAGCTTAACGCGTGCGCGCGATCCGCCGCCGAGCCTTTGGCTGATCACTTGGAACGGTTTGGACGAACGGATCGAGGGCCAAAGTGGCTTCAGCGTCGGTTGAACTGAAACCTCCCGACAGCACATCTGCCAGGGAAAGCGTTGGTTGTTTGCAGGCTAGCGTTGCGCGGAGCAACACGCTTTGAAGCTCCAGATCGTTGGCGGGCCACGGATACTCAATCAACGCTCTGAGTGCTCCTTCGCCGATTCCGATCGGCTCTCCACGGAGTGCCATTCCGAAACGCGCTAGATGGCCGAGGATGAGCGCTCGGAGATCTTCTGGCCGCTCTGCCAGGCACGGCAAGCTGAGGGCGCAGCCTAGAAACCAGCGAACGAGCGGCTTGCTCAAGGCGCCTGTCGCCGCGCACGCGTCGTAGGTGTTGGGTGAGGTGAGGTAGAGTCGCGGTGCAGGGAGCTCGCCGGGCCGCTGCTGATCCTGGCGGAGTAACCAACGTGCAATTTGGTGCTGAATGGAGAGGGGCAAGGAAGTGGCGTGTTGAATGACCAGAGTACCCCCATCTACGAGCTGCAGTGGTGATCGCTCGGCGTCGTCCCAGTAATGTTCGCTGTGCGCCGCGCTACTGGCCCCATCCACCACTACAAACGGGCCACCAGCGCGCGGGCTGGCCAAATGGGTAAACGCCAGCCAGGCTGTGGCATCGACGCCGGCGGCACTCTTGACGAACAGGTGGGAGTTGCTGCGCCCCAACTGAGCCAGGTGTTCAAGCGTTAGCTTGGATGTAGCGCTGTAAGTGGAGCGCACGAGCTCGCCTTGGTAGCTTTCCGCCAGAGAGGAGTTGTTCGCAGCATCCAGCGCCACAATTCTAAGCAGGCGTGCGCACTCACTTGCGGTCACGAGCGCGGCGTCTCGGGCCTCGAGTTCGCGCTCGCGGGAGCGCGCGAGGGCCGAAGAAATGGCTAGAAGGGCGCTCATTCTGTCCGCGAGCAGGCGCACCGCGCGTGCCTCTTCGAGGGTCATCGCGGAGGTTCGGTTCCCACGGGGCAAGAGTAAGAAACCAAGTGCGCCATCGACGTCCACGATGAGCGTTGCCGAGAAGGCGCGGCGTGCCTCGAACCACGCCAGGATCGGCCGTACCTCGGGGTAACGTACCTGCGCGGCTTCGAGCGCCTCGCGGCGCAACGTGCGTTCAGGCTCGGCGAGAGCTAGCTCGTGAAGCCGCTCTGGTGCGCTTGAATGCTCCGAGTGCAGGTAGCCGGCGCGGTCGACACTAAGAACCTCGGGGGGCGAAGCACGCCATAATTCGGGCCGATTGCCGACCACATGCGTCGCCTGTGTGAGCGCCAAGAGCGTGGCTTGAATGGCGGCGTCAGGCTCCGGCTCAAGCGCACCGCGACTAGCTGCTTCCACGGCGTCCAGCCAACGCGATTGCTCAGGGCCGAACGGCTTGGCGACAGCTCGAGCCACCAAACCGATGCCGGTGGCGATCGGGAGTGCGCTCAAGTATAAAGTTCCAGCGTGCGCCGGGAATTGGCGAATCAACGCGCCGCCGAGGAGCAAGAGCGGAGCTCCTGGGAGCAGCACGGCCAAAAGCCCGCGCAATAGGCTGGAAACGCGGGTTGGTTCGGCGGTGGTTGCGGTCCAAGCGATCGCGAGTGCCGCTACCAAGACCGCGCTGGGCAACACTCGGTCAGGAGGGCCGACGTCCAAGAGTGCGGCTGGCACCGCGACAAAAAATGCCGTTAGCGAAAACGCCCATGCCCCCACCGCCCGATCGCCCGCTCCCAACTCGTAGCGCCGAAGAATCCGCACCCGCCACGAAGCAGCCAGAAAGATTAGCAAGCTACCTGTAGCGGCGGTTGTGGTCACGTAGTCGATCGCCAACGGATCGATGCGCACCCAATCCGGTGCTATCGAACGGGCAGCGGGGAGCACTACGGCCAGGGCCCAAAGAAACGCAGTGAATGCGGCGGCATCGAGTGACTCGGTCGCAGGTTTCGGAACGAGCAACCCTCCGAGTGTTCGAATCCTGGCGAGCGCCACGAGGGCACCGACCGCGGCGATGCCCGTAGCCAGATTGGCCATGGCGTCAAAGGCTGGGTGTCCAAGGGGTCCTGAGCGAGCCGCGAGCCACAGCGCAAATCCAAAATATGTCGCCCCGAGAGCACGTTTGGCGGTCTCCGCCACGGTGTCTTGGGCTTCGGTATTGAGTCGAATTTGGCGCCACAAAAGAGCAAGCCCCAATGGAATAACAGCGAGCGCGAGCCACGGCAGATAGCCACCACGCGCCTCGGCCGCAGCAAAGCAGACGTAAACGATAACGCCGAGCGGAAGCCAAAAAGTACGGAAGCTAGCCGGCACGGGCAGAGCCTAGCGGGATCCGCTAGTTTTTCCCACTGTTCCCGAGGCGGGACAACTCCAGATAGCGAAGCTCAGGGCCTTTGATCGCAAAGAGTTGAACCGCAAAAAGCGGAGCTTTCCCGGAGGGTGTAAAATCGTGCGTCAAGCCCGGTTCGATCTGGATGATGCTGCCTGCTTTCACTGGATACAGCTTGGCCCCCATGCTCATCACACCATCTCCGGACAGGACCACGAGGTGCTCCCATTCCGTTTGATGGACGTTCTTTGGGATAGCTCCAAGCGCATCGGCAGAGAGTAGCCCAAAGCTCGCAATGCTTGGGAGTGTTGATTCACCACCGAAAGCCAATCGCGCCGAGAATCTGTTGTTTCCCCAAGTGATTCGGGGGACTCGTGTCAGCTCAAGCACACGCATGCCCGCCTTCACCGTGCTTTTGGCTCGAAGCCGATTGGACTCCGCGATAGCTTGAAGCAGCGGGCCCTGCTTTGAAACAACCGCGATCACCAGCGTCGAGTTCGTAACGGCGCTCAAGCTGAGGCCAGCACCTTCGGCTTGGACTAAATGCCAGAGTTCCAGATTGGCGGTCTGAGCTTGGGCCGAGGAGGCAGCCAAGCTGCCCTTGACGACGAGCGCGTACAACTCGACAGCCTCGTTTTCAGGAAACACCACGGTGGAGCCTTCGGCGATCTGATAGACCCAGAGCGCAGCATTGGGCGCTTGGCTGGCGAGCTTAGTCTGAGTGAACTCGCGCATGGGGACGACGCTTGAAAGCGAGCACACCACCTTGTCGCACCTCATCTCCTGCTCAAATGTTGGAAGTTCGGGCGCCACGAGCTCGAGCGTCTGAACGGGCACTGCACGGGGGGCGCCTTGGGCTGGCTGTTTCGGGGCTAGGGTTCCTCCAGGCTTCGCGTTGGCTTGCGTGGCTTCCGGAACTCGGGTTACCTGTGAGGTTGGCCCTGTTGAATTCAGTCGAACCATTGGGCCGGTGCACCCGAGACCGCATACGAATAAAAGGCCCGTGAGAAGAGCTTGGAGATCCTTCGAAAGCTGTCGCCGCATCCGCGAAGCCAATCTCCGTTACAGCTCTGGGTCAAGCATTTCCGTTCGGAAGGCGGCCCTCGGGGCGTCGATATTTGTTTTGGCACGAGCCCACAACTCTTGGGTAGCGCGGAAATCAAGCTATGAAGAAAACCTTCATCCTCGACACCAACGTTCTTTTACACGATCCCAACGCGATCTTTAAGTTCGAGGACAATGACCTAATTATCCCGATTTATGTGATCGAAGAAATCGACACCTTCAAACGGGACTCGAATGAGCGGGGCCGGAATGCGCGTGCTGTTTCGCGAGTGATCGACGCGCAGCGTGGGCGTGGCTCGCTCGCTCAGGGAGTGTCTATCGGCGATCAGGGCGGCACCTTGCGCGTCTACGTTCCGGCACGGCGCCCGGAGCTTGCTATGGCGCTCCGCCCTAGCTCTGGGGATCACGCCATTTTGCAGGCTGCGATCGAGCTTCGGGACCAGTCGCCCGAGCAGCCTACGATCTTTGTGACGTTGGATGTGAACCTACGTATCCGTGCCGACGCGTTTGGGCTCGTGACGGAAGTTTACGAAAATCAAGCCGTCGACATCGAACACCTCGATACGGGTATTGTCGAGCTCCCGATCACGAGCGACGAGATGGATTCTTTCTTTGCACACGGGGGCCTCGAACCGAGCGGGAAGGATCAGCTGTATTCGAATCTGTCGGTGCTGCTGCGCGATGATTCGCCGAAACAACGCACGGCGCTCGGACGCTACAACGTCGCTGAGAAACGCGTGCGCGCGCTGCAGGTGCCCAAAGAGGGGATCATGGGGGTTCGCCCGCGCAATAAAGAGCAGACATATGCGCTCGATCTTCTGATGGATGATTCGGTACGGCTCGTCACCTTGGTGGGTAAAGCGGGCACCGGGAAGACACTGTTAGCGCTCGCTGCTGGCTTGAAGCGCACACTCGAAGATGGCGTGTATACGCGGCTCTTAGTGAGTCGGCCGATCATGCCATTGGGGCGAGATCTGGGGTATTTGCCGGGTGCGGTTGAAGAAAAGCTCAATCCTTGGATGCAGCCTATCTACGACAATCTGGATTTTCTGTTGGTAGCGGGAGGTGCTCGGCGGCGCGGACTCAAGGGCATCGACGACTTGTTCGCGGGCGGCCAAGTCCAAGTTGAGCCGTTGACTTATATCCGAGGTCGATCATTGCCGGCGCAGTACGTGATTGTCGATGAGGCCCAGAATCTTACCCCGCACGAGGTCAAGACGATCGTGACCCGTTGCGGCGAAGGCACCAAAATAGTGCTCACCGGTGACCCGTATCAAATCGACAACCCTTACGTGGATAGCGCCACCAATGGCCTCACCGTTGCCGCTGATCGCTTGCGCGGTGAGAATCTCGTGGGGCACATCATGTTGAGCCGCGGGGAACGCAGCGAGCTCGCCAATTTGGCGGCGAACAAACTCTAGGATGCCGGGTGCGGAAGCCCACCAGGTCGGGCGCTTCTTACTCATGGCTGAGGGCTCGATTGCGCTGCTCGGCAGAGTGACCCCCAACAATTTTCGCTCCGAATGTGAGGCGCTGTTAACCGAGTGGCGTTCCGGCCATGTTCGGTCCCCGCGTTTTCTGTATCCAACGCGCACGGCTCTGCCGAGCGGGCTGAAATCCGCGCTAAAAGCCCTCGCGATTAGGCCGCCATCCGCCGAAACTTGGCTAACGTTGCAGCAAGCACGAGCCGGGGAGCTTTTGCTGGAGGCTGAGCTGGCAGAAGCCGTGGGCACTCCGAGTTTTGCGGGTTTGGCTGAGCAGCGATATCGGTCCGACGATAGAGCGCTTGAGCAAGCGGCACTCGGCGTGGCGAAGACTTGGGTGGAGCTTGACGAATTGACCGACGACAGGCGTGACGAGTTGATTGACGACCGGCGTGGCGAAGCCCCCAGACGCTTGCACCTGAGCGATGATCTTCGAGATCCAGACAGCCTCGGCTCATTGCTACAAGCCGAGATCGGCAGGCGTAAATTACCCTTTCGATTGAGCTTCGATCGGGAATTGGCGAGCTTGGCCGCGGTGGGCACCGGGGTGATCGGCGTACGCTCAGGAGTTAATCTGACGCTTCACGAAGCACAACGCGTCGTGGTGCATGAAATTTCAGGGCATGCTGAACCCCGCACCCGAGCACAACAGAACGGCAACCCGCTCTTCCTCGTCGGAACGGCAGGAGGCTTCGAGGACGAAGAGGGTCGAGCACTGCTCCTGGAGGAAAGGGCAGGCTTTCTGGATGCGCAGCGCAAACGTCAAATTGCAGCTCGAGACCTCGCCGTCGTGGCCTTGCGTGCGGGCGCGGACTGGGTCGAAGTTGTGAGAAAATTGGCTGATTTGGGCCTCGAACTGCCAAGTGCGATCGAGGTCGCGTGTCGCGTGTTTCGTGGTGGAGGTTGGGGTCGCGAACAGATCTACTTGCCCGGTTACTTGCGGGTTAAGGCCGGCCTCGCAGCTGAGCCCGATCTTGAAAACTGGATGAGCCAGGGGCGGATCAGTCTGGCGGCTGCACGCCAGTTAGCGCGAGCTGCTCTTTGACACGCGTGTGCTTTTCGCGTGACGACGCTGGCGCGGGTTGAACACTTTGACTCCCGAGGGTCAACAAACACACATGCGAAATCTGTGACGATGCAACCGAGTACCTGTGACGTACCGTTGGGCTGCAGATTCATTCTGTTCGCTCACTTTTAGGGTTGAGCGTTGTCTCTCCTTGTGGCAAACAGCCGTAGTATGCTGAAGCAGGTGAGGGTTGCGATTGGGCTCGGCGTTATATTGTCGCTTGGCAGCGCGTTGTTCCTGTGGATTAAGCCTCAAGGAATTGGGCGGGTTCCCGAAGAAAACGCCAGAAATGTAGCGCATTTCGAGCCTCTTCCTCGCGGTGCGATGCGCGCCGCTGCATTCTCAATACATGCGTACGAAAGAGATACACAGGCGTACTTGTCGCAGGTGGTTCCGGGGCGTGCGTTTCAGGTGCAGTCGCCGCGGCCGGGGTTGGCATCGATTCAGGCGGTCTCGTCGCTCGTTCCGACGGTGAGAGCTTTAGGGAACGTGGAGCTACGACGCCAAGGGAAACCTGGCGACGACCAGCGCCAGCCAAACACTGACCTGGGACTTCGAGAACCGCCTCACCAGCGCCGGCACCGCTTCCGGCCTCGCCGCAGGCACTTACAAATACGACGCCCTGGGACGACGCGTCAGCAAAACAACCAGCGGCACGACCACGCGGTTCATCCACGATGGCGACCAAGTCATCGCGGAATATCAGAGCGGCGCCCTCCAGCGTCGTTACGTCTACGGCACGTATATCGACGAGCCCTTGGCGCAACTGGCCTCAACCGGCACCCTGTATTACCATCAGAATCGACTTTACTCCGTGATGGCCGTGACGAATCAAGCTGGGCAAATGGCAGAGCGGTACGGCTACACACCGTACGGTAAACGACGTGTGGTGTCCCCCGGGGGTGCGACGTTAACCGCGAGTGCTGTAGGGAACCAGGTCGGGTTCACTGGGCGTTATCATCATGCCGAAACAGCGTTTACGTACTTCAGGGCCCGGTACATGGACGCGGAGTTGGGTAGGTTTGTGGGGCGGGATCCGGTTCCAGCAGTGAACTTGTACGCGTACGCGACGGGGAACCCTGGCGGTCGCGTCGATCCGATGGGGATGGAGGACTGCCCTCCTACCAAGTTTGGTGAGCCAGCTCCGGAATCTGGTCCAAGCGACGGACTATTCGATGATTTTCCTGATCCCGCACCATTCGTTAGGCCCGCGAAGTCGGAGCTACCTCCCCCGGGCCCCGCCTCTGGATCGATTGCCGGCGCGATCGCCGATGCCGCGAAACGTGGCGAATGGCCGGGATGGGAAGCTCCAAGGCCAGGGGAAGTTCATGGGGCGCCACCTTCCGTTGATGACAGGTCGATGCTCGGGGCGTCTGTGTGGAGAACAATCTCAGACTGCCGCCGCGCTTGCTCCGTGACTTGCCCTTGGTGGAACGTGCTTTGTTACGAGGGTTGCATGCTGGGATGCGTGCCCTCAACGCTCGTCTGGGAAACGCGGCAGCCTTACGGGGGAGATCGTGTAGACCCCATGCCGGTACCCTTCCCCGTATCACGGTTATGGCGCTGCACCGCGACTTGTAATGTTGACGCACTTGGTATTCGCGTTACGGGTTCCGGCACTGGCGGTTCAGAGTACCTTGCTTGTCTGGCAGCGCAGAGAGATGCAAACGGACAGGTGCCATCCGGAGCCGGAGCGTATAAACGTCATTGTAGCTGTAGGTGCTCGAGGTAACAATGACGTCCAGCGGTATAGTGGTGTGGCTCGTCGTTAGGACTCTTGAGGTGCAGATTAACCTGGAGGACGACGATATCGTTTTGAGGGTTGAGCTGCTCCAAAGACAAGGCGAACTGGTCTATCGGGTTCGGATTTGGCGAATTGAGTTCTTTCGGTTGCAGTCAACGTTTCCGCAGGAGAATGGCGAACCACGCCACGCTCCAAGTGATGAAGCAATCCTGAAGGAATTTGAAGGCATGGAATGCCCCTATGCGGAACCAACCAGTTTCGCTGGGATCGAGGCTGCGGAGCATGCCTTGTTGCAATACCTCGATGGATGGAAGAGCGGTCTCGTGGTATAGTTGTCGATAAAACTCGGGGAAGTCTCACCAAAACGGGCACCCCAACCGTTGCGTTAACCCACGACGCCAAGGGAAACCTGGCGACGACCAGCGCCAGCCAAACACTGACCTGGGACTTCGAGAACCGCCTCACCAGCGCCGGCACCGCTTCCGGCCTCGCCGGAGGCACTTACAAATACGACGCCCTGGGACGACGCGTCAGCAAAACAACCAGCGGCACGACCACGCGGTTCATCCACGATGGCGACCAAGTCATCGCGGAGTATGAGAGCGGCGCCCTCCAGCGTCGTTACGTCTACGGCACGTATATCGACGAGCCCTTGGCGCAACTGGCCTCAACCGGCAACCTGTATTACCATCAGAATCGACTTTACTCCGTGATGGCCATGACGAATCAAGCTGGGCAAATGGCAGAGCGGTACGGCTACACGCCGTACGGTAAACGACGTGTGGTGTCCCCCGGGGGTGCGACGTTAACCGCGATTGCTGTAGGGAACCAGGTCGGGTTCACTGGGCGTTATCATGATGCCGAAACAGCGTTTACGTACTTTCAGGGCCCGGTACATGGACGCGGAGTTGGGTAGGTTTGTGGGGCGGGATCCGGTTCCAGCAGTGAACGCGTATGCGTACGCGACGGGGAGTCCGGCCAATGGTTTGGATCCGATGGGCTTGGAAATCTGCGATCCAGCGTGTGGTAATTGTCCCCCTGTTGACTGCAGACCCGGGGATGTGTGCTTCAAGGATGACCCGCTGAAGGGCCCACCGAAGGACGTTGAGCCGGCCCCACGTGATAAGCCCGCTGATCAGCCGATCTTACACGGATTTGCCCCGAGTCCAAGCGCGGTGGGCCCAGGACACGCGGCACGATTGGCGGCAGAAGCGGCTATCAGGGCACCTTCCGCTGTCCGAATTGGAGTGGGCGCGGTAGGCGCAGGCCTTCTAACATCAGCTGATAATCCAGTGGCGAGTTCACCGGAGGAGTGCGCAAGCATATGGGGCAAGTATAACCCAGGAGGGATGCCCATGAATTGTCCTGCTTGCCTGGAATCCGACGGCCTCTTCGAGCTATACAGAAAGATTCATTGCTTTGCGCGCGAGCTCAGTCTCAGAAAGGAATATGTGGATAAGCGTTGCGACTACGCACTGCTGGGCAGCATCAACTCAAAGCAAGGCAGTGCCGGGAAGGAACGAGGGCACCGGCAACAGATTGCGGACAAGGCTGGCGCCCTGGCGAGATGTCAAAGATACGAGAGCGACCTCAATAACCGGCAGCTCTTTTGAGGTAACGGAGATGAACCACGACGGCACACTTCCGACGGAGGCCGAGATCAACGTTTATGATTCGCTCGATGAGCGTGCGGCAGTTCTGGTCTTTTATGGCAAAACGTCGAAGGAAGCGGAGGAACTTTTCAGGGAGAATAGTCTCCGCTACCAAGAAGGCCTGATGTGGATGGGACCTAAGGCCTTTGACTATTACATGGATGCGGCCATCAACTATGTGAAAAGCCCAGCCGGAGTACGTGACGAGGCCATGGTTCACGCGATCACGTCAATACTTGACTACCGGCTAGACAACGGGGATATCCCCCAGGCATCGCTACCTAAGCTTTTGGCTCTGGTTGAGTGGGTTGTTGACAACTACGACCGATTTTCAATGGATCCGGTCTATGTAGACACGAAGGAGAAGTATTTGAGGTTGCGCGATCGGATGCGAGGAGCACGCAACTAGCGCATGGGTGCATGCGAAAGAGTTGTTTGATCCTCGATGGTTTCCAATCAGCAACTACCTTGACACTCAATAGGCCCATTGCCCGAGGCCAATGCGGAATCGGCATCAGCATTCATCGCAAATCAGTATCCACGTTGGAGATGGCAGGGCATTTGAAAGCATGAAAAACAATCCCCGACCCTTCTGAACTCCGTTACAAGATGAGACGCGAATCTGTTCCCTCTGCGAGTGAAATCAACGTTTTCGACTCACTTGATGAGCGAGCCGCGGTACGCTACTTCTGTGGCAAGTCTCTGCGCGAAGCCGAGGAACTGTTCAGAAGCAATAGCCTGGCCTATGCAGACGATCTGATGTGGATGGGGCCGAAGGCCTTCGCCTACTACCTGAAGGCCGCTAGCAACTACATTCAGCGGATGACAATGCGATGCTAAGCGCGATCCCCATGATAGTGGAGTATAGGCTTGATTACGGTCAACTGCCTACGGAATCGCTAGGCACCGTGAACGAATTACTTGATTACGTTATCGATAATTACGAACGTTTCGTGGTGGACAACCAGTGGCACCTTGACGCCGTTCATCCCCGAAAACGCGCCGGAGTGATCCATCGTCAGGAAGCGCCAAGAAGGGGGTCCGAGTGGCTAGGCTGCTGCAACCTGCTCGCGTGGCTTACTGAGCAGCGAAGCCACGATCAGCGTGAGGAATCCGAGCGGGATGGTCACAATTGCCGGCTGGCTGAACTTCATGATCGAAAGGGCCGGATCCAGGTTGTACACGTTCTTATACGTCTCGGCTGAGAGCAGGATCCAGGCGAGTGAAGAGAGCATGCCCACCACGATGGCCCAGGTGATCCCCTGCTTGGTGGTGCGCCTCCAGAACAGGAGCATCACCAATGCCGGCAAATTGGCAGAGGCGGCGACATTGAAGGCCCAACCCACCAAGAAGCTGACATTCATCTTTTCAAACAGCACGCCGAGCACCATCGCGATAATACCTACCGCAACTGCGACCCATTTGCCGGCGAGCACCTTGTGGTGATCGCTCATTTGGATCGCGAAAAAATTCGTCAGGATGTCGTGGGCGACGGCACCACTGGCGGCCATGATGAGCCCGCTCACCGTACCGAGCACTGTGGTGAAGGCGATGGCTGAGATCACGGCGAACGGGATCTCGCCGAAGCTACGTGCCAGCAGCGGAGCGGCCATGTTGGTGTTGGTGACGTCCAGGGTTCCGCCCGTCATGGCACCCAACCCCAAAAACAAAGTCAGGACGTAGAAGAAGCCGATGCTGGCAATGCCCACCACGGTGCTCTTCCGCACCGCTGCTTCATCTTTCACGGTGTAATAGCGAATCAGAATGTGAGGCAGGGAAGCGGTGCCACAAAACAGAGCTAACATCAGCGATAGAAAATCCAGTTTTGGATAGAAGGCGTCCTTCTGCAGGCCGCTGAAGGTGGGGCTCACGCCGGGCACGAGGATGTCGCTCCCGGAGGTGGGCTTCTGGTAGTAGACGGTGGTCGTCACCACCTCGGTGGCGGATTTTTGCGTGATTTTCTCGTTTCCCCAGAGGATCACTTCGCTCGCAGAGAGCGTGCTGAAAAATTCGGGGATCGAGAGAGGCCCCGTGGCTGTTTTCCCGCCCGGAAGCTTTGAAATCGTGCCGACCGGAAACAGATCGCCTTCACCCGGGCCGTGACCTTGCGGTTGACCATTCACCAGTTTTCTCTTGGTTTGGGTGGCGAGATCTTCGATCTCGGTGACCGTCTGCGTTTCACTGAACCCCGTTTTCGTCTTGCGCCAGACCGAAACAACACCGGTGGTATTGTCCTTCACCTGGACGAACAGTTTATCTTTCCACGCGCCCGTCGCTGGCAGAAGGGTCATTTCAGTGCTGGCTGTGAACGCATTCAGAGGCAACGAACGAAACTTGTGACCGCTCTCGGTGCTAAACCCACGGCCTAGGATCATCGCGACCAGCACCGAGCAGAAGATCACCAGCAGGGAGCCTTTGATGAACTGCACCCACGTGGTGGACACCATGCCCGCTGTGACCACAATCGTGACCACAATCACACCCACCAAGAGCACACCTTGCACGTGCGTGAACCCAAGCAACGGCTTCACGAGGGCGCCTGCACCCACCATCTGTGGGATCAAATAGAAGATGCTCACCACGAGCGTGCTGATCGCAGCCGCTAGCTTGATTCCCCGGGAATTGAACTGTTTATCGAGTGCGTCGGCAAAGGTGAAACGCCCCAAACGCTTGAGCGGCTCGGCCACCACGAACAGCGCCACCACCCAGCCAGCCAGATAGCCAATCGAGTACAGGAAGCCGTCGTAGCCGTAGAAGGCGATCATGCCGCAGATGCCCAGAAAGGAAGCTGCGGAGAGATAGTCACCGGCAAATGCGATGCCGTTCACGAACCAATGAATTTCGCCGTGCGCGGTGTAGTAGCCCTGAGCCGATTTTGCCTTGCGACCCAAATAGAAACTGAGGCCAAGAACAAGCCCGACGAAAGTGACGAAGATGCCGATGGCGATGCTTGAGCTGTGGTAAATCACGGCTTGTCCTCTGGGGCGCCAGCGCTCGGCATGGGGCGCCCACAGAGCGCCATGTAAATCAGGGCAAGCACGAGAGCTGCTATGATCAGGCCAAACCCGTACACAATCGCCAGATTGATCCCGAGAAGGACGGGCGCAGCCATCGCGCGAGGGCTCAACGTACTCACTGCCATGAAGCCGGCGTAGAGCGCCAGGTAAACAGCGAACAGGATGAGCCCATACCGAGCATTGCGTTGCTCGCGGGGCGCGTTGCTTGATTGCGGATCAACGGCCATGCCTGGGGGGTTATCCGCCAACCGGCAAAAACAAGTCAATCTTCGCTGAAAAAAACCGCCCGCGGACCTACCAGCCGAGCTTGGCCTTTATCACGGGGTAGAGCACGTCCACCATGCGCTGGTGCTCTTTGACGTCCGGATGGTAGAGGCAGCCTGTACCCAGGGCTGGGTCCAAGACGCCGAGGTCAACAAACACCACCTTGGCTGCCTCTCCGCCGTGAGAGTCGACGTAGCCCTCCAGGTATCTCTTGACTAAGCTGCGACCGTCTCCGTTGAGCATCGTCCCGATCACAGGGAAAATCCAAGGATCGCCGTTCTTGGTGCGAATCATTTTCACCAGGTCGTCGAGGGCTTTCGTGAAGTTCTCCTCGCCCGGATCGCCTAGCGCAATGTCGTTGGTTCCGAGATTGATGACGACTGCAGCAGCCTTCGTCCGGAAATCCCACTGGGGATGCGGATCCATGAAATACACGGAATCATTGTACTCGCGCGGCACGGCGTTGCTGAGTCCGTCGCCGAAAAGGCCTCGATACAACCCCCAACCACTCAGCGCGAGGATGCTCGGGTCAGCGTTGAGCGCGCGGGCCACCTTCGCCGCATAGCTGAGGTAGCCAGCCTGGGTATCCATGGTGAAATCGCATTCGTTAACGCTGCCCCCGGACGCCGGGTGCTCCACGTCGGCAAGTGCACCCCAGCCCGCAGTGATCGAGTCCGCCACGAATTCAACGACTCGGCCGGAATACGTGGGAGGGGGTAGCAAGGTCCCGCCGGTAATGCCGAGAAACTGAGAGCGACCGTAGGGGGACTCATTCTCCCGGTAAAACTCGAGGGTGTGGGGTCCGTCGGTGAGGCCAGACTTGATGCTGAGTGTCGACTCACCGGGGGCAATCTTGATGCGAGGCAAGACTTCTCCATCCAATACCGCCTGGAAGAAGAGCCCACACGGATCCACCTGGCAGGGTGCATTGGGTGCATCGGTGAGCAACCTGACACCGATCGAGGTGCCGGTGAATTTGGCGTCAAAGCCCGATGCGGTCCATCCAAAGTACGGCTTCTCGGGGTCCGTCGTGAGATCCACCCGGCCTCGCCAGCGCACACCTGCAGCGACAACGCCCGCTTCTGTGCCACCCTCGGGGCTCACGGGCACGACAACCGCCTGCGTGGTGGGAACCACCACAGCCATCGAGGAGTTCCCATACGTTGGGGCATCGGGAAGACAAGCCAGCAGCGATGCCGCTGGCACGCAGGCGAGGAGTACGAACTTGTGCGGCCCTGGTCGAATATTCTTCTGCATGAGGAGCGTCCTGGCAAACTCGGCTTCGAGCCGTTCATACCGCATTGGGCTGGCGAGTGTCGACAGTTGGACCCGAGGCGGTGTACGGGTCCTCATAACTTTCAGCGAGGCGAACTTGAAAAAGAGACTGGCGCTAGCGGGCGCAGCAATAGGTGTGGCAGTGGCGGCCCGTGCAGGGGCGGTCGAGGTGTTGACCGACAAAGACAAGGGGATGTCGCTCAATGTTGGAGTCTTGATTCAGCCGCTCTTGATGGCGAGTGCTCCAGACGGCAAGAACCAAGGGACCGAAGGCATTGGCGCACCTTCAGGCCCCGATGGACGCTCAGAACGCCTATCGGTGGATACCTATCTTCGACGCGTTCGCCTGGTCGTTTCTGGCAACGCAACCAAAGAACTGAGCTTCTTCGTGGATGTCGAGCAGCCCAACTGGGGTAAGGCTGGAAGCTTCTCCGGGGACGGCAGCGAATTCTCATCGCCTCTCTACGTTCAGGACGCCTTCATCAGTTACGAAGTTGCGCCTGAATTCAAGATTGACGCAGGCATGATGCTCTTGCCCTTTTCGCATCAAACGCTCGAAGGCGCCGGGTCCCTCAACACTCTCGACTATCATGCGGATATGCTGCGTTTCCCAACCGGCAAGCACTTCCGCGACACTGGTCTGCAGTTCAGAGGTTTGATTCATGACAGAGTTCTTTATCGGGTCGGCTTGTTCGAGGGCGTACGAAACGGTGCTGCGCTTGAAACACCGACTGAGCCGGTCGGCGCCCGGTATGATGATCTGAATACGCACGGCATACCCCGAGTCACGGGGCAATTGCGGGTCAACATTCTAGGTTCGGAGGGCGATTTCTTCTTGAAGGGCGTCTACTTCGCGCCGAAGCCCATCATTTCAATCGGTTTCGGCGGTGATTACCAACCGAACGCTGTGCTCAAGCTCAGCACCAAGCCCGGTCCTTACTCCGCCCTTGGCAGCGACGTATTTGTTGAGTACCCGGTTGCTGCGAATCAGGCGCTCCTCGCGAAAGCGGCATTTGCTCGATTCTCAGAGGGGTGGTCTAGGATCGGCGATTCCAATGCGCTCGAAACGGGCGGAATCACGGCCTTCGGCGAGCTGGGCTACCGCATCGGCAAGCTGGAGCCGCTAGCGTATGTTGAGTACCTGCGTGCCAAATCAAATCCACGAAATCCGATCACCAGCCGACCGCACGCTTCGCTTGCGACACATGTCGGAGTTAACCTGTTTCTGGATGAACACCGTTTCAATCTGAAATTCGACGCGGGCTATCGGGAGCTGCAGCAAGAGAACCGCGGAAGTGATACCGGGAATGGCGCCCTGCCGATTGCCGTCAAGTACACGGATCTGATGGCCACGCTGCAGGGCCAGGTCGCGTTTTAGGGTTTTTCTTGACTTAGCCGTCCGTCACCGCGCGCTTTTCGGGTTCGTGGGCAAACGCGGTTTCATCATGAAAGTGCTGACGTGCCAACGCGTAGCGCTAAGTCATGCCGTGTTGCAGGTGATCCCATCGGGCGACGTCTCGAAGGTGATCTCACAAAGGACGGATACGGAACTTCGAGCAATAATCGAGGAAAGATCGCTGCGCCGGGGAGATCGCTATTTAGAGATCCGAGCGGCGGATACCGGGCCGCGCCTCCGCATCGTGGTGCCTTACATTGGCGGTTAATCCACAGAGCCGCATCGTTCGATGACCACTGAAAGCGGGGCGGGCTGAATGCATTCGTGTGCCCAATAGCCGAAGCTCATTCCGACCCATAGGATAAACCGGGATATGTACAGATCCCCTGAGTGCACGACCACACGTCCGGCGTCGCACGTCCACTCAGAATTGGCGTATAAAGAGGACAATCGAGTTCGCTGGTACACTGGACCGGAAGTATGGTGCACAATGAGAGATCTGGCGGCAGGTATTTCGTGCACACCATCGGTGCCGGGCACGGATTCACGTCGGCAGTTACAGGTGTACATGGGGATCGGCACTCCTTGACACAAGACCCCGAGCGACAAAATACGTCCGACGGACAGCGGTACATGCTGTGCGCTGCGGCTGAATTGGAACAATCCGTGTTGCGTTTGCACTCGGGAGCGGAGCCACACGACACCGACAGAATTGCCAACCAGCTAAGGTGGCGACAGTTGGAATAAAACGTCTTCGCGTGCCATATGGACATTATACTTCTCCTCAACGCCGGTCCAATTCAGTACTTCTTCTTTGAACCGAAAGGCGCGAACGTCGTATCCGTCGTAGTGGAGGAATTCTACCTCCGTCCCTAAATTCTGTGCAACGAACTTTACGCCATTTGTTCTGGGAATACCTCCCGGACCGAAGACCGTCGCATGTGGTGTGCGCCAATCGAATTCAATGGGGAAGCGACTCAATTCCCGTATGCTGTTGCAGTCATGAACCCATAGTGACGCAACGGCTTTGCCGTTCTGTTGACCTACGACAAACACGAGCGCATCGGCTTCTGTCGGTCGCGGGAGGATGGAAAGCGAGGTCACGGCATCCAAGTTAATGGGGAGGTCTTCGGTATCGAATGACTCGGAATGAATTAGCAGACGCTGCAGTCTCCTCGGAAATTGCGTGCCTGGGTTGGACGCTACTAGGCCTACCCCGAGCGCGATTCCTGGGCACGCTGGGATTCCGAGATTGGCAATGTGGTCGAAAGCCTCAAACGGTTGAAAATAACCGCGCTGGAGAGATTGGTTTAGGATCACGCCTCGTGTGGCGTCAATTCCCTCGCGACCATGATCTAGCGAAAATCGAACCATTCGCCGATAGCCTTGTACGATCAGTTGGTGCTTAGAATTAGAAGAAGTGTCGTCCGATCGGAACATCAGATTGGTCACTTGCAGCGCGCTCAGCGTAGGATTGGGGAGCCCCACCCACACAGCGCTCGAAACGCCATCTACGCGAAGGAACTGCTCGAAGCCCCCTCCCGTTCCGGTGAGGACTGAGTGGCCCGCCGAAGTCTCGAATGCCATCAAGAATGGAAAGGCCGGAATGGGAGGCAGTACGTTGGACCAGGGAACTGCCGTGAAATCACCGTTAGCAGATCCGAAGGCCACCCAACTGCCGCAGGGATCGCTTACAAGCACATCCTCGAACCTATCATCGTTCATATGCCCGACGGCCAAGGCGACGGGCTCGTGTTCGTTGCAACCGTTGTCAACAGGGGGGGCACTGATTTCCGACGCTCGGAAACCGTTAGCGCTCGACTGAATGAGTTCTACGGTGGTGAGCCCCACGGTCCTTGAGACGAATGCCACTGGAGCGGTGGGCAATGAAATTTTTTGCAGATCGTTGTTCGCGTAGATTAGGGTTCCCACACGCGTGATGACCTCACCCTTGGACGGTGGTGAGGCGGACGAACTTGCCGAGCAACCGTTGGCCAAAAGCATCGCCAACCCTCCAAAGCGCAATGGCCAAGTGCTATGCAGGGCGAGCATGTGGGTTCCCTCAGGGTTGCGGTCGCGGGTCACCAGTGGCGCCGGGATTTGGCGTCGGCCAAACAACGGGCGAAGCAGCCGCATCCTCCAACGAGTAATGCAAGTACTGAAGGCGACCATGCATAGTTTTTCCGTTGGGTAGAGTTGTATTTGACGAAACTGTATACGTTTGGGTCGGTGCCACAACCGCGTCTACTCCATCCGCTGGCTTGTACACCAATCCGAGAGGTTTAATCGTTGCGCCTGGATATTCTCGCTGGACTCGAGAAGCGAGGTCGGTGTCCGGGACCGTGCGCGTGACCTTCCGCCCGGCTCGCCGTGGCACTTCCACTCCCTGTACTACATCCGCTTCTACGGTCGGACCACTGACGTTGATTAGCGTGACCACGCCGGTCCGGTGCACGTTAACTCGCACTCCCGCATCCATTAGAGGAATACCGTTGATTCGCCTCTGCGCGAAAAAAGAATATTCTTTGACCATTTCAGATCGAAAGCTGCCATCGCTTCGGCCAATTACTTGCTTGATGAGCGAGACCTCGGCGGCATCAGGGTCGAGGTTGAGTCCGGTAGGTGCAACTAGCGACTCGCTTAGAACACGCGCCAGAGTCGACTTGAACATGCCCTTAGCAGCGCCGAGCCCTATGTCTTTCGGTGAGGTGTAGTCATTCATTGCGCTCTCGTTCCAGGCCCAGATCTCGTCCCGGGAGCTATCGTAGCCGGCTGTAAGACCATCATGGCCACGCAGGCCTAGGTGCACCCTACCTGGAAACGAGGGCGAGGCGACAGCCGTAGCGATCGGCGATAGTGCGTCAGAATCAAGGGGTTGGCCGCTGACAATGCCGGCCAGAATCTGAGCGCGGTTGGCGATTTCACCGCTTGAGCGCCTTGGATGCCTCAACTCAAAGGCACTCTGTGACGCCGCTGAAAGAGCAGAGCGGGTGTCGGCTGGCTCACTCGGATCGGACGGAGCGGAACTGCAGGAGAGTACCAGTACCGAGGTGGGCATCAAAAACATCATTGTCCCGAAGAGCAGTCGAACTGGGGTGTTTGAGAGTTTCATAAAAGAATTCCTTTTCATTTTTAGTAACAGAACCCTTATGTTCCAACAACGTAGGTCGACTTCCACCAGAAACCTGGTTGGGCGGATTGACAACTATTCCATCCGCCGCGCGCCCCGAGGAAAGTTCGCTGGTACATTTGTGCGGAGTTGTGCACCAAATCAATTCGGGTTGAGGTGTCGCCGTACGAGATTGCCACAGGGCCGCGGCCCTGGTTGTTGAATTTGTTAATCCACGCGTTTACGTTGCTACTGGTATTTGTTGCGTTAAAAAAATCTCTTGCCTCGTTGTCCCCAATCCTAATTGTATTGTTGAATCCGAACTGCTGCTGCAGCCACTGGGAGTTGGCCTGATTGTCCCAACTGCTGGGACCGTCGATAGACAGCGAATCGCAACTCAGCCAGATACCCACGGTGGCCTGAGAGCCGGACATCGCGCCTAAACGCATGTTGCTGCTCATCTGAGTGTAACATTGTCCCCACCACGGCGTCTGAAAATAGAAGAATCCGGCACCTCCGTGGCCCGCAAAAACTACGACACTTTTTGAATCTCCGTAGATCGAATCTAATCCAGCGTGGACGCCGCCCACTCCGAACGAAGGCGAACACGACTCGGTAAAGTCAGCTGATATTGCGGAGCTGTTGACATATCGGGCCCCCGTAAAGCTGCGGGCGTCCATCGCGGTTTTGAGGCTCGCTGAAACGACATTGAGGTTCTCGGCGTTACTGCACGAGCCCGCGTAGGCTGTGCTTTCATCGATAAAGTAGGTGCTCGCGGCCCCTGCGTTCTCGGTAAAAGCGACGCTCGCGAGCGCGACGACCCCAAAAATTGATCTGCTTGTAATCGGCCTCATGTAGTCCTCCGGTTTGTAACAATTGGGGGAGAACTCCGAGCAAACCTTGGCAGCGTGAAATACGCCGATTCAGATTACCCGCGGAACGCCTCCCGCCCACTAGCTCTGCATTTCCAT
>Ga0163155_10000190_pt1 | contig 72011 bp, 63 predicted proteins | sample OliLakLV19SP4G1_FD_148611 | JGI IMG/M metagenome (GOLD analysis project Ga0163155, IMG submission 148611) | Freshwater microbial mat bacterial communities from Lake Vanda, McMurdo Dry Valleys, Antarctica - Oligotrophic Lake LV.19.SP4.G1 | ecosystem: Environmental > Aquatic > Freshwater > Lake >... | reverse complement strand
GTTCTCTCCGCGCCCGATCTGGGACGTGTACATGCGCGCCCAATAGAAAAGCTCTCGCTCACGCAGACCGGGGTGATGCCGCGCCTGTAACTCGAGATCGATTTGAGTCCCATCCGCCAGTCTCGCTCGTACGTCCAGAACCGCACCGCGCTCATCGGTCGCTTCCTTAGGCAGCTCCGGATTCAGAACCACTAAATCCAAAATCGGCGACGGCGGACGAAGCACGGCGTTGAGCAGGGAAATCAAAAGCGCCTTGTTGCGCTCATCGGCAAACAGGAGTTTGAAAACAACGTCGAGCTTCGGGTCAAGGGTTTGGCGCATGGTGAGCGCATCTTTTAGCATCGTGGCGCCTTGCCTCGCGAGTGAAAAGTGATTCGGCGTGCGAGTAGTGCACCGGCTGTCCGCGAGATCGCTACGGCGACTACGGGCTGCGTTGCGTCAGGACTCCGGTACCGGTAGCGTTCACAAGTCACCTCCCAAACGGATCCCCTAGCTCAGGATTCGTAAGAAACGCGTCATCCGTCAGCGCGCGTAAAAACACTTCAAGCGCTTGAAGATCCGCTTCATCGATCGGCAGCGATTGAAGGCGCGCGTCCTTGAGCGGGCTTGCTCGGCCGTCGCCGAGATGCTCCCCAACCTCGACGTTCCTCCCGCCCTCGGTGTGCACCAAGATAGCTTCGCGCAGGGTCGCGACCGTCCCATCGTGCATGTATGGCCCGCTGTATTCGACATTGCGCAAGGGCGGTGTTCGGAACTTGCCCATGTCGCCTGAAACGCTCGTGACCTCAAGCAAGCCAAGATTGCCACTGGGATAGGCGCCTCTGCCGTCGGTGTTGTAAAGACCAACGTTGTAGTAGCCCGGCGGACCCATCACGTGCCCCATCTCGTCGCTGGGGCGATCCAGATCGCGCCCAGCATGGCAGCGCGAACAACCGAGCGAAGGGCCGTAGAACAGCTCAAGTCCACGACGAGCCGCAGGCGAGAGCGCACCTTCGTACCCCCTACGAAAGTGGTCGAATGGGGTGTCCAAACTCACAATGGTGCGCTCGAAAATGGCGATGGCTTCGCCCATATTCAGAAGCGAGATAGCAGCTATTTCGCCGGGAAAAGCGCGCTGAAACAGCGCAGGGTAAGTTGCGTCATTGTGCCCCTGTCGTCACGAGCGTCAACACAGACCTTACGGAATACCGTTCTCCTTCACGTAGGCCATAAATTGCACGCTGGCCGAATCCTGAGCTTTAAACTTAACGAGCGCGTTGGTCCAGACGGGGAAGTACGCGCGATAGTCCGTCAGGCCAGATTCTGGGCACGCACCGTTTAACCGCGGGCCATCAAACACAGGAGTGAAAGCAGCGTCCATCAGTTCAAAAGAAACACCACGCGGCGCGAACAAAGCCAAGGTGGCTTCCCAGTGGAACTCGTCGAGGCGCACCCAGCCGTCTTTCCCAGCAGGTAACGTGATGGTGTACGCCGACTTGCCATCGATGCGCACTTTCGCGCCTCCGAGCTCCGTTTTATTCGGGTCGCTCACGGCTGTGATCGCCTTCGGCACCGTCGTACTGTTCATCATGAGCGAGCACGCAGCCCGAGAGAAAACGTCATCAGGACCCAGCAGAAGCTCCTGAGCCACAGCTCCTGCGGACGCCTCTTTGGCACCCACGGGAGCTGCCCCGAGACCGTTACTGCCAGCGCTGTTGCCCACGAAAACCGGGTCCAAGAGACGGCTCGTCTTCGCAGGTGCCCATTTGTACACCGGCAGAATCACGCGCTCCTTCGTCACAAACATCGGCTGAAATTCGGATCCCGGTGGTATGCACCAATGCGTGACGCCAGGAATATTCGCGGGTTTCCCGCCAAGACCGAAGGCCATGGCGGTGATGCTACTCGCGTCCCGGGTCTATACGTTCTTTCTCGGCGTCGTCCTCTTGATCCGCTTTAGCGGAGTCGAACGTTCAAGCCTCGCGTTCGCTAGTAATGCGCTGCTGCTTTACACGCTGGGCTCGGCCGTTTGGCTGATACCGGTCGCGTTAATCGGACGCCGACTAGACAGCTGGCTAACGTTGGCAGGGTGTCTTGGGCTCACGTCATTGCTTTGGGGAGGGCTCTTCATTCCGAAGCAATCACAGGGATCGGCTCCAGGTCCGAGTGTTTCCGTGATGGCCTACAATGTTCTCGGCTACAATTTTGACACAGCGTCAACCCTGCGCATTCTTCGCGAAGCAGCTCCCGACGTCGCGGTGCTGCAAGAGTTAAATGCAGAAAATTCGGCGGCGATTGAGCGCGAGCTGTCGAGTCGCTATCCCTATCGGTGGCTAGACGTACAACCCGGAGTCCGCGGAGGCGGCATCGTGAGTCGCTTCCCCTTTAGAGAGATATTAGCGGGCCCACTTGCGGGTGTGCCATGGGTTGGCAAACCGATGGTGGTCACTTTTTCTGTTGGGAGTCGAGAGCTGTCACTCGTCCGAGTCCATTCGTATTCCGGGCCTGGAAACGTCGCCGAGCGAAATGACGAAGCCGCCGCAATCACAGCATTCGCCTCTGCGCACCAGGGTCCGCTCGTTGTCGCGGGTGATTTCAATGCGACCGATCAGAACGGCACCTACCACCTGATTACATCCGTCCTCCGTGATTCATGGCGCGAGGCAGGGTACGGGTTTGGCCACACATTTCCTGGTACTCCAACCATCCCGGGTACGCGCCCTGTGATCTTAGGCATCCCGGCGCCCAAGTGGCTTATTCGCATCGACTGCATCTTTCACTCACCGGATCTGTTCGCAAGAAGGCACAAATCGTTCCCTCAGATGGTGCTAGCGACCATCGCCCCGTCATGGCGACGCTCGGATTCCGCTAGATCGAGCCGAACCAACCGATTGTTGCCCTAACTCCAAAGCTCGGGAGCTGGAGGGGGGATGCTTGCAAAATAAAGTAGTAAGCATGCTTACTACCTTAGGCCGCTTTCGAGGAGAAGCCGAGCCGGCTGGGCAGCTGCATCTTCATGACCTCTCCTGAGCTACCTGATGTGACCCCACGCTCGGCGTCTTAATCCAGCGTTGCAAGATAACAGCACCCACCATGTCAGCACTCACATTTAAGGCTGAGCGGCTGCGCGCAATCAACCAATCAACAGAGAGGAGCACCGCCAGCGCTTCGGTAGGGAGGCCAAAGTTGCTGAGTACCAGTGTTAAGGCAACCACGCCTGCTTCCGGGATCCCGGCGACGCCCATGGCGGCGATGATGCAGTACAGGCCCGCGATCACTTGGCTGCCCAGGCTCATATGGATGCCAAAGGCTTGTGCCAGCGCCAGCAGCGTGAAGCCTTCGTACAGAATGATGCCGTCGTTGTTGAGGTTGGTGCCGATGCAGGCGGTGAGCGTGGAAGCACGCCTTGAAACGCCAAGCTTGTCTAAGGCTTGGAGTGTCAGTGGCAGCGCAACCAGGCTGCTATTCACGCCGATCGCGTAGAGGATCGGGTGCGCCGCGTGCCGCCAGAATTTGAGCCAGGAGACACGGGCAAAGAGCGCCAGCCAGGCGGAATACGTGATGAGCGCATGTGCCAGCATCCCGAGCAGACACAGCGCGACATATTGGCTAAGGCCCTTGAAGGGCGCGAGTCCGTGCTCGTGAGTGATCTTGGCACTGGCGACGAAGACGGCGATAGGCACGAGCTTCACGATCCAGGTGAGCATGAGTTCGGAAAGCTCGCGTGCGATGCTCACCCAAGCGCTGCCTTGAGCCAAGAGGGGCGCTGCGACACTGTTTTGCTTCTGAATGCGACGCCAAGCTAACGCCAGCAAGAGCGCCAAAACGACCGTCGCCAGGATGTCGTTGTCGGCGAAGGGCTGAACAAAGCTCGAAGGTACTTGCTTTTGTAGGAGCGCGCCTAGATCCGGCACGGCCAGCGCCTTCACGCTGTGATCGTTATGTAGGAATTTTAGACTTTCGCCCGGCTGAAAGAGATTGGCGATCGTGATGCCGAGTGCGATCGCAATGCTGGCGTTGAGCAGCACGACGACCAAGAGCTTTGAGAAATCGCGTGTTGCGATTCGATGCTGTAAGACAGCTTCCAAGACGGCAAAGAAAACGAGCGGAGTGGCGCTGGCTTTGATCAACTGGATCAGCAGCTTCGAAACGGGAAAAAGGTTCAGAACCCAAGCCCCAGAGTAAAGGCCGGTGATGGCGCCTAGAATGAGAGCGCCCACGACCAGGGAGATGGAAAGCCAGGAACGCGACATGGGCGCGCACGCTAGCCGAAGCTGAGCCTGGCGTCAGGGGGCCTGCTACGGGCTCGGGCAGCCGCCGGGAAGCGCGTAACCGGCGACGAATTGGTGGATAAAGGTATTGCTCGTGCCCGGGGCGTCGGTCCACGCGAGGCCGTCGTTGCTGGTCGCGAACGCCGCATTGTTGCCTTGGTGTGCCGTGACCCAAACGCCGGATAGGGTTCGAACGTTTGTCTCGATATGCGCCCCACCGGGTGTGATCGCGACGCCTGTCCAGCTGACGCCATCTTGACTGCGGAAGCCATCGTTCCAGTGATAAGCGATGAAATCGCTGCCGGTCCAGAGGAGGGTGCGCAGGTTGTCAGTCGCCGCCGACGCGCCCACAGCTTTCAAGGGTTCGGGGCCCTTCCAGTTAACGCCACCGTCGACGGAACGGCAAACATGGCCGTCATTGGTTGTCATCACGAGGACGCCGTTGCCGAACGCTAGACCGCTCGGGCTGCAGGCTTGGGGGTAGGCAAGTGGACGCGAAAAGTTAACGCCGTCAGTGCTCACCAGCATATCCCTCGCGCCGCCAGTGTCGTAGTGCAAGAGGAAGCGCCCACCATCATAGGGTACGAAGTAAGCAGCGCGTGCGTTGTTCGCTCCTGGAAATGTGTCGAACGGAGCGCCTTCGGTCCAGGTTGCACCGTCGTTGTCGCTGTAGAGCGCAGGACGACTGTTGGCCACGATGCGACCCTTCCCGACCGCCATTCCACCCGTGCTTCGGTCGTAAACACGCTCCCAGGTAAGGCCATCGCGGGTGCGTCGGATCTGGGTGTCATTCCCTTCATTGCCGAACGGCGCGACAAACCAGCCGTTTGAATACGCAAGACCGAGAGCACGGCCGGGATCGTGTGAGCAATCGCCGTCGTTGACGCAGTTTCCTCCAGGGACCGCGCGGCCTTCGCGCCACGTCCTGCCGTCGTCGCATGAGACCATCGTCAGGAACCCGGAGCCGACTCCGAGAACCATCGGCACACCCCCGGGCACGCTGGGCTCGCCGGAGCCCCCACTACCGGCGCTTTGCGCGATTCCTCCCGTGCCGCCCTGAGTAGAAGCTCCTCCCGCGCCGTCAGAACCGCCCGAGTGCTGTGACCCACCCGTCTGGAGGGAGCCACCACTCGCGCCGCCCGTGTGCTGTGACCCACCCATCTGGAGTGAGCCACCGGCTGCCGACGAGCCCGGACCGTTCGTGGATCCCGTTCCGCCCGCTTGCATGGACGTTCCGTTGGAATTCTGGCCGCCTCCCGAGGGGCTTGAAATAGTTGACGCCTTTCGAGGGTTCTCACTGCTCTGGCTGCAGCCCACCGCGGCAAATGTGCCCACCATCGCCACCATCGCCGAAGAGCGTACAGTTCGTCTCATTGTCCCCCAGTAACTCTGGGTGCCACGCCTAGGCCATATTTGGAGATCGCCTGCGGAAACGTCGCCTGGAAAAAAGCGGCGAGGCTCAACTGGTGTTCGAGCGGATATGACTTGTTGTCCATTGCCGTGGTTGAAAGGGAGAGCGCCCTTTGTTCCTTGCGAGATAGTAAGCATGCTTACTATCCTGTGTTCGACTGAAGGACCTCATAACCTCCGCATGCATTCGAGCCCGGGCAGATCATCCAGGTGGCGGGGGGTGAGCCGCTCGCAAATGCGGAGAAGCGTAGTTGAGCCTGGCGTCAGGGGCCTTGGATCACACGCAAACTGCCGCTCACCACTCCGTAACCGAGTGGTGCTTTGAGTGTGCGGCGCAGCTCTTCGGGCCGCGTCTGCCCCATCAGGAGCCCGCGGTAAGCCGCGACAACCTGGCTGGTTTGTTCCGCTGATTCTTGAACTAGCTCTACCCGAAATCGCCGCACACCGAGCGCTTGGAGCTTGGGCACGAGGCTCGCGGCGCTCTGGGCTTGGGCGTGAAAAACAGTATTTCGGCAGCCGACATCCGCCTCGACTGGGTGCTCTAGGCCCGTTCGGTCGCGGAGCTTGACCTTGTGGGTGTCGCAGGGGCGGCCACAGGTTTTATAGTCTTTGCCGGTGGAGAGCAGCGCGGCGTAGACGCAGTGCTCCATGTGGAAGAGGGGCATGGGTTGGTGGAGCACGAGCTCCGCATACGGGGCAAGCTCGCTGAGGAAGCTGCTCAGCTGTTGTTCGTTGAGATCGAATGAGGGCGTGAACGCCGAGAGCCCAGCGCTCAAGGCTTGTGCCACGCTGAAGCGATTGCTGAGGTTGAGCGAGAAATCTCCGATGTAGAGCGGGCCATTCGGGCTTTTTGGAAGGTCTTTCAGCTCATGCAACGTTCCGAGGCCGCGTACGAGAAACGCATCAGGCTCGAGGCCGCGCAAGTAGCGATCGATCTTGGCCTCACCAGGCTTCCGAATGCGAGGCGGCGCGACACCCACGAAAGCGGCGCCATTGCCGCGCAGGCTGGCAACCGCGGCAGCGCAACCTTTCAATTCGAGAAAGTCGAGGTAGACACCGGCGGCGCCCGCAGCAAGCGCGGCCTCGGCTTGGGCGAGCGTTCGGCAGGTCACAAATAGACCTCCCGGAGCGGGTTCGAGTGGAGCCTTGGTCAGCGGCTCGTTGAGGGCGTTCGCGAGAAAGGTCTGGGCGTATTCGGGGGCGTGTTGGATCGGTGCGCGGTGGGCGTTCTCGCTCAGGCTTTGAATCAAATGGCGGCGCGCTTGATTGAGATGTGAAAGAGGAACGAGCGCTCCCTCGGGAATGGCGAGTGTCGCGCTGCCCAGGCGATAACCTGTGCCTCCGAGGCGGCTCAGCGCTTCGCGCAGTTGGGCCTCGCTGGTGGGCGATTTCTGTGCGATTTCGAGCGGGGTTGGGAGCTCCACACTCACCGAGCCGCCGAGTTCGGAGGTCGCGGACAAGCGGGCTGGGGCGCCGAATTGTCCTTCCAGCCGAAAATCTATGGAGGCTTCGCGCCCCTTCAAACGCTCTTCCTCTTTCAGGAGCCGTTCACTGCGCGGCGAATGGGTCAAAAACACGCGCCGTCCGACGGTCGCGGCGTGAAGCTCTCGCTCGCGCCCCAAGTGCAACCAGACGCGCTCTCCCGGCAGCGCTGCCTCCACGGCACGCCCATTCACCTCCAGGGCCCAAATGCGCCCTCCCACTTCGCCGCCCCCGCCTTTGCCACCCTGCACCAAAATCCCATCACCCAAATGCAGCTCAGCACTGAGCGCTACCTCGATCTCAGCATGCTGTCCGCGTTGGCGACGCCCGAGCACGTGCCCCAAATTAAGACCTCTGTGGTCACAGGTTTCACCGTCGACGAGCGTCTGATGATTCACACCCCCCAAGAAGCCGGCGCCGGAGCCGCGCGAAAAGCTGCTGTGCGAAAGGAAGCGGAGCTTTTCCAATTGTGAGGAAAACACTTTGGATTCGGGCTCTGGCGCGGGTTCGCCCGAGCGCGACCGGGTGCGGTCCGTGGTTGGCGGGGCCGTCGCCGAAACGTCGAGCGCGTCCACCGCATGCCGATACAGCCTGGTGGTGCTGGATACGTACTCAGCGCCTTTGAGTCGGCCTTCAATCTTGAGCGAGCGCACCCCAACCTTCGCCAATTCGGGGACGAGATTGGCCGCATCCAGATCCTGCGGCGATAGAAGATAAGCTTTGTCTCCGAGTGGGACCAGTTGACCATCGACCACGAAATCGTACGGCAAGCGGCAGGCCTGCGCACACGCACCGCGATTCGCACTCCGACCTCCCAGCGCTTCACTCGTCAGACACTGACCGGAATAGGCCACGCACAACGCGCCATGCACGAAAACTTCTAGCTCAACATTCGTGGAGCTGCGCACCTCCGCGATTTCCTCAAGCGAAAGCTCACGGGCCAAGACGACACGCGAAGCCCCCAGCTCACGTGCAAACTCCACTGAACTCGCATCCGTGCAGGTCATTTGCGTGGATGCGTGAAGGGCGAGCTCTGGAAAGGCTCGCTGTGCAAGTCGCATCACCCCGAGATCCTGAACAATCAAGGCGTCCACACCGGCTTCGGCGCACGCCTGGAGCGTCGCCATCAGCGCAGGCAACTCGTTGTCGAACACGAGAGTATTGAGCGCTACATAACCCTTCACCCCGGAACGATGCAGGCCAGCCATGATTTCAGGCAGAACGGCCTGAGTAAAGTTGGCGGCACGCGCGCGCGCATTGAACTGCTGCAGGCCAAAGTAAACGGCATCCGCGCCAGCATTCACCGCCGCCTGCATGGCCTCACGGGTGCCCGCTGGAGCTAAAATTTCAGGGCGATCCGCTGATGTCGGCATGGGGGCGCCAGTTATGGAACCTGAACGCGCCCGCGGCCAGTGACGTCGCTTCTCTGCACGGCTTTGGGCTGGATCTCCGCCGGTGGTTCGAGCCGTTGTCGCGGAAAACCGTCGGCCTGTGGGCGCCTACGGGCCGATTGGTGTAGAAGGGCGATGGCAGCGACCAAACGCCGCGGTCTGACAGGAGAGGCCAGCATGAACGCAACACCAACGACTCCGATCGAGGTTTGGAACGACATCATCGCTCCTAAGTACATCCAGTTTCGTCACATCTTGGTCGGAGGCCTCGCGATTCATGGGCAGTTAGCGCTGGCCAAGGCCGGCCCGAGTAGAGGGGAGTGCGTGCTGGATGTGGGCTGTGGCCTTGGCGATAGCACGCTCGATCTCGCCACGCGGGTGGGGCCTGAAGGCAGGGCTCTCGGCGTAGATTGCTGTGAATCATTTCTGGAGTTCGGGAAGGAAGCTGCTGCTGCAGCGCACGCCGCGAACGTTGTTTTTGAGAATGCGGATGCAGTAACGAAGGTTTTCGCGCCGGAATTTGAGTTTGGTTTCTCGCGCTTCGGTACGATGTTTTTCGCCAGCCCCGTGGCGGCTTTGCGAAATATTCGGAGCGCTTTGAAACCAGGCGGCCGCCTGTTGATGGTGGTTTGGCGCACGCTGGATGATAACGAATGGATGGGGCTGGCTAAGCGCATCGCTTTGAAGCACCTGCCGCCCCCGGATGAGCAGGCAGCTAGCTGCGGCCCAGGGCCATTCTCGATGGCGTCAGAAACGCTGGTGTCGGAGATCCTCCAGGCGGCGGGCTATTCCGATATTCAGTTCGAGCGCAATGATGTGCGAGTCGTGGTTGGTAAGACGCTCGAGGATGCGATCAACTTTCAGTTGGCAATGGGGCCAGCGGGCGAAATTGTTCGCGAAGCCGGTGTGCTTGGTGAGGAGAAACGCCCGGTAATCGTCGAAGAGTTGCGTGCGCTGCTCGCGCCTTTCGTGACGCCGGAGGGCGTCATGATGGGCTCAAGTTCGTGGGCCGTGCGCGCTCGAAATCCAGCTTGATCCCGCGGGAACGGCCGCGGGGGCGCCCAACCGCTCCGCAACGTGCGGCCCAGTCCCGTTTAGGCTAACTTGTGGAGATGGCCCCGGCAGATCTGAAGCGAGAGATCGATGAGCTGACGGATGAGTATCGTCGGCGCTGCCTGTGGTTCCTGCGCGAAGGGTACTATCCGGCAACGCAAGCCGAGCAGCTGCGGGTCTTAGACGCCGTGGCGCGCCATGGGGATGCAGCGGGCTTCCGTCGTGCTAAAGCACTGCGGCTATGGCTCTCACCGCCTACCAGCGCCGGGTCGTCCGGCTCCTAGCAGGCAGTCGCCAAGTCACGGGTGAGAGTTACGTTGCGGGTGGCTCTGCTCTCAACGAGCACTTGGGCGCGCCTCGCATCTCTTCGGATGTCGATCTGTTTCACGACACCCAGGAGGCGCTCCAAGCAACCTTCAGCGCTGATGTGCTGTTGTTGGAAAGTGCAGGCTTCGCTGTCAAGGTAAGTCGTGAGCGTCCGGCATTCATTGAAGCGGTGGTAACCCAAGGGCCCGAAGGGGTCTTGTTACAGTGGGTTCGCGACAGCACCTTCCGGTTCTTTCCGCTGGTGAGCCACCCCGAGCTAGGTGTGACTCTGCACCCCTTCGATCTGGCGACGAACAAGATCCTGGCACTGGTGGGTCGGCTTGAGCCCCGCGATTGGGTGGATGTGATTGAGTGCCACCGCAGGCTTCAACCATTGGGATATCTTGCGTGGGCGGCGTGTGGTAAAGATCCGGGCTTTAGCCCACTTGCCATTATCGAATACGCAGCGCGCCAACACTATTCGGTCGAGGAGGTGCACGCGTTGTCGTTCGCAGGGCCCTCGCCCGATGTGGCGGATCTGTCCCGCCAGTGGCGCACGATGATGGAGGAGGCGCGGTACTTGATTGACGTGCTGCCAGGGTTCGAGTGCGGGAAATGTGTGTTAGACAGCCAAGATGCGCTCTTTCGCGGCAGTGCTGGGGATGCCGAGCGTGCGCTTCTGGAGGGCCGTTTGAAATTTCATGCGGGCCACATCGGTGGGGCTCTTCCTCAAGTTGTGAATTAGATCTGGCAGCGATCCCACGGGCGAACCCCCGTTATTCGATCGTGCTTGTCGAGTCGCCGCGCCGGATGTCGAAGTGGAAGTGATTTTTGTGGGCTCGGTTGAAGTTGGGGGTTAATAGGTGGTGAAAGATCCCGGCTTCGTAAACTTGGCACACGATGCGTCGCAGCAGCGCGGCTTTGGCTGAGGGATCGGCTTTCGTGCCGGTGCCGCATACGGGGGCGCCGATTCTTCCACCCCAATCCCTCTCCACGTTGAGAACTTGGCCGTCGTTGAGGGTGAACTCGGTAATATCTACGGCAAGTCCGTAGGCGTGTTGGCTCTTCTTGCGGGAATGCGGCAAGCGCGCTTTAGGTCGGTAAAAATTATCGATGCGCACCGCCATGACGTCGCTCTCTGCCAAGAGTTCCGCAAGCTTCTCGAGCGCCAAGGCCAACCGACAGTCGAGCAAGCTATGGGGGCTTCGATCGTGGGGCGTTTGAAACTGAATGTTGCCATGTGGCCCGCTCAGACGCACGGGAACGGCCACCCCGTTCGTGGGACCCCGCGCGGCCTTCACTGACGCTCCGAGACGACGCAGCTCCTGGCGGCACGCAGCAGGGCCGAGCTTGGCGAAACGCGTTGCAGCCAGCGCGGGAGTGGGAGTGGGCTTGGGCTGTCGGCGGGCGGTCGAATGACGCGTGGGTTTGTGTTTCGGCGCACTTTGCGCCGGGTGGCCTTGCAGCAGCAGCGGCAACAAAAGAAGCGTGGCGAGCCACGGGCGGACCGTCATCGGGGCCAGTGTAGACTGAATGGCCGACCTTGCACTATCCATGGCAGCCCCGCCCCACCTGAGGATTCATGTTCATCGACGCGCGCACTCTGCCCGAAGGAACCGAGCTTGAAGCAGATGTGGTGATTGCGGGGGCTGGCGCGGCAGGCATCACGCTTGCCAAGCGGCTGGCCGCGGCTGGGATCTCGGTGGTGGTTCTGGAGAGCGGCGGACACGAGTTCGAGGCTGAGACCCAGGCGTTGGCGCTCGGGGAGATATCTGGTGCTGATTACTGGGCGCTCGATACAGCACGCTTGCGCTATTTTGGTGGAACCACGAACCATTGGACAGGTTGGTGTCGGCCCTTAGATCCGCATGATTTCGAGAAGCGATCCTGGGTGCAGCAGAGCGGGTGGCCGCTTTCGCGCACCGATCTTGATCCTTTCTACCGGCGCGCGCACGAACTGTGCGAGCTGGGGGAGTACGTTTACGATCCCAAGCATTGGGCTGAAAAGACCAAGACAAGCCTCCTGCCGCTCGACGATACGCCCCTTCAAACGACGCTCTGGCAGCTCAGCACACCGACGCGCTTTGGCCCCAGATATCGCGAAAGCTTGCTGAATGCTCCGAACGTGCAAGTGGTACTCAACACCAACGTGGTCGCGCTTGAGAACGATGATAATCCGGCTAAAATTCAGCGCGTTCAGGCGCGCACGCTCTCCGGAATTTCGCTGAGCGTGAAGGCCCGAGCCACCGTATTGGCGCTCGGCGGCTTGGACAATGCACGCATGCTGTTGATTGGCAGTGGTAAGCGCCCTGGTGGGATCGGGAACGAGCAAGGGCTCGTGGGGCGTTACTTTGCCGACCATCCGCATTCTGCCGTGGGTATTTTGCTGTGCAATGCTTCAGAAGAACAGATGCGGCTGTACCAAGATGTCGTGGATGTGGGGCGTCCCGCGGCAGTTCAAGCGTCGCTCGGGATCAAGCCTGAGGTCTTAAAAGAGCATAAGCTTTTGGGGTTCAGCGCCATCTTGCGACCAGTGACTCACGATCCTCCGTATCCTGCGGCACAAGCGAAAGCTGTAGCCGCACTTTGGAATGCTGAAAAATCAAAGTCGGTCTTTCCGCTTGAGCTCTTCATTCGGACCGAACAGCTTCCCGATCCCGAAAGCTTTCTCACCTTGAGTTCGAAGAAGGATGCGCTCGGGTTGCCCAAGCTTCAGCTGCATTGGCATCACCACGCGCAGACGCTCGACAGCATTAAGCGCGGTGTGGAGCTTTTGGCGGGGGCGTTTGGGCAGATCGGGCTAGGCCGGGTTCACAGCTATATTCACGCTGGAATTGAGGTCCCGGGGGCTTGGCCCGAGATCTCCGGCGGCAATCACCATATTGGGACCACGCGCATGGCTGAGGACCCGAGGTGGGGTGTCGTTGATCCGAACTGCAAGGTTTTCGGAATGGAGAATCTGTTCGTGGCTGGCAGCTCTGTCTATCCCACCACGGGCTACGCCAACCCAACCCTCACGATCGTGGCGCTAGCTTTACGGCTAGGTGACCACCTGGCAAAGACGCTGAGCTGAAGACTCGACCCAACCCCATGTCACAGACTTCTGACCCCCAGGCTGCTGCTCCCGAAGTTCGTCGCTCGCTGCGCGTGAGTCGACGTGCCGCTGGGATCATGGGCGGCGGAATTATCGCGGTGATCTTTGGCACAGGCGCGGCCATCATGGGCACGGCCAACGCCAAGCTTCGGCCCTATCGTAAGTTGGGTGAAAAATTGCTGTCGGTGTTTGGTAATGGTCCTGGTTTGGCCGCGATTGGAGAAACGCAGCTCACCGGTGCTTCACCCTTGCAGCAATGGGAGGCGCTGGAGAAGAGGTTTAGCGCGAGTTCGACAGTGGCGCATTGGCTGAGCGAGGTGGACGCTGGCTTGCCGGTTGCCGTGATGAATGCGGCCAAAGCGGACTTCAAGCGAGGTGCGATTCGCCCGTGCGCAGGCTGGCTGCTCAGCAGTACCGAGGCGTCGCTCTGCGCGAGCGTGGCGCTCACGACGCACGAGCATTAAGGAAAGCGCTGACTTCCGGCCGGGTGGGGATCGACGCCATCGCTCCGCGACGACTCACCGAGAGCGCTGCAGCGGCGCATGCCGTTCTGAGTGCTTGTGGCCACGCCACACCCAAATCAAGCTCTGCGAGTAAGTAGCCGACGAAGCAATCGCCCGCAGCCACCGTATCCACAGCTTGCACTTCAAATGCAGGAAGCTGGTGTTCGATGCCATCGACAAGCGCCACCACACCGCGCCCCCCGAGCGTGACGACGATGGCTGCCCCAGGAAATAGCGCCGCCAGCGAGGCTGGAGTGCTGTCGCCCGAGAGCGCTTCTGCCTCGTGTTCATTCACGATGAGCGTATCCACCAGGCTAAGCGGGAAGCTCTTGACCGCGGTGGTCATGGGTGCAGGGTTGAAGGCGACCCGGTGCCCGTGTTTCTTGGCAAGCTCGATGAAGCGCGCCACGCCATTGGTTTCGTTTTGAAGGAGCACCGTTGAAGGTGGCTGCGCTTTGAGCTCTTGCTCAACGTGCTCTAAGTCGAGCCGTTGGTTGCAGCCGCCAAAGATGACGATGCTGTTCATCCCGTGGGCATCGACTTGAATCACCGCATGGCCACTTGGTTCGCCAACGACCAAAAGGGGCGTCACATCAACGCCAGCTTCCTTGAGTTCGTTACGGAGCCAGGTGCCGTCCTGACCCACCTTTCCAATGTGTTTGACCTTGCCGCCCGCGCGGGCTAGCGCCAACGATTGGTTGGCTCCCTTGCCACCACCCAGCACCGCATACTCGTCGCAGGAGATGGTTTCGCCGGGCAGTGCGAGATGGTCGACGCGGTAAACGTGGTCGAGATTGATGGAGCCGATGTTGATGATCACGTGCTGAGTCCTCGGAGTTGGCGCATTGTGCCAATCGAGTTCGGGCTTGTACACTGCTGGGCGCTTTGGGCGCTTCCTGGCAATTTGTCGGGGGTGCACGTTTGATAGTGACGTTTCTGCTGGAATCATGCCCAGCGATCCGATAATTTGTCGCCTGTAGCATCATGCTGGCAGCTGAGGGTCCGTACACGCCGTGGATACATTTAGCTGACAACGGTCCGCGTGCGCCGGGTTGGAGCATTCATCAGCGTGTGCTGTCGCACTACCTCTTGGTGGTGAGCTACGAAGGGGGGGAACAGAACATCATTGATGGGGCCGCGCTGCCTGTACCCAGAAATGACGCTTACCTCGTGCAGCCTGGCGTCTTGACGCAGCTTATCTCTTCAAGCGAGGGCAATCGGCCAGCGTGGGTTCATTTTGACGTCAAGTTCAATGCCCGTCGCGAGGAACACCGCGACACCATGTCCTTCGAGACGGATCTCCAGTCGCGTGCGCATTTGACACAGCCCTCCGCGCGCGAGGTGTGGGGGGTGGACTTGCCCGTGCTCGTACCGCTCGGCCTCAGTCCGCTTTTCGCTCGCAGTTTGGATCCGATCGTCGAGCTCTGGCGAACGGGCGATCCGTACGATCAGATCAAAGCCAATCATGAGCTCGGGGGGCTCCTCTTGGCTTGGGTGGAATCGGTGCGCCCGGTGCTGGAGAAGCCTCCGCTGGACGTCACGGCGCGCATTCGACGGGCTGAAGCCATCGCACGTGAGCGCTTGGCACATGGCTTCGATGTCGAGGAATTCGCCCAAGCGGCGGGCTTTAGTCGGGCGCACTTTAGCAAGGTTTATAAACAAAAACGGGGTCTCAGCCCTGGGCGTGCGCTGCGCAATTTAAGGCTCGAAACCGCCGAACATTTACTCGTGAACACGGCGCTTGGCATCAATGATGTGGCGCGTTTAGTGGGCTATCCGGACAGCACCGTATTCAGTCGCAGCTTTCGGCAACGGCATGGCACGACGCCTTCTGAGTGGCGTCAGAGGCAGAGTGCGGAGCGCGGCTGATACGGAGCAGCGTCCGCATTGGGACTCAGAGATTGTTGCCGACCAGCTTGTTGAACTCGGGATCGGCGTCGCGGTAGCGGTCGGGAAAAAGCACCACCGTGGAACGCCCGCTGCTGATCCGGATGAATGCGGTCAGCCCCGTGAGCGGGTGCTCCGTGAGTTCGCACAAGAGCAGCGTATCGCCGTTCGCTCCTGTTCTCGCTGGGCCAGGGCGATTCGGTCCAAAATCATCGCAGGCAACGGGGATGGGTAGTTCCGACTCCAAACGAAAGAGCTTGGGATTGCTGGCTACGTAGCGCACAGAGAAGGGAGCTCCCGTTTCTCCCGCCTCACGCTCAACCCGCGTGGTGCAGAATCCGAAGTCCGGTGCGCCTCGGGGCGCGCAGCTCGCCTTACCGAGGCGCTCTTTGTCGGCCGCCAGCACGCGGCGGGCCCAGAGCAAGAAGGGACGCACCGGCTGTTTTTGGTTGAGTTGGCGTTCCTTTTGCTGATGTTCGAGCTGCAGCCGTCGCTGGGCCTCTTGGAGCGTGAGGAGCTCCTGCATGCGCGTTACATCCCAGGCTGAAGCCTTGCTGCAGGAGGCTGCCGCTATGAGAAGTTGAGAGCTTTGGCCGCTTCCACTTCCCGTGCGAAGCGACTCGTGCGCCTGCTGGCGACTCTGGGTGCAGGCTTTCGGTTCAACCTGTTGGCGCCCACAGCCGAAGAGCGTCGAAGCGAACCAAAGGGTGGAAATAACACGCGCAGCCCGACTCACGACTCCGGGACTAGCACGAGTGGTCTCCCGGCGTTAGGGGGAAGATTTAACGCCGTGCCAGGCGGGTGATCTCGATCTCCGCCTCGGCCAGGCTTGTTGAGAGCATCCCGAAAAAGTCGGGCGGTTCGGTCGCACGCGTAAAAGCCGCACGATAATGCCAATTGTGCTCGTCTATTTCGAACAACTTCAGGCTCACGTCAGCTTGAATGCCCCCTGCGAAATCGCTGAGCGCCTTTTCCAAGCGCTGGCGTTCGACGCTGCGCGGCACCCGGAGCTCAAACACGGCTTGGGCGGAAGTTCCAAGCAGACGGGTGGCGCGCACTAGACCGAGCAGGTGAGGCACGCGAACTTCCGCGCCCTCAGCGTCCAAAAGCCGAACATCCAGTATTCCCACTTCCAGCACGCGGCCACGTTGGCCGCCAAACTCTACTCGGGTTCCCACCTTGAAGCGTCGTAGGAAAAGCGTCGCGGTGCCCATGGCCGCAGTCGCTAGAATTGGCAAGCCAGCCAGCCCAAGGCCGGCAAGCCCTAACATTCCGGTGCGCGAGAGTGGCCCATCCGCGGCGCCCGTAACGATGGGCCCTACAAACAACATCGCCCCGAGCACAATCGCCGTCCGCAAAAGGACGCTCAGCGGTTGCGCAAAGTCTCTCGGGATCCCGCCGAGCTGGGTCTCCCCGCGCGCCACGCTCGCAAACAGCAAGGTGACAAAGCGTAGCAGCAGAAAGAGGGCGAGCCCCGAAAAGACGGTAATCATCAACACAGGCAGCGTCTGAGCCAAGCGCTGCGTCAGCTGGGAGAAGGGCGCGACAACGAGGCCCGTTAGGCGTGCAGTGAATCCGCGAGTGCTTTCAAACAATGAGAGCACGCCAACGAGGTACGCATAGAGCAAGCCAAGAGCGAAGAGCCAACGCCCAAGCCCGACAGCCAACAGCAGGCCGTGTTGCACCGGTACGGGGCCGAGCAGTTCAAACGAGAAGAGTTTGAGCGCGGGCACACGTTCGGGGTTGTCATCTAGCCACTCGCGCATGCGTAGCGACTGGGTTCGGACTTTTCCGAGCAGATAGACGCCGATGAGCCCAAGGAAGATCGCGAGTGCTATTGAAAAGGCGGTCTTGGTGATCGCGTTCCGACGTTTCTCTGAAACGATTCCCGCGCGGACCTTTTCTTCAAACGCTGTCGCAAAGGTGTCGAGTGAAACTTCCCCTACGCTCCGCGCGTCGGCCGTCGAAAGCGCCAGGATCGCGTGGCTTCCAACGAAAACCACGGCCAGATCCCCGCGAGTTTCAACGCGAACCTCCGGGGGCTTGGCCTCCTGAAGTACCGCCTTTAGAGCCTCGTTGGCGAGGTTAGCCCGTTCCGCCGGTGAGCGCGGACCCAGCGGCAACTTGAGCGTGAGGAGGACGCTGTCCCCGAGCCGTACCTCCGCGCTCTCAGGTTGTGGTGCTGCAGATTTAGGCAATTTTGGAGGGGCGGCCGCACGTGCTGGAGCCGATGTCGAACCGATCGGCGCGACCCCCGGCGCGGGAGAGGCAAGCACGTTCCCCGCGTCGGCTGCACGCGCAGCTACACGCTCAGGAGTCCCAGGCATAACGTTCGCCGAACCCCCGCCTGCGCCACCCGCGCCTCCCGCGTGAGGAGGCAATCCGCCTGTGAGCAACAGAGCTAGGCCGAGGCAGCCGAACGTGAGCCAGCGAACCGCGTGGGCAGACCTCTGGCTGCGCTGACTCACGAAGACCCTTGATCGGGCTCGCGCAGAGCCACCGATGTGTAGACGGCCAGTGTGAGATTCAAGACGACCAAGCTCACCAGCTTATAGACCACCCAGGTGCTCAAGGGTAGCGTATACGCCACCGCAAGATTCAAGGCTCCCGCCAGCGCCATCGCCCAGCCCCAAACCGCATTCACACGCTGCCAGACAGCATCCTCCACCGGATGCGTCGGGGCCATCACCTTCTCGATCAAACTCTTGATAGTGAGCTGCTTTCCGAACCATTGCCGCCCCAGAATGATCGCCGCTCCTAGCCAAAGAAATAGGCTCGGCTTCCACTTGATGAAGTTCTCATTGTGTAGCCAAAGAGTCAGGCCTCCGAGCACCAAAGCTAAGCCTAAGCTGAACAAGTGTAGCTTCTCAACTCGGCGCTTCCAAAGCCACATCGCCGCCACTTGGACCAGGGAGCCGACCATCAGCACACCGGTGGCCGCGTAAATGCCCCAGCCAAAGTAGGCCACTAAAAATCCAGCGATGGGCAGAATGTCGATGAAGAAACTCATGGGGCGGCTCAATTGCGGTAGGGCGCCCACGCTAACACAGGACGTTCCGCCGTCTTCCCCCAAGTTGTCAGGGAAAAGCAGCCACGCCGGCAAGCGCATTCCTCACCCGGCCCCCACTGTGTTAAGCGAACCTGAGAGAAAGCCCCACCGGGCTAAGAAGGGAATGCCCGAGTATGGTGCAACGTCGAAAGCTTCTGATCGGTTCTGGCGCGCTCTTTCTAACGGAGAATGCCTGCAAGCCTGCGGGTGGCGGAGCACCCGGCGCGGCAGAGCAACAACCCGGCGAAATTGTCATTGGTCACTACGCCGCCATGACCGGCAGCATCGCGCACTTTGGTCAAGACACGGACAAGGCAGTTCGGTTGGCCCTTGATGAAGTGAACCAGAAGGGTGGCGTGAAGGGTCGAAAGCTCAAGCTGGTGACACTCGATGATCGCGGCGATTCCGCGGAGGCCGCTAATGCGGTGTCGCGATTGATCGACGTCGAGAAGGTGGTGGCGTTGCTCGGGGAAGTGGCGTCAAGCCTTTCCTTGGCGGGCGGCCGAGTCGCGCAGCGCCGCCAGATCCCGATGGTGTCGCCTTCGTCCACCAATCCGAAAGTGACGGAAGTAGGAGACTACATATTTCGGGTTTGCTTCCTCGACCCTTTTCAAGGACTGGTGATGGCCAAATTTGCCCGTGAAAATCTGAAATTCAGTCGCGTCGCGATCATCAAGGATGTGCGCAACGATTATTCAATCGGGCTCGCCGAGGCGTTCAAGAAATCCTTTGTAGCGCTTGGTGGCACGATCAACGTGGAGCAATCCTACAGCGCGGGAGACACGGATTTTAGCGCGCAGGTAACAGCGGTTCGAGCTGGCAACCCCGAGGCGATGTTTGTGCCAGGCTACTACGCGGAGGTCGGCGCCATCGCCAAGACGGCCCAGAGGCTTGGTCTCAAGGTGCCTCTCATGGGTGGTGACGGATGGGATGCCCCGGATCTGTTCAAGATCGGCGGCGACGCGTTGGATGGCTCCTATTTTTCAAACCACTTCGCCCCTGACATGGCGACGCCCAAGGCTAAGAAATTCGTTGCGGATTTCACCAAGAAGTACGGCGAACCCCCAACCGGCCTCGGCGCTCTAGGTTACGACGCGCTCATGGTCCTCGTTGAGGCGATGAACCAAGCAGCCACGATCACGCCGAAAGCCATTCGCGATGAATTGGCTCGGGTGAAAGATGTGGCGGGTGTCACCGGCAACATCACCATCGACGCCGGGCGAAATGCCAAAAAGAGCGCGGTTGTCTTAAAGATCTCCGGGGGAGCCGCCAAGTTTGAAGCCATGATGGCGCCGTGACGGAGTTCCTGCAGCAGTTCATCAACGGGCTCTCGCTGGGCTCGGTGTATGCCCTGATGGCTCTGGGTTACACGATGGTGTACGGCGTTCTCCGCCTGATCAACTTTGCGCACGGCGAGGTGTTCATGGTGGGAGCCTACGTGGGTCTGTACACGTCACGCGCCTTGGGCGTGGAGCGCCAAACGGCCGAGTTTCCTCCCTACTTAGCCCTGCTCGTCTTGGTCTTCTCCATGCTGGCTTGTGGTGCCCTCGGTGTGCTGATTGAGCGAGTGGCTTATCGTCCCGTGCGGCATGCGCCCCGGTTCACGCCGTTGATCACCGCGATTGGCATGAGCCTCTTGCTTCAAAATCTGGGGATGCTGATCTTTTCGCCGAATCCTCAATATTACCCACCAATCTTGAAGGAAGTTCGATTCGATCTCGGGGGTGTCATCCTGACGAACATCAAGGTAGCCATCTTTGGGGTCGCGATTCTCTGTATGGGTGGTCTCTATTGGTTGGTGCACCGCACTTGGACCGGCAAAGCCATGCGCGCGGTGTCGATGAATCTTGCTGCGGCACGGCTCATGGGGATCAATACCAATCGCGTGATCAGCGTGACCTTTGCGCTCGGCTCAGCACTCGCGGCTGCCGGCGGCATCCTGTTTGGGTTGGATCAAATCATTGTCAATCCGCTGATTGGTGTGCTCACTGGGCTTAAGGCGTTTGTGGCGGCCGTGCTCGGTGGGATTGGCAGCATCCCCGGTGCCATGTTGGGCGGCCTTTTGATTGGCTTGGCAGAGCAGCTGACAGCGGGCTACCTCTCGCCGGATTATCGAGACGCCATTATTTTCGCTATTTTGATCGTGATCCTCCTGTTCAAGCCTGAGGGACTGTTGGGAACTGTACGGCAGGAGAAGGTCTAGATGCGTTGGGCTCGTCGCATTGCCTCGGGGCTGGGAGTTATCCTGGTGCTCTATCTTGCCCAAGAGATAGCCAATCGGTTCCTGATCGAGTACGTGGTGCGAATATTGATGCTCGCCGGCATCAACATTATTCTTGCCGTGGGGCTCAACCTGATCAACGGCACCACGGGCCAATTCTCGATTGGCCATGCCGGCTTCATGGCGGTGGGTGCTTATGCGGCCGCAGTTGTTGGAGTAGAAATGCGCCCTTGGTGGGTTGGCGCGCTGGGCCCGGGCTTGGGCGACGCCGTCGTCTTTAATCTGGCGTTGCTGTTTGGGGCGTTTGCCGCCGGGCTTACCGGGATTCTGGTGGGGATCCCGAGCCTCAGGCTGAAGGGTGATTACCTAGCGATCGTCACTCTGGGTTTTGGGGAAATCATTCGCATTTTCTTCACTAACCAGGAACGTCTGGGTGCGGCCACAGGCTATTTCGGAAATGGGAGCGCCGGGCTGCCCGCGTACACAACTTTTTTCTGGGTATTTTTCTGGGCGTTCGTGGTGACTCTGCTGGTCGCCAACGTCACGTTTTCACAGACGGGCAGAATGCTGCGCGCGATTCGGGAAGATGAAATCGCAGCGGAGGCCAGCGCAGTTCAAACCACGCGCTTGAAGGTCATGGCATTTTCCTTGAGTGCGGCCTTTGCCGGGATTGCAGGCGGCCTGTTTGCTCACATGCAGGCTGGTGTGCGGCCGGATGATTTTAGGTTCGAAAAATCCGTCGATATGCTGGTGATGATCATCGTCGGTGGCCTCGGGTCGATCACGGGAGCCGTGATTGGGGGTGTGTTCTTGGCGGTGAGCCTGGAGGCGATGCGCGATCTGGAGGAATATCGGCTCATCTTGTACGCGTGTTTGCTGGTGCTGATCATGATCGTGCGTCCGCAGGGGCTCTTGGGGCGCCGGGAGCTGTCGTTACGAGCGCTCTTGCTTGGGAAGAAGCGCGCGAGGTCGCTCCCGTGAGCTTGTTGCGCCTGGAAGGAGTGGGCAAGATTTTCGGCGGATTGCGAGCTGTTTCCGGCGTTTCTTTGCAGGTGGGGCGCGCTGAGATCTTCGGGCTGATTGGTCCGAATGGTGCCGGGAAAACAACCGTATTCAATTTGATAACCGGTGTGTATCGCCCTGAAGAGGGCCGGATCTTGCTGTCGGATCGCGACATCACGGGTGAGGGGCCGGCTCAGATTGCGGCACTGGGCATCGCGCGCACGTTTCAGAATATTCGTATTTTTGGTTCGATGACGGTGCTTGAGAATGTGATGGTCGCCGGGCAGAAGCAGGGGAAGGGCGGTCTCGTGAGCAGTTTATTTAGAACGCGCGTGTTTGATGAAGATGAGGCACGGCTGGAGAAAAGGGCGCGTGAGCTGTTGGAGTTCTTTGGGTTGGAAGGGCAAGCCCGAGAAGATGCCGCGAGCTTGCCGTATGGCTCGCAGCGCAGGCTCGAAATCGCGCGCGCACTGATGCTTGGCCCTGCAGTGCTCTTGCTCGATGAGCCAGCAGCCGGCCTGAACAGCTCAGAAGCCGAGGTGCTCACAGGGCTTTTGCGCCAGCTGCGGGCCGAGCTCAAGCTCAGCCTCGTGTTAGTGGAGCACAACATGGCGGTCGTGATGCAAGTCTGTGATCGAGTGCACGTGATGGACCACGGCGAAACCATCGCTGAAGGCCTGCCGAGCGAGGTGCAGAACGATCCGAAAGTATTGACGGCTTATCTCGGCGCCGATCCGAACGAGCAGGGTGAAGCACGCCAGCTCGGAGGGCACTGATGGCGGATGCCCACGCGCTCAAGATTGAGGCGCTTGCCGTCGCTTATGGCGGAATCAAGGCGGTTCAGGGCATTTCACTCGAGGTGGCGCCTTCTGAAATCGTGGCTCTGATTGGCGCGAACGGTGCAGGTAAGTCCACCACCCTCAAAGCCATCATGCATTTGCTCGAACCGAGCAGCGGGAGCATTCTGGTGTTGGGGAGGGAAGTGCGGAGCCTGCCGACGCATGAAATCGTGGAGCTGGGTGTTTCACTGGTGCCCGAAGGTCGCGCGATTTTTCCGCAGCTCACTGTGCGAGAGAACCTGGAGCTCGGAGCCTTTCCCCATCGTCGCGATAAAGGGCGGCTGAATCAGAATCTGGAACGGACCGTGGAGCTCTTTCCGCGTCTCGGGGAGCGCATGAAGCAGGAAGGCGGAACCCTCTCCGGCGGCGAGCAGCAAATGCTAGCCATGGGGCGCGCGTTGATGGCCGAGCCCAAGCTGCTCTTGCTCGATGAGCCGAGCCTCGGGCTCGCGCCGATTCTGGTGACTCAAATTTTCGAGAGTATCGTAAAAATTGCGAAGAGTGGCCTCACGATCCTGCTCGTGGAGCAGAACACGCGCTTAGCACTACAGGTTGCCAATCGTGCTTACTGCATGGTCACCGGCACGATCTCGCTCCACGGGTCAGCCGCTGAGCTGGCACAGGATCCCAGGATCAAGAGTGCCTACCTCGGCGCGGAAATCAAAAACTAAGACGCGAACCAGAACACGATCAGCGCGAGCAGCAAGCGATAGTAAGCGAAAGGCGCCAGGCCATGTTTAGTCAGGTAGCGTAAAAAGGTGGCCACGACGGCCCAGGCCACGAAAAATGACGCGCACAGACCGGCTGCAAGATTGACGGCACCCACGCCGTCCATCAGCACCTGGCGCGCCTTCCAGCCTTCATAGAGAGTCGCCGCGCCAAGTGTTGGCAATGCCAACAAGAACGAAAACTCAGCCGCCGTTCGCGTGGAAAGCCCGCACAGTTGGCCTGTCACGATCGTGCACATCGACCGCGAAGTACCGGGCCATAGTGATAAGCATTGCCCAACACCAATTAAGAACGCCCGAGGCAGTGTCACCGCGTTAAGATCATCCTCCAGCTCTCGCTGGCGTTTGCCAACCGTGTACTCGACCACCAGCATGAGGACGCCTCCAGCGGCAAGCGCGAAGGCAACCGGTAGCGGCCCAAACAGACGCTCTTTGATCCAACTCGCGAGCGTGAGCCCAACCGCGGCGGCGGGCAGAAACCCGAGCAGCAAACCCAGGAACAACTGTGCCGATCCCGGCTCACGCCGCACCAGCTTGCCCAATCGCTGGGAGAGGAGCGCGCGGTAGTGCACAACTACCGCCATAATTGCCCCAAACTGAACTACCACATCGAAGGATTTAGACGCCTCACCCGTTTCGCCGAGCCAACGACTCACCAGGATAAGATGCCCAGTCGACGACACGGGGAGGTACTCGGTGAGGCCCTCAACGATCCCCAAGACAATGGCGGTGAAAATGGTCACGGATTGGGCGTTTACCCTGAATTTGACCTGAAACACCAGCTGGTTTTCCAGCGGCTGCTGCGGATGTTAGAGTCCGCGACCATGCACCACAGTTGCCAGTCCGCACTCAAGCTGTTCGTTGTCTGCACGCTGACGATGGCATGTGATGAACAGAAGCCTCCTTCAGCTGAAACCAAAGAGCTGCCCGCTCCAAGTGCGAAGGAGCTTCCGACTCTGGCCCCAACGCCGCCGCCCGCAGCCCCAGCACCCACGCCGGAAGCGAAGCCCAAGAAGTTAGCTGCGGATTGTCCAGCTTCCGACGTGGTGGGCTTTCCTTCACCCGATTTTGAAGCCGCCGTGCGCTTGAAGCTGCAGAAGCCGACGGGTAATGTTACGAAAGCGGATTTGAAACGCCTCCGCTCGCTCAACCTCGCGAACGTGAGTTTGAACGAGCTGGATATCTGCCTCTTTCCCTACATGACGAACTTGAAAGAGCTATTTTTGGGCAAGGGTGAGTATTCAGATCTTTCGCCGATTTCCGGGGCCACTGGCCTTGAATCGCTCGGCGCTTCGCGCAACCACGTTTCTGACTTGAAGCCGCTCGCCAAGCTCAGCCGTTTAGATCGTCTCGACTTAGGTCACACCCAGGTGGCTGATCTCGCTCCCATTGCGGGCCTCACGCTCATTTCGGAGCTGACGTTGGATGACACCCAGGTGGCGGATCTTTCCCCAATTATTGGCATGAAGCAGCTGGAACGGCTGAGCATTCAGCGCACCAAAGTCGCCAAGGTGCCCGAGCTCAAGGAGCTGAAGAAGCTCAAGTTCGTGTACGTGACGGGTGCGCTCGGGGATGACGATCCCATGGCCTGGGCTCCGTTCCGCCAGGCGGGCGCCAAAGTCGTCAATCAATAAGCCCAAACGGTACTTTAGCTTTTGTGCTGTTCAGGCTGAGCTGGGTTTCAAAACCTGGCGCGCCCCCAAAGCTCTGGCCGCCGCTGGAGGCTGCGCGCACTTGACTGATTTCCCCCGTACCTGCAGTTGCGCTGGGTGTGGCTCCGGCAGGAGCCTGCTCGTTTTGGGCCGAGACCGAAGGCTGGGCGGCAGCAACGTCGGCCACGCTGAAATTCTCGGTAAGCACCACTTCAAGCATGCTGAAATTCTCGGCAAGCACCACTTCAGGCTTATTGCCAATCAACAAATCCCACCACTGGAAGGTGACCGCGAGCACATGGTCCAGCTGCCAGGTTCCGCTGTTGATCTGGCCCTTTTGGCGGGCCAGCTTGCCGAGCGTGGCCGAAGGCTGACAATACGCAGCGTATTCAGAGCTCTGGAGCAGATGCAGCACACCTTCCGAGAATCCGACGCCGGCGTAAACGACGGCCGCCGGCATGCGCAACGTCGCCAAATCCTGCAACGTGTACGGGATTTTTTCGTCCGCAGTCCCGCTTGAATCCTGATACTTGCACTCAATGGCTAGCGCTCTATTGGTGAGCGGCTCCACGATCAGAAAGTCCACCCGGCGTTGTTTGCCAATGATCGAGGTGCCAATATTCACCTCGTCGTAGACCTTCACCTTCGAGCCGTACTCTTTCACGACGTACTGCGCGATGAGCCGTTTGTACTCGTTGCCCGTCATGGCTTCTCGACCGCCAGCCGATCCGGTGATGCTGTCTCGACCGCCAGCCGAGACCCCGCGACTTCGAGGGCTTCTTGGCACAGATCGTTGCCCACGAAGCGCCGCTGATTGCGCAGAGCTGCAACCCCCACCGAGCCGGAGCCCATGAACGGATCCAGCACGATTTGCCCAGGCAAGCTACTTTGCGTGATCAACACTTGCGACACTTCCCAGGGTTTCTCAGTGGGGTAGCCGCGGTGGATACGCGGATAGCTGAGCACATCGGGAACGCCCAAGTCCAAAAGCTTCCTTTTGCCCTTCTCAAAGAACAAAACGAATTCGTATCGGGAGCGGTAGTGATAGCCCATGCCAATCTTCTGCTTATCCCAAACAATCGGCTTCCAAAAGCGGAAACCGGCGCGTTCGGCGATCGGCTTTACTACAAACATTGTTTCCTGATCGCTGAAGAGATAAAGATGCGAGTGATTCTTCAGCACGCGGTAAAGCTCGGTGAAGAGCTCGGGGAAGCGCTCATTCGGGAAAATTTGAAACCAATTGTTGCTGGAGGCTTTGCTGTGGGAGAGCCGGGTGGTCGTGCCGATCGCACGGTGCTTCTCTAGCGACTCATACGGCGGGTCGGTAACGATCAAATCTACCGAACTCGATGGGAGAGACTTCAAGAACTCCACCGCATCGCCCTGGCCAAGTGCGTAGCGCCGCGAGCCTGCTAGCGCTTGCTGAATGGGGCTCGGCTCTCGCTCGCGCAGGAACGCGCTCTCGAAGGAAGCTTGGGACACTGGGTGTGTGAGCCTAAACCCAGGCAGACTTAGCGTCGCTCCTGACCTCGTTGGTTCTTCCAAGCACGGCATTTTCTGGCACCTCCTGGGCCCAGCCTTAGCACTGTGCGTGCGTGCAGGATAGCTCGGCGGCGCCCAGCTCGGTCAAATAATGTCCGAGTGCGTTCTTAACGCAAACCGGTCAAGCAACCCGGAGTGCAACCATCGTTGGCCACCTTGTTTCCGTCATCACATTGCTCGGACCCGTTCTTAATGCCGTCGCCACAGTACTCACCCAGGCGGCACTCAGCGGCACACCGACCGTAGCCACCATCGTTGACACCGTTGTCGCAGGCTTCGCCGAAAAGTCCATCGACGATGCCGTCACCACAGAAGTTAGGCTTCTTGCAGCCAGGTGCACAGGCCGTGGTGTCTGCGATGGGCGCGTGACTGGTGAGATTGATGCCGTTATCGCAAACTTCGCCGGAGGCTGCTTGCAAAGCTCCATCGCCACAGCGTGGCCCGAGCGAGCAATCTGGATTGCAGCTGCCATACGAGCCATCATTCTTGGCGTCGTCGCAGGCTTCATTGGAAGCCACGATTCCATCGCCACAAGTGGACTTGCACACGGAATGCGCGTTCAAGAAATTTTGGAGCGTGAGCTTGAAGTACGAGGTGCCCGTCTGGCGTTCGGCGTTAAAAATGGCCACTTCGTACACTCCGCCTGGCGTGAGGCCGAGCGTTGCCTCATCGAAAATGCCTTCAGTGGGCGGATTGGTATCTCCGCCAGTGGCCCCAGTGCTAGCCGTGCCCAGTTGAATCCAGCGAGTCTGGCTGAAGTGCAGGCCGGGAATATTCACCGCGCGACGCCCATTGATGAAAACCCAAAGATCATCATCCCCATAGAACGTGAGGCGTTCGCCACCGCGGTAGGTGAACCAGTAGCGAAGCTCGGTGGTGAAAGAGAAGTTGTCGGCACCGCTTGGATGCGTCAGGCGTGTGTGCTCCAAGAGTGCATTGGGGTCGTTGAAGCCGCGTCCCGTGAGCGGGAAGAAGGAGTCGTCAAAGAATTCATAGGCTCCGGGCGTGCCGGTGGCTGTGAGCGTCATCGTGTCGACGACGGTACGGTTGATGGCGTTGTCGCTCCGGTACCATTGGGCGAACGAAGCTGCATCTTTGACGCACTTGTTGGCGCTCACCAGTGAAGGCTTGCCTGCCGCGTCTAGCATTGTGGCGATACTTTGCTGGCAATCGTGTTGAGTCACGACCCCATTGTTCTGAAAATCGGGATGCTTGGGGCCCGTATCCACGGGGCTATTCTTTTGGGTACCCACGAAGTCGCGATACACCACCGGCAAGATAGGAGTGTCCGGCAGAACTTCACAGGTGAAGCCCGTCTCGATCGTACAGGTGGAAGAGCAGCCATCAAAGCTACGCTGGTTGCCGTCGTCGCAGGCTTCGATCTCGAGCTTGATGCCATCGCCGCAACGAGCCTCGCAGACTCCGTTCGCACACTTCGGCTCAAACTTGCAGAGTGTTGAGCAGCCGTCACCTAAGTTGAAGTTGCCGTCGTCGCACTGCTCGGAACCTTCGGCTTGGCCGTCGCCGCAGGTGGTAGCGCTGCAGGGCTGGCCGAGCGTGTCACATTTATAGCCAGGCTCGAGCGCGCAGGTTGCCGCACAACCATCGCCTGCCGCTGAATTCCCATCATCGCACTCCTCGGCTCCGGCGATCTTGCTATCCCCACACAGAGCCGCCCCGCAGCGCACGCCAATCACGGGACAGACCCAGCCGGCTTGAAGTGCACAAGCCGTGCTGCAGCCATCTCCAGGAGCTGCATTGCCGTCATCGCAGGTTTCGCTGCCGGTGATCTTAGAATCGCCGCAAGCCACGGTGGTGACGCAAGGCATGCCCGGCGTGGGGCATGCAAAATCCTTCTCGACCGCGTCGCAGTTAGCCCCGCAGCCATCCCCCGACGTCCCGTTCCCATCGTCGCACTTCTCGCCAGCATCAAGCACTGAATCGCCGCAAGCGGGAACCCGCTCCATACAGCTGGCAGCGCCGCAGTTGCCTGCACCGCTAGCAGCATTGCCCGACTGGCCCATCGTGAGATCGATGTTGTTCGGTCCCGTGATGGCGGCGCCGGTGCCTGTCCCCATATTGCCAGGGCCAGCGCCCGAGGCGCCCACAATGGAGCCGTCGCTTCGAACGGTGCTGGATGATGAACAAGCCTGGCCGAGTGCGACGCTGGCGGCTGCAACACTTAAGAAAATAAGGAAATAGGTATTCTTCATTGCGGACTTTCCTGGGGGGGCAACGAACTCACTCGGAGCCTATCGTGCTTGATTAGCATTTGCCAGTCGCTCTGTGTTGAATCACTAGTTCACTCTCATGCGCCAGCGAGCGAGGATTCAACGCGAACGAGCGGGTTGTAAACCGTGGGAGGAATCAGGTTGCACAGGAAAAGCGAATAGGGTCTTCCGCATTCGTCATCAGTCCATGCCGCCCCCACAGGGTCACGGCATGTAGGATAGGGTGTTCTTGAACCCTTGGGGCTGGCTCAGTGTTAAGCCCGCAGCTAGAAATGCTCTATTTTTCCGCCGCTTCTGCGAGTTTCACCAGTGCTTGGGTGACAGCCGTGAGTGCGGTAAGCCGTTCGCCCGCGCGTCCGCCGGTACGCGGAAGTTTCAGGGGAACTCCGAGCTTAGCGGCGCATGCGTGCATATCACCGAGCTTCTCCTTGAGATAGCCACGGGCAAGCTCGCGCGCATCAACCCTCGTGATGGCTGAAATCCCGTTCTGTTCTAGGACGGATGACGCATAGGCTCCCCAGCCCACCAACTGATCTCCTGGTCTTAGAAACGCATCCCAACGCGCCTTAAAATCCCCAAATCCTTCAGCATGCGTGAGGTACTCAGCGCTCAGCCCGGTGTGCTTGAAGAACGCGCTGGATAGGGGGAAGCGTGGTCGAATGTAGGCCTCGAAAAACTCACCCGTTTCCAGGCGCTCAGCCACCCAGTGAATCATCTGCGGCGGAGGAGCCTTCGGCGTGGAATGGGGCCACGTGTTGGCTTCGCCATACCCAATAACGAGGGCGCCTCTGTTTTCGTAAAGTTCCTCTGGGATGTTGGGTCGGCGCTTCCGTTCAACTTTCCTCAGGTGCCGGCGTGCCTGGTGCTGACTGGCGAAGTTCAGTTGCTGTTCGACGAAGGCATCGAACGGCGAAAGGAGCGGAAGCAACTCTCTGCCGGGGGCTTCAAGTTTCTGAAGCGCCGCCACCACGGCTTCGATGGTTGACACGTGAACTTTCGTGGGCGCTCGGCGGATCCGGTAGCGGCTTGGTTCGCTCGGGTTGAGGCAATAGCGTGGCAGGTTCGCGATTCTAGGATTGAGTTTGAGCAGCTTATTCGCCTGCCACCAAGTTCCATCCACCACCACGAGCGTGACAGCTCCCTCGGGTGGCGAGTCCTCAAGGTCTTTCGCGTTCTCGCCCGGAAAGAGTAAAATTGGCGGTGCGTTCGGATTTGAGAGGGCCGCTTCCAGCGCTGTGTCAGTTGAGAAATCTAATCCGACGTGGAGGCTAGCGTTGGGTAAGCCGAGAAGCAGAAGCCGCACCGTGCCAATGCGAACGCTGCTTTCACGAGGATGTTGGAGGAGTACGACGCGCGTTTGAGTAGCGAAGGGCGTCACGAAAGCGCACAAACACAGCGGCTTGGGTCGGTTGCACTCCTCGCATAGGGCGCGCGGCACGAAATCCTCGGGCTCTTTGGCTGGGGGGAGCAGTGGGCCCGGCAACATGGGTCGGCTGCTTAGCACGGCCTCGACGCACGGCTCACTCGGAAGTACCTTGGCAGGCGCATGTCTTTCCGACACCTCGCGTTTTGCCTCCTTAGCTCAGTGTCGCTCGGGTTGGCGGCGCCAGGCGTGCAAGCCGAGACTCGAGTGAATCGCCGCGCGGGGTGTGGCAGTGGCAAGAGGCCCTGGGTTCAGATCGACTTTGACAGCTGGAATGTCTCGCCTGCTGCGCGTGAGCGAGCGCTTGAGGATCTCCGAGTGAGCCTCCAGGATGTCGGGATCAGCGCTTGTTTTTTGGGAGTAAGCCCAGAAAATCCTTCGCTTGCCGTCATTCGTGTCAGCGAGGCGTCCAATCCGGTCGACGTCGGATCGCAGCAACAAGTCGTGGTGACGGTGGGCGTGCGAGATGCGGTGACTTCGAAGACCGTGAGTCGGGAAATCGACCTCGGACGATTCCCGGAAGGCGCACGAGAGCTGGCGTTAGCGATCGCAGCGGATGAGCTTTTGCGCGCGAGCTGGGCTGAAATGTCGCTGACGACCGAAGCCTCGGCACAGGCCGAACGAGCTGCGCCAAGCGAAGTGAAGCTAGCTGTGCGCCGTGTGCAAAAAGCGTCGACGGGTGCGGCGTTCGCGCTCGGGGGGCGTGCCGCAGTCGCGAGTTATCAAGGGGGCCAACAGCAGATCGGAGGGGATGTTCTGCTAGCGTGGGAGTTGCCGACGTGCTTTACCCTCAGCTGGGCGCTCGGCTATCGGCACAGCCTTCGGGAAAGGTGGCCCCTCGGAACGGTGGCGGGCCAGGTCCTGGTTCTGGAGCCGAGCCTGGGTTGCGTGGTCTGGCGCGGTTCAGCAGCGCATTTGCGTTTGGGGGTGTCCTCTGCTCTGGGTCGAGTCAGTTTTTCAGGTGAGCCCAACGTGGCGAGTCGTGGAACGGAATACGGCGCGTGGTTTGCCTACGGTCGAGTGGAGGCCACGCCGGAGATCCGCCTCAGCAAGGCGGCCGCGCTCCCTATTTCGCTCACGGTCGGTGCACCGTTTCGGAGTGTCACCGCCCTTGGCGAAGGGTCGGGGCTTACGGCGATGTCAGGAATTGAGCTCGGAGCCAGCCTGGGGTTCAAGGTTAGCCTATAGTGGCTATTCGGCCTTGAGGAACCAACTGGCCGCAGGAAAATCACCCTGCGGATGCGGTTGAGGCACGAGCAGCCCCAGCGCCATGAGCGCATCGCCCCCGAACTTCTGGCCAGTCTTCGCTTCCGTGTACGTGAGGTTGGGATTCAGATCACGCAGGCGAACGATGGGCTCGGCACGATTGGTGGCAGAGAGTGTTTGTGAGTAGGCCACGAATACTTCCCGGCGATCTTCAGACACGAACATCCAAGCGCCCGCATTGCCACAAAAGGGATCCAGCAGGCGATGGAAAGTGCCAAATTGCACCAAATGGCGACGCAGCTTGTATTCGGCAATCTGCTCCTTGATCACGGCAAGCTCTTCAGGTGTGAGCCGGTTAGGGCTGAGGCTCAAGCCGAGATTGGCCGAGCCAGCCACGATGGTGCGCGTCTTCACCGGGGTGCTTCTTCCCATTTGGTGATTGGGCGAAGCTGAGATGTGGGCGCACATGGCTATCGCCGGATAACCGAAACTCGTGCCGTATTGGATGAGCGTGCGCTCGCGAGCATCGGTGTTGTCGCTCGTCCAATGTTGCGGCATGTAATAGAGCAAGCCTGAATCAAAGCGGCCCCCGCCGCCGGCACAGCCCTCAAAGAGGACCTCGGGAAAGCGCTGAGTGAGGGCCTCCAGGACTGCGTAGAGGCCCAGAATGTAGCGATGTTGAGCTTCTCCCTGACGCCCGTCTTTCAAGAGTGCCGAACCCGGTTCCGTTTGGTTACGGTTCATGTCCCATTTGACATAGCGAACGGGTGCCGAGCCGAGCACGGCTGAGAGTGCTTCGATCAGATACGCCTGCACATCCCCGCGGCCGAGATCCAAAACAAGTTGATGGCGTACGAGGGTCTTGTCGTAGCCGTCAGTGGCCAGGCACCAATCTGGGTGGGCGCGGTAGAGATCGCTATCGGGAGATACCATCTCCGGCTCAAACCAAAGCCCAAACTCAACCCCTGCTTCTCGCACCCGACGGATCAGGGCAGAGAGGCCTCCCTTCAGCTTGTTTTCATTGACCACCCAGTCGCCGAGACCGGAAAGATCATTGTCGCGTTTACCAAACCAACCGTCGTCCAGCACCAAAACTTCCGCCCCCACAGCTTTCGCATCGTGCGCCAATTCGATCACTTTTTCAGCGTCAAACGTGAAATACAGCGCCTCCCAGCTGTTCATCACCACGGGGCGATCGCGGTCGCGATAATAGCCGCGACACACCCTTTCGCGCAGCACACGGTGCAAGCCTTGAGACAATCCGCCCAGGCCTGTCTCAGAAAAAGTGAGGAGTGCTTCGGGCGTTTGGAACGCCGTACCGGGCTTGAGTTGCCAGCTGAACGCATCAGGATGAATGCCAAGTGTGGCGCGCACGGTGAGGTTGGTGTCAAGTTCAACAGAGGCTTGAAAATTGCCACTGTAAACTAAAGACATGCCAATCGCTCGGCCGTGCTGCTCGGTGGTGCCTTCTTCGCACAATGCAATGAAGGGGTTGTATTGGTGGGAGCTGTTGCCGCGCGTACTGCCGATGCTCTGCACACCCTGGCGCAACGGGGCACGCTCTACATGGCGCTCACGCGCCCAGCCGCCGCATAAAGTCACGAACTCCTGGCGCGCACCGTACAGGTCCAGAGACGCACTCAGAGCCTTTTCCAGGGTGATCGGCGCATTGGAGGTGTTGCGAATGCAGAAGCTCTGGGTGACGACAGGATAATGCGCGAAGATTGAAAAGCAGCAATCGACCTCAATGCTTCCGGTAACGTTGCTGAGTGTCACGGTGAGCGTTTCCGCTTCAGAGTCCACCTCGGCATAGGCTTGCGGTAACCCTGCCAATTTGGGCTTTCCCGCTTGGACAACGTGTCGCTTGTAGCGAAGATCTAAAACCTGCGACCCACTCGCTGTGCGAACCTCGAGGCTCGTTGTGCGAAAATCTCCACGGCCCCCAAAACCGAGCGGCTGCGGCAACCTTTCGAGCGTGAACGACGAAAGCTTCGGATCCACGATGGTGGCCCAAGCCAAAGGACTGTGACTCACCTGCGACTCCACGTGAGCATCCGAAACGCGCGGCCCGAAGTGCCAGAGCGCGAGATACCCAAGCTCAGTCACACTGAGGATATAGCTCAACGTCGCGTTGTGGAGATGAAAATGGCGGTCCGTTGCGGTGATCGGCATGGCGCGCCGTATATCACGACCTGCTGAGGCGGTGGCTAGGGGTTCGCCGGTGCTAGGCCGTGCCCGAGTTCACTAACCTTACGCATCCTTACGCGTCTTGCGCCCGTAGCTGAGCTCAGCGCCGCCGGAAAGAATGTGGTCCACGCCCGTCGTGAAGGTCGCCTCGGCCGCTAAAAATAGACACAGCTTGCCGGTTTCTTCGATCGTTCCCATGCGACCCAAGAGTTGAGCGGCGTCGCCTTCGGCGCGACAGGCAGCTGGATCGGGTGCGGCGTCGATCGCTTCTTGCCAGAGGGGCGTGTAGACATTGCCTGGAGAAACGGCGTTCACGCGTACGTCGTGCACGGCTTCGTCGACGGCGAGGGCTTTGGTGAAAGCTGTGATGGCGCCCTTGGTGGCCACATAGGTGGTGGCGTTGGCTTGGCCCATGACGCCCACTAGGCTTGACATGTTGATGATGTTGCCTTGCGTCTTGCGTAGATGGGGCAGGGCGTATTTGCAGGCGGCAAAGATGCTGACCAGATTCAAATCAAGGAGACCTCGGAAATCTTCGATTGAAAAATCATCAATGCTGCGGCTGGGCGGATGCCAGCCGGCGTTGTTGATGAGGCAATCGATACGTCCGAATTTTTCGGCAGTGAAATCGATGAGCGCGCGGAGCTCTTCCGTCTTCGAGACATCGCACTTGAAAAACTGCACTTTAGCCTCGCCTGCCGGCTTCACGTCGCGTGCCAACGCTTCACCTTGGGCTTGATTGCGGGCGCAGAAAACAACGTGGGAGCCTGCTGCCGCGAAAACACGGACGCAGCCCTCGCCGATGCCTTTGGTTCCCCCGGTGACGATCGTGACTTTGTTCTGATAACGCATTTGGGGAGCCTGAATCAGTTGAGGGTGTACGGCATGCTGAGCGAGAACGGCGCGATCATGGCGAGGAAGCTTCCACCGTCGTCGCGCCGCATTTCGTAAGTACCGTTCATGGTGCCGTGAGGTGTGGAAAGGATGCAACCGCTCGTGTATTCGAAATGTTGGGTCGGTTCGAGGCGCGGTTGGTGCCCCACAACGCCCGGCCCCTTCACCTCTTCAACTTTTCCGCTGCCGTGTGTGATGACCCAATGGCGATTGACGAGTTGCGCGGGCAGCTCGCCTTCGTTGGCAATGCGAATCGTGTACGAGAACACGTAGCGCTGCTCGCGCGGAGCCGACTGCTGGGGGATATATTCGGAGCGCACGGTGACGCGGATGCCTTGGGTGACGGAGTCGCTCATTGCACGCGTCTTAACACGCCGCACGCTCGCCCGACCATGGGTGCACCGAGCGTCCACGCTGGGCCCAGTTTTCCCAGGAAAACTGAGCCATTTTACGAAACTTACGGCGCTGTAGGTGTCTGGCCGGCCGCGACTTCCGCCAAGAACTTCACGGCCGAAGCGTTGGCCGTCGCGACGTCGAAGGCGACGAAGTGGCCGTCCTTATCCATGGGAGGGGCATACTGCTTGATATAGATCTTGTGTGCCCGCGGACATTGGTCCGCTTGTTTGCAGAGTTCTAGCACGTCCGGTGTGGTGACCGAGGCATCCGCGGGCACTTCCAGAGCGTTCGCTGTTCTCGCGTAGAGGGTGATCGTGATGGGAGGGCTGTAGTTGTCCCCAAGACCGTAGGTGAGGAAAACTTGCTTGGCATCAGAGAAATTCGTGTTGGGGGTGGCTAGCAGTGCGCCGAAATTCAACGGATCAGCTGGGTCGATCCACTGTTGGAGGAGGGTTAATACCGGGTGCGTCGTGCCCATGGGCAGGCCTGGTGACGCCAGGTCCAGCTTGTGGCCGAGCACCACCGGCAGCGCCGCCGCAAGGTTCACAGGCTGAGTCTTGTTGAGCAGCGAATGCATCAAGCTCGCTCCATTCCCGGAGAGGAGCGCGCCTTTGTATTCCTTGCTGAACGGTAGTGCGAGGCTGCCGTGGGTGGAGCCTTGCGAATGGCCAAAATAAACAAGCTGATTTTTGTTGATCTTGAGCGGCGCGCTTGGGTTCACGCCGTTCATTACGGCCAGGCTTGGGTTGGTTCCGTCGAGCGTGGCCGCGAAGCGCCCCACTGAGAGCAGATCGGCCGCGCCCTGGAGTGGGTTTCCGCGCGCCGCTTTGGGGTTGGCAAAATTGAAGAACAGATTGTCGGGGCTCTCCGTGGAAACTCCGCGGCGTGGCCCATGTTCCGGAAGATCGATGCCCAGTACGGCAAATCCAGGTGCCGCTCCCACGGGCACGCTCGAAAGCGCACCGCTCACTTCATCGCGAATAAAGTTGCGGAAAGAGCCGCCCGTGCCATGCCCATAGACCACCAACGGCCAGCCGTCGGCAGGTGCTGTGCCCTTCGGAACGGTCATAGCCATGCAGACATCTTCGGTGCGAACCTGCGTCTCCGAGATGTCCCCGCCGTCAGCCTGGGTTAGGTACGGTGCCGTCCCTTTCTGGAAAATCGGGAGCGTGATGAGTGCCTGATACTCATCGAACTTTGCTGTAGCGGCTGCACAAGCGCGACCGCCTTGATGCTGGGAACAGGGCGATGGGGTGTTGGCATCGACGCATTGGGTCCAATTTTTGATGGTGGGGAATGGGGCGCCATAGACGTTGGCCGCGAGCACCTTCATCGCCGTGACGGGAGTTCCTACTGTGTACACGGTGGCGTTCACCACAGTGGCCGGATCAATCGTAGCTGTCTTCAAAGCCGCTCGAAATGGAGCGTATTTGGTGTGCGCCGCAGCCAGCGTTGCATCTGCCGGTGGGGCATCTGCAAGCATAGCGACGAGGTGCTCGGAACGTTCAATCGGAGTGCCGTTCTTGGCTTTCGCTGGCGCACCGTCTTTGCCAGTTAGGTAGAGCGCGTACGTATGGCCCGGTGTGAGCGGCCCGTCCCCGCCGATCCGCACTGAGAATGAGTTGTGGCACACGTACTCGTTGGTGTTCGGATCGAGACCGAAAGTGAGCCCGGGCTTGCTGCCGTCTGAACCCGTGAGGTCGAGGATATGCGGCGCGATGGAATCGAACACAACCGGGCCGGAGAAGCGGAAAATCACCGTAGAAGCGCCGCTCCAAGTTCCTTCATTCGCTTGCAGGGCATCCACATAAATCTGTACCGGATCAAAGCCGAGCAGCGCGCTGCCAGGGGTAGGGAAGCCGGACAAATCGAGCTTGCCGTCCTTCACACGGATGTCGTTCGGGAAGGGCAGCCTGAAAAAATCGCCCTCTTGCCCTTTGGGTGCTGCGGCACCTGGTACCTCAAAATAAGCGCGCGCCGTGTCGGTCGCCGGTGCAGCGCACTCGACGCCGGGCGTACCTTCGAGTGGAAAGGGAATCGGTCCGGCAGGCGCACACTCGGCAGCGCTACAGGTTAACCCAGACAGACAATCGGTGGCCAAGGTACACGCGGCGCCGACGTCTTTCGCCCCCTCAGGCACGCACTGCGCCGAAAACCCCTTGAGAGCGCAGCGCAGCCCCGCCTGACACTCCAAGTCAGCCTTGCAGCCAGTACCCACGGCTCCCATGCCCGTCGCGACGCAGGCAGGCGTCGTCAGTGGATTTTGGAGCGCGGCAGCGAGCGGGATCGAGCAGCGCAAGCCGTCCACGCACTCGCCGCTCGTGAAACATTTTTGCCCAGCAACGCCCGCTTTCCCGGCATCACAGGTGTTGTTGGCGTTGCAGACGAGTCCAGCTCGACACACATCCGTCACGCTGCAGGGATCCCCTGTGCCCGCGCCTCTAGGCACGTTCAATGCTCCACCCGAGCCAGGATTTGAGCTGCCTCCCTCTCCGTTCGAGCCCGTGCCCGCGCCGCCACCAGCGCCAAAATTCACTGGAAGGCCGGTTGTGCAGTCGAGCCCGTCTTGGGTCACGCACTGGTTGGTGGTTTTCGAACAAGCAGCGGCCATTCCGAGCCCAGTTGCACAGGTGATGGCAAGCAGCGTCCACTGGTTTTTAGTCATTGATCCCTCGTTGGCGAGCTGACGTTAAAAGAAAAGCGTTGAAGCTTAGCTCGCCTCGCTACACAAGCTCAAGCGGCTTCCGCCCCGGCGGCACAGAAGAGGTTGAGCATCCCCCAAGTGCTCCACAAACGGGTCCGCGACCTCTATCTTAAAGTCGAACACAAGATAGTAAGCATGCTTACTATCTTCCAAGGCAAGGAACGAAAAAGGCAGCTCACCTGGCGCGTCTGCGGCGCTGCCTCGCCCCGCAAGAAAGCGTTCTGGGTAACTGCACTCTGCACCCTGCACGCGTTGGGTGAGCTGTGATAAGAGGTTCAAAGCTATGCGGTCGGCGAGAATTCTTTCGGTTTCCCTGCACTTGGCCGTTCTGGCCGTGCCTCTGTGTTGTCTTTTGCTGGCGCCCGTTACCGTCAGCGCTCAAGCCGCGGGGGACATAGCAACTGCGCGAAGAACGGCGACCGAAGGCATCCGCCTGTTTCAACAGGGTGATTTTGCTGCGGCTTTGGAGCGTTTGGAGCGAGCTCAGGCACTGTACGACGCACCAGTACATCGGTTGTACATAGCGCGCGCGCAAGTGAAGCTGGGCCGCTGGGTGGAGGCAGCAGAGACGTACCGAAAGCTGGCGCGTATCACCTTGGACGAAGGGGCGGCCAAAGAATTTCGGAGCGCGGTGGCGTCAGGCAAGACGGAGCTCGCGGAGCTGGAGCCAAAGATCCCCACGTTGCGGGTGGTGGTGAAGCCCGAGCCGGCCCTCGGGGTCAGAGTCTTCATCGATGAGCAGGAGCTCCCGGCGGCAGCTATTGGTATCGAGCGCCTGAGCGATCCGGGTGCGCACAAGGTCGAGGCGCGCATGGAGGGCGCAGCATCGAAGGAGCAAACGATCACGCTGCGCGAATCCGGGAAAGAAGAGGTGGTGTTTGAGTTTCCGAAAGCTGCTGCGGCGGCCTCCAACCCCGCCAAGCTGGCAGCCAAGCTTGAGCCGAAAGCTGAGACGGCGAGCCCGGCGGACGCCGCTGTGTTGGAAAAGAAGCCCTTCCAGCTGGAGTATTTAGTCGGGTTGCGGTTGGGAATTTCGGTTCCCGGAGGGTCCGTGGCAGGGCCTGGCTCGGTGCTCGCGAACGAGCTGAAAATGGACCAGATAGCGGATGCTGGCGGCGGGCTGGAGCTGCGGGGAGGCCTCAGGTTTCATCCAAGATTGGCGGCTGTGGCGTACCTCGACGCCAGTAGCCTGAAGGGAGGGAGCGGTGGGCTTCCTGATCGACTGGCCCTCCAAAAGGGTTCCGCTTCGTGGACGAACCTCGGGCTTGGGATGGTCCTCAGTACCGACCCAGGAGAGTTCGGAGGCTTCGGTGAAATGGAGCTCGCGTACGGTTGGATGCATAGCAAGCTTGAGTTCAAAGACGCTACCAATGACGCTTGCGGGTTCACGCTAGATCTGCGTGGGCCGGGTTTGCGAATCGGGGGTGGACTCAATATTCCCACTAAAGTTATTGGGACGCTAACGCCCATGCTGCTCGCGACGCTGGGTCAGTTCGGAAATTACACGGCGAGTAACAGCTGCCCCGCCATCCTTCCCGCGAATAGGTTTCCCCTGAATGCTGACGCGAACGGAGACCATAGCGAAAGTATCGACCCAAGCCAGCAGCGGGGCCATTACCTCATCTTCCTAGGTATCGGAAGTGAACTCTCATTCGGTGGCGGACGTTAGCTCTCTAATTTGGAGAAATAATACTCAGAAATGGCTGAAAATCCAGCAAATCCCACACGCCCCACTGAGCCACTCTTAGCTACCCTGCTCGTGTCGTGCACGGACAAGCGAGGCATTGTGGCCGGGTTGGCTCAAACGCTTTCCGGGCACGGAGCAAATATTCTCGATTCGGATCAACACACGGATCGTCTGGAGAGCCAATTCTTCCAGCGAATTCGTTTCGATGTGTCGGATATTCATACTGACAGATTAACGCTGGAGCGTGCCATCGCGGAGGTGGCTCAGCGTTTCGAAATGAGCTACCGCCTCGAGTTCAATGATCGTAGAAAACGCGTAGCGCTGTTCGTCTCAAAGTATGACCATTGCCTCCACGATCTGCTCCTGCGCCATCGGGCGGGCGAGCTGGATTGTGATATCGCACTCATCGTGAGCAATCATGCCGATTTGCGAGCCGTTGCTGAGCAATACGAAGTGCGGTTCGCGGAATTTGAAGTGACACCTGGCACACGGCTGCAGCAGGAGCAAGCTGAGCTTCAGTTGCTCAGGGAGCAGCGCATCGATTTGGTGGTGCTGGCCCGCTACATGCAGATCCTATCCGACGCGTTTATCGGCGAGTGGCCGCATCGCATCATCAATATTCATCACTCATTTTTGCCCGCTTTTATCGGTGGAAAGCCGTACCATCAGGCCAAGGAGCGGGGCGTGAAGCTGATTGGCGCAACGGCCCACTACGCAACGGCCGCCTTGGATGAAGGCCCGATCATCGAGCAAGATGTCGTGCGCTGTTCACACAAGGATTCGATCGAAGATCTGGTGCGGAAGGGGCGCGATCTCGAAAAGGTCGTGTTGGCGCGAGCCGTCCGTTGGCACCTTGAAGACCGCGTGCTCACGTATCGAAACAAGACCGTCGTTTTTGATTGAGCGGGACGCCCGTGCGCGGCACCGCTCAAGCAGAGGAGCTAGCCGTAGAGCGAGGCGAGCGGTCCTGAGGCTCCCGTGACGCCCACGGTGTTCACGTCCGTGAGGCCCATGTATTGAATGAGGGATACGAGCAGCTGCGCATTCTGACGGCCGGCTTCGGCTTTGTCTTGGTCAGAGGGGCCGTGGATGTAACGGCCTGTTTTGAAGGTCCCCTGGCCATTGCCAAACAGCATGGCTGGCACCGAATCTGTCATGTGAGCATCCTGATTGCTCTCGGAGCCGCCCAACTCTGACAACCAGAGAACCATTGTGGAATCGAGTAGTGGCTTTCCTTGTTTATCGTTGGTCGCCTTCAAGCGATCGAGGAGCGAGGCGACTTGTTCAGCGTAGACGGTGTTGAAGATGCGGAGGGCGTCGGTCTTCTCCGCTGAATCGCCCTGATGCGTCCATGGGTGGTGGGCAGGGCCCGAGTCGCCAGAGTCCGCCATCGGGGAGTTTGGCACACCGTACTTGGCCGAGAGCTGATTTCTGGCAGCTTGGCAGCCGATTTGGAAGGCGATCACATGAGAGAGCTCGCAGGCGAGTGTCACGGCCATCAATTCGTTGAAGGCGGCAACTTGCTGGTCGCGTTGCTCTGGACTGTACCAATCGACGTCGGCAGGTTGGCTCGGCTTCGCGCAAGCTGCGCTTGCCACCATGGGCGTACTGAGGTTTTTCTCCAGTGTACGCAGTGTGTTGCAATGGTCGTCCAACAGGGCGACACCTTCACGCCCGAGCGCCGTGTGGAGCGATTGACAATCATTGATCACGAAGTCTAAGACGCTCCGGTCTCGATTCATCATCGCTGGCGCAATGATCGGAGCCGCATCCGGTCCAGCGAAGGTTGAAAAGAGCTGCGTCCAGGCCTTTCTAGGCTCGATTTCAGGGGAAATGTTGCGCCCCGGACCGGACGCAAAGGCGTCGCCGGTGCCGCCAGTTTGGGAGTTCGAAGTATTCCCCCAGACCACTGACCGTACCGCACCTTGGCGGTTTTCTTGCTCCAAACGCTTGCCGATCACTTGGTCGATGGTCTCGCCGTTCTGGGCGTACTGCTCGCCGTTCGCGCCGGCATCGTAGCCGCTGTAGGTTTGCCCTCCGAGCGCGTGCCCGTTTGCGTTGAGCGTACCAGCGCCGGTAACCGCCATGTGCGACATGAAGATGCCGTCGGCTTGGTGGCGTTCGAGTGGTTTCCACCAATCGTGAAGCGTGAAGGCAGTTTCGCTGCCCGATGCGGGCCCCGTCACTTTCATGGGGCCATTGGGCGAAAAGATGAGAATCACCCGGCGCGGAGAAGCTGCCGCTTGTGCGCGCGCGTCGATTTGGCGAATCAAGGGCGCGAGCACGGCCATCAATGCCGTGTGGCGGAGTAGATTTCTTCGGGACAGAAGCTTCTTGATGGGAGATTTCATGGTGTCACCTGAGCTGCTTGGATGAATTCGGGAGCACCCACGATGGTCCTTAGGATGTTAGGCACGTTGCCACCGTTCGACTTGATAGCTGCATCGAGCGCGGTCACGACTGGCGCGTCGCTCGCGACCAGGCCTCTCCCGAGTGACCATTCGAGAGCAGTTTGGGCAAAACAGCCCTGAATCTGGGTGTTAGCTGCGAACGCCCGCACCAAGTCGGCTGGAGTCTGGAAATTTAACTCTGCGCCCTGTGCGGTGCTAATGCTCCCAGAGAGATCCCAAGGCTTGCCTGAAGGGTCCTTCGTTTGCCAGCGGCCAATCGGATCGAAGGCAATGAAGGAGTAACCTAGCGGGGCGAACTGCGCGTGACAGCCCGTGCACACGGCATTGGCTGAGGTCCGATACTCTAGATTCTCCCGCTGCGTGAGTCCTGCAGGGGGATTCTGGCGCGCGAGCGCGGTCGCTCCCGCAGGGGGTGTCCCGACCTTTTCGCAGAGCAGAGCTTCTCTCAAGAAATACCCCAACTGAAAGGGTGAGGAGCCGTTCTCCTTGGTGTGTGAAGCGATAACTTGCGGGTGCATCAAGAGGCCGATGCGCTCATTGGCCGGTGTGTCCCCCGTGGAGAATCCACTGGCCGTGGAGGGGGCCACCACAGGTTTCAAAACGGGATCGGTGGCGTATCCTTTTCCAGTGAGTAGGTTCCCAAGCGTCGGATCGGCACTTGCTAGCACCACATCGATGAAACCATCGGCATCAGCCCGCACATCGCCAGCGAAGGTAGGTGGGAGGCCGCTCACATAAGCAGCGGATTTGCCTGAAAATTTCGATTCGTTGGCTCCCAGCCACTCGTGAATGAAGAGGCTGATCGCTCGCTTGCCTTCGTTCGTCTTCGCGATCCTATCGAACTGCTTCAGCCGCTCAGCGCCGTTAGCCAGGCTGCCGTTCTTGGCGGCGGTGAGGAGCTCACTGTCAGGTGGTGAGAGGCTGGCAAAGAAACTGAGCTTGGTGGCCAATTCTGTGGGCTGTAAAATCCGTGGCGCTGAGGCTGTAGGGCCAGCCACACCAATCTCGGTTCGATAGAGGAAGGAGGGTGCAAAAAAGATTGCCGTGAGCAAGCCTTCCATCGCCAATTTGTCGCCGGCTGGGCTGCCATCCGCTCCAACCACAATGCTTTGGTACAGCGCCGCTTCTTCGGGGTACGCCGCTCGGCGGAGTGCACGCACCGCGAAGCCCTTCGACCATGCCAGCAAGCAATCTTTCTGCGCTTCTCCGGTTAGCTTGCAACCGCTTTGTGTTAGAACGCTCGGAGTTGCCGTCGCTGCAAAGGCTTTCACCACTTGAAAGAGCTTCCCAACCTCGGTGCCGACGAAGGACGCGCCGCTAGTTCTGAGCGGGTGATGGCCGCTACGTTGTTCCTCGGGGAGATCAGCGCGGAGAGGGGACTGCCCGGTTAACCCTTTCATCGAAGTGACGAGTTCGTCGCGACTCAGCCGGCGCAGTGCCGACGCGCGCCCAGCAAACTCGACAGGCCACGCCACGTTCAGCATGGGCGGAGGTGTGGTGGGGGCCACCGTTGGAACGGTGCCACTGGAACGGGGAGGGGAAGAGCTGGTCCTCGGCACTTCGGCGGTGCACGCCAGCGTTCCGAGGGCGACGCCGAGCGCTCCAGCCATTATCTCGAATCTAGCCGCGGAATTCACGTAGGAAGGTGTCGCCACCCTTGAATCCTAGCAAGCCCCTCGTTACGGTGACAGTGGAATCAGCGGGGTCGGCCTAAGCCCCGGGGATTGCTCCTGAAAGCTACTGGCTAACTCGCCCGCTGGAGCCGCCCCAGGTCACGCAGCCCCCTTTCCAGGATGGCCGAGTCGGGCACTTTGGCGAGCGGCGTGTACGGCGGATGCCCCGCATCGGCTCTGCCATCGAAGCGGCTGTTTGATCGTGCGTTGTAACAGCAGATGAGCGCCCACCTCGGATTCTCTGAATGGTTCGCGTCCGAGCGATGCAAAAGATTGGGATGGAAAAAGAGCGCATCTCCCGGAGCCATCTCCACATAGACGCGCTCGTGCCGAGTGAGGAGCTGCTCAACCCGGCTCGGATCGGCCCCTGTCTGCCCATTCACGACGCCGTGGTCAAGCCTCCCAGCATGATGCGAACCGCGAAGAACCTGTAGACATCCGTTCTCTTGGGTCGCTGGATGAACGGCAATGAAGCAGCTGGCGAAGCGTGGGTAGAGGCAAGCGTTATACCAATAGCCGTAATCTTGGTGCCATTCCCATGCGCCCGTCCCCGGGTCTTTCAGCATCATCTTAGAATGCCAGTGGTAAACTTCCTCGCCCACAATGGCCTCGCAGCGTTCAACCACACGAGGACTACTTGCGATGGCACCGAACATGTCGTCCCCCGCGTGGTCCCAGAGATTGAGCTTGGCGCCACGCCCTTCCGAGTCTTCCGCAGCACGCCCCACGTTGCCAACCTCACCGAGCACGGCAACTTGGCGCAGCAATTCGGCTTCCTGTGAGCTCAGTAAACCTGGAACCAGAAGGTACCCAGCTGTTTGGTAGGTTTCTAATTGTGCTTCAATTAACGACATAGAATGCTCTCAATAGTTCGGCAATTCAGGGCTGAATGCGTTCAGAAAATCGTGTGCGTTGGCGATCGGCTTGCCAGTCGCAGATGGTTTTCAGGTCCGTGACTGGGACGTTGCTGAAGGGCAGCGTCGGCATGTACGGAGGAGGCCCGAATTCCGGGGTCAACGTCGAAACAGATACACCCCGTGTTTCCTGCGAAGCCCAGATCATGTCCCAATAGCGCTCGTGTGCCAGGAGGTGACGTTGGTATTCGGGCGCTCGTGGGTCAGCCACTTGGGGGCCTTGTTCGTGACCCACGCGGGCGTGAATGTGGTGCGCACGCTGGGCGCAGAGTTCGAGGATGTCCGTTTCGGCGTCGAGCAGGCGCTCGGCGACACACACCCAGTGGCTATAATCACAGGTCAACTTGAGCTCGGGAAAGCTAAGCAGCAGATCCCGGGTGATCCAAGGATTGAACAGGACGCGACCCCGGTGCGTTTCGTGTGCGATGGTGAGGCCCGAGCGCCGTTCAATCTCTAAGGCCTCCGCGAAGTAGTGTTTGGCTTCAGCGGGCGACCAACTGTCCCGCCCGCTGTGGGCATTCACGAAGCGTGGCGCAAGCTGCTGGGCGCGTTCCACTTCAATCTCGAGCGAACGAACGTGATCGGCCACGCTGCTGCCGGCGGTGAAGACCATGGCGATGACGCCGAAGTTGCGCTCCTTCACCAACTGCTTGAAGCGCATGAGGTCTTCTGCAGCCGGCACACCCGTCTCGACTGCGCTGTACCCGAAATCAGAAAACTGGATAAAACTAGCGGCCGAAGGCTCGCCAGCTCCCCACAGGTGCCTGACCAATTCTAACTTCATTTCACGGATCCTTTCGAGCCAAAACTCTCACACACCCGAGTCCCCACCGCCATGGACCAGGGCTGCAAACCTGGAGTATTCTGTCACACTCTTCGTGACCCCCCGAATCCCGCGACACCCCCGATCATCCTTTCAATGCCAGCGAAACCTCGTCGCTCAAAGCGCACAGCCCACAGCGCAACGCTCATCAACGCCAAGCTGAGCAGTGCAGCCGAGCAGGAGGCTAAAGACAATCGGCTGGTTGCCGATCTTTTTGTTACGGCCTGCGGGTACTTTGTGAAGGCAGCCTGGCACAGCTTGCCAGCACGTACGCTTGCCGAGCATGTCTTGATCTACTGTGTGGATGGCTCGGGTTGGGTGAGGTCTTCTGGGCGAACGCTGCCGGTGGTGGCTGGAGATGTATTCATTTGCCCGGCTGGGGTCGAGCACGGATATGGTTCCAATCAGAAGCAACCCTGGTCGATCTATTGGTTGCATTTTTCTGGGCATGCCTCGGACCAAGTGCTGTCTTTTTTGAGCTGGCGGCAGGATTCAGTGCCGGTGAGTCTGGGGCAGGATGAGAGCCTTAAGTGCGCCATGCGCTCCCTCATCGCGAATTATGCTGAGCGCGACGGCCTCGCTTCCATCTTCGACGCTGCCGTTGCGTTGCGTCAGATGATTCAGTGTTGGAAGGCTCACAGCACCGCGGCGCCACGCGTCCCCCGGGAAGTCCAGCGGGTACTTGCCTTACTCCGTGAGAACTACAAGACGAGCTATTCCGTGGAGGAGCTGGCGCAGGTAGCGGGCTGGTCAGCTAGCTATTTTGCTCGCTCATTTCAGCGAGTCACCGGGCGATCACCCATCGAATACCTCGTCAGGCTGCGCGTCAAACACGCAGCCGACAGGCTCATGACGTCGAGCGACTCGGTGCGGTTGATCGCCGAACACGTGGGCTACGAAGACCCATTTTACTTCTCGCGCCTGTTTCGCGCGGTCACCGGACTCGGGCCACGGGAGTTCAGACGGTTGATGGGCGGGGGTTAACTAGACGGCGCCAAGGCGTTTTCGATATTGCCCGGGTGGGCATAGTACGAGTCGACGAAATGTGCGTGTGAAATGTGCGGCGGCACGAACGTCCGTAGTGGCGTGCTTCAGCCTGACGCCACTTGAGAAGTGACGCGCGCTGCACCCGTGTGCTCGGAATAGCGACGTTGGGGTGGATTCTCTCCCAAGCGTGCTTTGGCCTTCTCGATGCTCTGCGTGTACTGCGGCAACCAATGGGCTTCTGCGACCAGCATTTCGTCCACCAATTGCCAGACTTCCAACGGATTAGCTACGGCTCCCGTCAAGGGATCCATGAGTAACGCTTGCCGCAACAAGACGTCATCGCCGCGCACCGCAGCTTCAACAGCTAGGCGTTGCACGCTCACGCTTGCGCTGCAAATCGCAGCACAGCCCAGCGGCAATTCTCCGATGAGCGGTGTCTGGATGCCGGTGCGGTCGACGTAGCCGGGGACTTCGACAATCGCATCTTCGGGCAGGTTCGTGATGATGCCGCGGTTTCTCACGTTGAAGTGGCCACGGTAGATGCGCCCCGTCTCCAAGCCTTCAATGATGTGGCTGCCGTGCTCTTCACTGCGATTTTCTGCCGCGTAGACGTGGGGTGGTTCACGCAGCCAGTTGGGAAAGTCGGTTTCAAACCACCTTCGCCGCTCGCTGCAGACGCGCAGGTATCCGCCCGTTTCCCCGTGGATCCAATCACTCAGATCGATCCATTGTTTGATTTCATCCAAGCGCTTCCGGTACCAAGGCAAATATTCGCTCAAGTGGCCGTTGCTTTCCGTACTGTAGTAACCAAAACGGCGGAGCACATCAATGCGCACCTTTTCCGTTCGGCTGTACTCGGGATGATCTTCGAACAACTCCAAGAGGCGTGGGATGAAATCCATGCCGCGCCACTGTGCTTGAATGAACCAGGTTTGATGGTTGAGCCCAGCTGCAACAATATCCACCTCCTCCCGCTTGAGAACGGCATCTTCGGCAATAATTCCCTGTTTTCTTGCCCAGCGCTCAATCACTCGCGTGAGCTGCATGTGCCCATGCTGCACACCGTGACACAGGCCGACCGTGTGAACTCCACCGTACTGATTGGCGGCCCACGTCAGCATGGCCATGGGGTTGGAGTAGTTGAACAGGATCGCGCCGGGTGCTGCGACTTCGCGGATGTCGCGACAGAAATCCAAAATGGCGGGGATACCGCGTTGACCGTAAAGAATCCCGCCAGGCCCTAGCGTATCGCCCACACACTGATCGACGCCGTAGCGCAGGGGAATTTCTACGTCGTTCTGAAAGGCCTCCAGACCCCCAATCCGAGCCACGCAGAAGACATACTTGGCGCCACGCAGTACTTCGCGCCGATCTAAGCTGGACACGATCCGGATCGAGAGGCCGTTGGCATCGATATCGCGCTGGCACAACTCGGTGACCATTCTCAGGTTCTCTGGATGGATGTCGGTGAAGGCGACCTCCATGTCCCGAAATTCTGGAACACTCAGCAAATCACCCAGCAATTTGCGAGTGAAACCAATGCTACCGGCTCCGATGAAAGCGACGCGAAAGGACATGCTGTTTTCTCCCAGGGTGGATTTGTGGTATGTTTGTGCCCATGGTAGTGGTCTATAATACCCACCAAAAGCGTAGTTTAGTGATATCTAGGGTGGTTTTGTGATGCGTGCGCCAACGGGCCTCAAACACGAACGGAGCGCAGTGCTGTATCCACCAGGAGAGCTCTCGGTACACGCAACGTTGATCAGCGTGGGTTACAGTCGCGAGACCACGGCCGCGTACGATTGGCACGGTTTGAAGCGCGGCCCGGGGCCGTTTGCGATTGTGCAGCTCACGCTGACAGGTTTCGGTATCTTGCGCTACGAAAATTGGCAGCGCCGCGTTGAGCCGGGAAGTGTGATGCTGCTCACCGTTCCACACGACCATCGCTACTACTTGCCGGAAGACTCAAACGGCTGGGAGTTTCTGTATGTGTGCTTCAGCGGAACAGAAGCCCTGCGTGTTGTTGAGCATGTGATTCAAGCACGTGGGCCGCTGTGGGATCTGGATAAGGATTCGAACCTTTATCGACACACCGAAGAGATCGTGCGTCGCTCGCAGCGGGGCCTGTTGAAATCGCCCTGGCAAGCCTCTGCGCTGGCCTATGGTCTCGCGATGGCGTTGCTCGAACCCATTCAGACGAAAGATGTGGTGCAGCGCCCGCGCCCCATCGAGTTGGCAGTGAAGCTCCTGGATGAGAATTGGAAATCCGATATTTCAGTCGAAGCCCTGGCCGAGCAGGTGGGCTACACGCGCAGCCACTTGACTCGGCTTTTCAAAACGCATGTGGGCGTCGGTCCCGGCGAATATTTGGACCGTTTGCGCTTGCAGCACGCTGTGGCACAGCTCCAAGATGGGACGCGTTCGGTGAAGCAGATTGCCTTCGATTGCGGCTTTTCTGATCCGCACTACTTCAGCAAAGTATTCAAACGTCAGTTTGGGACCACGCCGAGTGAAGTTCGCCGGAGCGGGATTGTATGAGCCGCGGGCGCGAAACGGTGCGGCCGCCGAGAAGGAGACGAACATGTTGAGAAAAACGCAAACGGTGATCATCGCAGCACGCCTGGGCATGCTCAGTCTTCTGAGCGTACTGACGCCGAGCTGCACGGATGATGCGCCGCCCGGCTGCCGTCCTGGCGTGCCCTGCCAGTGTTTCGGTGGCAACTGTCTGTATCAGTGTCAAGAATTCAGCGGTTGCCTGCCAGCGTGCGCTAGTGCAGACAGTTGCTCTGCGCTGTGTGGTGATCAATGCAAATATGATTGTCGGAGCGGCACGGATTGTTCAGCCACTTGCACCACGGATTGCGCTATCAGCTGCCAGAGCACCTCCACGTGTGCGGCCGAGTGTGGCGAGCGCTGTGCGTATGATTGCCGGGATGTCTCTTCGTGCACGCCGCACGTTGGCCCCAAGAGTCGGGTGGTGTGCGAGCGAGTTGGGAGCTGTCAGGTTCAGTGTGCGGGCGATTGTGTGGTGGATTGCCGCCAAACGGGTGCCTGCGAGGTTCAATGTGCCAAGGGGGCGAAGCTCGACTGTGGCAATGGGCGAGTGGCGTGTGGCTCGTGCGCCGATCCTGTGTAGTTAGCCGGTGGCGCTGGCATTAAGGCTTACGTCAGCGTGATCGGATCGCTGCAGTAATTCTTACCATCTTGCTGCACTGTGGTGCGGGGATCACCCAATAAATTCATGATGCTGACCAGAAGATTGTTGTGGAAGATCCCTGGATCTGCGTTATCGCTCTTGTTTTTGCGGAAATCGAGAGCGCGTCCCGTCTTGAACGCACCACCGCCGCCCGCGAGCAGGATGGGGATGTTGTCCTGTGAGTGGCTTTCAGGCCAACCAATCTCTGATCCGATAAAGACCAGCGTTTCGTCGAGCAAGCTGTGCCCAGGCAAGGGCCATGATCTGCGCCTACCGCTTTCAGGAGCGCGCCTTGACGATCAGGTAGCGGAGAGGTTCCAAGTCGGAGCGATTGACGATGGACAGAATCGACCTAAGCGGCAGATACACCGCATCTCCAGGGCCGAGCGCTCGCGGGTTATCGTTCACGGTCGCTTCGCCGTTTCCTTCGAGGCCAATCACGAGTTCTGGGAACTCCGTTTGAACATGACGCCCGACACTGCCGCCCGGTGCGAGTTCGCAAGATAGCAGGGCCGTGAACGGTTCTGCGGCGCCTTCGAGCAGGCCCCACACGCGCACTTCTCCCTTGCCCCCGAAAAGATCGCTGCGAAGATCTGGTGTTCCCTTTGCAATCCTCATCCCGGAAGCTTAGCCCGCTTCGCGTAGGAGGCGGAGAGGTCCGTATTTTCGCGGTTGGAGGCGGTATGCTGCGACTCCATCGCAAGTTTTGCGAGAAACCCAACGCCGGCTATGCTCGCCTGGCATGCTGACCGACGAATTTGAGATCGTGCAGGCGCGTTATCAGAGTGCGCGCGCTGTGCGTTTGCCGCAACCATTTTCGGACTCCAGCATGGGTCCGTTTCAGAGTCGATCATTCGCGACGATTTCTCTCATGGATGCTGACGGTACTTGGGGTCACGCGCTCACGGCAGGTTCACGAACACTCGAGGCCCTGATCGGAAGGCTACTTACAGCGGGGCGCCGTTCCTACTCGGAGCATTACTCGGCGCTTTATTGGTCGGTAAGAAACTCCGGATTTCGCGGGCCGGACGCCTCAACCGTGGGAACGTTGGATCTGGCTCTGCACGATTTAGCCGCGCGTCGGCGGGGAATACCGCTGCATCGGATGCTTGGGGCCACTCGCGATTTTGTTTGGGCTTACGCGTCCGGAGGCAGTACTCATTTGAGCCAAGAAGAACTGGTGCGGGAGATGCTGGGCTATGCGGAGCAGGGCTTTTCGACACTGAAAATGAAGGTGGCGCGCGATTGGGGTCGGTTTATCGAGGACGACGTGGCGCGTGTGCGGGCTGTGCGGAAAGCCGTCGGCCCAGACATTCGAATTGCGGTAGATGCCAACCAAGCTCTATCGGTGGAACAGGCCGTGGATTTTGCAAACCGCATCGCCGAATACAATGTGGCGTGGTTCGAGGAGCCGGTTCATTCCGCCGATCTGATCGCACTTCAAGCTTACGCAAGTCAGGCGCCTATCCCCGCTGCGGTGGGGGAGAGCGAACGTTCGGCGAAGGTCTTCCCTTCACTAGTCCGAGCGGGCGCCAGGTACTTGCAGCCGCAACCCGAGAAGTTAGCGAGTGTCGAAGAGTGGTTAGCAGTGAGCGCTCTGGCACAACAAACGGGGTGCGAGCTCACGTTGCCCGGCACACCGGAGCTTGGGGTCCTGTTTGCGGCCACCGCCCCCGAAGCCACGCTCTGCGAAATCTTGTTCCCGCTTCAGGCCCCACCGGGAGCGTTCTTTGGGCGTGCGCCGAAGCGTCAGGGGAATCGATACCTTTTGGGGACCGAGCCTGGGCTCCCACTAGAAATTGACTGGGCGCGCCTTTCTGCGGAAGGTAACGTCGAAAGCGACACCACTTGGCCGAGTTAATGTGACACGAGAGTTATGAATCCTAACGAAAAGACAGCGCACCCCAAGCGAGTTCTGGTGACAGGTGCGGCAGGGGCCGTGGGGCGTGTGGTGAGTGGCGCGCTCAGAAATCGTGGGCATTTTGTGCGCGGGTTTGACCTGCACGCGTCGCCTGCAGCCGACGAATCCTTGGTTGGAGACCTGGCGAAAGCCGGTGACGTGGATGATGCGGTTCAGGGCATGGACACGGTTGTCCATCTCGGTGCGACGCCGGATGAGGCAGATTTCTTAACGCAGCTGCTGCCGAACAACATCGTCGGCGTTTTCCACGTGTTCGACGCCGCGCGCCGCTTCGGTGTGAAGCGCGTGGTAGGTGCGAGCACGCTGCAAACGGTGCGTGGCTACGATCTCAAAAAACAACGCGTGCGGCTTGAGGATGGTTTCCGAACCACGAACCACTACGGTGCTACCAAAGTGTTCCTTGAGGCGCTCGGCTCAACCTACGCTCACGCACACCAGATTTCATTTATTGGCGCAAGGCTCGGTTGGTTTCCGCGAACGCCAGAAAGTACACGCTGGGGGTTTGGGCCGGACCGCGCCACCGCGAGACTGGCCTATCTGAGCCACGAGGACGCGAAGCGTTTCTTTGTGAGCGCAGTCGAGATCGAAGATATCCGCTACGCGCTGGCATTCGTCTCGAGTATCCTCATGGGCAACGACGAGCAGGGCATGGACCCGGAGCCCGCTCGACGCCTCGGTTTCGTAGCGCAGGATCGATTCCCGGAGGGTTTGCCCTGGCGTTTTGATGCCGAAGGCCAGCTTGTTGAGTGAACCCAGCGACGCATCACCGCGTTCGAACTCAGATCTTGAGCGGTGCGAAGCCTAGTAAAGTCGGCACCTTCTATTTCGCGACTTTTCGCAGTGTGCCGCTTTCGAAATTTGCCCAATAGACAGAGCTAGCGTCGAGGGCCAGCGCGATGGGCTTGCCTTCAAAGCGCGCCAGCTCTTGGATGGGGCTGGCTGGCTCACTGAGGGATGAGACGGTGCCTTCCTCGGTGCTCCAATACACTCCTGAAGCGTCAACCGCGACTGCCCACGGGCGACGTAGGTTCGAAACAAGTGCGGTGGGCGTGCCACCTGTACGTGGCACAGAGAGGATCTCCCCGCTTGCCGTGTTGGCCCAGTAAACGTTGTTTTGATAGACGGCGATGCCCGAGGGCAGAGCTTGATTCGCGGCGAGCGGGGTCGCGGTGGTGGAGCCCTTCGCCAGCTTCATCAGTGAACCTGTAGCCGTGTGGTTCACCCAATAGACGTTGAGATCATCCGCCGCGATGTCCTGGGCCTCTATTTGGCCTGAAACCAGAGTCTTTGCGCTGCCGGACACACCCCTCAGGGCCATCGTTCGGATGCCAGAATTTTGAACCCAATACAGGCTGCCTCCGGCTTCGTCGATGACGAGCCCCAGATTATTGCTCCCACCATCGAGTCGCTCCACCGTGCCAGAAAAATCGAGCGCACCCCGAAAGAGCCCATGATCTCCACCATCGTTGCCAGTCCAATAGACATCCGATGCGCCAAGCGCGATGCCCCAAGTATTGCCTAGATGTCCGGGGCCACCTGGAGAAACGGCGCCACCTTCGAGCGGTACTCGAAGCACCGCGGGATTTCGATAGGCCCCTTGGCTTGTCCAGTAAGCGTGCGTCTTGTTGATAGCCAACGATCGAGGATGATCTTGCCCCTCCGCAAGTGTCACCGGGCTGCACCTGCCATTGGTACAAAGGTTGTCCGAGCAGTGGCGTCCACAGCGGCCGCAATTGTTGGGATCGCGATCTAGATCGACCTCACAGCCGCTCTTCGGATCCCGATCGCAATCGAAAAACCCGGAGTTGCATTCGAATCCGCACTTCTGCTCGACGCAAACCGGATAACTACTGAGCAAAAGCGGGCAAACGTCGCCGACGGCAGCGCAGTTGCGTACGTCCCCGTAGAGAACAGCCTGGTTCGGATCCCCAGCACCACCTTGCAAGCCAACGCCGCCCGCGGCCCGTCCAGATTGGCCGCCCGTGCTCAGTGTTCTGGCATACTGCCCCTCTGGGCTGCACGCAGCGAGGGCCATGAACAGCGCAAACCAGCGTTGTGGTTCTCGGTTGAGAACCAAGTCGAAAAGTGAGGCCGCCTTCACGCGCGGAGGCTCGCGTGTTCGCCGCCAAACTTCGGATCCCCAAACGCATCTCCCTGAGCTCCCATACCATTGGCGAGGGCTTTCAAAAGCCCCACATGCGAGGCTTGTTCTCCGGCTTTTCCACCTGTGTAGCGCAAATAGCGGCCCGTCTTGAAATAACCACCCAAGCTGCCGCCCAGCACCCACGGCAGGTCGGTAATGCTGTGCGAGCCGCCCTCCGCGAACACGTTGGCGCACAATACAGCCGAATTGTCGAGCATCGTGCCCGAGCCCTCTTTCACGGCTTTCAGCTTTTCCAGAATGTAGGCGAATTGCGAGAAGAACCACTGGTCTACCAGATTCTTCCGACGCAAGTTCTCCGGCGATTCATGGGCGTGGTGCGCGATCTCATGGTGCTGGCGAAGTGGGCCACCCGAGCCCGCGTTGTCCGCATCGCGGCCCGTTACAAAATCATTGCCCAGCCAAAAGAAGGAATAGCCTCCGTTCGACGAATCCGCCCACAGCAAGCTAGCAACGCGCGTGAGATCACAGGCCATAGCGGCCACCACCATGTCCGCTTGGAGCTTGTGGATCGTGGGGATCAACGGCGTGTACGCGGCATTCAAATAATCCTGCGCGGGATCAGGTGCGTCGGGCTTCGTGCAACTGGCAACGAGCCCGGCCAGCTGCCCCTCAACGTCTCGAATCGCCTGGATATGTGCCTGGATCTTGGCTTTGTCGTCCGTGCCCATCCGGCTGCCTAAAGACTCCAGATTGCGACCCACGTAGTCAAAAACACTCTTTCGTTCCAGCCGAAGGCGTTCCAGCGAAGCGGGATCAGCAAACTGCCCCACGCCGAAGAGTTTGGCAAAGAGCTTGGTCGGGTCAGCCTCGGGCTCGGGCGCATTGGGGAGGCCTCCGATCGTCGTGCCGCGAAAGGAACAGAATCTGTCGTTGCCATTGTGTTTCAAGGCCTGGAGCTGCAACGAATGAAACGCAAGCGGTGAAGTATTGGCGATATGATCGGCAACGTACATGTCCACCGAAGGGCCACCCGCCGAGAGCGGCACGCCGTCGCTGATGGTGCCGTCGATAGAAGCACCTTCAACACCCGTGAACATCATTGGAAGCGAGGCGTGCCCCTGGCCCGCTGTTTGATTCTCGTAGCGTAGCCCGCCTGCAATGAGGATGTCTTGTTGGTGCGGGATGAGCGGCTTCAGCACCGATTGTTCACCTGTGTTGATCGTGAAGCTGGTGGCGTCTGCCGTTGGCCAGCCCCCTTGTGGCCAGAAATACTCAGGAATGACGCCGTTCGGCCAGGCCATGAGGATCAACCGCTTGGCGGTGCCGAGCGTGACAGCTTCTAGCCGTTCGGCCTCAAGAATCGGGAGAAATGCCGCGCTTGCGCCGAAGGCGGCCAGGAAATTTCTGCGCTGGAACTTCATTGGCTCAGTTCTCCGGGCGCGAGACTTCGGTACGAAAAGGATGGGCTCAGGGCCAATGCTGAAAGCAGCGTCCGGATGTCGTAGTCCGCCTTCTCAAAGGCATTCAACGCCGAGCTGAGTGAAGGCGCGTCTTCCGGGAGCTCTGCGCGTCGAAATGCAAATCGGAACCACTGCTTGGCAATACAGTTCTTCACCTGGTTGCTGTTTGAAAGCAACGCGGCGAGCTCGGCGGGGCCATTGAAGCTCTGATCGCTGCCATCCAAACCGGAAATGCTTCCTGAGGCGTCGATAGCTTTCCCAGCCTCGGTGGTGCGATAGGCACCGATGGCGTCATAGTTGCCAAACCCGTAGCCGATAGGATCCATGAGCTCGTGACACACCTTGCAGGAAGGGTTGCTCATGTGGGCCGTGGAACGCTCTCGAAGCGATTGGCCTGGAGCTAGGGCAGGCAGCGGCGGGACAACGGCTGGCGGAGGCGCGAGGCCCTGGCAGAGAAACTGCTCGCGCACCAATTCTCCCCGCAGAATGAGCGAACCCTCATAGGCATTGGCAGTTGCCGAAAGCAGCGCAGTTTGGGTGAGAATTCCAGCACGTTCAGAAGCGTTCAGAGCCACCTTTCGCAGGCCTGTTCCCGTGACCCCCGCGACGCCATACAGTTTGGCGAGCGGCTCATTCACAAACGAGAAGGTTGAGCCGAGCAGCGTCGCGAGCTTGGCGTCCGAATCGAGCAGCACGTGATTCACGAAGGCTGCATTTTCTGCCTTCATGTCACGCCTGAGAGCGTCGTTGAAGAATGGGTAAGTAGTCGGATCTTTAGTGATTTGGAGCACATTATCGAGTCTGAGCCATTGGGCATGAAAGCTGGCGACGGTGTCGCGAGCTTTGGGATCCTGAAGCATTCGTGTGACCTCGGCAGCTACACCGCTCGGTGTGCCGAGCCTGTTGGCGAGAGCGGCCCCGAGCAGGGCTTCATCCGGCATGCTGCTCCAGAGGAAATAGGAAAGGCGGGAAGCGACTTCGTAGGGTGTGAGGCGAATCACGCCATTCGCTACGAGCGGCGAGGTGAGCCCGAGCTCCCAATGGTAGAGAAATTGCGGGGATTGCAGGATCGCTCTCACCAAAAGCTGAAGCTTTTCCGTGAACTTCACGTTGCCGGGCAGCGCACTGGCTTCGGTGAATACCTGCAACAAATCAGCCACCTCAGGTGGGGTGAGGCTGCGTCGATAGGCTCGCCTCCCGAAGCCTTCCACGAACTTCTTGGCACACACCGCGTCGCCCTGGAGCGCCGGATCGCAGCTCAGGTCGGAAGCGAGCTTGCCCGTGTGGCTGCTGGCTAACGCCTGAGCGGCATCCATATATCCGCTCACATCCTGCGCCGATACGATGCCGGGAGTGGCGAATCCTGAACCGCCAATCGATTCTCCCGCAAAGCCTGAAGCCGGCGCACTCGAATCATTCAACAGATCTCGAACGGTGTTGTTATATTCTTCCCGAGTTAACCGCCTGAGTGGCAAAGGTGGAGCGAGCAGCGGAGATGGAGGCGAAGTGCCTGGGACACCATCAGGGGCCCCGTTCGTGCCGGGTACACTGGGTGCCGGGGCCACTTGGTCAGAGGCGCGAGGGCCGGAAGAGTTCGCCGAACACCCCCCGAGAGACAGCGTGCCGCCGACGAGCAATCCGCGAATCCAGCGTTGCCGCGATGGTGCTGGAAGCCACTGCATGCCGGTGCAGTGTAACTTGTCTCGAAAGCTGGCCTATGAACAAAATTGCCAAGCGTGCTTCTGCTTCCGCGTCGCGAAGTCCGTCAGACCCTCAGGGCCTGCGCCCCTTGCAGCAGCCCCGCCTATTTCTTCGCAGGGCGGACGAGCGCCGCTGCCCGCCCTAGAGCGACTCGAGGTACGCGACGAGATCCTGGAGCTCAGCGCCACTCAAGGTTGACGTGTGACCGTGCAGTTCGCCACCACCGCAAGACTGATCAGTGAAGCGGGCGAGAAGGGTGAGGGCACAGCCGTCGTGCATGAAAGGAGCGCGCGCGGAGACGCCGATCAGGGAGGGAGTTTGTAGCGCGGGCTCATTGGCGCGAACGACGTGGTTCTGATTGTTCGTGAGCTTGGCTCCCGCATGGCAATCGGTGCAGCCCACTTGGGGCGACTCAAAGAGTTGCTTTCCGCGTTGAACGCCGAGATCGGTGGCGACGCGCATGGCCGGATTCGTCTTCAAACCAAATAGCCAATGCTCGAGCGCCTTCAGCCGATCGGGTGACTGGAAAATCCCGCCCATGCGGCGGACAAATACCTCATCCATGAGCTTGTCCATTCCGCTCAATTCGCCGTCCCAATGGAAGGGTTGAGTGTCTGCGATGCCGTTATTCAGCGACTGCGTGCGGCGTGCCCCCTGGCCCGAAAATTGCCAGACGCGCCCGTCTTCCGTACCTTCCGGGTGGCACGAAGCACAGGCTATGCCGGCGCCTGAGGCCTGATGAAAGAGGTCGTGCCCCGTGTCGCGCACTGAGATCCCACCGAGATCCACCTCACGGCCAGGCGAAAAGACCTCCACTTGATCAAAGATCACGAGCTTGGCTGGCTCGCGCGATTGAACGACCAACTGTCCCGGTGCCGTTGGGCTGAATGCCACCGCGATCGGCTGCGTGTCGGTTGGCATCGCCAAAGGCCCTCCGGTGGTGCAGCCCTGATCAAAGCTAGAATCTCCCACGAGCTTCAGGTCCGCGAACAGCGTGACGCCTCCGCTGGTTGACCCGCCGACTGGTAGGGACGTGGGCTGCGGGGGACCATTTAACGTGGGGCCTTCGAAGCTCGGCTGAGGTGCTGACGGATCGGGCAACCCCGAGGATGCTACTGCAACCCAGCTGCCACTCTGGGTGGCAGCGACATCAACCCCGAGGAAGCTGCCGTTGAGCGTTGCGTTAAGTTGAGTCGGCGTTGCATTCGGGCCCGAAAAAATGGTGAGCGCCGTTTGGACGATCGATTCGCAGAAGCCGAATCCGGAACCATAGGGGCTCGGCGCGCTGTCATCCTTCTTGCTGATATCGAGCGTGCTGTCCGTTGCTACTTGGTGCAGCATGAGGAGTTGGCCACCGGAGGTCGGAATCGCGCGATAGGCCACCGAGGCAGAAAATAAGCTCGAGATGGAGGGCCCACCACCGATCCCGTTGTTCGGATCGAACGAGGGTTTCGGCATGTCGCTCTGTTTGGGGGGAGTCGAAGGGAGCGAGAGCGCCTGGCGGGTAGGTGCCAAGCGGGCCAGCTCGGCGCCAGCTTTAGAAAGATGGATCGCCTCTGCGGATCGAAAACGTGTCACGACGATTTCGCTTGGCTGCACGATCACGTCGCGCAAATCGGAAGCAATGAACTGTCGGCTGAGCGCTTCTCCGCCGGCGGCCGGGAGACTCACCAGGTCGCCCGTTGCGCAAGCCACATACAGCGTATCGGTGCTGGCATCGCTGGCGATACCTCGTGGTGCCCCGCACACGGAGCGCTTCGAAATGATGGTGTGCGCCGCCCTATCCAGCGTAGCGATGGCGCCGCCCCCTCTTAGAACCGCGTGGATCCGACCTGCGCGGTCTTCCACCAATCGACCGGGCTCATCTCCAGGAGCAAAAGAAGCGACACCGGCCAGCGTTCCCAGCTTTAGGTTAACGAACACCACGCGATCGCGATCCGGATCGGAAGCTATTGCGGTGGTGCCATCAGCAGTGATGAGCAGCGTTCCTCCGCTGATCGGCGGCGGAGGCTTGGCAGCCTGCACAGGAGCGCGGGTATCGGTGGGGATAACGCGGACGCCCCCTTTGCCCCCCGTACTATTTCCAGGGGTTCCCTCGAAAACGATGGGAGGGCTCCCAGAGCTGGCATCGACTGCCGAGCAGGCCTGCCCAATGAGTACAGCCACGAGCGGGGATCCTGCGAGTAAGTAGCGACGAATATTGCGCATTTCTGTTTTCCTCCCAAATCTACGGTGTGAGCGGTCTTATGGACGAGTCATGTCCGGCCAGAAGAACTTGGATCACACAGAACGCGACTGAGGGTACCCCCGTTCGCCCGGAGCTCTAACGCTTCGCAGGCGCCGGCAAGCTCTTCTTTCCAGCGCCCATGGGTTTGAACTCCAGCGTCAGATTCTCGATCGTCGTGAGCGTGACCGCGTTGGGCTCCGAAATGAGCGGCAAGAGCAAAAGCTCGTGGCCCGCTGCCAGCTCCAGCTCGATGTCGAGTTTCACTTTTGAGCTATCCTTGGGCAGATCGAGCATCTTCAGCTGCACGGCGCGCTGCGTATCTTTGTTCAGCAGCACTAGCCGATGGGATTTGGCTTTGCCTTTGCTGGGTTTGGTGGAGGCTGTGGCACGCAGCCGATAGGTGCCGGAACGGGGCACAATGAAGGAGAGCGCCACAGTCTGCTGGTTGAGCTTCTGGCCCTTGGTAGTTGTAGGTCCGCGCACGAGGGCTTCCAAGTGACCATCTTGAATCTCAGCATATGCGTCATCGTGATTGGGAAATCCAGACGTGGACCACACGCCTCCGTTCCAGCGGAGCGGCTTATAGTTCTCGGCCATTACGAAATCATTCTGGGTGAGCTGATCCAGCCGGAAAACTGGCTGCCCCGCTTGCGTCCAAGGATTTCCTAGCAGCGTATTGGCGGCTGGCCCCTCCCAGCTGTTCGGGAGCTTCCAGGCGCTCAGCTGGCTAGTTTCGGCATTGAGTACCAGATCTTCGAGCGTGACCTCACCGCCCGTCAGTATGCCGTCGATTCTCGGGAGTATCACCAGTTCTTCGCCCGCGTTGAGCTTGGCGAGCACGCTGGGAATGGGGAGTGTTTGGTTGGGTGTGAGTGCGAATTGGCGCAGCTCCTGGACTCCTCCTTTCGTTTTCTTGAGCAGCGTGAGCCGCACAGGATTGAGCCCGTCCCACAGGCGCATCGTGGCTGTTCCCGAGAGCCAGTAGCTGCCAGCCTTGGGCGCCACAAATACCAACCCGCACAGCTTCTCTCCCGGGGAATCAGCATTGGGTGCTCGAAACTCAAGCCGCACGCCACGACCTTTCATTTCGGCTTTGGGTTGGTCACCAAAAGTATCTTTCTTCGCCTTCCACCAGCCGTTGTCCCAGGTGAGAGGCCGATAGCTCGTGGGCTTCTGAACGTCCGGATACACCTGATCCAAACGCCAGATCGCTTTGCCTTGATGCAGCTGAGGATTGCCTTCAGCGGAGCCGAGTGTTTTGCCTTTCCAGATCGGCGGAAATCCGATCTCGCTTTCGTCGGGGCTCACGAACGAGACGTACTTCCGGTCCAAGGGCTCCAACGCCTTCCAGAAGGCTTGCCCGGGTGTCTTGCTGTCGGCGTAGAGAAGCACCGGCCTGCCCGTCTTCGACAGCGTGAGCGTTTTCCCGATCAGCTTCCCGCGGTAGCCCATCGCGTCTTCCGTGCTGAGCCCTGAAAAAGGCAGCTCTAGAGTAACGTCTGCTGCACTCTCTCGGTCCGCGTAGGCAACGATCACCCCACGCCCGTTGCGTAGGTCCTGAAACACGCGAAGATTAGCGCCGGGCGGACGCACGCTGCCCACTCGGTCGCTCAGGCCCAAGTGATGCGAGAGCACATTCCAGGCGGGAATGTGGGGCAGCGGATAACCGTACCAATCCCACAGCGAGGTGCCGGGGCCGTAGTAATCCCAGAAGCTGGTGCCGTGATCTTCGTAGCCCAGGATGAAGAGGATCGTCTTTTCTTGGCCCGTAGCTGTGAGTTCTGCCACGGAATCGAACATCGCGTTGGTGCTTTGCGCAGAGTTGAGATGCGTGGCAGCGGTGGGTTGATCCACGGCGCTATTGGTGAAGGACCAGCCCTCATTGAACCAAATCTCTACGTGCTTCGCACCGAGCTCATCGAGCGCCGTGCGCATGCGCGTCATCAGCGCCTCATCGGCGAGCCAGCCTTCGCGATATTCATGCCAGGAAATCACGTCGATGTATTTTGCCCCACCAATCTCCAGAAAGCGCCGATTGATGCCGCTTGGGATCGTGAAGAGATTGTTTACCATCACTTTGGCATTCGGATCCCAGCGCTTGATCTGCTTGGCCGTGCGCAGCGTGAACTGCGCGTACTCATCTTCGAGGCCGTCCCAGTGGTCGAGCTCGGGTTCATTTTCGATTTCAAAGATGACGGCCCGATCTTTGTAGCTTTCCACGGTCTTCTTGATGAAACGGTCCCACGCGGTCAGAAGCTTGAGATTGCTCCAACGCGGATCCTTAGGGCCCCAGCGCATGTCTTTGGGGAGCGGGTGCTTGCCGTCCATGATCCATTTGGGCCAACCATAGAGTACCAAATGCGCGGACTGCCCTAGCGCCTCAAGTCCCTTGAGTTCCTTTTCCACCGAACGAAAATCGCCGGGACCTTTGGGCTGCACATCCTGCCATTTCGAGAAGGGGTACCAACGCGCCCAACCAAATCCGATCTGCCGCGCGAGCCCGGCTGCCACGGGACCAAAATAGGAGCCACCAAAGCGCTCTTTCGGATTGGGCTTGGTGGCTGCCTTGGGGTAGGGGAGGGACGTCACCGGAAAATCTGATTGATCCACCCGCTTGCCTTTTACCCACACACTTGAACGCGCGAGCACGGTGCCTGGAGCGGTGAGCTTCAACTTGAACGTCTCGCTTAGAGTAGCGCCCGGCAGCATCTTGAGCTTGCGCTCAATAGCTTCACCGCGTGGAGCTGTGCCCTCGTAGTCCATGAGCTGCACGCGCACTGTTGCTTCGGCCGGCAGCTGGCCGGGATTGGAAACATGCGCGGCAAGCCGTAAATCTTGCCCGAATTTCAGTAATCCTCCGCCATTTGTGTACTCGGGCAGGTCGAATACTTCTGTCACGACTTCGAGTGGGCGACGTGGCACGTAACGCGCTTCCTGTTGAGTGCCCGGAGTGACGCTGAGCGCGTCGAGTTCGATTGGTACCGTGCCTTCGATGAAGATGGCGTACTTTTGGTCGACCCAGAAACCATCGGGCGCAAGATCCGCCTCCACCTTAAAGGACAGCCGCTTCCAGCTCGTGCCCACTTTGCCCACCTGCGTGCCCGCTGGGTCCCAAATTCGCTTCTCGCCTTGGGCTCGTTCACGTGCGGTGGGTGGAACCTGGATATGGATCTCCCCCGGAACATCCCCTCTTACCGATAGGCTCAGTGTGTAGCTCTTCCCACGCTCAAGCAGCATCGGCGCGCTCAAGAACCAACGCTTCTCACTGCGCAGCACAAACTTACCGGCCGGAGCATCCGGCTTCGCAACGAGGTACTGCATTTTAGGATCTATACCGTTCCAATAGAGGAGGCCTCCTTCAAACGAACCGTTTCGCAGCAGGTTACGGCCCACGCTGGGTGCTGCGGGTTCCGAAACGGCAGCAGGCGACAGACACAACAGGGCCCCTGCGGCCAAATAGGTGAGGAGAATTAGCCGGGCAACAGGGCGCATCGCTCCCTATTGCCATGTTCAAGCGTGAACTAGAAGGGACTTCGGATTGCCACTCACCGCTCAACTGTCCAATTCCCGACTCACGATAAATATGCGTGAATTGTGCTAGGACGACTGCGTCATGTGACCACAATCTGCTAGCGGCTCAATGCTATCTCTTCGATTGGAAATGAGGCTGAGCATGCATTTTCAGCGAAGTTTACGACTTTCGACATCCTTTCTAGTGCTTTTCGGCCTCGCCGCATGCAGCACCGAAGTTTCGGGCCCTGGGCGCAAGAACGCCGCTCCAGGAGGAAGCTCGGTGCCGGGAGGAGGCACTGCGGTTGGCACCAATCCCGTTCTCACCGACACACCCACCACCCCGTTGCCCTCGGGAGTGAGCACGACACCAGGTGTTCCACTCCCGGCAAGTGGGGCGCTCGGGCCGGTCGCAGTGCGGCGACTGAGTAACGACGAATATGACACAACGCTTCAGGACCTGCTTCAGGCAGCTCCCGGAACGGCCGTTAACTTCCAACCCGACGCGCGCAACTTGGGTTACAGGAACGTCGCTGCCGCGCTCACGGTTCCGTTGGTTGTGGCGGAGCAATACAGTACGGCTGCCGCAAAGCTAGCGGCGCAAGTGTCAGCCAACGCGGCCACCCTCGCACCTTGCGCTGGTTCGGATGCAGCGGCAGAAGTCACGTGTGCAGAGTCATTCATCACGAGTTTCGGGGCGAACGCGTTTCGTCGGCCCCTCGTTGCTGAGGAAGTCACGGCGTACTCGAAGATCTTCCAGGATGAGCGCGGCCGTACCAGCTACGCAGAGGGTATTGGGGCCGTGGCTGAGACGCTGCTGCAGTCGCCGTACTTCCTTTACAAAACCGAAATGGGCGCCGGTACCGGAGTTGCGCGCCTACTCACTGCGCATGAATTGGCGACTCAGATTTCGTATCTTGTAACGGGTACGATGCCGGACCCCGATCTGATGGCGGCGGCCAACGGCAACCAGCTCACCACGGCGGACCAGCGCGAAGCTCAAGCAAGGAGGCTTTTTAAGTCGAACCGCACGCCAACCTGGCTGCGCGGGTTTGTGACGCAGTGGACCAGCATCAGCACCCTGCCCGCCGTGAAGAAAGATCCCGCATTCTTCCCGACCTACGACACCAACTTGCAGACTGCCATCATCGAGGAATCCAATCGCTTCGTCGACGCCGTGTTCGCCAACGAGGGCGGAAGCTTGGCCACGTTGTTTACCGCCAATTGGTCGATTCTGAATCCTGCAACGGCATACATCATGGGTCAGATGGCAAAGTTTGTGACTCGGTTGAAGAACACCAGCGAGGGCAATGGAACCGTGCTCGACAACACGCTGGTGCTCATGATCTCCGAGCTCAGCAATGCCGAGCAGCACTCGCACGAGAACATCCTGTGCATGACAGCGGGCAAAGCTTCAGGCAAAGTTCGCCCGGGTCGCGAGATCGACTACCAGGGCCAGCCGAATAACTTGGGGTTGCGCAGCATCCTAGAAGTTTTTGGGATCAATCAAAGCTCTATTGGCGACGCGAACCTGAACAGCGGTAGTCCAATTTCGCTCGCATAACAGCTCACTCGAATTTCAGAAGATTCTGGAACGGCTTTCTGTTTTTCCAACGATAGGCCGCGAAGTCGCGTGTATCCGTAGAGAAGATACGACCGGAGTTCAAGGACTCGGCGCAGATCACGAGCGAAGCATCTGCAAGGTCCATGGGTAAATCGCGATATTTGTGCATGAGCTCGGCGATTCGCTCAAAATCGCTGACCCCCAGATCAAACACCGAAAAACTTCCGCGCTGCGCGTGCGCCATGAATTTCCTGGCCGCATCGGGATCCACCCGCGCCACGAGGAGATGGCACGTCTCGGTGAGAACGGGCCAGGTCGTGACTAACGGCTCGCGCGCCGCCGCCAGGGCTGCCTTGGAAGCTTGGTGGTGTTTATCCTTAGTGTTGGCTAGGGCTAGCCAAAAGCCTGTGTCGGTGAGAATCATCGGCGAGGCTTTCTGGCCTTCGGTGCGGTCTTTCGCGCCAGCGAGTCTGTGAGCTGGGTCTTGTAGCTGCTGGAAAGACCGCTTGGCCCTTCCGCGCAGCCCACGAAGTCTTTGAGGAGCAGAGCGGGCGACTCGTTCTCAAGAACACGGGCATAGTACGCCTCAAGGGACGCTTTGAGCACTTCAGTGGTTGAGCTCCCAGTACGCTCCTCAAGGTATTTCACTTTCCGAGCCAGCTCGGGATCGACGCGTGCATTGAGGCGGAGCGTCATACAAAATGTATGACACAGCGAGGCCGCTCAGTCAAGCCCGCCGACCGGCATGAGCAGTACAGCGCCCGCACCGCCGATCTCAGCCCGGATACCAGATTTTTCGCGGATCGTCGGGCGAGCGTGCATAGCCGTAGGCCTCGTCGATCAATCGCGTCAAATCATAGCGAGGTCGCCAGCCGAGGAGAAACTTAGCCTTGGTATTGTCGAGCCACGTAGAATGATAACCAGTGGAGATGTCCACCGAAGCAAGGCCCCGCGTTTTCTTTAAGTGCTCGGCGACGCGCCCGTAGTGCACCGGCTCATCCATCGATATGTTCACGCATTGTTGGCGAATTCCCGGGTGATCAAGAGCTATCAAGATCGCTTCCACAAGGTCGTTCACGTGAACGAAATTGCGTTGGATGGGTTCACCACTCGGGTCCAGCATGACCGGCACCACTCCGCGACGCTGGTAGTCAGCAGCGTGTTCGGGACTGACGAGCTCCCGCCAGCTTGGGCCCCCGAACACATCCTCTCCGAATGAAAGCGTGTACTTGAAGTCGTCCTTCTCCATGATCCACGGAGCGCGCAGGCAGCAGCCATTTAGGTTGTATTGCACGTAGTATTGCTCGAGCATGCACTCCTCAAGCACCTTCGAAAGCGCATAGCAGCCAGGATAGGCGCTCCATTTCTGTGCTTCGGTGACCGGCACTGGGTGCGGGTAGACGAAATGGCCGAGTGCTGCGTCGCCGCCGATGAGGATGAATTGCTGAAATGTCGTGGAGGCTCTCGCCGCTTCAAGCAGCCAAAATAGGCCCTTCACGGTGACGTCCATCACGTCTTCGGGCGTTTCCTTGCAGGTGGCGAGGTGGAGCACGTGTGTCACGCCGGCCATGGCTTGTTCAACGACTGAACGATCCGAGATACTGCCCTTCACGCTCTCAATTCGGGGGTGCGTGGGCGGTGGGCGCTCATGCACCAACGCCCGGAGGGTCCAGTTTTGGTGAGCCTCACTTTGCAGAAAGCGCTCGACGAAATGGCGGCCCACCTTGCCGGTGGCGCCGGTGAGCAGGATCTTGTTCGGATGCATCGGAGGCTCCGCTGTGAAGGCGACCTGGCAGGCTTAGCCCACTTCTCGTTGCCCGGGAAGCTGCAGAATCAAGCTGCCAACGTTGAGCGCCTGGAGTTGCGCCCGCGCGGGCGCTTCTTCGAAGAAGTTGTCCGCATTGAACACGAAGTCATAAGCGCCGGCGCGTCCAAGCCCCAGCTCCTTGGCTCGTCGCATCAGGCGTGGGTGAAGAGTGGAGTACGAAGGCCACTTCACTCCCGCCTGGCAGTACGATGAATCGATGAAATACCGAGGGTGACCTTCGCCACCGGGCTTCGAGCGACGGGCGTGCACCACCGCAGAGTTCACGATGATGGCTGTGCCGGGGGGAACATCGTCGATGACGACGGTGCCCGGAAGCGTTTCGGTGCCGCAAAACTCAAGTGCGTCGCGCGCCAGGATGCGCTTCTGGGTACCAGGGAGGAGCAAGAGATCGCCGATGGTGCCATCAAGCCCGTTGAGATAAAAGAAGACGTGCAGCATCAAGTGTGAGCGATTGGATTGGGGGTATTGCTCGTAATCATGATGCCAATTCGCCGCTGGAAAGCCGGCCGTATGCTTAGCCGTGTGCAGATGGTGAAACGAGAACTCGGTGTTGCCCATCAGCTGAGAAATGATTGCCATCAGGCGAGGTTCGGTCAGCAAAAGACCATGCTCAGGGTATTCGAGTTGAAGCTTCTTGATGTTTTCCGCGGGCCCATAGGGATCCAGCGGCGCTGCTTGGTCACTCAGGAATTCATCAACTTCGGTCTTTAGCTTCTCGCGAAGCTCTGCCCCGATAAATGAAGGCAAGATGTGGTAGCCATGCTCAACGAAGTGCTTCTGTTCGCTATCTGTGAGTGGCATTCCGGCGCTAGTGGTGGGAGACAAGAGTTGTTGTGCGGCGTGGGTCATGATGGAAACTCCTGCAGCGAAGCTGGCAGCTTACGAGGAGCCGGGCCACTCCGAAATGCCTGTGACCTCGCAATCTTTAGGCTGTCGTTCTTGTGCTAGTCGAACAGCCAAGTGGTACTATTCGGTCGCGTCAGCGTCGAGCGTGGCCTGTAAGCGACTTACTTCACTTTGGCTTTCGCCAGCGCCACGTTAGCTCGCATGAGCGCCAGATCCTTTTCGAGTGTGGATCTCGTGGCACTCAGCGTGTCGAGAGTGGCCGTACCGTAGGCCGCGATGTCTTTGGCGATCGCTTTCTGTTGGGGCGGGATCTTCTGGAAAATCTTGTTGAGCTCCGCCTTTTTCGCAGCCGGAAGTTTCGTGAGCGCCTTCGATACTTGGGTCAAATCTTTGTTCAGATCGGCGAGCTTGACACGCCCTTCAGCCTTGAACGCTTCGCGCGCCTTACCAAGCGCAGCCTCGGCTTGCTTGCCCAGCTCTTCGAAATCCGCTTGAGCCTTCTCTGACTCCGCGAGCTTGGCCTTGGTTTGGTCGAGTTCCGCCTTCAGCGCGTCGAACTCCTTCTGAGCATCAGCTGCCTTGTTGCGCGCCTGAAGCTCGACCTGAGCGACCTTCGCCTCCGCAGCTTTCTCGACCTCAGCCAGCTTGGCGCGTTGCTTTTCTTCGTTGCCGCACCCCATGTTGCCGCACGCCATGAAGAGACCTGCGAGGAGCCACACCGAAGTTCGCATGGGGCGCAGGCTACGGGCTCTCCACGCCGAGAACAACTCCCTTGCCTGTTCCCACTGCGACAGCGCGTGTTCCGAGCGAGGGGAGGCTTCCCGAACGCCAGCAGAGTGGTAGCTTGAAGAAGTGAAAACCTCCAGTCTCGCCGTTCAGCTCTACACCCTGCGCGATCACTGCAAAACGGCGGCCGACCTCGCGCTCAGCCTCAAGCAGGTCAAAGCGATCGGCTACGGTGCCGTGCAAGTTTCAGGCGTCGGCCCGATACCGCCCGAAGAAATTAGACACCTCGCAGATGCAGAGGGCATCCGTATCTGTGCCACTCACGAAGACGGAGCGTTAATCTGCGAATCACCCGAAGCCGTCGTCGAGCGTTTGGGCACACTCGGTTGCACCGACACGGCCTATCCCTATCCGCACGCACCGCTGGCAACCTTGGACGACATCAAGCGCCTCGCGGAATCCCTCGACCGCTCAGGCGACGTGCTCCGACGTGCGGGCATGCGTCTCTCCTATCACAACCATGCCATCGAATTTCGTAAGATTGCCGGCAAGACTGTGCTGCAGTGGCTCTACGATCTCTCTGATGCGAAAAACCTGCAAGGCGAGCCCGATACGTACTGGGTGCAGACTGGGGGAGGCGATCCGGTCGAGTGGTGCCAACGCCTGCACGGACGATTGCCACTCTTGCACCTCAAAGACTACAAGATCGGCGACGACAACAAGCCCACGATGACCGAGATCGGTAACGGCAACTTAAACTGGCCAGCGATCGTGCGCGCCGCCGAAGTTAGCGGCTGCACTTGGTACATCGTCGAACAGGACATTTGCCCAGCGGATCCGTTTGATTCGCTGGCGCAGTCATGGAAGTACCTCACGACATGCATTGCCGAGCACTGAAAGTGCGGCGTGGGGGGGGATCCGGCGATCCGGGCGGTTCACGGCTCCAGGTCATCATCGTAAGGCCCATATGGGTGGGTGGCTCCACTCTTCACCCTATGAAGGCAAGTCTCAGCGTGCAGATCTCGGAATACTGCCGAAGCTATAATTTTCCAGGTGCGTTGGCGCTCCCAGCGTTTCTTGCACTCTGTCTTTCTTGCACCGCAAACCTGAATTCAGGTGCTCCTCCGCACAAGGGAGCAAGCCCCGCGGCGACCAGCCCAGGCGCAACGACCCCGGATGGCAGCCCGCTTGTCCCTCCGGGCTCAGTGAGCTCGAACCCGAGCGGTGTCCCCACCGTTCCAGGTCCCGGTGTGGGACCCAACGGGCTGCCGCTTGTTCCTGCCACCCCCGGGCCAACGGTTCTGCGCCGACTCACCAACGCAGAGTACCGAAATACGGTGCAGGATCTGTTGAAGCTCAGCGCGCCGCCGAGCGACCCGCTCGTACCGGAGACTCGGAGCGAGGGTTACAACAACTTCAGCTCAGCGCTCACCGTAGCTCCCACACTCCTTGAGCAGTATCAAACCATCGCGGTGCGTGTGGCCAAGGAAGCCGATATTGCAAGCCTAGCGCCTTGCTCGCCGCCTGCAGTAGAGGGCGAATGCGCGAGCACTTTCGTACAGACGTTTGGCGCTCAAGCGTTTCGGAGGCCGCTCACGGCTAGCGAAAGTAGCGAGTATTTGGCGCTTTACACGTTAGGGGCCAATGGTGCGACGTACGCGGACGGCATTCGGCATGCGCTCGAAACGATGCTGTATTCTCCGCAGATTCTCTACCGATTTGAGTTGGGTACCCCAATGACCGGGGACCGCCGGGCGCTCACCCCGTACGAAATCGCAACCGAGGTTTCGTACCTTTTCGCTGGTGGGCCCCCCGACACGGAGCTTACGGCCGCAGCTGCTGCGAATGCGCTGGCCACTCCAGCCCAGATTGAAGCGCACGCCCGGCGACTGCTCGCTCAACCCCGAGCAAGAGTTCAGCTGCGAAGCCTGCTGACTCAGTGGCTTGAGCTCCCTAAGCTCACCGACTTGACCAAAGATCCGGTCCTTTACCCAACGTATTCGCGAAGCCTGCGCTCGGCAATGGGCGCTGAATCCGATACGTTCATCGACTCGGTGTTGTGGGATGGGGACGCGAAGCTTGCAACCTTGTTCACCGCTCCGTTTTCCTTCGTCAACACGGAATTAGCGACCTTATACGGCATGCCGGATCCCGGTAACGGCGCAGCACTGTCTCGACAGACCCTGAATTCGAAGGAGAGAATGGGGTTTCTCACCCAGGCCTCCGTACTCGCGAGCCATGCGAAGCCCGGCGATTCTGCTCCGATTCGGCGTGGAAAGTTCGTCCGCGAGCAGCTCTTGTGTCAGTCGCTGATACCTCCACCCCCCACGCTCAAAGTGACCGTACCGCCGCCAGATCCAACCTTAACGACGCGTGAACGCTTTGCACGACATTCGTCGGACCCCATGTGCGCGGGTTGCCACGCGCTCATAGATGGCGTTGGTTTTGGATTGGAGGGCTACGACGCGATCGGACACTTCAGGACCGAGGAAAATGGCCGTCCAGTCGACTCCGCCGGAAACCTGACAGGAACGGACGTCGATGGACCTTTCTCGGGAGGTGTCGAGCTTGCAAGCAAGCTTTCGACGAGCGGAATCGCTGCTAATTGCGCGGGTCTTCAAGCCTATCGTTGGACGTTTGGGAGGCTCGAGGGGCAAGGTGAACAGGAGGTGGTGAAGTCGATCGTTGCCCAGCTCGGTCAAGGGCAGCTGGATGTGCGAGAGCTGGTGGTTTCTCTCGCGAAGACAGACAGCTTTTTCGTGCGGACGCAGTTGCCATGAGGAAAATATCAATGTCCAAAGCACTTTTTCGTCGGCGTGAGCTACTGTTTCAATTGGGCGCAAGTGCGTTTCTCGCCGTGCCGGTGTTCCGTGACACGCTCCACGAAGCGGGCGCAGCTTCGCCTCTCCGTTTTATTGTCATGACGTTCCCCGGCGGCGTACGGATGCCAGCGGGCTCACCCGTGGACTACGAGTCGAGTGCGCTCAGCCTGAAGCCGCTGAACTTCGACTTCAATGGAGTGCTCTCGGGGCTCGCGCCTCTGCAGTCAGATATGTTATTCGTCAACGGGATCGGTAATCTCGCGATGACGCCTGACAACGGCCACGTGCCGCAGAGTGTTCTCACCGGGGACTCGCGCGGCCAGGGTGAAGAAAGCGGATTCGTCCCTTCGGACGCCAACTCTATCGACCAAATCGTCGCTCAAGCTGTCGGCAGCCAGACACGCTTCGCTTCACTGCAACTAGGAGTTCTCGCAGGAGATCAACAGTGGTGTTTCCGTGCGGGCAGCCCGCTCATCGCTGTTTCAGACCCTTCGGTGGTGTTCACCAGGCTTTTCGGCGGTGGCATCCCGAGCGCGGGCACAGGCACACCCACCCCGGGCGATACTCAGGCCGCGGCGGCTGCAGAGCGTTTGCGCGCGCTTCGCCAGAGTTCACTCGACCAATTCACCCGTGAAGTTCAGGCCATCAAGACCATGACGGGCAGCGCTGAGCAACAGAAGCTCGATCTGCACCTCACGAGTATTCGCGAGTTGGAAAAGCGCCTACCGATGGTTGGGGGTGGCATGGGCACAGTCTCCATGCCAAGCGCCGGCTGTGCATCCCCCACGATCGGAAGCGGCTCCGACGTGCCCACGGTGACCGCCGCCATGAACGAGCTTGCGTTTCAAGCGGTGAACTGCGATCTCACCCGCGTCGCTACCTTGCAGTGGTTTGGCGCCGGCGACGATACCGAGAGCCTCACGTTTATACCTGGAGTCAACTCCGCTCGCACCCATCACAACATGCAACACGACCCGGATCCGGAATTCGACGTGGTGCAATCCTGGGTTTTCTCTCAGGTCATGGGTACCCTGCTCCAGAAGCTGAAGAATACCCCGGAGGGGACGGGCACCATGTTGGATAATTCAGTGGTGCTGGCGATCTCCAACATGTCTGACGGTCGCTACCATATGGGCAATCCGTTCGTTGGGTTTGTCGTTGGAAAGGGCGGCGGCAAGATTCAGACCGGACGCAGCATCTCGGCCGGAAATGTGGCACTCAACGACCTTTTCGTCAGCTTGGCGAATGTGATGGGCGTGAATGTCACAACCGTTGGCGAGGCGAAGTTCAACAAGGCCCCCGTTAATCTGGCGTGAGAGCCCCCACGTGTCTCGCCGGGGCCGCTACTGCTGCCCACTAGCAAGCGCGTTGATTTCAGCTTGATTGAGCGCGCGGTTGTAGAACCGAACATCGTCGATACTGCCGCTGAAGTACCCATCTACACCATCCGGACTGCCGAGGCGGAACGGGCTTAGGGAGGTGTTCGAACAGTCCTGAGCCTGGCGAGCATTGGCACTTGCAACGCCGTCAACGTACAGGCGTTGTAAATTGTTGGACGCATCTTGCACGATCACGACGTGATGCCAGACGTTCATCTGTGTCGACGCGGCGACGGAGCCGGCCGTTGTTTCGTTCGCCTCATAGGCGAACTTGCTAGCGTCGCTCACATAGAGACCGCAGTAGCTGGGGCCGCTTTCGTTCGCGACAATCCCGACCCAGCCTTTGAATGTAGCAACCGATACCCACACGGAAATCGAGTAGCTGGTTGCTGCCGTCCATGTTGCGTAAGCGCTAACGGCCGGTAAAATAACCTGATTGTTCGTGCCGTTGAAGGTCAGGCACGCTGCGCCGGGGCCGGCGAGTGCGGTCGGTACTGCGGCGCTTCGGGTCGGCGTGGGGTTGCTGTACGTGCCGTGATTATTCATTCCTGAAGAGTCCATGACCATGCCGGCCGTACTGGCTTCATCCAGCTTCCAGTAGCCGATGAGGCCACTGTTGAGGGCGATCGTCCCTGTAACGCCACCTGTCGAGGAGCCGCCCATCGCCGCGCCGCCTGTGGAGGAGCCGCCTGTGGAGGTGCCACCCATCGCTGCGCCGCCCGTCGAGGTACCGCCTGTCGAGGTGCCACCCAAGCCTGTTCCGCCTACCCCACCGCTCGCAC